>Ga0207707_10005674_pt1 | contig 10922 bp, 21 predicted proteins | sample KBSC83BmetaG_FD_184336 | JGI IMG/M metagenome (GOLD analysis project Ga0207707, IMG submission 184336) | Corn rhizosphere microbial communities from Kellogg Biological Station, Michigan, USA - KBS C8-3B metaG (SPAdes) (version 2) | ecosystem: Host-associated > Plants > Roots > Rhizosphere ... | reverse complement strand
CGTACAGCACCTGCCCGGGCGAGAGCGCCGCCGACACGTCCTTCAGCCACCCGAAATACTCGTGGGAGCCGAACCAGGAGGCGAGGGTCGCCGGGAACAGGATGATCGACGAGGCGAAGATCGGCGGGATCACGCCCGACATGTTGAGCTTGAGCGGCAGGAACGAGCTCTGGCCGCCGTACAGGCGGTTGCCGACCTGGCGCTTGGCGTAGTTCACGAGGATGCGCCGCTGGCCCTTCTCGATGAACACCACCACGCCCGTCACCAGCACCACCACCACGAAGATCATGATCGCCACGAAGATCGTCATGGCGCCCGTGCGGACCAGCTCGATCGTGCCGCCCAGCGCGGCGGGCAGGCCCGCCACGATGCCGCCGAAGATGATCATCGAGATGCCGTTGCCGATGCCGCGCTCGGTGATCTGCTCGCCCAGCCACATGAGGAACATGGTGCCGGTCATGAGCGTCACGACCGTGGTGAAGCGGAACGCGAGGCCCGGGTCCATCACCAGCCCGCGCTGCGACTCGAGCGCGATCGAGATGCCGAGCGCCTGGAACGCCGCCAGCACCACGGTGCCGTAGCGCGTGTACTGGGTGATCTTGCGCCGCCCCGCCTCGCCCTCCTTCTTGAGGGCCTCCAGCGTGGGCGAGACGACCGTGAGCAGCTGCATGATGATCGAGGCGGAGATGTACGGCATGATCCCCAGCGCGAAGATCGTGAAGCGGCGCAGCGCCCCGCCCGAGAACATGTTGAACATGTCCAGGATGCCGCCCTTGTTCTGCGAGAAGAGCTTGGCGAGCTCGTTCGGGTCGATGCCCGGCACGGGGATGTGCGCGCCGATGCGGTAGACCACGAGCGCCATCACCAGGAAGATCAGCCGACGCCGAAGGTCGGTGAGCTTGCCGAGGGTCGCGAGGGGATTGGCCGCCAAATGCTTCTCCGGTCCTTACTTCTTCGGGGCGGCCTTGGCCGCCTTCGCCTTGGCCGCGGGCTTGGCGCCCTCGGCATCCGGCTTCGCCTTCTTGGGGAGCTTGTCCACGGGCGCTGGCGCCTCGATGGCCGCCACGCTGCCGCCCGCCTTCTCGATCGCCGCGCGCGCGCCCTTGCTCGCCGCGATGCCGGAGACCTGGAAGGCCTTCGACACCTCGCCCGCGAGGATGATCTTGGCGCGCTCCGCGCTCGCCGCCACCACGCCCGCCTTCTTGAGGCTTTCCAGCGAGATCGCGGTGCCGTCGACGCGCGCGAGGTCGCCCGAGCGCACCTCGGCCGCCTTCACGATGGTGGTCGCGAGGAAGCCGCGCTTGGGCAGCCGGCGCTGCAGCGGCATCTGCCCGCCCTCGAAGCCCACCTTGTGGTAGCCGCCCGCGCGCGACTTCTGGCCCTTGTGGCCGCGTCCCGCGGTCTTGCCCAGGCCCGAGCCGCCGCCGCGCGCCACGCGCCGGCGGGGCTTGCGCGAGCCGTCGGCCGGCTTGATCGTGTTCAGTTCCATCGTCCTATTCCTCGACCTTCACCAGGTAGCTCACCCGGTTGATCATTCCGCGGATCGCGGGGGTGTCCGCGACTTCCACCGTGTGGCTGCGATGCTTGAGCCCCAGGCCCTTCACCGACTCGCGGTGCTTGTGCTTGGTGGCGGTGATGCCCTTCACGAGCGTCACCCTGATCTTCTTGCCGGCGGCAGCCGGCTTCCCCTGCTTGGCGCTCATGGCTTCCTCAGACGATGTCTTCGACCTTCTTGCCGCGCTTGGCCGCGATCTCGGAGGGGCGGCGCTGCTGCGCCAGCCCGTCGAGCGTGGCGCGCACGACGTTGTACGGATTCGTCGAGCCGTGGCACTTGGCGGAGATGTTGGTGACGCCCATCACCTCGAACACCGCGCGCATCGCGCCGCCCGCCTTGATGCCGTTGCCCTCGATGGCGGGCTTCATCATCACGCGCGTGGCGCCGTGCTGTCCCAGCACGTCGTGGTGGATCGTGCCGCTCTTCAGCGGGATCTTCACCATGTTGCGGCGCGCCTGCTCCATCGCCTTCTGCACGGCGACCGGCACCTCGCGGGCCTTGCCCTTGCCCATGCCGATGGAGCCGTCGCCGTCGCCCACCACCGTGAGCGCCGCGAAGCCCAGGATCCGGCCGCCCTTCACCACCTTGGTGACGCGGTTCACCGAGATCATCTTCTCGCGCAGGCCGTCGCTCTTCTCGTCCTGCCCGCCCCTCTGGTCCATTCTCGCCATGTCGCAGTCCTCAGAACTTGAGACCGCCCTCGCGGGCGGCTTCGGCGAGCGCTTTCACGCGGCCGTGATACCGGAATCCGGCGCGGTCGAAGGCCACCTCGGTGACCCCCGCCGCTTTCGCCTTCTCGGCGATGCGCTTGCCCACCTCGGCGGCCGCTTCCTTGCCGCCGCCCTTCGGGTGCGAGGTGCGCACGTCCTTCTCGAGCGTCGAGGCGGAGGCGAGCACCTTGCCGCCCTCGGCGTCGATCACCTGGGCGTAGATGTGCTGGTTGGTGCGATGCACCGTGAGGCGCACGGCCTCGGCACGCGCGATGCGCACGCGGGTCTTGGCCGCGCGGCGCTGTCTCGAAACTTTCTTGTCCATGGCTCCTGGGTCCTCTTCCGCTCGCGCGCCTTATTTCTTCTTCGTTTCCTTGAGGGTCACCTGCTCACCCGTGTAGCGCACGCCCTTGCCCTTGTACGGCTCGGGTCCCTTGTAGGCGCGGATCTCGGCGGCCACCTGGCCCACCCGCTGGCGATCCACGCCCTTGATGACGATCTCGGTCTGCGTCGGCGTCTCGGCCTTCACGCCCTCGGGCAGCGCGTGCACGATGGGATGCGAGAAGCCGAGCGAGAGGTTCACCTTGTTGCCCTGCGCCTGCGCCCGGTAGCCCACGCCCACCAGGGTGAGGCGCTTCTCGAAGCCGGTCTTCACGCCGTGCACCATGTTGGCCACGATGGCGCGCATGGTGCCGGAGAGCGCGTTGGCTTCCTTGCTCTCGTCGGCCGCGGCGAAGGTGACCTTGTCGCCGTCGCGCTTCACGACCACGCCGCGGGCGATGGCCTGCTTCAGCGTGCCGAGCGGCCCCTTCACGGTGAGCTCGCTGGCGCCTACGGTGATGTCGACCTTCTCGGGGACGACGACGGGATTCTTGGCGATGCGGGACATGTCTCTTTCCTCAGACCACGATGCAGAGCACTTCGCCGCCGATGCCGGTATCGCGCGCTCGTCGGTCGGTCATCACGCCGCGCGAGGTCGACACGATGGCCACGCCCAGCCCGTTCATCACCTGCGGGATGTCCTCGCGCCCCTTGTAGATGCGAAGGCCCGGGCGCGACACGCGCTCGATCTTCTCGATCACGGGCTTGCCGGCGTAGTACTTGAGCCCGATCTCGATCACGGGCTTGCCGTCCACGTCGCGCTGCGCGAAGTCCTCGATGTAGCCCTCGTCCTTCAGGACCTGGGCGATGGCCCGCTTCACCTTCGATGCCGGCACCACGACGCTCACCTTCTCGGTGGCCTGCGCGTTGCGGATGCGCGTCAGCATGTCGGCGATGGGATCACTCATGCTCATAGTTCGGCTCCTACCAGCTCGCCTTGATCATTCCGGGAATCTCGCCGCGCATGGCGATCTCGCGGATCTTGTTGCGCGCGAGCCCGAACTTGCGGAACGTGCCGCGGGGGCGCCCGGTCATCGCGCAGCGGTTGCGAAGCCGCACCGGGGACGCGTCGCGGGGCATCGCCTGCAGCTTCGCGCGCGCCTCGTCGCGGGCATCGTCGGTCGCCTTCGGGTCGCGGAGGATCGCGTTCAGCTGCTTCCTCTTCTCCGCGTACTTCTTCACCATGGCTTCGCGCTTCGCCTGGCGGTTGATGACGGCTAGCTTGGCCATTACTGGGCCCTCTCAGTCCTGAACGGGAACCGGAACGCGGCGAGCAACGCTTTGGCCTCGGCGTCCGACTTCGCGGTCGTGGTGATGGAGATGTTCATGCCCCGGATCGCGTCGACCTTGTCGTACTCGATCTCGGGGAAGATGATCTGTTCCTTGACGCCCATGTTGTAGTTGCCGCGGCCGTCGAACGCCTTGCCGGAGACGCCGCGGAAGTCGCGCACGCGCGGCAGGGCGATGGTGACCAGGCGGTCCAGGAACTCGTACATGCGGCGGTTGCGCAGCGTCACCATGGTGCCCACCGGGTAGCCGGTGCGGATCTTGAAGCCCGCGATGGACTTCTTCGACTTGGTGACCACCGGCTTCTGGCCCGCGATCTTCTGCAGGTCGCCGCCGGCGTTCTCGAGGATCTTCTTGTCCGCGACGGCCTCTCCCACGCCCATGTTGAGCGTGATCTTGGTCACGCGCGGCACCTGCATCTTGGTCTTGTAGCCGAACTGCTTCATGAGCGCCGGCACGATCGACTCCTGGTACTGCACCTGCAGGCGCGGCGGCTGGGTGGGCGCGGCTTCCTTCGCCGCCGGCTTGTCGGCCTTGGGCTGCTTCGCCTTCGCTTCCTTCGCGGCGGGCTTGGCGTCCTGGGACGGGGCCTTGCCCGCGGGCTTGGGCGCCTTGGCCTTCGCGTCCTTGTCGGATTTCTGGTCTTTGGTAGCCATCGTCTATCGCCTCAAACGTCCACGACTTCGCCGTTGGACTTGAAGTAGCGCACCTTGCGCGCGGGGTTGCCGGCCTGCGCGGTGAGGAACTTGAATCCCACGCGGTCGCCCTTGCCCGTGGCGGGGTTCACCAGCATCACGTTCGACAGGTGCAGCGGAGCCTCCTTGTCGACGATGCCGCCGGTCTGGCCCTTCACCGGGTTGGGCCGCTGGTGCTTCTTCACGCGGTTCACGCCCTCGACGAGGACCTTGCCCGTCTCGAGCACGCGCAGCACCGTGCCCTTCTTGCCCTTCTCGCGGCCGGTGGTGACCACCACCTGGTCGCCCTTGCGGATTTTTTGCATGTTCGCGTTCCTCGCCTACAGGACTTCAGGCGCGAGCGACACGATCTTCATGAAGCGCTCGGTGCGAAGCTCGCGCGTGACCGGCCCGAAGATGCGCGTGCCGATCGGCTCGAGCTTGGGGTTGAGCAGCACGGCGGCGTTGGTGTCGAACTTGATCACCGAGCCGTCGGGGCGCCGCACGCCGTGGGCGGTGCGCACCACGACCGCGCTGTAGACCTCGCCCTTCTTCACGCGGCCGCGCGGGGCGGCGCTCTTCACGCTCACCTTGATGATGTCGCCGATGCCGGCGTAGCGGCGCTTGGAGCCTCCCAGCACCTTGATACACATCACCGAGCGCGCGCCGGTGTTGTCGGCGACGTCGAGAATCGATTGCATCTGAATCATTTTTCCCTCTCCAACTTGGCGCGGGCGCTTGGCGTCCGGCCAGTCTTGGATCCGTCTTCCGAGCCCGCCGGCCTCCCGAGGGGAGCCCACCGGACCCGCTGGTCTTGGTTTCCCGCCGGTATGGCGCGGGAGGGTCTGACTGCAACCGCGTTTTCGCCCGGGCGTTTGGGTGCTGCTGGCTTCGGCTGGCGGCCGGGCGGCCCCCGAACCATCCATCCGGTCCGGGCTTCCAACAGGACTTCCGGCCACGAAGCCTGGGCCGGAAGCTGCAAAGACCGCGATTATAGCACTTTTCAGGCCACTGTTGCCAGCGGCCCCTTCACCCGATCACTCGGGGCGGGCGCGCTCGGCGACCTTGGCCACCTTCCAGGCCTTGGTCTTGGAGAGCGGGCGGCACTCCTCGATCACCACCTTGTCGCCCACCTTGGCGTCGTTGCCCTCGTTGTGGGCGTGGTACTTCTTGCTGCGGCTCACCACCTTGCCGATCACCGGGTGCATCACCTGGCGCTCGACCAGGACGGTCACGGTCTTGTCCATCTTGTCGCTCACGACGCGGCCGGTGAGCTGGCGGTGGTTCTTGCCGGCGGCGCTCTTCGCGGGCTCGGTCATTTGGCGCTCGCTTTCTTCTGGGTGAGGAAGGTGTGCACGCGGGCGATCTGCCGGCGCAGGCGCTCCACCTCGCTGTTCTTGGTGAGGCTCTGGGTGGCGAGCTGCATGCGCAGGCCGAACTGCGCGCGGCGCAGCTCGAGCAGCTCCTTGTCCAGCTCTTCCACGCTCTTCGAGCCGAGGTCGTCGTTCTTGCTCATGTCATCGTCTCCTTCAGCCGCCGATCGCGCGCTGCACGAACGCGGTGCGCAGCGGCAGCTTCGCCGCGGCGAGCGCGAACGCCTCGCGGGCGAGCGCCTCGTCCACGCCGTCCATCTCGTAGAGCACCTTGCCCGGCACGATCTCGGCCACGAAATACTCGGGCGAGCCCTTGCCGTTGCCCATGCGCACCTCGGCCGGCTTCTTGGAGATCGGCTTGTCGGGGAAGATGCGGATCCAGATCCGGCCGCCGCGCTTGATGTGGCGCGTCATGGCGCGGCGCGCCGCCTCGATCTGGCGCGCCGTGAGGCGCCCGCGCACCAGCGCCTTCAGGCCGTATTCGCCGAAGGAGACCTTGGCGCCGCGCGTGGCGACACCCTTGTTGCGGCCCTTCTGCTCCTTGCGGTACTTCCTTCTAGCTGGCTGCAGCATTTCTCACTCCGGGTTTCCTGGCGGGTTTCCTCTCGCGCTCGACGACCTCGGGCGGGGGAGCGGCGGGCTGCTCGCCCTTGCCCAGCACCTCGCCCTTGAAGACGAGCACCTGCACGCCGATCGTGCCGTAGGTCGTGCGGGCCTCCGAGAAGCCGTACTCGATGTCGGCGCGCAGCGTGTGCAGCGGCACGCGTCCCTCGCGGTACCACTCGGTGCGCGCGATCTCCGCGCCGTTGAGCCGTCCCGCGCTGGTGATCTTGATGCCCTGGGCGCCCAGGCGCATGGCGTTCTGCATGGCGCGCTTCATGGCGCGGCGGAACATCACGCGCTTCTCGAGCTGGCCGGTGATCGAGTCGGCGATGAGCTGGGCGTCCAGCTCGGGCTTCCTGATCTCCTCGATGTTCACGTGGACCGGGACGCCCATCAGCTTCTGCAGCGCGTTCCTCAGGCCCTCGATGTCCTCGCCCTTCTTGCCGATCACCACGCCCGGGCGCGCCGAGTAGATCGTGATGCGCGCGTTCTTGGCGGGGCGCTCGATCACCACCTTGCCCACGGCGGCGTGCGAGAGCTTCTTCTTCAGGTACTCGCGGACCTTGATGTCCTCGGCGAGCATGCCCGGGAAGTTCTTGGAGTTCGCGTACCACTTCGAGCCCCAGTTGCGGTTCACCGAGAGGCGGAAGCCGGTCGGGTTGATCTTCTGTCCCATGACTAGTCCTTTTTCCCGTCGCCCACGGCGAGGAACACGTGGCAGGTCGGCTTCACGATGCGGTTGCCGCGGCCCTTGGCGCGCGCCTGGAAGCGCTTCAACACCGGGCCCTTCTCCACGTGGATCTTCGTCACCCTCAGCTCATCGATGTCCGCGCCGTTGTTGTGCTCGGCGTTGGCGATCGCGCTCTCCAGCACCTTCTTGATGATCTTGGCACCCTTCTTCGGCGTGAAGGCGAGGATGTTCAAGGCGGAGGCGATCGGCTGGCCGCGCACGAGGTCGGCGACGAGCCGGCCCTTCTGCGCCGAGAGCCGCACGCCAAACAGTTTCGCTTCGACGTTCATGTCGTCTCCTTACTTCTTCGCGCCGCCGCCGGCCGCCGCCGGCGCAGGGGCGGGAGCGGCGACCTTGCGGTCGGCCGAGTGGCCCTTGAAGGTGCGGGTCAGCGCGAACTCGCCCAGCTTGTGGCCGACCATGTTCTCGGTCACGTACACGGGAATGTGCTGCTTGCCGTTGTGCACCGCGATCGTGAGGCCCACGAAATCGGGCAGCACCGTGGAGCGGCGCGACCAGGTCTTGATCGGGCGCTTGTCCTTGGCGGCCTGCGCGGCCTCGACCTTCTTCATGAGATGCCCATCGACGAACGGGCCCTTCTTGATGGAACGTGCCATGGCTATCCCTTACGCCTTCTTGTGGCGGCTGCGCACGACCATCGTCTGCGTGCGCTTGTTGGTACGCGTCTTCTTGCCCTTGGCCGGCTGTCCCCACGGGGAAACCGGGTGGCGGTTGCCGCGCGTGCGCCCGCCCAGCGGGTGGTCGACCGGGTTCATCGTCTCGCCGCGCACCGTCGGGCGGATGCCGCGCCAGCGGTTGGCGCCGGCCTTGCCGATCACGCGCAGGTTGTGCTCCTCGTTGCCCACCTCGCCGATGGTGGCGCGGCAGTTCACGTGCACGCGGCGGATCTCGCCCGAGCGCATGCGCAGCTGCGCGTACTCGCCCTCGCGGGCGAGGAGCTGCACGCCGGCGCCCGCGGCGCGCGCGATCTGCGCGCCCTTGCCGGGCAGCATCTCGACGCAGTGCACCGTGGTGCCCACCGGGATGTTGCGCAGCGGCAGCGCGTTGCCCGACTTGATCGGGGCCTCGGCGCCGCTCTCGACCTTCTGCCCGACCGCGAGGCCCTTGGGAGCGATCATGTAGCGGCGCTCGCCGTCGGCGTAGAGGATGAGCGCGATGTTGGCGCTGCGGTTCGGGTCGTACTCGAGGCGCTCGACCTTGGCCGGGATGCCGTCCTTGTCGTTGCGCCGGAAGTCGATGATCCGGTAGTGGTGCTTGTGGCCGCCGCCCTGGTGGCGCGTGGTGATGTTGCCCATCGAGTTGCGCCCGGCGCGCTTGGGCAGCGCCTCGACCAGCGGCGCGTAGGGCGCGCCCTTGTGCAGCTCGGCGTTCACCACCTTCACCATCGAGCGGCGACCCGCGGAGGTGGGCTTGGTCTTGACGAGTGCCATGTCAGGCCACTCCTTCCACGAAGTTGATGTCGCCGTCGCCCTTGAGGCTCACGTAGGCCTTCTTGATGGCCTTGCGGCGTCCGATGAAGCGGCCGTGGCGCTTCTCCTTGCCCTTCACGTTCACCACGTTCACGGCGCCGACCTGGACCTTCTGCTCCTTGAAGAGCAGCTCGACGGCGGCCTTGATCTCGGCCTTGGTCGCGTCGGGGACCACCTCGAAGACGACCTGCTTGCGCGTCTCGCCCACGAGCGTGGCCTTCTCCGAGATCACGGGGGCCACGATGATCTTCATCAAGCGTTCCTGGTTCATGCCAGGGCCTCCTCGAGGTGCTTCACCGCGGCCTTGGTGAGGAGCACGCGCTCGAAGCGCATGAGGCTCACCGGATCGGCGTGGCGCGCCTCGAGCACCAGCACGTTGGGCAGGTTGCGCGAGGACAGGTAGAGGTTCTCGTCGAGCTTGTCGGTGAGGATGAGCACGTCGCTCATGCCCAGGTCCTTCAGCTTCACGGCGAGCGCCTTGGTCTTGGGCGCGTCGACGGTGAGCGCCTCGATCACCGAGAGCCGCTCCTCGCGCACGAGCTGCGAGAGGATGGCGGCCATGCCGGCGCGGTACATCTTGCGGTTCAGCTTCTGGGTGAAGTTCTCGTCGGGCTTGTTCGGGAAGATGCGCCCGCCGCCGCGCCAGAGCGGCGAGGACGTCATGCCGGCGCGCGCGCGCCCGGTGCCCTTCTGGCGCCACGGCTTCTTGGTGGAGTGGCGCACTTCGCTGCGCGTCTTCTGCGCGCGGCTCGCCTGGCGGCCGTTGGCCTGGTAGGCGACGACCACCTGGTGCACCAGCGACTCGTTGTAGTCGCGCCCGAAGAGGGTCTCGGAAGCGGCGACGGAGGCCTGCTTCTCGCCCTTCTCGTTGATGACGTTCAGTTCCATTTACTTGCCTCCCTTCGGCGCGGGAGCCTTCACGCTGGGCAGCACGACCACGGCCGCGTTCTTCGGGCCGGGCACGGAGCCCTTCACCATGATGAGCGAGCGCTCGGCGTCCACGCGCGCCACCTCGAGGAGCTGGATGGTGCGCTTCACGTTGCCGAGGTGGCCGGACATGCGCTTGCCGGGGAAGACGCGGCCCGGGTCCTGCGCCATGCCGATGGAGCCGGGGCTGTTGTGCGAGAGCGAGTTGCCGTGCGAGGCGCGGTTCGACGAGAAGTGGTAGCGCTTGATCACGCCCGCGTAGCCCTTGCCGATGGTGGTGCCCGAGACGTCGACCTTCTGGCCGGCCTGGAACATGTCCACCTTGAGCTCGGCGCCCGCCTTGAGGTCGGCCACGGCCTTGGCGTCGACGCGGAACTCGCGCAGCTCCGTGCCCGCCTGCACGGCCGCCTTCGCATAGTGGCCGGCCATGGCTTTCGTGACCCGCGAGGCGCGGCGCGCGCCGAACGCGACCTGGACCGCGCAGTAGCCGTCGGATTCCTGGCTCTTCACCTGCGTCACGCGGTTGCCGCTGCAGTCGAGCACCGTCACGGGAACGGAGGTTCCGTCCTCCTTGAAGATGCGCATCATGCCGACCTTGCGGCCGACGAGACCGAGACTCATGGGTACATCCCTTTCGTTGGTTACCCTGGAGGTGAGCGGTCACTTGCCCGGTCCTCCGGTGCCGGCAGCGATTGGCCGGCCTTGCACCTTCCGTGCCCGGGGCCCTTGCGGCGCCGAACGCGGTAAACCGTTAATTATAGCAGCCTTTAGAGCTTGATTTCCACGTCCACGCCCGCCGGCAGGTCGAGCTTCATGAGCGCGTCGACCGTCTTGTCGGTGGGCTCGATGATGTCCATGAGGCGCAGGTGCGTGCGGATCTCGAACTGGTCGCGCGAGGTCTTGTTCTTGTGCGGCGAGCGCAGGATGTCGAAGCGCTCGATGCGGGTGGGCATGGGCACCGGGCCCTTCACCACGGCGCCGGTGCGCTTGGCCGTCTCCACGATCTCGAGCGCCGACTGGTCGATCAGCTTGTAGTCGAACGCCTTGAGGCGGATGCGGATCTTCTGCTTGGCGAGTGCTTGGGGCATTGGTCTCTACTCCAGGATCTTGGTGACCACGCCGGCGCCGACGGTGCGGCCGCCCTCGCGGATGGCGAAGCGAAGCTTCTCTTCCATGGCGATGGGCTGGATCA
>Ga0207707_10005671_pt1 | contig 10925 bp, 14 predicted proteins | sample KBSC83BmetaG_FD_184336 | JGI IMG/M metagenome (GOLD analysis project Ga0207707, IMG submission 184336) | Corn rhizosphere microbial communities from Kellogg Biological Station, Michigan, USA - KBS C8-3B metaG (SPAdes) (version 2) | ecosystem: Host-associated > Plants > Roots > Rhizosphere ... | reverse complement strand
ATCTCTTCCCACGTCAGGTGCCCCGAGCCGTCATTGCTGCGGACCGTTCGCACAAGCACTCCCGAGATGACCGCCGCAGCTGCAAGCTCGTGCTCATGAATGTGTCCCTGTTCCTCGATGATGATCTCCTGCCCCGCTTTCGTATGCACCTTAACGGCGATCTCGTTTGCCATGCAGCCGGTCGGAAACCACAATGCAGCTTCCTTCTCAAAAATCTCCGCTGCACGTTCCTGCAATCGATTGACTGTCGGATCATCGCCGTAAACATCGTCGCCGACTTCCGCGGCAGCCATCGCCGCCCGCATCGCGGATGAAGGTTTCGTAACTGTGTCACTTCTAAGGTCGATCATCGGGTTTATTACTATTAACTACCCACTAACAACTTTTAACTGAATAAAACAATACTCTTCAGTGAATAGTTACAAGCGATAAGTGGTTAGTGAGATCGGAGCCGGTCCGTCATAACCTTTGCGAAACGGCGGTTTAGGGAAGTATACTTGCACACTTTAGCAACGCCAAAGACGATGACGAAACGCCTCGAGGTCCGAAATGTATCCGTAACAGTCGACGGCGCCCGGGTGCTCGACGACGTTACATTCGATCTCGGCGCGGGCGAGCGGCTGGTCATCATCGGGCCTAATGGGGCGGGAAAGACCGTCCTGCTAAAGTCACTGCTCGATCTGATGCCGCATTCAGGCCAGATCGTTTGGGCGCCCGACGCGCGGCTCGGTTATGTTCCGCAGAAGATCGATGCCGATCGTCATCTGCCGATCACGTACAAAGACCTGTTCGTCTCGAAATGCCGTGTTGCCGGCGAGCCGATCGCGCGGATCGGCGACGTCATTCGCGATGTCGGCATTTCAAAAAAGATACTCGACACGCCGGTCGGCCATCTCTCGGGTGGGCAATTTCAACTTGGTCTGATGGCCTTTGCGTTGATCGGCCGCCCGAATGTTTTGATACTCGACGAGCCGACCGCGAGTGTCGACGAGCCCGGTGAGGAACATATCTATAGCCTGATCGAGCGGCTGCAGCACGAATACGATCTGTCGATCATCGCGGTCACGCATGACATGAGCTTTGTCTATCGCGAAGCCACTCGCGTGCTATGTCTCAACCGCCGAAGCATATGCGTCGGCACGCCCGAGGCCATCACGCCCGACGTGCTAGCCGAGCTTTACGGCGAATCACAGAGCTTTTATCGCCACCATCATCACGCCTGAGAAATGACGACTGCCGAAACATTCTCGCTGATCCTCGCGATGCTAACCGCTCTGGCGGCTGGGTTGATCGGCGCTTTCGCGTTGATGAAGCGAATGAGTTTGGCGGGCGACGTCATTTCGCACATCGCCCTGCCCGGCCTTGGCGTTGCGCTGATTTTTAACATCAACCCGATCATCGGCGCGGCTGTCGCCCTGTTTTTCGGTACATTTCTGATCTGGCAGCTTGAAAAGGGCGGCAGGATAACGACCGATGTCGCTGTCGGTGTGATGTTCACGGCGGCCCTCGCCGTCGGCACCTTGGTCACGCCAAGCGAAGACCTGATCGAGGCACTGTTCGGCGGGTTTCAAGAGCTAACAACTCTCTGGTTTGTCACTGGTATCGTTTGTGTTGCCGCGATCGTCGGATTCATTTGGTACTTTCGCTATCAGCTAATTATCGGCCTTTTTTCGCCCGAGCTTGCCGCGACGTCCGGCATCAATGTCTCGCGCATTAATCTCATTTACCTGATGATGTTCAGCCTTACGGTCCTGCTTGGGCTCAGGTTTCTTGGAGCTCTACTGGTCGGTGCGCTGATCATTATACCCGCCGCTATCGGCCGACAACTCACACACACACTCACCGCATTTCTCGCCGTCTCGTCCGCCGCGAGCGTCTTATCTGTCCTTATCGGCTTTACGATAAACCGCCTCTATCCGAGCATCACGGTTGGTTCGATCAAACTCAACCTCGCCCTTGGCCCGGCAATAATCTCTGCCGCCGCGTGCATCTTCTTGCTTAGTTTATTGAAAAAGAAGATCTAAGATCTCGAGTCTACGCCTCCCAAATAAGGAAAAAGTGAAACGAAAACGGAAAGAAGTCTTCACTTTTTCCTTCTCACTTTTCACTTGTTTTGGGAGAACTCTTACGCCGAGGCCCGTCCTGCGCGTGGGAGGGTTTCATAAAACTCGTCATCGACGTAACAATATCCCCAGTCCTCACCCGGCTCAAACGATCTTATGATCGGATGACGGCTAGCGTGAAAGTGTTTCGTCGCATGCTTGTTCGGCGACGAATCGCAGCAGCCGACATGGCCGCAATTTTCGCACAGGCGCAGATGCACCCATGAGGCGCCGATCTTCAGACAGTCTTCGCATCCTTTCGCGCTCGGCGTTACCGGCACGATCTCGCTTACGTGTTCACAGTATTCCATTGGTTGATGATACACCTTGACATTAAAACGCAACTCGAAATAAATTCATCAGCGCACGGCGACCAGAAGATCGGCGAGCAGGGAGTCAACGATATGGGCAAACGATTTTGGATCTCGGGTTTTGTCGCGTTTCTCATTGTCTTAATGGGCGGCTGGGCCGTTCACGGAATGCTCCTGACGGCGGATTACATGCGTTTGCCGCCGGCTATGTTTCGGACCCAGGCCGAGGTCAATGCTCATTTCCCGTACATGGTGTTTGCTTATCTCGTTCTAGGGTTTGCCTTCACGTGGGTCTATCGACAGGGTGTTGTCACAACCCGTTCATGGCTGCTTCAGGGCATCCGTTTTGGCATCGCTGTGGCGTTGCTCGTTTCGGTTCCGATGTATCTGATCTATTTTGTGATCCAGCCGATGGAAGGCATGACTGTGTTCAAGCAAATCGTCGGCGACACCGTCGTTTTCATCATCTGCGGGATCGTCGTTGCGTTCATCAACAATACTGTAACAACTCCGCGTGTAGACCGGGCTGAAGTATGATCGAGCCTTCGACCATCAAATTTCTCAAAGAGCTTGAAAAGAACAACAACCGAGATTGGTTTCAAGCGAACAAAAAGGCGTTTTTGGCTGCCCAGGACAATGTCGCGGCGCTTGCCGGCTACCTGATCGGCGAGATCGGAAAATTCGACTCAGCCGTCAGCGGATTAGATCCGAAAAGCTGTGTTTTCAGGATCTATCGCGACATCCGGTTTTCAAAGGACAAGAGCCCGTACAAAACCAATCTCGGCGCGTACATCAGCCCCGGCGGCCGCAAATCTATGCAGCCCGGCTATTACATTCATATTCAGCCCGGCCAGTGTTTTGTTGCCGCCGGAAAGCATATGCCCGACGCCGCCGAGCTATTGAAAATAAGAACGGCGATCAACGCAAAGCCAAAGGATTTTCTGGGAATAGTCGAAAAGCGAGCGTTTCGTGAGAAATTTGGGGAGCTTCACGGCGATCGCCTTTCGCGACCGCCAAAGGGCTTCTCGGATGACTCGCCGGTGATCGAATATCTGAAGCTGAAATCGTTCACCGTCTATTGCGAGTACAGGAACAATAAGCTAATAACCAGCGCAGACTTTCCTAAACAAGTTGTGCAAGATCTCAAAGCGATGTTCCCGCTTGTGGATTATCTTCGACGCGTGCTGGCCTAGGCGCTCGTGCTTTTGCCACCAAGCAGGTCCTGACGTTCGATCTCGGCTATCTTTTCGACGCGGCGTTCGTGTCGGCCGCCGTCAAATTTGGCGTTAAGCCACGCGCTTATGATGTTTTCGATCTCTTCTTCGGCCGTAAATCTCGCCGCCAGCGAGAGCACATTGACGTTGTTATGCTCTCGCGCGAGTCGAGCGATCTCTTCGTTCCAGGCGACCGCGGCGCGCACGCCGGGAACCTTGTTCGCGGCGATCGCCATTCCCGTCCCTGAGCCGCAGACGAGAAGGCCATTGTCGAAATCACCCTTTGCAACGCCCTCAGCGACCTTTCGAGCATAGTCAGGATAGTCGACCGAATCGGTCGAAACGGTGCCAAAATCTTCGTAAGAGACACCCATGCGGTCGAGCAACTTTTTGACCTTTTCCTTAACCTCAAACCCGGCGTGGTCGGCGGCAATGGCGATCTGTTTATGCATAGGCTCCCCTTCGGGTATATCTTACAACTTGCGACGCGGCAAATCACATGGCGGCACCAGGCAAATCTTCGGGCACCTCTGCATCGGGAGATTCACATCCTATTGCGGACCTTTACGTCCGAGAAAAAGTTTGTCGGCTTCGCCGAAAGCGCATATAATTCGGTGTTGGCCGCGTTTCCCCTCTGGCAGATGTTTCATCGTCCTACCATAGTTTCATTCCTTGTCGCGGTTTTCGCCGTTTCCGCCGCGGCGCAGGATTTTCTGCCCGAGCTGGTCAAGCGGATCAAGCCTTCGGCGGTCGCTATCGAGACATTTGATTCGCACGGCAACACCATCTCTCGTGGCAGCGGATTCTTTGTCGCTGCCGATCGCATTATCACAAACCGCCATGTCATCGACCGGTCAAGCCGGGTCGAGGTACACCTCATGGACGGGAAAAGATTTCCGGTAAAAGGCGTGCTGGCCGTCGACGGCGAAGGCGACCTCGCGCTTCTTCAGGTCGATGTCCCGAAGGACGCCGCCATTCCGCTCCCGATCGTCAAGAGCGTGCCGCAGGAGGGTGAATTCGTTGTCGTGATCGGCAATCCGTATGGATTAGAAGGCAGCGTCTCAAACGGCATCGTCTCGGCCGTCCGCGAAATACCTGGCTACGGAAAGATCATTCAGATCACGGCCCCGATCTCGCCAGGCTCGTCCGGCTCGCCTGTCGTCAATATGATGGGGCAGGTGATCGGTGTTGCGACGCTGCAGGCGGCGGAGGGCCAAAGCTTAAATTTTGCTGTGCCGGCCGACCGTATCGAGCAACTTCGGGTCGGAGATCTCCAGACCGTTTCAAACGTCACCGCTGAAACAAGCAAGAGCAAGCGTGCCACGGCCGAGCGGAGCTATTCGCAGGGGCTGGCCCAGCTCTCGCGAGACGACTACGCCAAGGCTCTTCCGTACTTTGAAAAGGCCGCTGAGGTCGACCCGACTTATGCCGAGGCCTGGTATCAGGCCGGCTACTGCTACGGCATTCTTGGCCGCCATGCCGAGGCGCTCAAGGCATCGCGTAATGCCGCGAAATTACGTCCTGACTGGGCCGAGACCTTTGTCAACATCGGCGTGTCGAGCTTTGCTCTCAACGAATACAAGGACGCGCTCGATGCATACAAGCAGGCTGCCAAGCTCGATGGCAACAATGCCGATACTCAGTACGCGATCGGGCTGACATTCAATAAGCTGGGCCGGACTGACGAAGAGATCTTGGCCTACCGTCGGACCCTTTCGCTCAAACCGGATCATGCCAACGCGATGGAGCATCTCGGCCTTGCGCTCTTTAAGAATAAACGCTACGGTGACGCGGCCCAGCAGTTTGAACAGCTAAGGGTCTACAAGCCGGACGAGAAGACTTACAACTATCTCGGCGAAAGTTATTTTGAACAGGGGAAAACAGACGACAGCCTTGACGCATTTAACAATGCCGTCTCCTATAATCCCGACTTTGACCGGGCCCGCTTTAACCTCGGCCGGGCTTACCTCAAACAAGGCAACCGCGATATGGCGCAGGTACAGCTCGAGATCTTGCGAAATTCGAAATCGGATTATGCTGATAGGCTGTACGTGCTGCTGAATCCATAGGTACCGCCAAATCATGAAAGCAAGTAACTTACTTTTTGCAGCCGTATTGACGTTCGGACTACTTGTATCGGCATTTGCCTCGGCTTGTGGAACGAGAGGAATGACTGTCGTAAAGGCATTTGACGGTAAGCATTTCGTTGTTTATTTATTTCGAAAAGGTGTGGATGTCGCATTTCAGCTTCCTGGCAGCGATATTTCGTTTCCAAACGGCACGGACGGACCGAAACGATTTATTATCGATGGCGTCCTTTTCGAAACGCTGCTTGTTCCGACCACGGATTTTCTGAAGACTAGCGATAAATTGGAAGATGTTGATGTACTAAGAAAGCATAGAGATTTTGAAGTCGATTACCTCAACGAGGCGGCCGCACCTTTATCAAAGTTCGTCGAGTTGGGTCCGCGGGCAAGGCCCCAGGGCAAGGGACAGCCGGCGTTCACATTTTACCTGTGGGAAATGGTAGACCCGCGTGATCAGAAGGGTGCGCGACAGTATTACTTATCGACATTATCGGCGGGAGAGGTCGTTATGCTGAGTGCGGTCGTTCCCGATGACTCCAAAGAAGGCGCCGCGATGATGGCCTTTCAAAGCTTTGCAAGCTCGTTTCAACATGTCCTTGACAAGGAACAATGTCCTGACACAAAGAAATAGTTAACTAAGCCTTCGATTTATCAAACTCGCTACAAACCCCGCACCAAAGCCATTATCGATATTCACGACCGTCACATTCGAGGCGCATGAGTTGAGCATGCCGAGCAGCGCGGCAATACCGCCGAATGAAGCTCCGTAGCCAATGCTTGTCGGCACGGCGATGACCGGCACGCTGACTAGGCCGCCTACCACCGACGGCAAGGCGCCCTCCATGCCAGCCGCGACGATGACCACGCGAGCGTCCTGCAGCGTTTCCCGCTCGGCCAAAATGCGATGAATCCCCGCGACGCCCGCGTCCCAGATCCGCCGTACGCGATTGCCCATTGTCTCAGCCGTCAGCGCGGCTTCCTCGGCAACCGGGATGTCGCTTGTGCCGGCCGTGACTATGGCGATCTCGCCGCTGCCAAGCTCGGTTCTGTCACGCAGTACGCGAACGAGCTTTGCCGACTCATGCCATTCGGCGTCGGTGCAGACATTGCGAAGCTCACCATAGGTGTCGGCGTCGGTCCGCGTCACGAGCACATTCGGCGACCGCTCGACCAACTTTTCAAAGATGCCGACGACCTGCGCGCGCGTCTTTCCGGCGCCAAAGATGACTTCGGGAAAGCCCTGCCGATGCGGTCGCGCGTGATCGACACGGGCGTAACCGATGTCTTCGAACGACAGGTTCTTGATCTGCTCAGCCGCCTCTTCGGTCGGTATCGAGCCGGCTGCATGACCGCTCAAGATCTTTTCTATATCAGTGATCTTCACAAGGAGCCTATTTGAACTAGAGTGTACGTGAGCGATACTGCAAAACAAAAAAGGCCGGAGCCCGCAAAGACTCCGGCATGGCGAAGATCAAGAGAAAAGAATCCGTTAAACAAAAACCTGCACGTACTTATAGGCGGAGGCGACTTTGATCAGAACCGCCGCGACAAATGCGTTGCAAACCGTGCTCAGGATCAGCCTGCAAAATGAACAGTCATTCATCACCGTCGCCTCCTCCTTCTTTTTCCAACGCCCTAAACCCATTGCTCGTTTTCGTTTTCCCATTCGTCGTGCCGCAAGAAACAGATTCGGCCTCTGTCAAATAACGCGTCATTCGAAGCCGATTCGTATCACGATGGCTTTATAAAAAATTCGACCGCGTATAAAATCAAGCTACTCCAAATGGAATTAACCGTTGCGATAACAGGTGCTTCCGGCACTGTTTATGCCCACCGCACTCTACAACTGCTTGCCGCCAGTGGGGCGGTCGAAACCATCAACCTGATCATTTCCAATACCGCGATCACGGTCGCTCAGGTCGAGATGGGCGTGAATCTTCGCGAGCCGGCGGTCGAGAAATTTAATGAGTGGCTGGGTCTTGATGGCCGTTCAAAACTCCTTCGCTACTGGCGGCTGGACAACCTGGCCGCTAAGCCATCGTCAGGGTCGAACAAACAGGCCGGCATGATCGTCGTCCCCTGCTCGATGGGTACCCTCGGCGCAATAGCGTCCGGAGCGGGGACAAATCTAATACATCGCGCGGCCGACGTCTGTCTTAAGGAGAGCCGCAAGCTTGTGCTTGTGCCTCGCGAAACGCCGTATAACGCGATACATCTCGAAAATATGCTTCGGCTCACACACGCGGGCGCGCGGATATTGCCCGCAAGCCCGGGTTTTTACCATCGCCCGCGGACGATCGACGATCTGGTCGATCATCTTAGTTTCCGCATTCTCGATCAATTCGATATCCCGCATCAGAGAATGAGCGAGTGGAAAGGTACGGAGGCGAGTAATGATTGAAAAAGTTTCACTCGGTTTCTTTCAGATCGCGATCGCAATCGTGTTGGTGGCCGTCTTCGCAAAGGCGTATAAAAATTGGAAGGACTGATGTCTGATAGTATTGAACGATTTAGCAACCGCGTCGAAAATTACGTCAAATATCGCCCTACCTATCCGCCCGAGGTCCTCGAGCTTTTCAAAGACAAAATGGGGCTCACAGCCGGGTCTCTCGTCGCCGATATTGGCTCGGGACCGGGAATTTCGGCACGGCAGTTTCTCGAAAACGGGAACACCGTATACTGTATTGAGCCCAATGATTCGATGCGTGCCGCCGCAGAAGAACTGCTGGCCGGCTATGGTGGTCTCCGCAGTGTAAAGGGTGATTCGGAAAATACCACGTTACCCGACGGATCGGTCGATCTTATAACCGCGGCCCAGGCGTTTCATTGGTTCAAACCCGAGCCGACCAAACTGGAGTTTCGGCGCATCTTAAGACCGGGCGGCTACGTTGCCCTGATCTGGAATCTTCGGCGGATCGACGCGACGCCGTTTTTGCGGGAATATGAACAATTTATTCTGGATCACGCAAACGACTACGCCGCCGTGCGTCACGATAATATAACCGAGGCCGAGATCGCCGAATTCTTTGACGGAGCTTTTCAGCATGCGAAGTTTGACAATATTCAGGTCTTCGATCTCGACGGCCTGAAAGGGCGGCTGTTTTCGTCTTCGTACATGCCGGCCGAGGGCACGGAAAAGGGAAGGGCGGTCGAACAGGACCTTCGTGACCTTTTTACTAAGCATGCCGCGCACGGTAAAATAGAAATTTTCTACGACACTAACGTTTTCTACAGTAAGTGGTAAATATGGCAGTAACTGCAGGTCAGGTTCCTGGTGTTAAGACGATAACGGTCGCGCATTCGCCCGACTCGGACGACGCGTTTATGTTCTACGGTCTCGCGACGCACAAGCTCGAGACCGACGGAATAAAGTTTGAGCACACGCTAAAGGACATCCAGTCGCTTAACGAGGACGCGAAAAACGGCGTTTACGACGTGACTGCGATCTCGTTTCACGCCTATGCATACATCGCCGACAAATATGCCCTGCTGCCGCACGGCGCGAGCATCGGCGACAAATACGGCCCGATCGTGGTCGCAAAGGAGCCACGTAAAGGGGACGAGATCGGCCAGATGACCATCGCTGTGCCGGGCGAGCTGACGAGCGCTTATCTTGCCCTGCGCATCTTTAACAGCGATTTCAAACATATTGTCGTGCCGTTTGACGAGATCATCGACGCTGTCAAAGACGGCAAGGCCGATGCCGGATTGCTTATCCACGAGGGCCAGTTGTTTTACATGCAGGAAGGCCTCGACAAAGTGCTCGATCTCGGTGAGTGGTGGCATGAGCGGACCGGCCTGCCGCTGCCAATGGGCGGTAATGTAATAAAACGCGAGCTGGGCGACGACCTAATGCGAAAGGTCTCAAAGCATCTTCATCAGAGCATCGTTTACTCGATGGAAAATCGCGAGGATGCCCTTGCCTACGCGATGCAGTTCGCTCGTGACATGGCACCCGAGCTTGCGGACCGGTTCGTCGCCATGTGGGTAAATGAGCTGACGCTCGACTATGGCGAGCGGGGACGCGAGGCCGTCAAGCGGCTGCTGAAGGAAGGCTTCGACGCCGGCATCATTCCGAACAGGGTCGATGTAGACTTCGTCGAATAGCCGATCTGCCGATACGTTCTTAGGTAAACTTTTACTTCCGTGGTCGCATCAAAAAACTGCGTCAACGACTTAATAACCATGAAAAAGCTTGCCTTAAGCCTTGTTATTTCAACATTTCTTGCCCTCACCGTCGCGGCCCAGGCCCAGGACGATCAGATCCAGCGGGTGCCGCTTAGTCAGCCCGAAATCGATAAGATCATCAAAAAGGTGAGCGAGAACGAGGGGCTATTCCGCCAAGCGCTCGGCGAATATAACTTTGACCGCAGCGCGACCGTTGAGACGGTCGGCTTAGGCGGCAACATTACGGGTGTCTATCGCCGCGACTCCGAGATGATCATTCAGCCGGATGGGCCGCGGATGGAAAAGATACTTTTCGCTCCGCTGTCGACGCTGACCGAGATCTCGATAACCCCTGAGGACCTCGAGGACCTGGGCGGTGTCAACCCCTTCGCTCTCCAGCCGGCAAATGTGTCTCAGTATAATTTTTCATATGTCGGCAAGCAGCACATCGACGAGCTCAACCTCTTTGTTTTCGATGTGACTCCCAAGGAGATACCAAACCCTAAGAAGTCTAAGACGCGGCTCTTCACAGGCCGTATCTGGGTCGACGATCAGGATTACATGATCGTCAAATCAAAAGGTAAGGCCGTGCCCGAGACCAAGGACAACAAATTTCCGGTGGTCGAGACTTGGCGTGAGAATATCGACGGCAAATATTGGTTCCCGACCTACATTACGGCGGACGATAATTTAGTTTTTGGCAACGGAGACGTTCATCACATCCGGATGAAGGTCAAATATAACAGCTACAAGCTGGCCCACTCCGATGTGCGGATCATCGCCGAAGAGGACGTAAAGTCGACCCCGACCACAACGCCGACTCCTTCGCCGACCGCGAAACCGGCCCCGACCGCGACACCAACGCCGTCGCCGACTCCAAAGAAACCTGAATAGCGATCAACTCAATCTTGATGCAAGGGCCGCCTTTTCCCAGGTGGCCCTTTTTTGTTCACCGGTGTACCAGTGTACCAGTGCGTTTTTTGCTTTTTGTACCAGTTGTACCAGTGTACCAGCGTGTTTTTTGCAATTTTATCCGTCGGCAAT
>Ga0207707_10005668_pt1 | contig 10930 bp, 10 predicted proteins | sample KBSC83BmetaG_FD_184336 | JGI IMG/M metagenome (GOLD analysis project Ga0207707, IMG submission 184336) | Corn rhizosphere microbial communities from Kellogg Biological Station, Michigan, USA - KBS C8-3B metaG (SPAdes) (version 2) | ecosystem: Host-associated > Plants > Roots > Rhizosphere ... | reverse complement strand
TTCTCCGACGCCAGGACCGGAAGGGCGCGTCGCGCCGGCACAGGTAGCTGGAGCCGCCGGTTGACAAGTTTCCGGCGCTCCACGACCCGGAACTTGTCTTTGCCCAATTGACGGGGCTGGATGTCATGGGGGTCGGCCGGCATGGCTCCGGCGAACCCATGAGCAGCGCAGGACGCGGTCCCGTCGTCGCCAGCCTTGAGGAACCGGCAGCGCACATGAAGCAGGGCATCGGCGTACAGGTCCCCGCCATCTTCCCAGAGGTTCAAAAATGTGATATTGCCGGTATGGCCCAGCAGCCAGGTGGCTTCGTGGTCCAGGGATTCATCGCCTTCCGTCAGCGATCCGATCCGCAGGGTGACTTTCAGCCGGCGGCAATGGGCGCCGAGCCGGTGGCATGGCGGTGGTGGTGTGGGCACGCGGTGGTGGTGGCTCCGAGTTCGGGACTCCCGATTCGACTATGTCCAATATATACTTGTGAACTGCTTCACAAGGTATTATGCCGCAGGGTGCGGCCCTGGAGCAGGGTATGAACAATCATCGTTCGGGGAGGCGATTCAGCAATGCGCGTGACTTCGATGGTGGCGGCGCTGGCAGTGGTGCTGGCGGCGTGCGGTGGCGAGAAGAAGGCTGACAATTCGCAGGCGGCAGTGCCGGACTCGGCGGCACCTGCGGCGACCGCGACGGCGGCCACCGGCACGACGCACGACGTTCAGATGACCATGGTTGACGGTGAGGCCCGGTATGTGCCGGACCAGATCACCATCAAGCCCGGTGACGCCGTGCGCTTCGTGAATGGCGAGGGCGGTCCACACAATGTGCACATCTGGGCGGACAGCATTCCGGCCGGCGCCGAGAGCGCCATCAGCTTGGACAAGCAGCTTTCGCCGCTGGTGTCCGAGATGCTGGTTGAGCAGGGCGCGACAGTGACGGTGACGTTCGCAGCGACTGCACCGAAGGGACAGTATGCCTTCACCTGCGATCCGCATGGTGCGATGGGCATGCATGGCAAGCTGACCGTCGAGTAACCGCTCGAGGTTGCTGCTGACGGACGGCGAGGAATGCAGATTCCTCGCCGTCCTTTTTCATGCCCATCACGCCACTCGGCGCCCCGCCTCCCCGGCCAGGACGCCGATCCCCAGCCCGGCCAGCGCATCCACCGCGTAGTGCATCTGGCAGTACACCACCGCCACCAGCAGCAGCCCGGTTGGCACCAGCAGCAGGAGACCCAGTCGTCGTGAGCTCTGCCAGCCGGCAAGCAGGGCGGCGACGGTGCCGGCAACGTGGCTCGATGGGAAGGCGGCCCCGAACGAACTGCCCTGGCTCAATGCGTCATATACCCATCGTGCGGTGAGTGTCTCGACGAAGGGCCCGCTCGGCCGGGGGAAGGCGTAGTAGGGGCCCGCCACCGGCATGAAGATGAAAAAGAGGTAGCAGATCACGAAAGCCGCCATCACGCTGAACACAAACCGGCGCAAGGCGTGGAGCTGCCGGTGGGCGGCAAACCAGAATGCCGGCATCACCAGAATCGGATAGTATGCCAGATAGGCGCCGTGCAGCACGAACGACCAGAACAGGCTCGGCGCCGAGCGCCACCAGTCCCGACTGGGCTGGCCGCCAAAGAGCGCGAATTCCCACTGCTGCACCAGGCCGTCGTGCACGACACGCCCGGCGTTGAGCACGTCGAGCTCGCTGTACAGCCCCGCGAGCAGGATGAGTGGATACAGTTCGGCGATCGAGCGGCCCACGCGGCCCAGCCCCGGCGTCCGCACCAGCAGCACCAGGGCGAAGATGAGCAGGTGTGCCAGCGCCAGCCACGGCCAGTCGTGCAGTTCCGGCGCCCGGGCCAGCAGCACCAGCAGAACAACCAGATTGTAGCTGGCCAGGAGCCAGTCCACCGGCTGCAGCCGGCCCAGCCATGATCGCTCCGGTGGGCTGCTACGGTCCGTCAGAGCCAATGTGCGTCCCGATACCACCGATATGTCTCGGCCAGACCAGACGCCAGGTCAAATGCCGGCATCCATCCGGCGTCGCGCATGAATGGTGAAGGATCCGCGGTCCACGCCGGCTGCAGAAACTCGCTGGCTTTGTCGGCGTTGAGGATCGTGCTGCGGCGGGCCAGGCGAGCGGCGGTACCGGTGATGTGCAGTATGGGCCGGACCACCCCACCCGGAAGGCGGAGGACCCGAACGCGCCGATGCATGGTGGCCGCGATGGCGCGAACCAGTCCCCCACTGGTAACGACCTCGGGATGGTTGACGAAGTATGCTGCTCCGGTAACGTCTGCTTCAATGCCCGCGAGGACGGCGGCCTCGGCCAGGTCGGGCGCGTAGATCATGGACAGCTCCTGCGACCCGGTGCCGAACACCGGCGCAATCCCCCAGCGCACCAGCCGGAAGATCTTGATGAGATTGTCGTGATCGCCGGGGCCGTACACCGTCGGCGGGCGGAGGATGACCCACGGGACAGCACCGGAGCGGACTGCCTGCTCGCCGGCCAGCTTGCTGCGGCCGTACGCGGTGAGGGGTAAAGGCGGTTCATCGGCGGTGCGTGGGACGCCGGGGCGGGATGGTCCAGCCGCCGCTCCCGAGCTCATCAGGACAATGCGTGGCTTGCCGGTGGCTTCCGCGGCGCGCACCAGATTGGCGGTGCCGTCGCGGTTGGCGCGCAGGTACGCAGCCTCATTGACGGCTGCAACGACGCCGGCGATGTGATGGATGACATCCTGCCCTTCGCAGGCACGGCGGAGGGCGTCATTGTCGTGCAGGTCCCCGGTTACCAGGTGCACACCACGCTGCTCCAGCGCGGCCGCCTTGGCGGGGGAGCGGACCAGCGCGGTGGTCCGGACACCGCGTGCGAGGAGTGCATCCACCACGTGGCCACCCACAAATCCTGTGGCCCCGGTTACGAGCGCGTTCACAGCCGGCGATCGTAAAGCCGGTAGGTCTTGTAGACGTGAAAGCCCATCTTCTCGAGCCCCAGGTTCATGGCGGTGTTCTCCTCGAGAATCCATCCCGCCTCTCCCCAGCGCATGCCGATACGCTGGCCGTTGCTCCAGATGTAGTGATACAGCACTGCATCAAGGCCTTTTCCGCGAAACTCGGGCAGGATGCCGAGAAGCGGAATGCGGATGCGGTGAATCTTGCCGGTTTTGAGTGCCCAGAGGAGCCGCGGCAGGACCGGCAGGAGATAGCCTCGGCGATTGAAGCGAAACACCTGGTTCAGGTCCGGCAGCCCCAGCCCAAAGCCGATGACCTCGCCGTCCTTCTCCGCCATGCCCACGATCTCGGGCATCACCACCGGACGAAACTGCTCGGCCAGGTGGTCAATCTCCGCTTCGGTCATGGGCACAAAGCCCCAGTTCTTTTCCCACGCGGCGTTGTAGATCCGCTTGATGGCAGCCACTTCCTCGTCGAATCGCCTGAGGTCGAGCGGCCGGACGGTGATGCCCATCCGGTCGCGCATGATGCCGACGGCGCGGGTGAGGCGTTCGGGTGCCGGGCGGCGCTCCCGCAAGGTGGGGTCGCCACCCTGGTAGACCAGGAGATTCTTGGCGTTGGTGAAGCCGGCGTGCTCCAGCAGGCGCACGTAGTACTGCGGATTATGCGGCATCATGAGGGCGGGCGGTGTGTCGAATCCGTCCACCAGGAGGCCGCATTCGTCATTCACCGAGAATGACGCGGGGCCCCGCATGGTGTCGAAGCCCCGCTCACGGAGCCACTCGGCGGCACGATCGAGCAGTGCGTCGGCCGTCTCCTGGCTGTCCTCGCACTCGAAGAAGCCGAAGAAGCCAACCTTGTCGTCATGGGTTTCGTTATGGAGCCGGTTGGCGATGGCCGCGATGCGCCCCACGACCCGCCCCTCGCGCTCGGCGAGGAAATAGTCCGCTTCAGCGTGCTGAAAGAACGGATTCTTGGCGCGGTTGAGCAGGAGGGCCACGTCCCGACGCAATGGCGGGACCCAGAGTGGGTCCCGCTTGTGCAGCCGGTAGGGCAGGTCAATGAATCGCTTGAGATCCGGCTTGTCGTGAACCAGGCGGGCGGTCACCGTCTTCAGACGACCCCCAGCTCCCGGCCGATCGTGGCGAACTGCTCGAGGCAGAAGTCAATCTGCTCGAAGGTGTGCGTGGCCATCACGCTGGTGCGGAGCCGGCATTGTGCGGCCGGCACGGCCGGCGGCATGACCGGGTTGGTGAAGACACCGGCATCGAACAGGCGGCGCCACATCAGGAAGGTCGTCTCCATGGCTCCGATGACGACCGGCACGATCGGTGTTTCCGTCTCGCCGATGTCAAAGCCCAGGTTCCGGAACCCTTCGTGCAGGTGCCGGGTGTTGGCCCAGAGCGTATCGCGACGCTCCGGCTCGCGCTGAAGGACCTCGAGGGCCGCGAGCACGCCGGCGGTATTGGCGGGCGGCAGCGACGCGGTGAAGATGAGCGGCCGGCTGTTGTGCCGGATGAAGTGGATCACCTGTTCCGAGCCGGCGACAAAGCCGCCAATGGATGCCAGCGACTTGGAGAACGTGCCGGCAATGATATCCACCTCATCGGTCATGCCGAAGTGCGCCGCGGTGCCGTCGCCGTTGGGGCCGAGCACCCCGAGGGCATGGGCGTCATCCACCGCCACTGCCGCGCCGAACTTGCGGCCGACGCGGACCAGCCCCGGCACGTCGGCAATGTCGCCTTCCATGGAGTACACGCCATCCACCACGATGAGCGCACCCTGGCTGCCGCCACGCTCCAGCTTTCGCTCCAGGCCGGCCAGGTCGCCGTGGTTGAAGCGCTCGGTGTCGCCGAACGACATCTTCGCGCCGTCCACGATCGAGGCATGGTCCAGCTTGTCGAGATAGACCACATCGCCGCGGCCGACCAGCGCGCTGATCAGGCCGAGATTGGCGTTGTAACCAGTGGAAAACACGAGGCAGTCTTCCTTGCCGAGGAACTGCGCAAGCGCATCCTCGAGCTGGCCATGCAGGTCCAGGGTGCCATTAAGGAAGCGACTGCCGGTGCACCCCGATCCATAGCGGTGCAGCGCCCGCTGCGCGGCGTCCAGTACCTGTGGGTGATGGGTGAGCCCCAGGTAATTATTGGAGCCCAGCATGATCCGCTTCCTGCCCTCGATCGTGACGACCGTGTCCTCGGATTCCGAGATGGGCTTGAAATACGGATACAGTCCCGCGGCCTCGATTTCACGCGCCCTCGTGAACTGCCGGCACTTGTCGAAGAGCGCAATGTGTTGGAGCGTCTGCGTATCCACGTTGCCTCGGCCGAAAGTGGTGTAGAGAACGGTTTAAAGTACAAGGTCGGCCCCGCGCCGACAAGCGACTGCACCCTTCGGGCCGGGACCGTCAAGTTATTGGTCGCCCAGGCGTCAAGCCATGGAATGGCAGGGGCTTGCACGATGATCCGGCACGCTCGACCTTTCGGCCCGGATCCGACCCAATCACAGTGGCCGCTCTGGCGGCGACCACAGCCGGGAGTTGCTCATGAGACAGCAGAAGTTATGCGTCGCCGTGTTGCTGCTGCTCGCAGCCTGCGAAGCCGGTAACAGGACCCAGGGCACCGACCGCACCCCGGACGGGGCGAGGCCTGAACGGCAGGGGCCGGAGAGTGCCCGGGCGGCCGGTACCTCGACGACAGGCGCTCCCAACATCAATAACCCTCCGGCGGCGATGTCGCACGGCGAAGCCCGGGTCGGCACCCCCAGCGAGCTGGTGGAGCGGGCGGCCCTTGCCCCTCCACGGTCCACGTCCCGACACCACCGGGTTCGGTTCGAAGCGGTGCATGCCCGGCATCAGATTTCGCCCGGCCGAGTGTACGAGGCCTGGACGTTCAACTCGCAGGTGCCGGGGCCTTCGCTGCGGGTGACGGTAGGAGACACGGTGGATTTCACCATCGTGAACCGTGCTCCGATACCGCACTCCATGGACTTTCACGCCGCGGAGATTGCGCCGAGCCGGGCCTACGTGAATGTGATGCCGAACGACTCGCTGAGTTTCCGGTTCGTCGCGCGGGTACCGGGGGCATTCATGTATCACTGTGGTACGGCACCGACGGCCGCTCACATTGCCAATGGCATGTATGGGGCGCTGATCGTGGATCCGGTGCGACCACGGAGCAAGGCGACCGAGTTTGTCCTGGTCCAGAGCGAGTTCTATCTCGGACCCAGACATGGCCCTGACTCGGTCCAGTCGCTCGACTGGAAGCATATGCTCAACGATGCGCCGGACTATGTCGTCTTCAATGGCGAGGCCAACCAGTACGCTACCCATCCGCTGGAAGTCGGGGTGAACCAGCCGATCCGCATTTATCTCGTGAATGCGGGGCCCAACCGGGTCTCGGCCTTCCACGTGGTGGGCGCAATCTTCGACAGGGTGTACGAGGATGGCTCGGATACACCGCTGCGGGGAGTCCAGACGGTGTCGGTACCAATGGGGGGCGGCATGGTTTTCGAGACTCATCTGGTGGAGGAAGGGCTCTATCCCTTCGTTTCGCACGCCTTTGCCGATGCAACCAAGGGGGCGGTGGGTGTCCTGAAAGCGGAGAACCCCGGAGGGTCCGCAAGGCACTGACATCGCGGGGCGGGGCTCGTTAGTTTTTGCGCCAGTCGGGGCGGTAGCTCAGCTGGGAGAGCACCGGCTTTGCAAGCCGGGGGTCAGGGGTTCGATCCCCCTCCGCTCCATCTGCAGGTCCCTGGGCAAGCGGCGCTGTTTGCTGCGTTGGCGCAACGTTCTGGGCGGGGGAGCGATGTGGTGCTCCCGCCGTTCCAGGTGGTTGGCGCCCCCGATATCAGCAGGCAATTCATCTGTAAATCATTCCTGCTCAAGCTATTGCAGCGCAACCCGACTTCTGGCCTGGTGGTTGCATTCAACTGTCGGCGTCCCTTAACGCCGAGAGTTCCATGCGTGTCCGTTGCGTGCTGGCCCTGACGGGTCTGACACTCGCGCTTGTGGCCAGCCCCGCCCGCGGGGAGGCCCCGCACGTCGCTGTCGTACCCGATGGCACGTTCTCCTACAACATCTTTTCCGCTCTGCTGCAGCAGGAGCAGACTACAGCAAAGCGGGACAGCACCAAGGCGCCGGTGCTCATGCTTGCCGCCGCCGGTGGTGCGCTTGGGCTGGCCGGCTATTTCGTGTTCGGCCCGGGCAGCACGCCAGGACTGGGTGCCCAGACACCCCTGCCGCCGCCGGGCGGAGTGGTGCCGCCTCCGCAGATCACCTGGACACCGCAGACCTCGCCTCCGGGCAGCCCCAATGAGGTGCCGGATCCCAACGGACTCGTTCCCGGCTCACCGGATCTGCCGGTTACGACTACTCCCGAACCGGTGACGATGACGCTGCTGGCCAGCGGTTTGGCCGGGCTTGGGGGCGCCTCACTCTTTCGGCGGCGAAAGCTGAGCTAGCCCGACCACCAGGGCGCTGTGCGGCACCTCCCGCTGTCCGGGGAGGTGCTCGTGTTTCCACGCTCCACTATTCTTCGGATTCGATGGGACTCCCTCCAGAAGTTCCCGGACTTGTGTTACTGGCCGTCGCGGCAGTGCTCGCGCCGGCGCGCCCCGGCCGGTTGCTCGGTGCTGGTGTGATCGCGATCGCGTTCGGTACCGCGAGTGCGCGGGTAGCGCTCTCGCTCTCGCCGGTGACCCCGCTGGCCCAGACGACGCTTCTGCCGCTTCCCCTGTTCTCGCGCGCTGTTGACGGCGGCCTGGTGCTGGCGGGGATTGCCGCGCTGATCCTGGCACTGCCGGCCGCACTGCGCCAGGTGGGTCGCACCAGGCAGTGGACGCTGGTCCTGCTCATGCTGTCTGGCCTGGTCATCATCGCAGACGCTGCGACCGATCTGGTGCGCTCAGCCGGCTGGCTGCGCCCTCTGGGAACGGCCCTCATCGTGGCCGTGCTGGGCGGTGCGCTCCACTATCTCGGGGGCCGCTCAACCTGGGCGCGCTTGTCAGCGAGGCTCCGCGCCGGGCTGAGCGGCGGCTTCGTGGGCGGCCGGCCGGACCGCGCGGCGGTGCTCTGGCTCGGGTTCGCGGTGCTCGGTGTCGTGCTGGCGATTGTCTCGCGCAACGCCCTGGTCATATTGGCGGGAGCCGCCGCCGCTTCGCTTGGACTTCATGCCAGCCAGCGTCGCACGGGTGGGACGGGTGTCGTGCCACTGCTGCCGCTGCTGGTGATTCCGCTGCTCGCCTTCGAGGGACATTACCTGCGCGTCATCGCGGGACCGGTGGGCCTCGGCGCCAGCCATTTTGCCGACGTGCCACTGAGCAGTGCCGCACAGGTGGCGCTTGCTCCGCCGCTCGTTCTCGCAGCGCTCTGCTTTGCCGGCCCACTGCTGATGCGCCGCTGGCTGCCCGGCAGCGGTCTCGCGATCGTGGGCGTGGCGCTGCTCCTCCGGCTGGGGCATCCACTCCTTGGGGAGGCCCTGGCCGGGTGGGAGACGCTTTTTCTTCCGCTCGGCGTGGTGCTGCTGTGGCTGGCGGCACTGGCGGGGGATTGGGAGGCAAGCGCCGGCACCGGCGCCTGGATCGTCGCGACAGTCGTTGCACCGGCAAGCGCCGAAGGAGCGATGCTGCTGGGGGCGGCGGCGCTGGTAATCGCCGTTCGACACCACATTCCGCCGGCACGCGTGCAGGTCGCGCGAGGCCTGGAGATCGTGGCGGCCGCCGCCGGCGCAGCGGGCCTCGCGTGTGGCGTGGCAGCGGTGCTTCAGCATCAGGTGGTGTATGGATTGCTGGCGGCGCTCGCCGCGCTGGTGCTTGTGGTCGCGGCCGGTCCGGGCAGGGTGGTGATATATTCCGCAGGTTCACCTGATCCGACTGCTCATACAGGAGCTGCACATGGCTTTCACGCTTCCTCCTCTTCCATATGACTACGCTGCGCTGGAGCCGCACATCGACGAACAGACGATGCGGATCCATCACGACAAGCATCATGCCGGTTATGTCAACAATCTCAACGCGGCGCTCGAGGGTGACACCGGCCTCCAGGGCAAGAGTGTCGAGGCGCTGCTCAAGGACATCAACTCGGTGCCGGAGAAGATCCGTACGGCCGTGCGGAACAACGGCGGCGGGCACGCCAACCACACGCTCTTCTGGGAGATCATGACCCCGGGCGGACCAGCGGAGCCCACCGGCGCGCTGGCGGACCGGATCAAGAAGGCGTTCGGCGGGACCACGGAATTCAAGGAACAGTTTGCCAAGGCCGCGACGACCCGCTTCGGCAGCGGCTGGGCCTGGCTGGTGGCCGACGCCAAGGGAACGCTGGCCATCGAGAGCACCGCCAACCAGGATTCCCCGCTGATGGATGGCAAGATGCCGATCATCGGGATTGATGTGTGGGAACACGCCTACTACCTCAAGTACCAGAACCGGCGTGCGGACTACATCACCGCATGGTGGAAGGTGCTCAACTGGGCGGAAGCCGCGAAGCGGCTCGGCGCCTGACGACACCGGCCCTTCCGTCCGGAAGGGCCCGCTCATTTCCGGGACCAATCCTCCAATGCGATGCTGCCCGCGCATGCTGTCCGCCCTGGTGCTCGTGCTGCTGGCCTCCTGCCACATCGAGAAGCGGGTGCCGGCCGGCCCGATCCAGGACGAGGAGACCATTCGCGCTGTCATCTTGCGCTATTACCGCGGGGCGCTGGGCCAGGACTCCGCGGCCGTGGCCAACGCGATCGCCGATTCGGTCAACGCCGAAATCGAGACCGACGGCCACTGGGAGCAGGTCCGCGGGGCGGGCCGCTGGGCGCGGATCGCCGCTGGCGCCGGACCGATTCACGTCAGTGAACCAACCCGTATCGACATTCGCCAGGAAGCCGACCTCGCGTCCGCCTGGATCCAGGCGCGTGGTACGACCGGCAGCGAAACAACCCACTTGCTGCTGCGACGCGAAGCCGGCACCTGGGAAATCATCTCCATCGCCACCGCGCCGGCGTCCCCGGGACGCTGATGTGATGAAGTCCTGCTCGTGACGGCCGACGCGCGGGTGCTGGTCTCGCTGGCGGAGGGTCTCGCCGGTACCACCAGCCCCGCCCGCGGCGCTCGCGCCGCAGCCGTTGCCCTTCAGCGGGGGCTGCGGGCGGATTACGTCACGGTCTGGCGGCTGGAGCGCAGCAGCGGTGCGCTGGTGGTCCTGGGCGAGTCGCCTGGGCCGGGTCAGCTGCCGGCGCCGATCCTCGACCCCGCGCTGCTCGAGTCCCGCGGTGGCGTCGCTGACGTCCGGCGGATCGAGCGCCACGGCAGACTGCTCGGGGCACTGGAGGTCTCGCCGGCGTCATCGGCCGACAGGGTGGTGCTGGATGCGGCCGTGCCGATGCTGGCGCTGCATCTGGGCGCGATCGGCACGGCCGAGGATTTCGCGCTGGAGGTAGCGGAGCGAAATCGGGCGACGGAAGAAGCATGGCGATTTGCGAGCCTGATCATTGATTCCCTGCCAGTCGGCCTCTATGTGGTGGACCGCGAGTATCGTATCCGCATCTGGAACCGGAAACGTGAAACGGGCACGCAGGGCCTGCGGCGGGAAGCCGCGATGGGCAAGACCGTTTTCGAGGTGCTCACCCGGCAGCCCAGCGCGGTGCTCAGGGCAGACCTGGACCGTGTGCTCGACCGGGGCGAGGTGATCCAGGGGGAACTCAGCGTCGAGACGCCGGAGGGCATCCGCACCTATCGGCAGACCCGGCTCCCGATGCGGCTGGACGGCGATTCGGTCAGCCACGTGATCACCATCGGCGAGGATGTGACTGAGGCACGCGCGGCGGGGACGAGGATTCTCCTGAACGAAAAGCTGGCCGCGGTGGGACAGCTCGCCGCGGGTGTAATGCACGAGATCAATAATCCGCTGGCGACCATCGCGGCGTGCGTGGCCGCCATCGAGGGCCGCCTGAGCGATGCCCGGCTGGGCGACGCCACCGTCACGGACTACCTGGCGCTGGTATCGCGCG
>Ga0207707_10005667_pt1 | contig 10934 bp, 12 predicted proteins | sample KBSC83BmetaG_FD_184336 | JGI IMG/M metagenome (GOLD analysis project Ga0207707, IMG submission 184336) | Corn rhizosphere microbial communities from Kellogg Biological Station, Michigan, USA - KBS C8-3B metaG (SPAdes) (version 2) | ecosystem: Host-associated > Plants > Roots > Rhizosphere ... | reverse complement strand
AGGAAACCTACCGGGTGTTCTCGGCGCTCTACGAAAAAACCCCCTACCCGGCGCTGGAAGGAATCCAGCCGATCCTCGACGAAATCGCCACGCAAGTGCCCAAAGCGAAGACCTACAAGCCGGAGAATTTCGTCGACACGAGCATCGTCCGCCAGCTCGAGCAGAACGGTTTTATCGCCGGCGTCTACCGCTGACCTTTGCAATTTCCGTTGAGAACAAATCGAGGCCTCGTCTCATGTTCGATCACCAGAAAGATCCCTCGCTTCGCTCGGAATGACACTTATAGCATATGTCATCTCGAACCCTTCGGGCAGACTCAGGGTAAACTCCGTGAGAGATCTTTCCCGATCTGAACCACACCCGTCCTCCATCGATTGACGTTCCGCGCTCATTACCTGTACACTGGGAGTGTACATTTCGAGGAGCGGATCATGCCCAAAGAAAAAATCATGACTTTCGTCGAGGCGCGGGCCAAACTCAGCGAAATCGTCGATCGCGTTGCCGAGCAAGGCGATACCTACGTGGTGGCCAAGCGCCAGAAGCCGGTCGCGGTGATTATCGGCATCGAGCGCTACCGGCATTTGTCCGGCACCGCCAAATACCTGAAGGAAATCTCCGGCCGGCGCATTCTGAAGATCGCCGGCATTGCCGAAGCCACCGACGATCTCGAGCGAGCCGTTCGGACTTTGAGAAAATCGCGGGTCGAAGCCGCCGGTCGTTAGCTGCACATGTTGTTCGTCACCGACACCCACGCGCTGATCCATCACTTGACGGCCGCAAAGCCAGGCTGGGCCGGCGCGCGCGGCGAATCTTCGACCGGGTCGAGCGCGGTATCGATGCAATCCTGGTGCCTTTCACCGTGCTCGAAGAGTTGATGCTCCTCTCCGAAAGCGGCAAGATCCGCTTGCCGCTGCCGTTTCGGGATTTGCTCGTATCCTTCGCGCAGGCGGACAATTTCGATCTCGGTGTCAACGACACGCAACTTCTCCTCGAGGCAGCGGCGCTGATCGGCATCAAAGATCCCTACGATCGAATGATCACTGCCCAGGCGCGCGTCGCCGGCCTGCCACTCATCACGGGCGACGATAAAATCCACCAATCCAACCTGGTGCGCACTGTGTGGGACTGAGCGTGAAGATCAGCGCGAAGACCTCCAGCGTGAAAAAGATCCAAGCCCCGGCGCCCAGCGACGGCGTCGTCGTTCATCTGATCGATGGCACCTACGAGTTGTTTCGCCATTTCTACGGGCTCCGCCGTTTCAACAAGGGTCAGGACCGACCCTTCGGCGCGGTGATCGGCGTGCTCAAGACGGTTTTGGAATTAATCGAGAGCGGCGCGAGCCACGTCGGCGTCGCCACCGATCACGTGATCGAATCGTTCCGCAACGAGCTCTGGCCCGGCTACAAGACTAGCGCCGGCATGGATCCGGCGCTGCTCGCGCAATTTCATCCGCTCGAAGAGGCGCTCGTGGCGATGGGGATCGTCGTCTGGGCGATGATCGAGCTCGAAGCCGACGACGCGCTCGCCTCGGCCGCCGAGATCGCTTCCAAGGATCCGCGCGTGCAGAAAGTCTGCATCTGGACTCCCGACAAAGATCTCGCCCAGTGCGTTCGCGGCGAGCGGATCGTGCAAATGGACCGCAAAGGCAACCAGATTCGCGACGCAGCGGGCGTGCGCGAAAAATTCGGCGTCGAGCCCACGCTCGTTCCCGACTACCTCGCTTTGGTCGGCGATGCCGCTGACGGCTATCCGGGAATCCCCGGCATCGGTGCTGTCTCCGCCGCGCGCCTCTTGAACAAGCATGGCAGAATCGAGGATTTCCCGGCGGAGGTCCTGGGCGACAAACGCAAGCTCGCGCTGCTCTTTAAGCGTCTCGCAACCCTCAGAACCGACGCGATGCTTTTTGACGACATCGACGAGTTCAACTGGCGCGGGCCCAGCGAAGCTTTCGCCGAGTGGACGGAGCGGACGAAAGAGCCGCGTTTATTGCCGCGCGCGGCGGCGGCGCGGAAGTCGAATTGACCCGCAGTTTACTGTTGACATTAGTATTTTCCTGTCCGATAAAACCTCGTCGGTGATCCGCGATTTCGGCTATCGAATGACACCGGCGCCTGATCAAAAATATCGCGCCGATAGGAGGGACCCATGGCTTACAAACTCGAAGGCAGCCTTCTGGAAGTTTGCAATTGCGATGTGCTCTGTCCGTGCTGGGTCGGCATGGACCCGGATAACGGCACCTGCGACACGGCGCTGGCGCATCACTTCGAAAAGGGCGAGATCGACGGCGTCGACGTGTCCGGCCTCACCATGGGATTCACCGCCCACGTGCCCGGTAATATTTTGCAAGGCAACTGGCGCGTCGTGGTGCACCTGGACGAGCGCGCGACCCAGCAACAAGAAGACGCGTTGCTCACGGTCTACACCGGTAAGCAGGGCGGGCCGGTCGCCGATCTGGTTAAGCTCATCGGCGAAGTGGTTTCCGTTGAGCGCTCGCCGATTACGTTTCAAGTTTCCGAAGGCAAGGGCACTCTGCGCATCGGCAAGGTTGCCGACTGCGAGATGGAACCGTTCCGCGGTCCCAACGGCGAAGTGACGACCTTGCGCGACTCGATCTTTTCGACCATTCCCGGCGCGCCGGCCTACGTCGCCAAGGCGACCAGGTTCAAAATGAACAACCCCACCTTGAACCAGAACATCGATCTCAAAGACCACAACGCGATCCAGGGGAAGTTCATCTTTCAAGGCTGAGTTTCGCTGGCGTTTCATCCGCCGCGAAGCGAGCCGCCGGGCGCCATGGCCGACCGCAAAACTTTCCTCAGCTTGATGGTTTCATTGGTCGGCGTGGCCTGGTGCGCGCTCTGGATCTGGGATCGATCGCCCTATGCCCGTTACCTCGGGCATCAGCAGCTCGGCGAACTCGGCGCCGGGGCGCTGCTCCTGCCCATCGCTCTTTATCTTATCGGCTGGGTGCTGATGACCGTGGCGATGATGCTGCCGACGACTCTGCCGCTGCTCGAAGTCTTTCGCCGCCTGGTCGCTCAGCGCGGCGATCGCGTTCTGCTTGTGATGCTGGTGATCGCCGGCTATCTGGCGATCTGGCTCGGCTTTGGTATCGCCGTCCACAGCGCCGATTGGATCGTCCATGAAATGGTCGAGCGCAGTGCCGGGCTGGAGGCAAACGCGTGGGTGATCGGTGCCGCAACTCTGTTCGTGGCGGGCGCGTTTCAGTTCAGTCGCCTGAAGTATCGCTGTCTGGACAAATGCCGCGCGCCTTTGAGCTTCGTCACCGAGTACTGGCGCGGCCGCCACGAACGGCGCAACGCGTTCTTGCTCGGCATGCATCACGGTGTCTTTTGCGTCGGCTGCTGCTGGGCTTTGATGCTCCTGATGTTCGGCGTCGGCGTCGGCAACGTCGCCTGGATGCTGGCGCTCGGCGCGGTGATGGCAGTTGAGAAAAATGTTCCCTGGGGCCGCAAGCTAAGCGCGCCGGTCGGACTCGCGCTCCTGGGTTGGAGTGGCGTGATTTTGGTAAATGGATTGGTGCTTCCAAGCTGATGCGCAAGAAAAATCACCGCGCGGGAAGTGCGCTGTCCGTGGTTAACTGAAAAAAGTCCGATTCGCCTGGATTCCCGCTAAAAGCATGCGGGAATGACGGAACTGAGGTTGCTAATATCACGGTTGGGCGGGTATGAAATCCGGCCCCCTTGGATATAACCTCCGCGCCCTCCTTGTCTCCGTGGTGAAAATTGTCCGACGACCGAAGCACGAGCGAAATCCGCTGAAAGGCCAATCGCAATGGAACAGAAATACGCAAAATATTTTCCTCCCGTCGGCGACGGCAGCGGGCTGGCGACCTCCGAGGGACTTTACAAAGAAGAGCTCCAGCTCGCGCTGCGCAATCGCGGCATGCCGCTCGAAGCTCTGCGCTATCGGGTCACGCCCACCGGTCTTCACTACCTGCTGATCCACTACGACATTCCGGCAGTGGACTCCGCGGCCTGGCATTTGAAAATCGCCGGCGAGGTCGGCACCCCGCTCGATCTCTCTCTGGAACAAATCAAAAAACGCCCGCGCCGCACTCTGCCGGTGACGATGGAATGCGCCGGCAACGGCCGCGCGCTGTTTGCGCCGCGCCGCATCAGCCAGCCCTGGCTCCTCGAAGCGATCGGCACCGCCGAATGGACCGGCACACCGCTCGGCTCGATCCTCGAGGAAGCCGGTGTCAACAAAGGCGCCGCGGAGATTGTTTTTACCGGCCTCGACCAGGGCGTCGAGGGCGAACAGGTGCAATTCTACCAGCGCAGCCTGACGGTCGCCGAGGCGATGCACGACGACGTGCTGCTCGCCTACGAGATGAACGGCGAGCCGCTGCCGGCGCAGCACGGCTATCCGCTGCGTTTAATGATGCCGGGCTGGTACGGCATGGCGAGCGTGAAATGGCTCGGTCGCATCGAGGCGGTGCGCGAGCCGTTTCAAGGCTATCAGATGGCGCGCGCCTATCATTACACGCAATCGGCCGACGGATCCGGCGATCCGGTTACGTTGATCCGAGCGCGCGCGCTGATGATTCCGCCGGGCATTCCGGACTACATGACTCGCGATCGACTCGTGGCGGTGGGTGCCGTAACTCTCACGGGGAAGGCGTGGGCCGGACGCTCGCGCGTCTCGCGCGTAGAAGTGAGCGTCGACGGCGGCTCTACCTGGTCTGAAGCCAGGCTCGGCGCAGCGGCATCGCCCTACGCCTGGAGCAATTGGACTTTCGTGTGGAATGCAGTGCCCGGTGAATGCGAGCTCAACGTGCGCGCCAGCGACGCCGACGGCAACGTCCAGCCGATGGAACAGGAATGGAACTTCGGTGGCTACGGCAACAACGGCGTGCAGCGTGTGCGCGTCATCGTGCGCTGAGAAACTTTTAGTCTTGCGCCTTCGTCCACTGGACTTCGTAGACTCTGACGGACTGATCGAAACCCTTCGGCGTGACTTCGCCCAGATCCGCGAACGACAGAGGCTCGCCTGAACACTGGTCGAGCACGACCTGATCCATGAGAATCTGCGCCGGCTCGGCCTGCGCGCAAAGGCGCGCCGCGAGCTGCACCGCTTTGCCGAAAAGATCGCCGCGCTCCTCGATGGGCTCGCCGGCGCTGAGTCCGATGCGCAACTGCAGCGGCGTCTCCGGATTTTTCTCATTGTACGCAGCGAACGCGCGCTGAATCGCCATCGCGCATTGCACCGCGTCCGGCGCGCCGGCGAAGGACGCCATGATGCCGTCGCCGGTGTGCTTGATTTCTCGTCCACGGTGCGCGTTGAGCGAGTTGCGGGTCAGGGCGTTGTGGATGTGCAATAGATGAAGCGCCTTGGCATCGCCGTAGAGGGAAGTCATCCGAGTCGAATCTTTCAGATCCGTGAACATGATGGCGCGGAAAGCCGCATCGATCGGCGTCTCCGCCGCTTTGGCCGGCTTCGGCGGATCCTCGATACGCCCTAAAAATGCATTCACCACCGCAGGGTCGACTTCGATAACCTCGTTGGGCACCAGACCGTGTGCTTCGTCGTGAGCGTGCTCGATGGTCTTTCGATCCGGCGCTTCGATCAGGCAGAACGCTGTGCAGCGCCCTTCATCGAACCAGTAGGTGAGAAACTTGACGTGGTATTTATCCTGCAGCGCCAGATCTTTCTGGTGCGCGGCCGCAACCGCATGTCGGGTTGCGCCCTCGACAAAATGGCGATCCATGAATACAGGCATAGATTGTTCTCTCCACGGAAACAGGCACAACCCACACCAAATGTTGCTTTTGGAGCGATGACCGAAGGTGAATCATAAACTCCGCCACTCGGCAGTCAAGAACACCTCACAACCGGACAGTGGTGCAATTCGGAAAGATCTCTCTTCGTTCGAGATGACGGATTGGGATTTGTATGTCATTTCGAGCGGATGCGAGAAATCTTTCCCTAATCGTCCGTTACCCCGCAAGCCAAACTGCACCACTGCCCACAACCGATAGGGCACCATCCGATTTTCACTCGCAAATCGTTCAATTAAACTCCGGCGTGAATCCCTAACCCCACCAGGTCCGCCGCTTCATTGCATCCGTGACGGACGAGAATTAGATTGTGTTCATGAGCGTCAAAGAAGTTCCGAGTGATCACGATTTTTTCGATCCGGCCTACGTCAAGCACTGGAGCGACAGCATCATTCGCTACCGCCCGGAGCGAAAACAGGTCTTCCAAGCCTTCGCCGCCGAAGCCGCGCGGATGAACAAAGCCGGGTTATCGGTCTTCGAGCTGGGCTGCGGCCCCGGCTTTCTTGCCGAAGCGTTGCTCGGAAACTGCGACATCGCGCGTTACACGCTCGGCGACTTCTCGCCGCAGATGCTCGACTTGAGCCGCAAACGCCTGGCCAAGTTCAAAGACAAAACCGTCTTCATTCAACTGAATTTCAAAGAGGCGAACTGGACCGACGCGGTTCCACCCGGCTTCGATCTGGTCGTTTCGCTCCAGGCCGTCCACGAGCTCCGCCACGCGAGCCGCATCCCAAAACTTTACTCGCAGCTCCACAGCCTGCTCGTCCCCGGCGGAAAGATCATGATCTGCGACCACGTCAACGCTCCATCCGGCCACCGCGCCGAGCATTTCATGACGGTGAAAGAGCATCTGGCCACCTTCAAAGAAACCGGTTTCGCCAACCCGAGAGAAATCTGCCCTGCCGCGGATTTGAGTCTGATGGCGGCGGAAAAGCCCTAAGAGTAAGGCTCGGAACGAAGCCTGTTCTCCCGCGCTCGTCGGCAGGATTGACGAAATCTGTGTTCGCGATCGGAGAAGAGATATAGCTATTCTGACACAGCTTGTGATTGTGCAGCACCGGTCCAGAGAAGCTCAAACACTCGCGCTTCGCTCAGCAATGGTTGAAAATACTGCAATACAGCTTTGCATATTCGTTGAACTTGGGACCGATCTTTTCCGGGTCCACGGGCAGATATTTAGGCACTTGCAGCTCGGGAAATTTGTCCTTCATTCCCACGCGTGGAGCGCTTCGCCCCAGTTGCTCGGTGAAAAACTTCATCCCGCCGTCACGCGACAGCACCCAGTCAAGATAAAGTGCGGCCGCGTGCGGGTGCGGCGCATTCTTCGCCAGCAGCATATAATTGGCAGCGGAAAGAACAGGGTCCAAGAGAACGATATTGAGAGGAGCGCCTCTTTGCATCATGGTGAGCGGACGATAACCGAAAAGCCAGGGAGCGACGTAAACTTCGCCTGCTGCCAGGAACTGAGCCTGAAGGGTATGGCCCTGTCTCATGGAAGGCTTGTTCTCAGCGAGATTCTTAAAGTAGGCCAAGCCTTTTTCCCTTCCCCAATACTCGATCAGCGTTCCCATCATATCGACATCCTCTACATCCAGCGACATCTTTCCTTTCCACTTTGGATTCAGAAGATCATCATAGGTGCGAGGCGCTTCTTCTTTCTTTACGTAGTTTGTGTTGTAACCGAGGGCCATCGGCGAATGAAATGGCGCGGTCCAGTAGCCGTTCGCGTCCATAAATTCCGCCATCATTTCCTTCCTGCTGGGAGACAGGTAAGGATCGATGAGACCGTCCTTGACCAACGCGTTGGTTTCACCGGCTCTAAGATCAATCACGTCCACATTATTGTTATTGGCTCGGGCTTCCGTCTTGGTTTTGTTGTAGATGTTCGCATTGCCGCTTCGAAAATATTCGGTCTTCAAGAACGGATATTGCTTTTTGAAAGCCTCCAGCAGCGGCGTGCTCTGATCGACAGCAATCGTCCCATAATAAACCAGTTTGCCTTCGCGTTTAGCCTCCTCGATTAACTTTGCCCCTCGTTCTTTAGCTCCGAGACCTTCGAATGGTTTGAGAACTGCGCCGGCGCCCGCAAAGCACAAGCCCGGCATGCACAGGATGAGGGCCGCAACGAGTTTACAAATCACGGAACGCGAGTGTAACGAAGTGGTTTTTGTCGGCATGACGGTCTCCCTATAGACGAAACACAGCTCGCTCACTGGGTCGGATTCTCACACGGCCTAAAGAGATCTGTCAACAAACAAATGTCGGAGAATTTTTCTGACACACCGTACAAACGAAAAAAACTTCACCGACTTATCCCTCATTCTCTCGGCTTGACAGTGTGTTCAAATCGAACGATATACGTCATCAAGTGAAGATTATTTTTTGAACCACCGCCGACGCGAGGGAGGACTGAACAATGATCACAGATAAAGCCGGGCGCGCTCATTTTGTCATCGACCAGCACGTACATGTAGGGTTGAGGCCCGCCCGGTCGACAACCGCTTCGGCGTCCTATTTACCAGACGAACTGATTGCCAATATGGACGCCAACGGAGTCGACATGGTGGTGGGATTTCCCAAAGCGAATCCGCACACCGACTACCGAACGGAGAACGAGCGGATTATTGCCTCGATGAAGGCGAATCCCACCCGCATCGTCGCTTTTGCTCGGATCAATCCGTACTTCGGCGCGAAAGCCGTTGCGGATATTCGAGACTATGCGGCGACGGGCGCGCGCGGACTGAAGATCCACCCGATTCGCGATTTTTCCGGCAATCGGGTCAATGATCCGGACTTGATGTTTCCCATTATCGACGCCGCTCAGCAGGCAAATCTTTTAGTCCTGATTCACAGTGGGGAGTGGTGGAACTGCTCGCCGTCGCTCATTGCCGATCTCGCCCGGAACTTTCCCAAAACAAACTTCGTGATGGCCCACTCGGCGGGATTCGGCGGACACCAGGAAGCGATCGCGGTCGCTCGGCACCAGGACAACCTGTATGTCGATACGGCGTCGAATGGCTATCCCGATATCACCTCGAACGTTGTCCGCGCCCTCGGTCCCGAGCGCGTATTATACGGGTCCGATCATCCGACCCAACCCTTTGGGTTCGAGCTCGGCAAGATCGTGAAATACGCCAGTCTCGATTCGGATCAGCTCGATCTCATTCTCGGGCGCAATCTAGCGCGGCTGCTGAATATCGATCCAAAGCCTGCAGCGCCTAAGACGATGGACATTATGCAGCTTTGATCGTTGATCTTGAGCAGAATTTAATCCGCGCCGACACTTCGTGATTAAAAAAAGTATCGATCACTTTTACGGGTTATTTTTGTTTGGTGTCGGTGCTCTTTGATTTTGCTTTGGCTGAGGTTTCGTTCTTCGCTTCGTGGTACCCCGCCTTCTTGGCGTCGTCTTCAGACATGAATTTGCCACTTTTTGTTTTGCCGTAGAACTTGCCCTCTTTGTGGTAAACTTTGCTGGAGAGGTTAACCCACACCATCCCCTTGGCTTTTGCGTCGGCAATCTCTTTGTCCGTGGGTGCCGAGGTCTCCTCGGTAGTCTTTGCGCTTGGAGATTTGGTCGTTTTGGATTCCTTCGACGGAGCCAGCTGCGCCCAAGAGATTCCCTGTAATACCGGTCCCAGAGAGAAAATTAAGCTCAAGCCCAGAACCCCGATCGATTTGCTCATCCATTTTGTCATTGGTCCCTCCTTTTCAAGCGGGTTTGCAATGCATTCAAGTGAACGATCTGATTTTATTGTCGTCACAAACCAGCTGACCGTTCAAGTAGGGTCAGAAATAGTGAACTAGCCCGGGTTGGACGGCAGCGGGCGCAAAGATAATTCAATAACAGCTCTAGCCAAAACTCTCGTGCTCTGATCGCAGCGAGTTGCTCGGGATAGTGAGCGAAGCACACTATTCGAATGGATGTGAATACCCGTGGATTTGTTGCATCCGCGGCGGGCGAGAAATAAGTGGTAGAAAGAAGTGCCGAATGGTTCCACTCTTAACGTCTTGAACGTTTGGAACGAGTTCATTCTTCGCTGGTACAAAAAAGGAGGAGCTTATGAGGCAACATATCTTTTCTTTCTTCTCGCCGCGCTCGCGGCGTTCGGTGTGATCAACAGCGACCGCAACCAGAGCATCGGCGCGGAAGGCCAGCCACCTAGTCCCAACATGAACTTCTTCGTCACCAGCAGTGTAAGAAAGACCGCGAACTTGGGCGGGCTGAGTGGTGCGGATAAAATTTGTCAGGACCTGGCGGCCGCAGTGAGCGCCGGCAACAAAACCTGGCACGCATACTTGAGCGTCGAGCACGACCCCGCCAACGGCAACAAGCCCACGGACGCGCGCAGCCGCATCGGCACCGGCCCCTGGTACAATTCCAAAGGCGCCCTGCTCGCAAAGAATCTCGACGACCTGCACGCGCGCAAAGGTGACGCTGACGTATTTCTCGACGAGCACGGTCAGCGCATTCCGGGCCAATGGCCGAACTCACCAAAACCTGTCCAGCACGACATCCTCACCGGCTCGACCCCCGACGGAAAAAAGTGTAACGACTGGACGTCCGATTCTAAAGACCAACAAGCGCAGGTCGGTCACGCCGACGGCCTCGGCCCCGGCGGCGATTCGTCCGGCCGATACGCCATCTGGAACTCGTCCCATGAAAACGGCAGCTGCGCCGACACCGCCCCGCGCGGCGGCGCCGGCAGGCTTTATTGCTTCGCGACGAAGTGACTGCCTGCGTTAATACAAGTCTTCTCATCGTGTGAATAGCAAGATTAAAAAAGACCTGACCCTCAAAACCGTACAATCATCGGTGATGTGGTGAACCTGGCGTCACGACTGAAGCAGGCGACCAAGGATTTCGACGCACGGCTTCGGATCCTCCGAAGCCGTGCGTCGTAGTCTCGATTCTTCGAAGGCGAATCTTGAAGACTTCGGACTCGTCCCGCTAAAAGGTCAACCCCCAACCAGCGCGTATTTTTAAAGTTGCTTGACGAAAAATCCCGATCGAAACAAGCATGCGTTTCTGTAGTGAGTCATTTTGTCAGCGGTCCAACGGTCAATAGAGCATAACTGACAAAATGACCCACCACGCGGATGATTTTATCCCGCAGCTTAGGATTTGTTAGA
>Ga0207707_10005664_pt1 | contig 10935 bp, 9 predicted proteins | sample KBSC83BmetaG_FD_184336 | JGI IMG/M metagenome (GOLD analysis project Ga0207707, IMG submission 184336) | Corn rhizosphere microbial communities from Kellogg Biological Station, Michigan, USA - KBS C8-3B metaG (SPAdes) (version 2) | ecosystem: Host-associated > Plants > Roots > Rhizosphere ... | reverse complement strand
CAAAGCGGTAGAGGTGGCTGGCTCTGGAAATGTTACGAATCAGCTTTCGGTAAAAGGCGACAAACCTTCCAAGAAAAAGAAAACCTCCACCTAAGCGGTGAAGATCAATATTAAACAAAGAAAGGAATTCATAATGGCTGGAAAGAACACAGCAGTTTTTGGCATTTTCCCTTCTCGGACACGCGCCGAGCAGGCGGTAGATGAGTTGATTGCCGCAGGATTTAGGAGCAACGACATTTCCGTTTTGGCGCCGGATCAACAGTCGACGAAGGAACTAGCAACGGAGAAAAACACCAAGGCACCCGAGGGTACGACCACAGGTGCGACCGCAGGAGGGGCGATTGGCGGGACGCTCGGGCTGTTGGCCGGTATTGGCGCTCTGGCCATCCCGGGCCTCGGCCCATTCATCGCTGCCGGTCCTATTATGGGAGCCCTGGCAGGGATCGGCGCGGGCGCTGCCGCCGGCGGTCTGATTGGCGCATTAGTCGGGATGGGGATCCCGGAATATGAGGCCAAACGGTACGAAGGCCGTGTCAAAAATGGTGGCGTTCTGCTCTCGGTTCACTGCGATACTTCCGATTGTGTCAGCAAAGCGAAGGACGTTCTGAAACGCGTAGGAGCTGAGGATATCGCGTCGGCTGGCGAGAAGTCCGCCAGCACTCACGGGGTCGAGAAGACCGCTTCGCAGGGCGCCGGTCAGAGGATGTCGGATGAGCCGTATCGGAATCCGTCGGACCCGGGTTACCGCGACACGACGGACGCCGGCAAAAAGAAGACGTACTAGTTGCGATCGGGACAGGAGGAGCGCTTGATAATCATTCAAGCGCTCCCCGATATTGCCGATACGTTTTATAGCCCGGGGAGAGAAACTGAAACATTCAACCAACTGACCCTGCCTGCACGCCGAATCGCTTCATATCCCTCGCATCCGATGGGCACGATTGCGGCACGGACATCGCTCGTAGCAATATGGAATTTGGACCGGATGCGGATCGTTTGTCGTGATTGACTGAACGCGTCTCGTTCCACGTAACGCAAGCGGTGGCCTAATTGACGACACTCGTATCCCGTAGGTATTGGAGCGCAACGAAACGGAGCATTAGGGCGGCAGGCGTCTGCGTCCTTCTCTGGGCCTTCTTTCCGCATCCCGTGCGGGCATACTCCGTGCTAACCCATCAGGCCATCATTGATGCGGTTTGGATCGATGCGATGAAGCCGGTGCTGATCCAGCGTTTCCCCAATGCCACCGAAGAACAGCTTGTGCAGGCACATGCGTACGCATATGGCGGATGCATCATTCAGGATTTAGGCTACTACCCCTTCGGCAGCAAATTCTTCAGCGACCTGGTGCACTACGTCCGCAGCGCCGATTTCGTGCAATCCTTGCTCGATGAATCGGGAGACTTGAACGAGCTCGCCTTTGCGTTGGGCGCGGTCTCGCATTACGGCGCGGACATTGAAGGCCACTCCATCGCAGTGAACCGTGCTGTTCCCATTCTTTTCCCTAAACTACAAAAGCAATTTGGGAACGAAGTGACTTACGCCGATAATCCTCCGGCGCATCTGAAAACCGAGTTCGGCTTCGACGTCCTGCAGGTGGCACGGGGTCACTATGCACCCAAGGCCTATCACGATTTCATTGGCTTTGAAGTTTCCAAAGACCTGTTGGACCGGGCGTTTCAAAAGACCTATGGGCTGAAACTGAAAGATCTCTTCCGTACTTTGGATCTCTCGCTCGGAAGTTATCGCTATTCCGTCAGCACCATGCTCCCCAACGTCACGAGAATCGCCTGGTCGCTAAAAAGCAAAGAGATTCTGAAGAACCAGCCGACAGTCTCGCGCAAACAATTTCTTTACAACATCAAGCGCGCCAGCTATGAGAAGGAATGGGGAGGGACTTATGAGCGGCCGGGATTCCGCGCGCGTTTTTTCGCTTTCCTGCTTCGTATCATGCCCAGGATCGGACCCTTTAGAGGTTTGGCGTTCAAGGTTCCGACGCCCCAGACTGAGAAAATGTTCGAGGACAGTTTCGACGCAACCGTAAAACGCGATCACGCTTCATTTGCTCAGGCCAAAACGGGCGACCTCAGAATTGCGAATCGCGACCTGGACACCGGCCGATCGGTGAGTCCTGGAGAATATGGTCTAACAGATAAAACGTATGACCATTTGGTGATCAAACTGGCGGAAAAAAAGTTCGAAGGTGTGACGCCGGAGTTGCGCGCGGATATCCTCAGCTTCTATGCCCACATGAAAACTCCCGACCCGCACGGCGTGGGTTCGGAGCTGGACGCGCTGAAAGCGTCAGGGCCGGTGGGGCCCTAGCGGTCAGCCAAAGAATTTTCTCTCCCATGCCCCGGTCTGGATGCTACGATTGAGGCGTTTGTGTACAACCGGATCGGGTGACGTTGTGTCGAGGCGCCGCCATATCCTCCTGGCCATCTGCATTGCACTCCTCACCATTTTTTACGCTTTCAATATTACCGGTGAGCACGGCTGGTCCGACGATGGCTCCGTATATGTCCGCCATGCGCAAAATCTTATCTCGCATCGGAACTACGCAGACGTACAATTCACCGCGACACCCCACACCGGAGCGTATCAAAAAGTTTATCCTCCTCTACTTCCTCTGGCGCTGGCGCCGATTGTCTATTTCGCAGGCGTGAACTTCCCCGCCTTCAAGTGGGAAATGTACGGCTTTTATTTGCTGTCGCTGGCATTGGTCCCCGCCGCCTTTCATAACCGAATGACGGTCCTGGGCTCGCTGGCGGTTGTGCTCCTGCTTGGATTGAACCCGAACCTGCTGACGATTGTGGATCATATCAATGCGAACGTCCTTGCGCTGCTGCTGAATCTTGTGTTCGTAATTATCGTGGAACGCAGCGACGCAAACTCGTTAGCGCAGGGGACTCTCGCCGGATTGGTGACGGCTGCCGCTTTCGCCACCTCCGGCATTGGTGTGGTGGCCATGGGCGGGTTGGCGCTTTACACAATAATCCGAAATCGCCGCATAACCAGATTCCTGATCGCCGCCGCCGGCGTGATGATTGTGTTGCTCGCGCTGATGCACCACAGCTTCGTTACCGAAGGGATTTATATGCAACAGCTGCGCGAGCGTCTGGACTACATTACGCTGCGGCGCAACGTCATCCAATACCCGCTGGCGGTAGCGACCTTATTCGGCGGCAGCCCCGTACTGGGTGTCATTGTGCTGGCATGTTTTGTTGCGGGCCTCATCCGGCAGTTTCGTGAGGGGATAGGTATCTGGGAGTACGTGGCAGCCTGTCACATCGCCATCCTGAGCCTGTGGCCATTCAGCGATCCTTACCGCTTCATGCTTCCGATCCTGCCCCTGATCGTTTGTTACATCGTGAAGGGTTTCGCGGCGCTGATTTACAGACTCCCTCGTCCCGTTGCGCAGATGGCCATAGTACTCGCTCTAGCGGCGGTTTCTGCGTCTTTTGTGCGCGGGTATTTCGAGAACTATCGCGCGCTGCAAAAAGGCGGAATCTTCGCGCCCGAAAGCCGGCAGGTTTGGGAGTACGTGCGCAATCACACGCCGGTCGATTCGATGATTGTTTTTCGCAAGCAGAGGACTCTATCTCTGCTGACCGGCCGTCGCTCTTCCGGTTTCGCTTCCGATAATCCTCCCGGCGAAGACTGGGCCGACCTTTGCTCTGTTCATCCGGACTACATCCTGACCGCGCCGTCAATTTTTGAGGATGATCGCAAAATCCTCGATCCGGTCCTGGCACAGGTTCCCGATAAATTGGCTTTGACCTTCTCCAACCCGCAATTCCAGCTCTATTCCGTAAAACCGGGCTCCTGTCTCTCCCACTGACACGCCGCGCGCAGCAACAAAGGGCTCGTATCAGCGGATCTCAATAGCGCTGATTTGCATAATTGACGACGTCAAGCCTTCGTGATCGCTAAAGCGTCAATACTCCCCGCTGGTAATCTGTGAAAAAGGGCCGCGTTTAGTCGCCCACTGCCGCGCCCGCCAGTTTCCCCTCGCGCAACGCCTCGGCTTTATCGATGGCTTCCCATGAGAAGCCGGCTTCGGTGCGGCCGAAGTGTCCGAATGCCGCTGTTTGTGTGTAAATTGGCCGCCGTAATTTCAAGTGGTCGATGATGCCTTTGGGCGTCAGCGGGAAATAGGCGCGAATCATCTCGGTCATGGCTTCTTCAGGGATTGTTCCCGTGCCGAATGAGTTAACCATCACGGAAACCGGTTCGGCAACTCCAATCGCATACGCCAGCTGCACCTCGCACCGTTCCGCCAGGCCGGCAGCCACCAGGTTTTTCGCAATGTAACGCGCCATGTAGCATGCAGAACGATCGACCTTCGTCGGATCTTTTCCGGAAAATGCGCCCCCGCCATGACGGCCCATTCCGCCGTAGGTGTCGACGATAATCTTGCGGCCCGTCAAACCGGTATCGCCATGAGGCCCACCAACCACGAATCGGCCCGTGGGATTGATGTGATATTTCGTATCCGAATCGATCATGTCGGTCGGAATCACGGCGTCAATAATATGCTTTTTCACTTCGGCTCGGAGCATCTCTGTCGAAACGTCATCGCTGTGCTGCGTCGAGAGCACGATGGCGTCAATACGTTTCGGTTTACCCGCCACGTACTCGACGCTGACCTGAGACTTGCCGTCGGGACGTAGAAAGTTGAGAATGTCTTGGCGGCGTGCCTCAGAAAGCCGCTTCGTCAGTTTGTGCGCCATCATGATGGGCAGCGGCATCAGCTCGGGCGTCTCATTGCAGGCATAGCCAAACATCAGGCCTTGATCGCCCGCGCCTCCTGGATCCACGCCCATCGCGATATCCGGGGACTGTCCCTGGATTGCATTGAGCACGCCGCACGTCTTGTAATCGAACCCGTAGGTGGCGTCCGTGTAGCCGACTTCCTGGATAGTTCTCCGCACCACTGCCGGAACGTCCACGTAACAATTCGTTGTGATCTCGCCGGCAACCACACACGTGCCGGTTGTGACCAGGACTTCACAAGCCACGCGGCCGTAAGGATCCTGTTGCATTACGGCGTCAAGAACCGCATCCGAAATCTGATCTGCAATCTTGTCGGGATGCCCTTCGGTTACCGATTCCGATGTAAATAAATGTCTGTCTCTCACGATTCCTCCATGTTTATGCTAAATACCGCCAGCGCGGCCGACCGCGGATGTCAATGACCCGGCTCCGTGGAGCGCCGCGTAGATCTCACGCGTGGCTGTACTGCGGTTCAGCGTGTAGAAGTGGATGCCCGGGGCACCCCAATCCAGAAGTTCGATGCATTGCGCCGTGGCGTGTGCGACGCCCAACTCCATAATCGCCGCCGGATCATTCCGCCATCGATCCAGTTCTTCGGCAAGTTCAAAGGGAATAGTAGCCCGGCAGCTCACCGTAAAACGCTCGACTTGAGCGGCGTTGGTGATGGGCATAATACCCGCGAGAATCGGGACCGTAATCCCCACGCGTCTGGCGCGCTCCACAAATTCGAAGTACCGCTGATTGTCAAAGAAGAGCTGCGTGATCAGAAAATCGAGCCCCTGATCCACTTTGCGTTTGAGATGCATGAGGTCGACCGCTGGATTGCCGCACTCGGGGTGCGTCTCGGGGTAGCACGCGCCTCCGACAGAAAATTCGCAATCGTGCTGCTCTCGAATGAATCTAACCAACTCGCTGGCATAGCGGAAACCGCCATCGGCCGTTACGAATTGGGCTTGACCTTTGGGCGGGTCGCCGCGCAGCGCCAGCACGTTATGCACTCCGCTGCCGGCAATGCGCCCGAGGAGGGCGCCGATATCGTCTCGGCCGGAGCCTACACAAGTGAGGTGGGCCATCGCCTCAATTCCCGTTTCCCGTTTCACCCGCGAGACAAGTTCGATGGTCCTCTCGCGCGTCGAACCGCCGGCGCCGTAGGTGACCGATACGAAACTTGGATCGAGTTCACGAAGATCGGCGATGGTTTCTTCCAGCTGGCGCGCCGCCTCATCCGACTTGGGCGGAAAAAATTCAAATGAAAATGTCGGTTCGCCGCGCGCCAGCAGTTCCTTGATGTGCATCTCCAGCCCCTAAGCTAGTAACGGTACGTTTCGGTTTTGTACGGACCTTCCGTCGGAACGCCGATATACTCAGCCTGCTTGGACGTGAGGACGGTTAGCTTCGCCCCAATTTTTTCCAGATGCAGGCGGGCCACCTCTTCATCGAGCTTCTTGGGCAATATGTAAACGCCCACCTTGTATGCATCGCGGTTCTTCCACAAATCAAGTTGAGCGAGGGTCTGATTCGAAAAGCTGTTCGACATCACGAAGCTCGGATGCCCTGTGGCGCAGCCGAGATTCACCAGCCTGCCTTCGGCCAGCAAAAAAATGCTACGGCCGTCCGGGAACGTGTATTTATCGACCTGCGGCTTGATGTTTGTGCGGACGACCCCCGGGGCCTGGTTCAGCCGGTCCACCTGTATTTCATTGTCAAAATGGCCGATATTGCAAACGATCGCCTGGTTCTTCATCCGCTGCATCTGCTCGAGGGTGAGGATGTCCACATTTCCGGTGCAGGTCACGTAGATGTCGCCTGTCCCCAGCGTGTCTTCGACTGTGGTTACCTGGTATCCCTCCATGGCCGCTTGCAGAGCATTGATGGGGTCGATCTCGGTGACCATCACGCGCGCGCCCATTCCTCGCAATGACTGGGCGGAACCCTTGCCCACATCGCCATAACCACAAATGACGGCGACTTTACCGGCGAGCATCACATCGGTGGCGCGCTTAATGCCGTCGGCGAGCGATTCCCGGCAGCCGTAGAGGTTGTCGAACTTCGATTTGGTGACAGAGTCGTTCACGTTGATTGCCGGCACGAGCAGCTTACCTTCCTGCTGCATCTTATAAAGCCTGTGAACCCCCGTCGTCGTTTCCTCGGAGACGCCGCGCCATTCCGCGACAATGTCGGTCCAACGGCGTGGGTTTTCCGCATGGACGCTCTTGAGCAGATCCTTAATGACCTGCTCTTCATGGCTCGCTGAAGGTGTATTGACCCAATCGCTGCCTTTTTCCAACTCGTAGCCCTTATGGATGAGCAGCGTCACGTCGCCGCCGTCATCCACCACAAGCTGAGGCCCTTTGCCGTTTGGATGGCTGATCGCCTGGTACGTGCACCACCAGTACTGTTCCAGTGTTTCGCCTTTCCACGCGAAAACAGGTACGCCCGAGGCGGCAATAGCGGCGGCGGCATGGTCCTGCGTGGAGAAGATGTTGCAACTTGCCCAGCGCACGCTCGCGCCGAGGTCCTCCAACGTCTCGATCAGCACCGCGGTTTGAATCGTCATGTGAAGCGACCCTGTTACGCGCACTCCAGCGAGTGGCTTATCCTTCGCATGCTTCTTGCGAATAGCCATCAGGCCGGGCATCTCGAACTCGGCAATTGAGATCTCTTTGCGTCCCCAGTCGGCCAGGGTCATGTCGGCGACCTTGTACGCGACAGTGGGCGTTTCCGTCAGCAGTGACGTCATGGAATCCTCCGTAAAACCGAAGCATAACACATTTCTATCAATGCATCATGATTAATTGATATAATAGTTTACCGGATGGCCGGCTACCTAAAAATACTGCGGCTCTTGGGTGATGAAGGCCGCATCCGCATACTGGGCCTGCTTGAAAAGGAAGAACTAAGCGTCGCCGAACTCCAGGAGATCCTGGGCATGGGGCAGAGTCGAATCTCCATGCAGCTTTCTCAACTGAAGCAAGCCGGCCTGGTAGACGTTCGCCGTGTCGGGCAGAAGAGCCTGTATCACGTTACGCCTTCGGCCGAAGCCGGAGCCTTGCTGACCGAGACGCTTCGCCGCAGCCCCAAGGAAATCAGTGCCATGGCCGATGATCAGGAGGCGCTTCGACTGGCCCTGCGCAAGCGCAAGGACAAACTTCGCAGCTATTTCGATGAAGTTGCGGGGCGTTTCGGTCGGAACTATGTGCCCGGGCGTAGCTGGCAGGCGCTCGCCGAAATGCTGCTGAAGCTCATGCCACCGTTCGTCGTTGCTGATTTGGGTGCAGGCGAGGGCACACTGGCCCTCATGCTGGCGCAGCGGGCGCGCCGGGTCATCGCCGTAGATAACTCTGAAAAGATGGTCCAGTATGGCGCCGAGCTAGCGCGCAGCCACGGCGTCAAGAATCTCGAGTACCGGCTGGGCGATCTGGAGGAATTACCGCTCGCTCCCGGCGAAGTGGATCTGGCGCTCTTTCACCAGAGCCTGCATCACGCCATTCATCCTCAGAAGGCGATCGAGGAAGCGTGGCGCATTGCCAGGCCCGGCGGTCACGTCGTCATTCTGGATCTCGTGAAACATGGATTCGAGCAGGCGCGCGATTTGTATGCGGACGTGTGGCTCGGCTTCTCACCGCTTGAACTGCACAATTTCCTGGGTAAGGCCGGCTTCACTTCCGTTGAAGTGGCGCCCGTTTCTAGCGATCAAGCCGACCCGCATTTCGAAACCGTATTGGCCGTAGGCGAAAAACCGTTGGCTAAGCCGGCTCCGAGCAGGCGGGATCGCAAGCAGCCGCATTCCATACCCGCTTGAATCGATAACTCTGCAAATAATTAGAAAATTAGCCTACAGTTTTGCTCAGGGGTTTCCCCTATTAACCAACCGAGTACAAACCGCAAGGTCGCACTAAGTCCTGTGTCTTCTTATTCATAGTGCGAACTCCTGATTGGCCATGCGAATGCTTTTATTAACGGCATGAAGCAGTTTCTCGCGCAGCGATTTTCTTTGATGTTCGGAGCTATTTTAGTGCTCGCAGCCGGCGGAGCGCAGTGCTATGCGGACTCCGTATCGATTACCGATCCCTATCAAGGCCAGAATAATTCGGGCTCGGGTCCGGCGTCACTCGGCGCCGATGTGATTGGTCTATATGCTGAATTCGATATCGATCAGATTGTTTTCACATCAATTACGCCTGGAAATATCACTGCACAGATACGGTTCAACCACGCGCTTCCCAATACTCTTACTGCTGACACCTCACTACAGGCCTACTCTTACCCTGGGGTGACTCTGCCCGTCGCCGATCTCTTGTTCGATGTGAATGGAGTCATCGAATACGGTGTGCCGCTCGTGTCCCATGATTCGCTGACTGCCGGTGCGCTCTATCAAGTGCAGTCGGTCTATACGTCAGATCACTTCCTGAACGGCAGCGGTTATTTCTGGCGTTTCGGAGCTCCGGTCGACATCGATCCGGCAGGCGCCGTGCTATTGAATGCGGGCTCGGCACCCGTGACTACCGCTCTGGGCGGCGCTGAAGTGCAGACTGTTCTGAGTTTTACACCCAGCTCAAGTTTCTGGAACGATCTGACCACCCAGGGTCTGAGCGTGCATTTCGCCTCTGCCGTGTGCGGCAACGATGTTCTGGATGGGCGCATTACGGCCACACCCGAGCCGGGTTCCATACTTCTGCTCGGTACCGTCCTTCTCTTCGGTGCGACCGCGCTTCGAAAGAAAATCCGGCGGGAACCCACATCGGCTTCTATCTCACTTGACCCCAGCGTTCCGTCGAAATAACCGACGCTACCCGGCTGAGGCGGGACCGGAGCGTGAACTCACAATCGCGTGATCCAATTGACTTAGGAGCAACGCGCCGGCCTTCCGCCAAGAAAACCGGCGCAGCACCTCGGAGCGGATGAACAGATCCGCGCGCGGCTCGGCGGTGGATGCGGTTGCAACCAGTTCGATAAAGTCCTGATCTGACGCGCAGCTAATCACGCCCACTGGCAGTGTTGAGCCGAAGGTCTTGCAAGTCTCTTCTGAAGCGAATACCGTCCGTCCCATGGCTAGCGCTTCGAGCACTTTATTCTGAATACCGCGCGCAACCCTGAGCGGAGCGACTATGGCCCTGGCACCGGACAAGAACGGGCGGGTATCAGGTACGCTTCCGGTTACCACCACTCCTTTGATCGCCGATAGCTGCAATACGGACTTTGACGGGTTGCTCCCGACTATGAAGAACTCGAGTTGCGAATCTCGGCGGCGTAAACCAGGCAGAACGCGGCGCGCAAACGACACAGCCGCGTCTATGTTGGGCGAATAGTCCATGGCGCCAATGAACGCGACGAACTTCCTGCCGACGAACTCATCCGGTAGGGGCCGGGAAGCGCCGTCAAAATATTCGTCGTCCACACCGTTTTCGATATGGCAGACGCCGGCCTCGGGAGCGAAGCTGCGCAACAAGCCTGCCTCATTTTCGGTAGTAAGAACCGTAAGCGCCGCGCGGCGCGTGCAATCGATTTCTAATTGCCGGAGGCGGCGCGCTTCAAGCGCGTAGGCGAAATCTGGCCGCCGTGTGAGTGCGTACTGAAACCACTTCTCGGAATCGACATCCACCATATCAAGCAACAGCGGCACGAATGGGGGGGAGTAGTGCGCCATTACGGCGGAGTATGCGAGCGTGGCATCCAACGGAATTTGGCCGGCCAGGGACGTGACGTAATCGCGCATGCGGCGGCTATCATAAAACGCCTCGTTCAGGCAGGCGCCAAATGCAAACCGGCCCGCAGCGCGGATCAGTGTGGCCCGCGACAGGGGCTCGACGTACACCGATGCGCAGCGGCCGGACAAAGCGCGCGCATCACCTATCTCCGACTCACGGCGCGCGAAACAAACCAGATGAATGCGGTAGTGCGAGGCGAGTTGCGAGATCTCGTGGTATGCGCGGATCTTTTCTCCTTTATTTGGTGGATTGGGTACGCAGTGTGACAAATAGAGGAGGTTTTTCATCGCAGACATCAATTTATTTTATGGCGGATGGCCGGGTGAACCTAATGTACTGTGCCAAATTATAGTTTCAAACACACGGTCGCCAGCGAGAGCAGCGTGCTGTCGATGCGATCGAGCAGACCGCCGTGCCCTGAGAATATATCACCGCTGTCCTCGCCTCCGGC
>Ga0207707_10005663_pt1 | contig 10937 bp, 8 predicted proteins | sample KBSC83BmetaG_FD_184336 | JGI IMG/M metagenome (GOLD analysis project Ga0207707, IMG submission 184336) | Corn rhizosphere microbial communities from Kellogg Biological Station, Michigan, USA - KBS C8-3B metaG (SPAdes) (version 2) | ecosystem: Host-associated > Plants > Roots > Rhizosphere ... | reverse complement strand
AAGGGCCGGGAAGTCATCGCGTATTGTCGTGGCCAATACTGCGTGTACTCGCTCGAAGCGGTGACGCTGCTCCGCAAGCATGGGTATCGCGCGCGGCGCGCGCACGACGGCTTGCCGGACTGGAAAGCGGCCGGGCTGCCTGTGGAGATCGGCGCGTGAGCCGCCGGGTCAGGGCGGTTGCGTTCTCCACACGGCTCCATGGGCTCGGGGCCGGTCACGCGGCCGGCACGACTCGTGTCGGCCGCACTTCGATCACGCCGAGGTGCTCGAACGGTGCGCGCTTCGCCCACGCGAGCGCCGCGTCGAGGTCGGGCACCTCAATAATGCTCCGGTGTTCGCGTCGCGGCGCGCGAGATCGTTGCGGGCGGCGAACTGGGCGTCGGTCTGGTAAATCATGAGCGAGTATTGCATGTGTTCTCTCCAGTCTCTTTGCGTCGGTGAGTGTAGCGCGCCGTCACATGACGAGCGGCAGGTGAACGCGCGGTAGATTACGATCCGGCTGTTCGACCGTGTGAGTAACAAGTGTGACGCGCGTTTTTCCGCGCCCGGTGAACCGCCCAGGGTTTGCCGGATTCAACTCGTGAGAGGTGGAAGTCACCAACAGATCAACGAGATATTCCGCGGAGGTGCGGGAGCGGGCGGTCCGGCTGCTGCGGGACCACGTTGCCGAATGTCCCTCGCCGTCGGCGCGTCGAGCGCCGTTGCTCTCTGTACTGCGTCCCATCCGCGGTGAAGCGCATCGGGACTGGGCCGCGTGGGCCCCAGCGGCTGGACGAGCGTCATCGCGCTGGCCCAGTGGGCCACCGCGCCGTCAGGATCGGAGGCGATGACGAGCTCGAACGCCTTTTGCGCCGGCGGATACGTCATGCGATGGAGCAGTGCAACCACGCGCGGGCCACGAATCGCTCGACGAGAATCGGTTCGAGCTCCGCGAGAACCGCTGCGGCCGCGTGCGCGAACTCATGGGCCGCTACCGACGCAAATTCCATTAGGCTGGCCCAGTTTGCCGACGAAGAGAGAATTATGTTGGCGTACTGGCCGGACCTGAAGGTCTTCCCGTCCCCAGCTCCCTGGATCATGCCGACCCAGCCATCTTTTGCCGTGGAGACACGCAGAAGCAATTTGTCTGCTGGAATTTGATCGATGGCGCTGTACCACCGTTCAAACGTGTTCGAAGTCTTGCGAAGTGCATCGATCTTCGCCCGTTCGTCCGCATCCAGCCCACTCAAGTCCACCTTCAATCCAAAAGGATCGGAATACGTGAGGGTATCGCCGATGGTGGAGTGGAGCACACCAGGCTCTCCAGGCCCGTCGCCATCTAACGTGCACGGGCCGGAATGGGCCAGGCGGCCAACGGTGGGCAGGTGCGCGCGCCGAGCTGCTGCATGAGCCTGGCAAACCGAGGGCTCGCCTTCAGCGGATCGAACAGCGGGTCGCACGGGAGGCTTACGTTCGAGAATAGCGGCTCCCGATTCGCCACGCCCCGCTGCAGCGCCGTCATCGCGGCATCGTAGTCGCCGAACGAGAGGCCGACCATCAGCGCCCGATAGTCCGGCGAATTGCCGCCGGGCTCCCGCTGCAGAATCGCCCGTTGTCGTTCGGCTTCGTCGCGGCGGCCCGCCACCGCGTAGCCGAACATCAGGTTTGCCCGTCCTCCAAAACCTGTGGAATCCAGTGAGAACGCCTTCTGAAACGCGGCGAGCGCGCTGTCGGGCATTCCGATGAACGTGTAGCCAAAGGCGAGTGATCGACGGCCGAGCACGCCCGTCGGATCCAGGTCCACCGCTGCCCGGGAGTATGCGAGTCCCTCGTCGAGGTGATGCGCGAGGGCGAGCACGTATCCCAGGATTCCCACCGCGCTCGAGTACAGCGGATCCGTGTCACGCGCGCGTTGCGCCTGCACCACCGCCTCGGAAATCCGTCCCACCTGCGCGAGCGCAAGCGCGTAATTGGCCAGGAGATCGGCATTGGTCGAGTCGAACGCCAGCGCCTTCTCCAGCGGCGCGATGGCCTCGACGAGTCGCATATCGCTCGTCAGGATGAACGACTCGGCGATGTAGGCCTCGACCACGGTGGAATCGATCGAGAGAGCGTGCTCCGCGCGTTCTCTGGTCAGTCGGAGTGCGGAGTCCAGCGACACCAGCCCCATGACCGGTGCGTTGGCCTCCGTCATCGCCAGAAATCCTTCGGCCCGCGCGAACCGCGGATCTCGAGCGAGCGCGGCGCGGAAGAGCGATTCGGCCTGCGGAATATCGAATCGATCGTAGGCGAAGCGCCCTCGCAGGAACAGATCGTACGCCATGGCGTCGGTGGTGGAGCGTCCAAAACTCGCACCGACCTGCGCGGACCACGGGCCGGTGCCGAGCCCAGAGCGCCCGACGATGGCACGAACGATCGTATCCTGGAGCGCGACGATGTCGTCAGGCTTCGCGTCGAACGTTCCGCTCCACAGGGCGCTCTCGTCGGAGACGCGCACGAGCTCGGCCGTGACGTGCAGCCCCGAACGCGAAGGCGTTACCGTCCCAAGCAGAACGGCGCCGACGCCGAGCTTCGCGCCGATCTGCCGCACGGCGTTGCCCGCGAGTTGGCGAGAGGAGCTGCGCGCCTTCACCCGCAGGCCGGGCGTTGCATTCAGCGCGTCGCGAACGTGATCGGTGATGCCATCCTCGAGGTAGTTGTATGCCGTGTCGCGAGTCGTGTTGTCGAACGGGAGCACCGCAATGGAACGCAGGTCGTCCCCGGCGGCGTGGGCGCGCGCACGCCACACACCGGCAGCGGCTATTGCCACGAGCAGGATCGATGCGGCGACAGCGACGAGCGTCCTTGCTCCGATCCTGACGATGGGCAGTGCGGCAGGCACCGATGAGAGGCGAACTGGCGTCAAGCCGCCGCTCGACGTTGCACTCTCGAGCACGCGGATGATCTCCGCGGCGCTTTGTGGTCGATCGCCCGGTCGCTTCTCTACGCATCGCATCACGAGCTCGGCGAGTCGTGGCGGCGTCGCCGGCCGGAGTGCAGCAATCGATGTCGGCGTCTCGACCGCGTGCGCCGCCAGCATTGCCTGCGCGGTGCGGCCGGCGAACGGCGCGTGGCCGGCGAGCATCTCGTACGCCATCATGCCGAACGCGTAGAGGTCGGCACGCTGGTCGATCGCCGGATCGCCGGTCGCCTGTTCCGGCGCCATGTACGCCGGCGTGCCGATCGCGATACCAACGGACGTCACCGTACCGACGGTGGCCGCATCGCTGATCGCCTTCGCGACGCCGAAGTCCGTAATGACCGCGGACGTTCCGGCGAGCAGCACATTGTCGGGCTTGATGTCGCGATGCGTGACGCCCTTCGCGTGGGCATACTCGAGCGCCCGCGCGACATCGCGGAGCACCGAGATCGTCTCGGGGATGGGGAGCTCGCCGCGGGCGAGTCGCGCCCGCAGAGAATCGCCTTCCACGAACGGCATCGTGTAGTACAGGAGCCCGTCGATCTCGCCCGTGGAGAGCAGTGGGACGATGTGCGGGTGCTGGAGTCGGGCGGCGAGCGCGATCTCGCGCCGAAATCGTTCGACGGAAACGCCGCCCGACAGCTCGGCCGGCAGCACCTTGACCACGACACGCCGGCCGAGCGACGTGTCCTCGGCGACGAATACACGCGACATGCCGCCGACAAGCTCGCGCTCGATGGTGTACGCGCTGAGGGACGCCTGCAGCTGATCGCGGAGATCCATTGGACTCGCATGGTCGGACGAGCTCGGACAATGTACGCAGGGCCCGTCGCGCCGGACAGTGCGGCGCGCCGACTCGAGGAAACCGGCGACGGCATCTGGGCAATTGAATTCAACGCGGTCCTGCCCGCCACGCTCCTCGAATGCCACTACATCATGCGCTGGTGACACCCGACCGTGTTACCCACGCATCCGGGCACGTCTGTTATCCATTTTCCCGGCTGTTCAGGCGCACACCGTTTCCATCACGCCTTCGGATTCCAGACTGGCACGAGCGACGCACACGGATAGTGCGGGCCATGCACCCTCCGGACGCGACCGGCGAGCTGTGTGTCACGGCCATGGTAGCGGATGCGCTCTTCTCCCAAGCGCAACCGTCACAACCGCGACCATCGCGAACCCCGGGCTGCGACGCAGGGAGCGAAGGGCGAAGCGCACGTCGTGCACGGTGCGTAGGATCCTAACAGACGCTGCCAGGGGCCGACTCCTCCGTGATCTGATTACGGGACAGGGCTTCACTCATCAAGATCCACCCTGGGGTGATGAGCCCCTGGCCCAGGTTGCCGGGGTCCGCAGACCGGTGCGCGCCGGGTTATGAGAATAATCGTCGCCAAGGGTGTCGGTGCGCCATCGGATGTCCTCACAGTCACGTGCGCGGCTTCGCCATCTTGGCCATGCGCCTGCCCATGCGCCCGCGACGGCTCATCCGGCAGCAGCACATCCGCTGACACGCCGAAACGCTCGCGAAGCGTCTGGATCTGCCCTATCGACAGCGACCGGCGGCCGTTGAAGAAATCAGACACGCGGGTCCGGCCACCCAGGAGCGGCGCGAGGCCGGCGTGCGTCATCCCGTTCTGCTCGAGCAGGAAATCCACCACCGACTGTAGCGTGCTGCGCTCGCACACGCACGTGGAGCCATCGCCCGCATGCATGGCTCAGCCGCGTCTCACATGCTCTCGCATGCTGCGCCGGGCGGTCTTCGCCGAGAAACAGCACCACAAACAACATTCATCACAACGATGCAAAAACGCCACCGTCATAAGTGACGATGGCGTCTCGCTTTACAATCGGGACGGCGGGATTTGAACCCGCGACCCCCTGAACCCCATTCAGGTGCGCTACCGGACTGCGCTACGTCCCGTCGCGAATCCCCCCGCGATCAGAAGCGCAATCTACCCCGGCCACACCCCACAATCAACGACGCGAACTACACACGCCGCGAAATGCGCGATCAATCAGAGCCGCTCAGCGTCCCCCCGCCCACCCATTGCGGGGAGTGGCTTGAGCGCCGTGCGTGATACCCTGCATTCCGCGCTCCCCAGACCATTCATGTGGTCGGAGGGGCGAGATTGCCGCAGGCGACGACCATTTGCGCGTTGGCGGCCGAAGCACTGACGAGTACGAAGTAGTTGCCGGTCGTGGGCGTGATCATGGGAACCGTCGCGGATGCCGCGCCGCGGCCATTGTCACCGATCCTGATCGGCGTATACGCCCCGGCGGGTCCGAAGACACCGTCGTCCGCCCCACACTGTCCATGGTGGACCTGCCAGAGGTGCAGCCCGCCCGGCGTCGCGTTCGCGAGAGAGAGCGACAACGCGGTCCCGTCACCGTTCGTGCCGGGTTGCATCATGGCCGTGCCGTTCATCTGAACCGCCCCGGTGAGCGTGGCCGGGCTCACGAGCGCGGCGTGCCAGCGCGTGTTCAAATTCGCATCGGGGCTCACCGTACTGGCGCGAGCATGGTGAAACGGGTTGCAGGCCGCGAGCGTGAGTGTCAGGACGCCAAGCGTCAACAATCGGTGGTGGTGCATACTCCCTCCGGGAGAACGAGCAGGCCGCCGCTGGGGGTCGTGCCGCCGCGGCGAGCGCCCACATCCCGCTCCCGTATTGACCAGTCGGTCAATGAATGATATGGTGTATTATCCATTTGGTCAATGGGGAGCGCGTGCGGCAGATACCGGTCGGACCGCGTGCCCCGGGCCGTCCGCTCCCCGCGGACGATCGCCGGACCATCCCATCCACGGGGACAACATGCCAGGACCGAAAGCGTCGGAGGAGACACGGCGCGAACAGATCGTGAGCGCGGCGTACGAGGTTGCACTCCGGACCGGGATCGACGGGGTGACACTGCGCGCCGTCGCCGCGAAAGCGAAACTCAGCCATGGCCTCGTGGTCTTCTACTTCAAGCAGAAGCATCAGCTCATCAGCGCCCTGCTCGATCGGGTCCTCACCACCACGGCCATGCTGCAGGTAACCGGTGACGTCGCACGAATGCCGCACGTCCCTCCGCGATTGGGCGCACGCATTCGCCAGGAACTGGGTCGCCTCTCCCGCGACTCGCGGGACTTGGTCCTGTTCTTCGAATATTGGGCGCTCGGCGTGCGCAAGGCAGCGATCCGAAGAAGGATTGGCCGCGCACTCGAGCGCTATCGGGCGGCCTTTCGCGCAATGGGCGAGGAGATGCGCCCGATAGCATCGACGAATGGGGCCGGCGTGACGCCGGATGCCCTGGCCGCGATCGCGGTGAGCCTGATCACCGGGTATGCGGTGCAGGCGATGATCGACCCGGACCGCTTCGATACCGAAGCCTACGCAGCCGCGACCGAGCGCCTCATCGAGGAGCTCGTCCGAGTCGAGCCTCGCACGGCGCGCGACGCTGCCGATCCCGCTGATGCCGCGTCAGCCGGCAATGTCCTGCCCGCGCGGGTCGCGCGGCGTCGCCGGACGTGAAGCCATGGGAGCGTCCGGTTCGTTGCCCGCTTGTTGCGCATCGTCCCGGCTCGCCGCCCGCGGCAAGCTCAGGGTGAACGTCGAGCCTGCGCCCGCCATACTCTCCACCGTGAGGTCACCGCCCATCGCGCGCGCCAGCGCACGGCTGATGGCGAGCCCCAGCCCCACGCCCGTGCCCGGACTGGTAGTTGACGGATCAACCTGCACGAACGGCTCGAAGATCGCCTCGAACCGATCCGCCTGAATACCGCAACCTGTATCCCGGATGCGAAAGAAGACGCGCTCGTCCGCTGCCTCACACTCCGCGAGCACGGTCCCGCCCGCGTCAGTGAACTTGAGGGCGTTCGTGAGGACGTTGATGAGGATCTGTCGGGCCTTCTCCGGGTCGACACGAACGATGGACGCTGGACCGCACACACCCGCCTGGTATTCGATTCCCTTCGCCGCCATCTGCGGTGCAATCATGTCCTCAACGCTCGCCAGCAGGTCGGTGGCACTCACGTCCTCGATGGCGACTGTGACCTGGCCAGCTTCCAACTTTGCGAAGTTGAGCACCGCATTGATCAGTCCGAGGAGATGCTGCTCGTTCCGCGTGACGCTCACGAGCGCGGTGCGCTGCGCCTCGGTGATTGGTCCGTAGACACCCATCTCAATGAGTTGCGCATAGCCGCTGATGGCGTTCAGCGGGGTGCGCAGCTCATGGCTCATCGCGGCGAGAAACTCGGTCTTGGCCTTGTTGGCCGCGTCCGCGGCGCTGCGCGCGGCTGAAGCAGCCTGGTAAAGCGTGGCGTTCTCGAGGGCGAGCGCTGCCCGGTGCGCGAAGTCTTCGGCCAGAGTGAGATCTGTGGATGTGAAGCTCCGGTCCGGCCCGGTCGCCAGAAGCGTGAGCGCCCCGAGCACACGGCGGCTGGCCACGAGCGGCACAATCACCACCGAGCGTGGCGCAAGCGCTGACTGGCGCTCCGGCTGGCCGCCATCACCCACAAGGGTGGCCTGCATCGAGTGCGGCACCTTGGCGACAAGCAGCGGTTTGCCCGACTCGATCACTCGGCATACCGGATGCGCGGGAGCGGTGGCGATCGGTATCGTCAACCGCCGCAGGCGCTCCGCCTCGGCCGGATCCGGGCCGGCCACCGCGGCACGGCGAACCTCGCAGCCCGCGTCCGTCGACCGATCCGTGAGATCCACGATGCACCAGTCGGCAAGCTCCGGCACGGCGAGGCTCGTGATGTGATGGAGCACCTCCTCGCGGTCAACCGAAGCGCCCAGCGATACGCTCGCCTCCGCCAGGAAGCGTGCCCGGTGCACGAGCTGTCGCTCATGGGTCATGTCCTCGATCGCGAGCAGCACGAGCCGGGCGTGACCGTGATTGATGTGGAGCTCGCGCGCGCTGAGCAGCATGATCTTGCGACCGATGCCGCGGAACGTGTGCTCGACTTCGAAGTGATCCACCGACGACTGCGCCGGGAGCACCTCCTCCAGCAGGGACCTGAGCCGCGGGATGTTCCACTGGCCGTTGCCGAGCGAAAAGAGCGGCTGTCCCTCGGTCTCCGATGGATTCACCTGGAACGTCTCGTAGAACGCACGATTTGCACGCTCCACCCTGAGTTCGCCATTGAGGACCACGAGTGGCTCTCGCGCCGTGTCCACGATCGCCTCGGCGTAGCGGCGCGCCTCGTCCAGCGCCAGCGCGTGACGTTTACGCTCGTCGATGTCCTGGAAGACCAGCACTGCGCCATCGATCTGCTGGGTGGCCGTCTTGTACGGCCGGATGCGCAGGGCGTACCAGTGGCCGAGGTCGTCGCGCACCTCGCGCTCCGCGGCATCGAGTGTCTCCATGACTCCCTGCGCCATCGCCACCAGGTCCGGGACATCGATGTTGGGCGTGATATCGCCGAGGGGCCGGCCTATGTCCGTCGGGATGACATTCACCAGCCGCTCGGTACCCGCTGTGTAGCGCCGGATGCGCAGATCGCGCCCCACGATGATCACGGGCACCTGGACGCTGGCAAGGAGATTCACCAGGTCATCGTTGAGTGCGCGCAGGTCGGCGTTGCGATCGCGCAGCTCGACATTGAGCGTGGTGAGCTCTTCGTTCGCCGACTGCAGCTCCTCCTTGGCCGTCTCGATCTCCTCGTTCGTGCTCCGCAACTCTTCGTTGCTCGACTGGATCTCCTCGCTGGCGGCACGGAGTTCTTCCAGGGCCGCGTCGTGTTCGTCGGCCGTCGCCCGCAGGTGCCGCTCCATCGCGGCCAGCTCCTGCTTCAACTCCCCGACCCCCCGTGTCTCGCGATGCGGGGCCTGGCTCGCTCGCATCCTCCCCGCCTTGCGCGTGGACCTGCCTCCCGCCCCGGCCCCGCCCGCCGGCTCGAACAGCACGACGAAAAACGGGGTCTTCCTGCCCACCAGCTTGAAGGGAAGCACGTCGATGTCTGCATGGCGGAGCGCGCCGCCCTCGTGGAACGCCACGCCTTCGGCGCGTGCCGGGGCGGCACGCCGCCGGGCCGTCTGGATCGCTTCGCGCAGCGCGTCCCGGAGCTCCGGCCGAATCATCTTGAGCAACTGGAAGCTCGCGGCGCCAGGCGCCGGTTCCAGATAACCGCTGGTTGCTCCGCGAAACTGCACGACCTCGAGATTCTGATCGATCACCACGCCGGCGCTCGCGTAGTGCGCCAGGACGATCTGGTCCGCCTCCCGCTCCACATCCGGGACGCCCGACTCGCGCCGATCGCCTGTCGTCTCTCTTGGCGCGGCGGAGTCCGCGCCAGCCGCTCGGGGGGCGCCAAGCACCAGTGCGCGGCGCGGTACCGGGCTGCGGGAATAAATGCGATGTGTTGAGTCGAGCGGATTGAAGAGCCCGGGCGACGGACTGACCGACTCCGCGGTACCGAGAAAGAGGATACCCGCGGGAGCCAGCGCGTAGTGGAAAAGCGAGAGCACGCGGGTCTGCAGCGCCGGCTCCAGGTAGATCAGCAGATTGCGACAGCTCACGAGATCCAGATGAGAAAACGGAGGGTCGCTCGTCGCGTTCTGCACGGCGAACACGCACAGACTGCGCACCGCGTCACTCACCCGGTAGCCGCGCTCCTCCTTCACGAAGAAGCGGGCGAGGCGCTCGGGCGACACGTCGGACTCGATACTTGCCGGATAGCAGCCTGCGCGCGCGGTGGTGATAGCGGCGTCGCTGACATCGGTGGCGAAGAGCTGCGGGCGAGTAACTCGATCGTCATCGCCCAGACACTCGAGAAGGCAGATCGCGATGGAGTACGCTTCCTCCCCAGTCGCGCACCCTGGCACCCAGACACGCACCGGCGAGCCTGGCGCCTTGTCCTTGCGCATCGCTGGAAACCCGACCCGCACCAGGGCCTCGAACGCCGCGGGATCCCGGAAGAAGCCGGTGACGCAGATAAAGAGGTCGCGGCACAGCGTGTCGATCTCCGCGGGGTCGCGCCGGAGCAGTTCGACAAATTCCGAGAGCGTGTCCGTCTGGCTGAGCAGCATGCGCCGCCGGAGACGCCGCGTCAGTGTGCCGCGTTTGTACTGGGAGAAGTCGACACCCGAACGCCGCTTGAGCAGCTGAAAGATTTCGCGCGGCAGCTCCGGCCATTCGGATGCGGAGGCAGGCACGACAGGCTCGCCGTCGAGCTCGGCCTGTTCTGCCACGCCATCGCGCACATACGGGTGCCGGCTCAAGCGCGCCAACTGCGCGGCGATCTCCGCGGGGGACAGCACGAAATCAACGCACCCGGTCGCAATCGCGGCCCGCGGCATGCTGTCGTATTGCGCTGATTCAGGCGCTTCCGCCAGGGTGAGGCCGCCGGCCACCTTGATCGCCCGCACCCCCTGCTCGCCATCCGCGCCTGTGCCGGACAGCACGGCGCCAATGGCGCGGTGCCCGTTCGCTTCGGCCAGCGAACGGAAGAACTCATCAACCGGCATGGGCGGGTGGCGCGACTGTTCTCGAGGTGTGAGACGCAGCCGGCCATCCGCCAGAATCATGCTCGTGTTGGGCGGAATGACGTAGACGTGATCGGGCGCCACGCGCATGCCATCGCTCACCTGCGTAACCGGAATGGTCGCCTGTCGCCCCAGGAGCTCCGCCAGCAGGCTCTCGTGCGCGGGGGCAAGATGTTGCACCAGGACGTAGGCCATCCCGGTGTCGGGCGGCAGATGCGCGAGCAGCTGCGTGAATGCCTCGAGGCCGCCGGCCGACGCGCCGATGCCGACAACGAGAACAGGCTCAGTCCTGGTCTCCGTCATGGTCACCGGCACATCGCCCGGGCCAGGGTGATGCGATTTCGGGTGTTCCGTCGATGCCTTCCCCTGGATTTCCGTTGGACTCATTCCATGCCGCCAGCGGCAAGCGAGTCACGTGCGGGAAGCGGGTGCGTTGTCCGGATCCACGCAAATCTCGCCACGCTGGCGCAATACGGTGCAACGTCGTTTCGCGGCGCTGAGTCGCGGGCACGGAACGAGGCCTTCTGACGGCG
>Ga0207707_10005662_pt1 | contig 10938 bp, 8 predicted proteins | sample KBSC83BmetaG_FD_184336 | JGI IMG/M metagenome (GOLD analysis project Ga0207707, IMG submission 184336) | Corn rhizosphere microbial communities from Kellogg Biological Station, Michigan, USA - KBS C8-3B metaG (SPAdes) (version 2) | ecosystem: Host-associated > Plants > Roots > Rhizosphere ... | reverse complement strand
CTTTTGATTAAGCCCTGCATATTGGGCACTCGAGGGTTCCCCATGCTTCCGTTGAACAGTTGCAGGTCAACCGCGGGGAAGTGGTGGTCGGGATCCGGATCGAGCTGGCCCTGAAAATCAGCCTGCGGCTGCACCCGAAACTGCGCTCCCGTCGAGTCCGGATTGCTTTCATTTCCGGTGAGCCCGTCGATGCGCCCATCCTGTTTGTTCAGCGCGCCGAGCATGTGATCGAAGGAGCGGTTCTCCATCATCAGCACAACGATATGCTTCAGCTTCTGCAGTCCTGGTTTCGGTGGCATGTTGTTGGCACCTCCGCATTCGCGCCCGCGGAATTGCTTTGCCCGCAGGGCCAATCACCGGGAATCAGCTGTCTGTTTGCTGTCAACGATTAAGTGCCTTCATGACACAAAGCGTTACAGGCCAACATTTTGAACGGCCTGCCTCACGTCCGTCGCGTGCGGCGAATTTGTCGACTCAACTTACCTGTGGGGCAGGATATATCACCTATGTGCATCTGTACAGGAGAGTGCCTGCTTAGCAATCTGTTCACGCCAATTCCAACACTGCTCTCGTCGTGTCCGAAGCTGCTGCACATTCACCCCCCTGCTTTGCTCCAGCCCTTATGTAAGCGTTCTTGATGTAAGCGTTCTTGAGGTTCGAAACGAAGCCACGGCGACAATACACGCGAGCGAGTTAACAAAGCTTAAGCATTTTCCCAAAATGGAACGCCCAGAGTTCCTCGCCCAAGATGTACAAGTCACAAAAAGAGCATTTGTACATACATTCCTTGGAACACACCTCTTCGGTAACTATAGGTCTCCATGTCTGCGGTTGCCCGCAATGTATCAGTTTCTCGCATATTTCTCTCAGCAACCTCGCCGCCATCCTCTCCTGATCTACTCTGGCCATGGGATTGCTTGTATTCTGGACGGATCTGGACGGATCAGGTTTGTTAGCGGCTGGCGCGCGCCTAGTTATATCCATTCACCCTTTTCCGAACCCAAGGAGTCAGTTATGCTACGTTCGTCCTGCGATGGGCTTTGCCCTCGTCCTGCCACAACTCTGCCCACACTTCTCGCTTTTACAATTACTACTTTATTCCTGTTCACGTGCTCCATGCGCGCTCAAATTCCCACATCGCAGCACGTGGTGCTGGTCATCGAGGAAAACACGAGCCTCAGTACGGCGCGCGCCGATATGCCGTGGCTTACCGGTGAGTCAAATACTTATGCCTATGCGAACAACTACAAATCCAATACCAGCGGCTCGCTGATGGACTATCTGTGGCTGGCCTCCGGAAGCTGCCATTCTGCCAAGAACTGCACGTTGCCCGCCGGAACACATGATTTTCAATGCACGGGCGATAGCTGCGCCAGCGCCATTACTGACGACAGCATCTTCCGCCAAATGATCAACCTTGGGATTTCCTGGAAGGTTTATGCGCAGTCGTACGACGCCGCGGCGGGCTGCTCCGCCGGCGCTGGTTGCGGCGTACCCACCACTCCTGACAACGGGCACTCGACCAGCTACTACCGTCGCCACAATGGCGCTACCTGGTATAGCGACATACTCAATAATCAGTCGGAGTGGTCACACATTACGGATTTCTCCCATTTTCAAACTGACTTGACCAATAACGCCTTGCCGCGATTTACAATCATCGCGCCCGACGGACTTCACGATGCTCACGACGGCACGCCTCTTGCCGCAGATCAGTTCCTTCAGGCCCAGTTGACTCCGTTGCTGAACAAATCGTGGTTCCAGCCTGGTGGCGACGGGCTGCTCATCGTCACATTTGACAACGGTAATGGCGATGTAGCCGGTCTTGTCTTTACAACGATGATCGGCCCCAACGTTAAGAACGGCTTCGTCTCCAGCGTCGCCTACCAGCACCAGAATCTTCTCCGCACCATGTTGGACGCGCTGGGCATAGCCGATCATCCTGGCGCCTCGGCCACGGCCAGCGACATGTCGGATTTCTTTAAGAGCACACCCGGAAACTCAGGCGTGGTGATCAGTAATCCTACCAACACGCCCCAAATCACCTCACCCGTACCGTTGAACGCAACCGCTACCTCCAATGGACTGCCCATTACCGCCATGAAGGTTTACCTCGATGGTAATCCGACGGAAATCGACACCTTCAACGGAAACGGCACCAGCACGCTGACCGGCCATTCAGCGTACGCAATGGGGGCAGGTACACACACTTTTAACGTGAACGCCTGGGACACCGGAGGAACGATCTATCAGTCACAGATCACTTTCACAGTCGCCTCAACCGGCATGGTCATCGGCTCACCGGGCCAGGCATCTCAGGATACTGGAGGCGTACCTTTCAATGCGACTGTCACCTCAAATGGCCAGGCTATCACCGCATTGAAGATCTACCTGGATTACGACTCCACACCCATCGAAAGCTTCAATGGCAATGGGACCGGCACACTGACAGTATCTGATACATATGTGATCGCAGACGGCCCACACACATTCATCGTGAATGCCTGGGACGCCGGAGGAAAGATTTACCAATCAGCGAAACATTTTACTGTTTCCGATACAGGAGTGGTTTACGCTGCGCCGGGCAGCGGCTCGCAGATTAAAAATGGGGTGCCTTTCTCTGCTACAGCCACCTCCAATGGAGCCGCCATCACGGCCATGAAAGTGTATCTAGATTACAATCCCACTGAGATTGCCAGCTTCACCGGAAACGGCACTGGTTCTCTCACTGAAAGTTCCGTCTTTACCATGGGAACGGGGAACCACACACTCATCACAAATGCGTGGGATTCCAGCGGACAGATTTACCAGGACGCCCAAACCTTCACGGTCTCTTCAACCGGCGTTAACATCCTGACTCCCGCACCGGGTGCGTCTGTCAGCTCACCCGTGAGCTTCAGCGTGGCCGCAACCTCCAATGGGGCGGTGATTACAACCATGAAGGTCTATCTCGATTACAACCCGACAGAGATAGCTACTTACAACGGCAATGCTACATCGAGCCTGAGCGAACAGGATTCGTTCACCATCTCTGCCGGAACTCACACACTGATTGTGAACGCCTGGGACAGCGGAGGACAGATTTATCAGTCTGCCGTAAGTTTCACCGTTCAGTAAACTTAATCGGCGAGCACCGGCTGAGCGGTGCTCGCCGCCCTTCATGGCTTTTGGCTTTAGGCAGTGCGTTCGCGCTGGTCGAATGGAGTTGCGCCTGCGAGCGCGGCGATGTTTTGTGTGATCTCCATTCCCCGTGGCTGTGCCCATTCAGGCAGGGTGAGGGCGGTCCCGCTCACAGTTGTTTTGCCATTGACTCAATATCGCGGGCGGCGTAGGATTAATCCCCTAGTGCACAGTTTCAGCACCAATCCGGTTCTCGCCTCCATGGCCATGGCCATGTGTTGCTGCATGTGTTGTTGTACGGGCGAGCGGCCGGTCATGCGCAATCTTCCATAGGTTTTAGCAGTTTTGGAAAGATGAAAGATCGGGGCCGCTCAGCTTGAGCGGCCTTTTCCTTTTGGCTGCTCATTCAGCCGGCCCTCAACATTGAGGAACGTATGCCGAAACCAAAGCAGCCAATTGCCATCTACTACGAGCATCCGCACTGGTTCAAGCCGCTGTTCGCGGAGCTAGATCGGCGCCAGACTTCTTACGTCCGCGTCAATGCGGCCCAGCACCATTTTGATCCCGCCCAGCTCAATGGCGAGGGAAACTACCGCCTGATTTTCAATCGAATGAGCCCCTCAGCCTATCGGCGCGGACACGGGCAGGGTATCTTCTACACGCTGTATTACCTTGACCATCTGGAGCAGCGGGGCAAGCGCGTGGTGAATGGCCAAAAGGCCTTCCGCTACGAGACATCGAAAGCGCTGCAGTTGTCGCTGCTCGAAGCCCTTGGTCTCCCCTACCCGAAAACGCGCGTCATCAACAGCCCGGCCGATGCCGTGGAAGCTGCCCACGGCCTGCGCTTCCCCATTGTCGTGAAACCGAACATCGGCGGGAGCGGCGCCGGCGTAACCCGCTTCAACACCCGCGCCGAACTTGAAGCCGCGGCTGCGGACGACTCTCTCGATTTCGGACTCGACAACACCGCGCTTGTGCAGGAATTTATTCCCGCCCGCGATGGCCATATCGTTCGCGTGGAAGTAGTGGGCTGCAAATTTCTCTACGGCATAAAAGTCCACATCACGGGCGAAACTTTCGATCTCTGCCCTGCGGACATCTGCAAGACTACCGGCGGCCAGGAGTTGCAGCGTGCTGCCTGCCCTGTGGATGCGCCCAAAACCGGACTACGCGTTGAGGGCTACACGCCACCGGACAACATCATTCACTCGGTCGAGCGGATCATGACTGCGGCGACCATTGAGGTCGGCGGCGTCGAGTACATCACTGACGATCGTGACGGCCAGCTCTACTTCTACGACATCAATGCGCTTTCGAACTTCGTGGCCGACGGACCAAAAGTTGTCGGCTTTGACCCGTTCCGTCGTCTGGTCGATTACCTGGAACAGGAGGCTGCATAATGCGCTACGGATATTGGCTCCCCGTCTTCGGCGGTTGGCTCCGCAACGTGGAAGATGAAAACATGCAGGCTACATGGCCTTACGTCAGCCGCCTGGCGCGGCGCAGCGAGGAGATTGGCTACGACCTGACTCTCATTGCCGAGCTGAACCTCAACGACATCAAAGGCCCCGAAGAGCCGTCGCTGGATGCCTGGTCCACCGCCGCCGCGCTGGCTGCGGTGACTCACCGGCTGGAGCTGATGGTTGCCGTGCGGCCCACGTTCCACAATCCCGCGCTGCTGGCCAAACAGGCCTCAAATATCGATCACATCAGTAACGGTCGCGTTTCCTTGAACGTGGTCTCCGCCTGGTGGGCTGAAGAAGCCCGCAAGTACGGTATTCACTTCGATCAGCACGATGACCGCTACGCCCGCACCTCCGAATGGCTTGACGTCGTAGATCAGGCCTGGAAGAAAGATCACGTGAACTATCAGGGCAAGTATTACCGCGTCGATGACTTGGTCTTACAGCCCAAGCCGGTGTCGCGTCCGCGACCGGTGATCTACGCCGGCGGCGAGTCAGAAGCCGCGAAAAATCTGATCTCGCAGAAGTGTGACGCCTACGTCATGCACGGTGATCCGCCGGAGAAGATTCGCGCCAAGATCAATGATCTCTCAAGGCGTCGCGAAGCCGCAGGACTTTCGCGCATGCAGTTCGGCGTTGCGGCGTATGCCATCGTGCGCGACTCGGAAGCTGAAGCGCAAAAAGAACTCGAGCGCATCACCGACGTGAAGCAGAATGCCGCCGGTTACGAGAATTATCAGCAATGGCTGGCCAACACGCAGCTCGAACAGCGTGTCTCGCTCGAAGATTACTCGGTTTCGAACCGGGGTCTTCGCTCCGGGCTGGTAGGCACGCCGGAGCAAGTTTCCGAGCGCATTGCCGAATTTGAAGATGCGGGCGTGGATCTTCTGCTCTTGCAGTTCAGCCCGCAACTGGAAGAGATGGAGCGCTTCGCCGCCCAGGTAATTCAGCCCGCCGCTCGTCCCATGGCAAGGGTGGTAAACGGATTCGCAACCCGCGAACTGAGAAAGGTAGCCAGCATCTGACCGTCAGATGTTCCCCCTGACGCTCAACCGCTCTACCTCTCAGAACAGACAAGCGGGCCCGACTCTCCTTCCCGGGCCCGCTGTTCTGTTTGCACGACCTCAGCTTTGCCCTTTATTTGCTTTATACCGGTTGCGGCAAGAGGGCGGAGCAGGCCTTCAGAGACTGCGGTAAAGTCTAAAATGCCATCGGCTTCAGCCGCTGAGGTAAACCCTTGGGAACGGCTGAAGAAACACCGGCACTGCTCCGTGGAAGCCAAAATGCCGTCAATCTTCTAAGCTCGTGTGGCACAGACCGGGGCCCCCGACGAGCCCGCATTTGGCTCGTTGGGGTGGGAGCCACTCCTGCCTGTGCTGGTCCTTTTCAAAAATAAATTCTGGAGCTTCTGCACGCTGATTTCAGTGAAATGTTGTACGACCCAATCCGCTCCTGCGCCCTCGAGCAATGCTCTTCGCCCATTCGCCGCGATTGCCAGGCACTTCATTCCCGCGCGTTTCGCCGCCTGCACCCCGAGCACCGCATCTTCACAAACCAGCAAATGCTCGGCTGCAATCCCCAGCCCTTCTGCCGCCTGACAAAAAACTGCCGGATCGGGTTTGCCCGCCCGGACATCATCGCCGGTAATCACGGCTTGGAAATGTGACCTCAATCCGGATAGATCCAATGTCTCCTCCGCGCGCTTTCTTCCCGCGCTTGTCCCGACTGCCAACGCGAGGCGAGCATCTGTTGCTGCCCGCACAAACTCGACCACCCCGGGAATTGTTTTCACTTCATGTGCGACTGCCGCGAACAGCTCTCTCTTCATTGCTCCGAGACGCTGCACCTCGTCGGCGCTCAGCTCGCCCAGGAAATGCCGCAGAATTTCTTCCCGCCTATGGCCTTCCACCACGAAATCCAGCGCCGTTTCATCTACGTTGCGTCCTAAAGATTCGAGCAAGGCGCGCCACGCTTTCTTATGCGCCGAATGGCTGTCCACGATCACGCCATCCAAATCGAAAATGATTCCCTTCAGCATGCGACCCTTTTGAGACCCGGCCAGTCCGTCTGCGCCGCCCTGTAATTTTCCATGGTGCCAATGTCGCGCAAGTATCCGCAGAGCTTCATCGCTGCCATTTTTCTCACCAGCTTCGGCAAAAGATCAAACCCGATATCGGCCGGCCGCTTCTTCGGAATGAATTGGAAGATCTCCTGTCCCGCCACCATGATTCCTGCAAACGCCAGGTGGCTTTTTGGCTCTTGCGGCTTCTCCACAAAGCTACGCACCGTGCCTCGCTGATCCAACTCCACGATCCCACACCGGTTCGGCTCCGCTGTCTCATAGACCCCGAGCGTGGCTGCTACGTCCCGCTCGCGATGAAATCTCAATAAATTGTGCAAATCCACATTCGTCAGCACGTCTCCATACAGCACAAAAAACTCTTTGTCATCCGTGACGAATGCGCCGTTTTCTGCCAGAGTGCCCGCGCTTCCAAGCAGTTCCCTTTCCTGGGTAATGTGAACTCTCACTCCTCTGCTCTGCCGCGCCACAAACGCACTCACCTGATCGGCGTGCGCATGCGCATTCACCAGCACTTCATCTATCCCTGCAGCGTTGCACTGCTCCAGCCAGATTTCGAGAAGCGGAACTCCCTGCACCGGCAGCAGACATTTGGGCGTGTGTTCGGTCAGCGGACTCAAGCGGGTACCATGTCCTGCGGCGAGAATGAATGCTTTCATCGTGTTTTTATCGTGATGCCGCCGCTGAGATCGCGCGCTGTTTCTGCTTCCAGCGCCACGCCGATTGCAAAATCTCCTCTAGTGATGAATGCTCCGGCCGCCAGCCCAACTCATTCATAATCCGCTGAGGGCTTGCATACAGAATGCCTGGATCACCAGGACGTCTTCCTACAACCCGCGAATCAATGCGCTGCCCAGTCACTTGCTCCACTTGCGCAACGATCTGCCGCACGGAATAGGGTGTGCCAGTGCCGATGTTGTAGCGATGAAAGCCTGGATTGTCCATATGCGTCAGCGCGAGAATATGCGCATTGGCGATGTCGCTTACGTGCACAAAGTCGCGCAGGCACGTGCCATCCGGCGTTTCGTAATCGTCGCCATAGATGTGGAAGCACTCGCGGTCGCCTGCCGCGGCATCCAGCACCAGCGGAATCAGGTGCGTTTCCGGCTCGTGTCGCTCGCCCTGCTCTCTTGTGGCGCCGGCGGCGCTGAAATAACGGAACGCAAACACGCTCCAGCCGTACGCGCTCGCGTACCACTTCAATATCTGCTCGAATATGAGCTTGGTTTCACCGTACGAATTGAGCGGCTTCTTGGGCGCGTCTTCATCTACCGGGCCTGAGCCCGTGATTCCGTAAATCGCAGCAGCGGACGAGAACACAAATTTCTTTACGCCCGCCGCGCGCAGCGCTTCGAGCATCTCAATCCCAGACGCCACATTCCTCTGAAAAAAGATCCCGGGATCGACGACCGACTCCGGAATCAGCGCCTTGGCCGCAAAGTGAAATGTGGCGTCGAACCGCTGTTCCGTCGCAAGGGCATACATCTTATTCGCTTCGCCGATTTCCATCTTGACGAACGAAGCGCCGCTCGGAACCGCATCCCGAAATCCGGTCGATAAATCATCCACGACTGTGACAGCATGCCCCTGGCGCAGCAGTTCGGCCGAACATACCGAGCCAATGTATCCCGCTCCGCCCGTAACCAGCACCTTCGCCATCAGCTTTTCCTCGGTCCCCGCAGCACGCGCAGAGGAGTCTTCAGCAGAATCATCAGATCCAGCCGCAGCGACCGGTGCTCGGCGTACCAGCATTCCATCCGAACACGCTCAGCATAGCCGGCTTGGGTTCTGGCTTGCACCTGCCAATATCCCGTCAACCCCGGCTTAACGCAGGTGAAGATCCATGCAGCGTCGCCAAACTTCTCCAGTTCCGCCGGACTGATCATCCGCGGACCGACCAAGCTCATCTCGCCGCGAAGGACATTCCACAATTGCGGGATCTCATCCAGGCTGAAGCGGCGCAGCATCGCGCCTACGCGTGTGACTCGCGGATCATCTTTCAGCTTGAAGTTGACTGAGAATTGCTGGCGCAGCCGCTCATCACGTTCCAGAAATTGATCGGCATCTGTGCGCATGCTGCGCAGCTTGAATGCATCGAAGGTGCCGTGCAATCCCACAACTCGCCTGCGGTGAATCACAGGACGGCCGTCATCTAACAAAGTCAGGATGGTGCACACAAAAAGGATAGGCAGCAAAAACGTGAGAAGAATAGCAGCGCCGGCAACATCGACTACGCGCTTGCAAAAATGAGACACACCGCCCACGCGCGGCGCTGTCGCGGGGGCGTTCACGTCCATCTGCTTTATTGCGGACACTTGCACGCTACACCCCGGCAGTTGCGAAACGCGGCGCCGAGCTGTGTTTGAGCGCAGTGAGATCGGATTCCACCATCATCTCGATCAGATCTCGGAAGTTCACCTGTGGCTCCCAACCCAATACCCGCCTTGCCTTGCTGGCATCACCACAGAGATAATCCACTTCGGCCGGCCTCACCAGTTTAGGATCGATCTCAACGTACTTCTTCCAGTCGAGTTGAACGCAGGAGAACGCTACTTCAAGCAACTCCTGCACGCTGTGCGTCTGGCCAGTCGCAATCACGTAGTCGTCCGCCTGCGGCTGCTGCATCATCAGCCACATCGCGCGGATATAATCGCCCGCGTATCCCCAATCGCGCTGCGCATCAATGTTCCCCATCTTCAACTTGTCGGCGAGTCCCAGCTTGATCTTAGCTGCGGTTTGGGTCACCTTGCGGGTGACAAATTCGCTGCCACGCCTGGGCGACTCATGGTTGAAAGAAATGCACGAGCAGGCAAAAATGCCGTAGCTCTCGCGATAATTTACGGTGATATGGTGGCCAAACACCTTGGCCACTCCATAAGGACTGCGGGGATGAAACGGCGTCTTTTCCGTCTGCGGACTCTCCCGCACCTTGCCGAACATCTCCGAACTCGAGGCCTGCAGAAATTTTGTATTTGGGGAATGCTTCCGAATCGCCTCCATGACGCGCACCACGCCCAGGCCGGTAACATCGGCCGTAAGCACCGGCTGGTTCCACGACACAGGAACAAAGCTTTGCGCAGCCATGTTGTAGAGCTCGTCTGGCTTGATCTGCTGCACTGCGTGATCCAGGGAACTCTGGTCCGTCAGATCACCTTCCACAAAGCGGAGGCTGTCTGCAATGTGCGCCACCCGGTCATACTTCTCCAGGCTGCTGCGCCGCACCAACCCGTAGACGTCGTAACCTTTTCTTAGTAGATATTCTGCGAGATATGAGCCGTCTTGACCGGTGATCCCTGTAATCAACGCCCGCATTCCCACACGCACCTCGGTTAGTTTGCTGGCTTGCTTTGTTTCAGTAGTAATCGTCTCTCGAACTATGAAACAGCTTGAGAAGAAGAATTTTTTGCGCACTGATGATATACCCGGATAGTCTTCTCTGCTGCTCTCTTCCAGAAAAATTCCCGCGATCGTAAGCAGGCTGCTTCTCGCCAGCGCGTTAGGTGCTCAGGCTCGCGCAACAAACGGAAAAGCGCGCCCGCCATTCCCGGCACATCATGCGGATCAAATAGCTGCGCGCCAGCGCCAGCCACTTCGGGCAGCGCGCCGCCCGTTGATGCCACTACCGCACAGCCGCACGACATGGCTTCCACCAGCGGTAAACCGAATCCCTCATACAACGACGGCAGCAGAAAAGCCGTCGCATGCCGGTACATCATGGCAAGTTCTGCGGCCGGCACATATCCGGTACGGATTATATTCAGTGAAGATCCTTCAGCTGGCGCAAGCGCTTCTGCTGGGCCGAATACCACAGCCTGGAACTGCACGCCGCTCTGTCGAACACGCTCAAGCACGCGGAACGCAGTATCCACATTCTTGGTGGGCTGGTTGCGGGAGGCTGCGACGAGCATGTAAGGCAATTGAATTCCATACTTCTGCTTCAGAAACTCCTGTTCTCCCTCGGCAGCGACCGTGCTGAAGCATTCAGCGGCGGCAAGATGGACCACAGAAACTCGTCTGCGCTCGAACCGCAGAATCTTTTCTATGTCGTACGCGGTCCTTTCGGAGTCGGCGATGATGTGCGTGGCCTTCCGCGCCGCCATCCGGTAGCCGCTTTGTACAAGAGAGCGTTTCGCCACCGAATAGATCGGGAAAAGAAACGGCATCAAGTCATGAAATGTCACCACGACGGGACACGACGCTAAAAGCGGCACGATATAGAACGGACTATGAAACAAGTCAAGTCTATCCTCGCGGCATCGGCGGGCGAGCTCAATC
>Ga0207707_10005661_pt1 | contig 10938 bp, 6 predicted proteins | sample KBSC83BmetaG_FD_184336 | JGI IMG/M metagenome (GOLD analysis project Ga0207707, IMG submission 184336) | Corn rhizosphere microbial communities from Kellogg Biological Station, Michigan, USA - KBS C8-3B metaG (SPAdes) (version 2) | ecosystem: Host-associated > Plants > Roots > Rhizosphere ... | reverse complement strand
GACTCATCACGTGCCCGCCCGCACCGCCTTCCCCGCCGAACGGAAGACGCGCACCACGTGGCCGGGCGACAGCAGCTTCGCCGGCTTGTCGATCATGTTCGCGACCCGCAGGAACGTCGCGCCGAGGACCGGGTCGACCGAGGCGGCGGCGCGGTACCGCTCGCCGTACGCGTTGATCAGCGCGGCGCCCCGGCGGCGGTCGCCTTTCGCCTCGGGGAAGCGCAGGTCGCTTGAGGCCGAGGTCTCCCAGGCTTCGGCGACCAGCTTGCCGACGGCGCGGAAGTAGCGGCGTTCCAGTCCCGCTGACGCGGCGCGCGGATCGCCGAGCAGGCGGCGCAGCGTCAGGGCCTCGAGCGCGGCGATCGTCATGCCCTGCCCGTAGATCGGGTTGAAGCTGCTGAACGCGTCGCCGATGACCAGGAATCCTGCCAGGTAGGCACGCAGCGTCTCGTAATGGTGCCACGTCGACTCCGGGTAGGTGTACTTCACCGGGTCGCCGAGCGGCGTGGATTCCCGCATGACCGAGGCGAGGTCGGGACAGGCGAGGCCGTCTGCGAACGCGAGCAGTCCGGGCTCGTCGAGCGGCGGCTCCGAGCCGACCATGCCGGCCAGCAGGACAACGAACCGCTCGCCTTCCTGCCTGATCACCGCTCCGCCGCGCGGCTTGCCCGGATACGGCGTGACCAGCGAGCCGAACCGGCCGTCAAGCTGTCGCTGATCTCGGCTGTAGTACCGGCCGACGTAGGTCACGCCGGCCCGCACCCGGCTGGCTTCCGGCCCGGGGAAGCCGAGTTCCGCCAGCCAGGCGGGTGTCCGCGAGCCGCGCCCGGCCGCGTCGAGTACCAAGTCCGCGGGCACGGTCTCCTCGGCCGCGCCTGGTGTGCGCGCGGCGCTGACCCGCACGCCGGTCACGCGGCCGTCCGCCGTCATCAGGCCGGCCACGTCGGTGGTGTCGGTGATCGTCACGTTGGGCGCCTTCGCCACCCGGGACCTGATCAGCCACTCAAGAACCGGCCTGCTCAGCGCGATGCCCTCAAGGCCCGACGGCGCGGGCCGCAGCAGGTAGTCGTCCAGATACCAGTGCGCGTCTGCCTGCGTGTCCGCGGTGACGGCGCCGGCCACGATCATCTCGTTCCTGAAGCCGGGCAGCAGTTCGTCCAGCGCTTGCGCGCCGCGCGCGTGCAGGGCGTGCAGTTGCCTGCTCTGCGGCACGCCCCGCCGGTGTTCCGGCTGGGCGGGCAGCGTGTCCCGGTCGTACACCGTGACCCGCTCGCAGGACTCGCTGAGCACGCTTGCCGCGAGCAGGCCAGCGACGCTGGCGCCGATCACCACGGCATGAGCGGGAGCCGCCACGATTTCCCCCTGTCGGCAGGCAGTGACGACAGAAATCTACCGGAACCCTTAGAACTATTCCGAACGCGCTTAATCAGACTATTCGAACGCCACTACTCCGGCCCCGGCGCCAGCAGGTGGCAGGCGATGGCGGCCGCGGCAACCACGTTCAGCGAGTCGACCCCGGCGGCGCGCGCCGCGGGGTTCATCGGGATGCGCACGGGCTCGTCGGCCTCGTGCAGCCACCGCGCGGACAGGCCGTCCCCCTCGGTACCGAGCAGCAGCGCGACCCGCCCGGCGTCGCGCAGCGCGCTCGCCACCGGGGTGGCCCGCTCGTCGGGGGTCAGCGCGAGGACGCGGAACCCGGCCGACTTCAGCTCCGCGAGACCGTCGTACCAGCCGGTCATCCGCGCGTACGGGATGGCGAACACCGCGCCCATCGAGACCTTGACGGACCGCCGGTACAACGGGTCGGCGCATCGCGGCGACAGCACCACCGCGTCCACCCCGAGCGCGGCGGCACACCGGAAGATCGCGCCGACGTTGCCGTGGTCCACGAGGTCCTCAAGCACGACGATCCGCCGCGCACCCCTGGTCACGACGCTAACCTCGGGCAGCGGCTTGCGGCCGAGTGACGCGAGCGCGCCCCGGTGGACCCGGTACCCGGTGAGGCGCTCCGCGACCTCGTCCGGCACCACGTACACCGGCGCCGCGCCCGCCGCTTCGGCGAGGGCGGGCAGGTCGGCCAGCCGGCTCTTGCCAAGCAGCAGGGAGCGCACCGGGTATCCCGCGGCGACGGCCCGGGCGATGACCTTGGTGCCCTCCGCGATGAACAGGCCGTGCTCGGCCTCCAGGTGCGTCCGCAGGCCGGCGTCGGTCAGCCGGGTGTAGTCCGCCAGCCGCGGGTCGCCGGCGCTGTCAAGCTCGATGGTGCGGGGCACCTCACCAGTCTTACTCATGCCCGCGGGCCAGCCGCGCGGGCAGGTCCGCCCGCGACGTGATGCCGAGCTTGTGGAAGGCGTGCCGCAGGTGGGTCTCCACGGTCGCCTGCGTAACGTGCAACTGCTGTGCGATCTGCCGGTTCGATCGCCCCTCCGCGGCCAGCGCCGCCACCTGGCGTTCCGCGCTCGTCAGCGCGTCGGGGCCGGTGAGCGCGGTCCGGCGCGGCCGGGCGCCGACCGCGAGCAGTTCCGCGCGCGCGTAGCCGCGCAACCGCAGCGAGCCGGTCCGCTCCGCGTAGTCAAGCGCGCGGCGCAGCGGTTCCCGCGCGTCGCCGCGCCGCCCCGCGCGACGCCGGTGTGCCCCGAGTTCCGCGAGCGCGAGACCCTGCTCGTAGCGCCAGTCGACGGCTTCGAGCAGGGAGATGGCCTCGGCCAGCGCCTGTTCGGGGTCCGGCGCGAACCGCGCGGCGATCCGCAGCGAGACCCCGAGGGTCGCCGGGGTGCCGGCCGCGCGCGCCAGGTCAAGCTGCTCGGCGGCGAGTTTGGCCGCCTCTTCCTGGCGACCGAGGGCCGTGCACGCGACCACGGCGGGGATCCGCCAGGTGGCGCCCGCGGGGCTCGACACGCCAAGCGCACGCCAGCCTTCCGCCGCCGTGCGCAGGTCCGCCAGGCCTTCCTCCGGCCGCTGGGTCGCCACCCGGAGCGCGCCGCGGGCCTGGGTGAACATGACGGTGTGGATCCAGCCGTCCGGCGGACGGCGGTCCTTCGCCGCCGTCACCACGTCCTCAGCCTCGGCGTACCGGCCGATCTTGGTTAGCGCCTCGATCAGGAACGCGGCCGCCCAGGCGACCGCGAGCGGCGGGGCGGTCTTGAGCTTGTAGTCGAACCCGGCCCGGCCGTCGTCCGCTGCCGCCTGCAGCCGGCCGAGCCTGCGCAGGATCATCGACCGCAGGCAGCGCACGGTGGCGGTCAGGTTCATCGAGCCGCGCGCGGCGGCGGCGGCGAGCACCGCGTCGCTGAACGCCAGCGCCCGCTCGAGCTCGTCGTTCCAGATCAGCACCAGCAAGGCGGTGACCGGGCCGAGCGAGTCCCGCTGGGCCAAGCCCGGACTCTCGGCCAGCCCCGGGCTCTCGGCCAGCCCCGGGCTCTCGGCCAGCACGGTGCCCTCGGCCAGGACCGGGGCGAAGCGCGCCATCACCTCGCTGCCCCTGCGGGCGGCGATCGTGGCGGCTAGCGCCTCGTAGACGCGCCAGTCGGCCGCGCCGGGGACGGCGGGCGCGGCGGGTGGCTCTTTGGCGACGGAATCGAGCCGGGGGCGGATCCGTTCCCATGCGGATCGTGCGGTCGCGGCGCTGACCCAGGAGTTCGCGAACAGTTCCGCCTCGAGTTGGTCCGCGACAAGCTGGTCACCGCCGGCGGCGGCCACTCCGGCCAGGGCCATCTCGCGAGCGCTGCGGTGATGGCCCCAGACGCCGAGGGCGCCGGCGGAAAGCAGCGCCGCCGTCGCCCGGCCCGGCTCACCTGGCTGGCCGGCGTCACCGGCCTGGGCCACCGCCTGGTGCAGCACCGCGACGGCGTCCTCGTCGCGCTCGCCAGCGAGGGCGATCCCCAGGTCGAGGAGCAGCGCCGCCCTGCCCGCGGCGGGCGGCGGCTCGGCGAGCGCCCGGCGCAGGAACCCGGCCGCGGTGTCCGTGGCGCCGCGGCCGGCGGCGGACGCGGCGGCGGCGCGGAGCACCGCGACCGCGTGCGGGTCGGCGTCCGGCTCGCTGCGCAGCAGGTGCAGGCCGACCAGTTCGGTGTCGGCGCCGTCGGCTTCGAACAAGGCCGCCGCGCGCGCGTGCGCCATGGCCCGCATTCCCGGCGGTACCGAGTCGTAGATGGCGGTGCGCACGATCGGGTGCTCGAACTCGAGCAGCGCCCCCGCGGCGAGCACGTTCGCCGCGCGGAGCCGGTCGGTGAGCAGCGCCGCGTACTGCACGTCCACGTCGGCGAGCGCCGCCACGTAGCGCAGCGGGGCCGGGCGGCCGAGCACCGCGAGCGCGCGGACCAGCGGGACCGCGCCGGTGCCAAGCGGCCCGATCCTGCGGGCCACCGAGTCGGCGACCGGCCGCGGGCCGACGGACAGCACCGTCGCCTCGTCGAGAGCGGCGCCGCCCCGCACCCTGACCGCCTTGAGCAGTGCGTCGAGCAGGAACGGGTTGCCCCCGGTGGACGCGTGCGCGGCCCGCCGGATCTCGGGCCCCGCCTGATCGCCGAGGGCGTCCCCGACCAGGGCGCCCGCGGCCGCGCGGTCGAGCGGGCGCAGGTCAAGCCGGACGCAGGCCGGGTAGTCGCCGAGTTCGTCGATGACCTCGGGCTGGCCGGGGCCGCTCTGCGCGGCGGCGAGCAGCAGGATCGGCAGGCTGTCGATCCGCGCCGCCAGGTGCGACATCCAGCGCAGCGAGGGCGCGTCCGCCCAGTGCGCATCGTCGACCGCGAGCACGAGCGGTTCGCGCGCGGCCAGGTTGGCGGTGAGCCAGTACAGCCCGTGCAGCGTGGTGTGCGGCGCCGCGTCCGCCGGTGCGTCCGCTCCGGCCGCGCCGTCGAGGAGCGCGTCCCACTGGGCGGGTCCGTCCGCGACGCGGGCAGGCTCAAGCAGCTGCCGGACGATGCCGTACGGGAATCCTTGCTCGAAGGCGAGACCGCGCGCGGTCAGCACCCGCATGCCGTGCCCGGTGGCCTCCGCGCACGCGGCGCGGAGCATGGTGGTCTTGCCGATCCCGGCGGGTCCCTGCACGAGGACCAGGGTCCCGTGCCCGCCGACGGCGGCTGTGATGGCGGCCGTCATCGCCGTTAGCTCGGCGTCGCGGCCAAGGATTAACGAATGCCTGTCATGCACGCCTGCCTGCCCCTGTCCCGTCCCGCAACTTCAGCGATTTCCCCGAATCGCGCACACAGGGTATTCGAATGCGATGTCACCGGCAGGCCGTTCCGCGCAGACACCGCTCAGGCGGTCCAGTGAATTCTCAGGGTGGCGGCCGCAAAACCTCAGGGCAGTGTCATTGATGCGCATCGTTGGGCGGCCCACCAACCTAATACGTGCCACGACCCCTCCGAGGCAGCGTCCCCCGCCATCCGCGTCGCTAACGCGCGGCACTGGCGTCTATCGCATTGAACTAGGAGTCGCGACATCATGCCGGAGGCACCGCTGATCACCCGGGACGGCCACGCCGTTCCGCCGCAGGAAGTTGAGCAGGTGCTGCTCGGCCACCCGGCAGTCGCCGAGGTCGCCGTGGTCGGCGTTCCTGACTGCTTCCCTGTTTTCGACCGCTTCCCTGGCGAGATCGTGGCCGCCGCGGTCCGGCTGTCCGCGCCGCTGCCGTCGGCCGCGGCCGACCTCACCCGGTACTGCGAGGTCAGGCTCGCCCCCTACAAGGTCCCCGTTCGCTGGCTGTTCGTCCCCGCGCTGCCGCGCACAGCGGCTGGTGAGCCCGGCCGGGCGACGCTCGCCGCCCAGTTGGCGGTCGCGTCCGGGTTCTTTGGGCCGGGCCGGGCGGCCACGGCGCGTGCCAACCTGCGGGGCACCGCCACGGCGCGGCTGGCGGGGGTGGACCCCCGCGACCGGTTCCGGCCGCGTCCGGCCACGGAAGACCTCAGGATCCCGCGGCAGTTGCCGCGGTCCTGGGCGCCTGACGACCTAGACGAGTTCTAGGCCCGTCAGGCGGTTCATCACGGGGGCATCCGCTGGGGTGCGGAGCCGGTTAGCCGGCTCCGCACCCCAGCGGCCTGTGCGGGCCGCGGAGGCGCGGGGACAGCGTCACGTGCGTCAAAGGATGACCGGCGGGGTCGGCGTCGGCGTCGGGGTCGGCGTCGGGCTTGGCGACGCGATGACCGGGGTGGTGATCGTGATGGTGTACGTCGCCGTAGCGGCCGTGCCGGCCGTGGCTGTCACGGTGATGGTGAAGGTGCCCGCCGCGGCCGGCGTGCCGCTGATTGTTGCCCCCGATTGGGTGATCCCAGTGGGCAGCCCGCTGACGGTCCACGTGGGCGTGCCGGTGCCGCCGCTCGCGGCGAAGGTGAAGCTGTAGGCGGAGCGGAGCGCGCCGTTCGGCGGTGAACCGGAGGTGATCTTCACCGGCGGCGCGCTGACCGTGATCGTGACGGTCGTCGACTTGGACTTCGGGGTCGACTCGGTGTCGCTGACCGTCACGGTGGCCGTGGCCGATTGCGCCGTCGTGGGCTTGCCGCTGATCGTGAGCGTCGCGCCGCTGGCGCTTGCCGTGAGCCCGGCGGGGAGCCCGGTCACGGCGGCCCAGGTGTAGGTGCCGTTCCCCCCGGTCACGGTGACCGTGCCCGAGTAAGCGGTGCCGACCGTGGCGGTGCCTGGCGCGTTGCTAGTGATCGTCATTGGCGGCTCCCCGACGGTTAGCGTGAGGCTCGTCGCCCCCGACCCCTGGGGCGTCCCGCTGTCGTGCACCGACAGCGGGATCGTGAAGCTGCCCGCGGCGGTGGGCGTGCCGCTGATCGTCAGCGTCGCGCCGCCCGCGGTCGCCTTCAGTCCGGCGGGGAGCCCGGTCACGGCGGCCCAGGTGTAGGTGCCCTTGCCGCCGGACACGGTGACCGTGCCCGAGTAAGCGGTGCCGACCGTGGCGGTCTTCGGGGCGTTGTTGGTGAGCGCCAGCGCCGCACCGCAGGTCAGCGTGAACGCGGCGGCGTTGGACGTCACGCTGCCCGGGCTCGTGATGACGATCGCGCCTGACCCGCTGGCAGTGGTGCTTGTCGGTTTGTAGGTCGCGGCGACCGTCGCGCTGCCCGGCTTAGTGAAGTTCAGCGTCTGCGCCGCGCCGTTGCCGCTCGGCAGCTTCCAGTGGTAGCTGACCGTGCCGGGCTTGTTGTCGCTGATCGTGCCGCTGAACGTGAACGTCGGCACGGCGTCGGTGCAGGACTTGAGCGTCTGGCTCGCCGGGCTGACCGACGTCGTCGCGGTCAGCGACAACGGAGGCGCCGCCTTGCACGTCAGCGTGTACGTCGCGGGGTTGGAGGCCGCGGCGACCGGACTGGTGACGACGAGGACGGCCTGGCCGCTGCCCGGGTCGCTCGGCGGGGTGATCGTCAGCGGCGCCACCGCCATCGTGCCGGGAGCGGTGAAGGTGAGCGTTGCGGGGGCCGAGTTCGTGCCGTCGGACAGCGCCCAGTAATAGGTGACCGTCCCCGCCTTAGTGTCCGCGATCGAGCCGGTGGCGGTAAGTTTCGGCGGCGTCGCCGGGCAGGTGGTGGTGCTCGCAGGCACCTGGACGGACGCCGACGCGCCGATCTGGCTGGCGCCCTTGTTGCACAGGAGCTTGTAGCTGGCCTTGTTCGAGGTCAGCTTGACCGGGCTGACCACCTTGAGCTCCGCCCAGCCGCCGCCGGCCTTCTTGGTCTTGACGGTCTCGCCGCTCACGGTCTTGTTTCCGGCACTCGTGAAGCTGACGGTCTGCACCGGTCCCGGCTTGCCCGACGAGTACACCCACTGGTACTTCAGCGTCCCCGGCGCCGTGGCCGTGAGCGTGCCGCTGTAGGTGAACGAACTGGGCGTGACGCACTTCGACGCCGCCACCGGCGGCGTGACGCTGGCCACCGCCTTGAACGACGGCGTGATGGTCGCCACCTGGGACGAGCTGTTCACGTTTGACTTGTGGTTGCTTTTCTCCTTCAGCGTGACGGCGGTGGCCACGGACCCGACCACCACGACCGCGGCCGTCCCGATCGCCGCGATGGTCAGCGCCTTGCGCTTGCGGCCCCGGCCGCCGCCGAACCAGCTCGAGGCGTACGAGGTGCCCGACGAGCCCGGGCGGCCGTTGCGGAGCAGCAGCGGCAGCAGCGCCGCGGCGCGTTCCGCCAGGTGGCTGCGGCCGCGCTCCTCCCAGTCCGGCCCGTAGGCGGCGCCCGCCACCGCCTCGAGTTCGGCGACGAAGGCGATCGCGCTCTGCGGCCGGCCCGCCGGGTTCTTGGCCATGCCCCGCGCGATGAGGCCCTGCAGCGGTTCCTCGACCCGGTCGACCGGCACCGACGCGGTCACGTGCTGCTCCTGCAGCTGCAGCAGCTTCCCGGAGAACGGGGTCTTGCCGGTCAGGCACTCAAAGAAGACGGCGGTCGCGGCGTAGACGTCGGTCGCCGGGCTGGCCGGCGCTCCCTGCCACTGCTCCGGCGCCATGTACAGCGGCGTTCCCGCCGCCGACGCCTGCTTGCCGGCCTTGATCGCCACACCGAAGTCGGCGAGCTTGCTGTTGCCCGTCGTGTCGATCAGGACGTTTTCCGGCTTGTAGTCCCGGTGGACGATGCCAAGCGTGTGCGCGGCGGCCAGCCCGAGCAGCGAGCCCTTCAAGACCACGAGCGCGGCCTCCGGGCGCGTCGGCCCGCGGCGCACGATCATCTCGTGCAGCGAGACCCCGTTGACCAGCTCCATGACGATCGCGGCGCCCTGCCCGGGCTGCTCCACGTAGTCGTAGACCTGCACGACCTGGGGAACGCCGAGCGATCGCAGCATCTGGGCCTCGGTGCGGAAGCCCCACATGAAGGCGGGGTCGCGGACCAGGGCCGGGCTGAGGTACTTGATCGCCACCCGCTGCCCGGTCGCGTCGTTGACCGCCTCAACGACCTTGCCGGATGCCCCGCGGCCCAGTTCCCGCTCTTCGGTGTAGCCAGGGACCGCCCAGTCTTCGGCGTAGTTGGGTACCGTCCACGCGCTCATGGGAGAACTCCTTGGTAAGCCACGTACTGCATGCTTCGGTGCCCGATGCCGATCCGCGCGCCCGGCTCGATAATCGTTGGCTCGAATGGAGCGAGTGAGCGCTCCGCGCCTGACGATTGAAGAAGTGATCCGTTCGCCGACCCAAGGTCGCTAATCTCGACCTGCCAGCCGACCAAGGATATCCGTAGGTGCAGCCGGGATACGGTGCCATTCGGATCATTGATTCGCAATGGCGTGGCTCGCCCGTCTATCACGTCGCTGTCGAACGTCGGTTCCCGTCCGACCACGTAATCGCCGTCGAGCGGGAACCGCGTCCCGTCGTCAAGTACCAGCACGCCAAGCGGCGGTCGCGGGCGCCGCTGGAAGTTTCGCGGCGGCTGGTCGAGGCCGATGCCGCACTGTCTGCAGGCCCGTGCGGCCGGGTCGTTGAAGTGGTCCCTGGCGCACGGCACCCCGTCCACCATGACGGCCTGCGGCCCGTCGCCCGCCGCGGGTTCGCCCGCTTGCATGCCGGCCGCCGACGCGCCGGTCGCTTGTGTGCCAGCGGCGGGCGTGTCAACCGTCGGCGGGTGCCAGCCGGCCAGGCCGGCGCCCTGCTGTCCCGACTGTCCCGGCTGTCCCGGCTGTCCCGCGAACCAGTCGTCTGAGCTGACCGTCGCGCCGGAGTCCGGCATGCCCGCCACGGCGGCGGGAGCGCCGGCCGCGTCCATCTCCAAGACGGTCGGCGCGACCCTCGGCATGACCGTGGGGGACGCTACGACCGGCGTGCGCATTTCCATGTCGCCCACGTCGGCGGTCATCGTCACCGCGAGGCCGCCGCCCCCCACCACGCCGTCGCCGAGCCAGAACTGGGGGTCGGGCGCCGCCGGGTCGCCGACGGTCAGGCTAAGGGCGACCGTCGCCCCGGCGAACTTCCTGCTCACCGGGATCACCGAGTCGCTCGCCGTGAGCGTGACGTCCGGTCCCCCGTCGACGCGCACGGCGATCATCGCATGGCCGTGTACGAGCACAGCCACGCCGCCGTCCGCCGTGGCGCCCGCGCAGGCCCAGGCGTGCTGCCCGTGGCCGCCGAGAGCCGCCCGCGCCGCCCTGAGCACGAGGTCGCCGCCGTCGCCACCGGACGCCGACACGTCGGCGAGCGCGTTAAGCAGCGGGTCGGGATCGGGCCCGCGGCCGTCCGTGACGGCGACCAAGGCCCCGTTCCTGGCGATCACACCCGGCCCGGCCAGTGGGACGCAGCTGGTGATCTTCACACCAGTCCCTCACTTAGCAGGAATAGGGGATGTTCATGCTGACCTCGGTCTGCTGAGGATCGAGCACGCGAAGCTCGGCGGTGGCCGTTCCGTTGCCCTTACCGTGGAACGCCCATTTCAGCGGGACCTGTACCGTGTTGCTCCCGCTCGCGTCATCGGCCACAAGCCGCGGCTGGGCTACCCCGTTCTCGACCCACTGGTAACTGATGGTCCCGCCGTGGCCGTTGGTGGAGATCGTGCCGATGATGTTCGCCGTGCCGTTGCACCCGATCGACTGGTCCTTGGCGGTGACACGGACCTGGGTGATCTTCAGGGTCTGGTGCTGCCGCTCCCATAGGTAGGCCCCGACGCCGGCCACGATGGCCGCGGTGATCAGGGTGCTCACCACTCCGCGCCAGACCGGACGCTGACGGGGACGGGCGGGCGGCTGCGCCGTGGGCCACTCGGGCATCCCGCCGCCACGTCCCGTGGCCGACTGCGGCGCCGACCAGAGCGGCGGTCCCTGCTGCGCCGGCACCGGGGACGGCGCCGGCTCCCGGGGCGGCGCCGGCTTCCGGGGCGGCGCCGGCTCCCGGGGCGGCGGGCCCTCGAGCTCCCACGGAGGCACGCCCACGGTGGCCGGCCCGGACAGCTCGGCTATCCGTTCCGGGGTAAGCACGGTCGACCGGCCTGCCTCCGGCGTCACCTCGTCGCGGCGGGT
>Ga0207707_10005659_pt1 | contig 10940 bp, 7 predicted proteins | sample KBSC83BmetaG_FD_184336 | JGI IMG/M metagenome (GOLD analysis project Ga0207707, IMG submission 184336) | Corn rhizosphere microbial communities from Kellogg Biological Station, Michigan, USA - KBS C8-3B metaG (SPAdes) (version 2) | ecosystem: Host-associated > Plants > Roots > Rhizosphere ... | reverse complement strand
TTTTCAAAAAACTGCTCAGGTTGCACGAACTGTTTCGGATGCGCAAATCTGCGCGGCAAGTCATATTGTTTTTTAAACGAGCAGCTTTCAAAAGAAGAATATGCCGGGCGCGTGAAAGCATTGAAGCTTGATACGTGGACCGGCCTCATGGCTGCGAAAAAGCTCGCGCACGAGCACATCGCGCAATTTCCGGTCAAATATTTCCATGGAGTCCGGGCCGTCGAATCGAGCGGGGACTATATGAACGACGTGAAAAACGTCCATTATTCGTTTTTTGTCGAAGATGTGCAGGATGCGAAGTTCTGCCAGCATGTATATATGGGCGCGAAAGATTGCTATGACTATACCGTGTGGGGGAATCATTCGTCGCTTATGTATGAAGTTCTTACATCCGCGGAGAATGCATATAATCTCCGCTTCTCATTTGATTGCTGGCCGTCGTGCCGCAATTTGGAATATTGCATTTCGTGCCGCTCGTCGTCGGATTGCTTCGGCTGCGTCGGCCTGAATAAAAAGCAGTATTGCATTTTCAATAAGCAGTACTCGAAGGAGGAATACACCGCGCTTCGCGAAAAGATCATAAACCAGATGAAAGAAATGCCGTATCGCAATGCGAAGGGTCACGAATATCGCTACGGCGAATTTTTCCCGTCCGAGTTCAGTCCATTCGGCTATAACGAAACGATGATGCAAGACACGTTCCCGCTTACGAAAGAGCAGGCGCTTGTGGCGGGATACGCGTGGTACGACGGCGAGGCGCGCGAATTCCAAACGACGACGAAAGCGGCGGACATTCCGGATTCCATAACAGCGGCAGCGGATGATATTTTGCAGCAGGTGATCGAATGCGCGTCGTGCAAGAAGGCGTATCGCATCGTTGCGAATGAACTCGCGTTCCTGAAAAATGCGGGTGTAGCGCTGCCGCGCGAATGCCCAAATTGCCGCCTGGCGGCCCGATTCGCACGCATCAATATTCCCGTATTCAATCATCGCGCGTGCGCGTGCCGTGAAACGGGCCATTTCCACGGGGGAACTCCGTGTCCCAATGAATTCGAAACCGCCTACACAAGCAAACAGCCCGAAACCGTGTATTGCGAACCGTGCTATCAGGCGAACGTGAATTGATTTTGATCCCCCATGGCCGCCGCTCAAACCGAAACCTGCCAGAATTGCAAACAATCATTCGTGATCGATCCGGAAGATTTTGATTTTTATGCAAAGATAAAAGTCCCGCCGCCGACATTCTGTCCCGATTGCCGACAGCAGAGGCGCTATGCGTTCTTCAATCTCTTTCCGCTCTATAAGCGCGCGTGCGATCTGTGCCATAAAGAATCATTTTCGAGCTATCCGCCTGAATCGCCCTACGTCGTGTATTGTCCCAAATGCTGGTGGAGCGACAAATGGGATCCGAGATCGTACGGCGCTGATTATGATTTCAACAGGCCATTCTTCGAGCAGTTTGATGAACTGATGCATCGCGTGCCGCATCTCGGTCTCGCCGTTGAGATGTCCGCCGCAGAAACATCGCCCTATATGAATTACGGCGGCTCGGATAAGAATTGCTATCTAGTTTTCAACGCCGAGTTCAACGAAGATTGCTTGAATGGATTTTATTTATTTCATACAAAAAGCGCGCTCGATACGTCGCTCGCCATCGAGACGGAAAAGATGTATGACTCAATGCATGTGTGGAAGGTGAATAACGGCACCGGGTTGCGCTACCAAGTGACCGAATCCGTTGACGTAGGATTTCTCCGCGATTCGCGGAATTGCCAGGATTGCTTTGTATCCGCAATTTGCGGAATAAGAAATACCACATTTTTAATAAAGCATATTCAAAAGAGGAATATCAGGAGGAGCGTAAGAAGTGGGACCTTGGATCATATAAACAATATCGTGAGCTCGCCGAGCGCGCGGAAAAACATTGGGATGCGCTGCCGTATAAATCGCTCTATCAGGATATGGCGGTGAATTGTACGGGCAACCAGATATTCGAATGCCGCAACTGCCGCGATTGTTTTGAGATTATGCGCTGCGAGAATTGCCGATACGTGCGCCAAGGGGACAATATCAAAAGTGCATACGATGTGACGGCATGGTCCGGCGTCGAAGGCGCGTATGACAGCATGGCGATTGGCGCACAGGCGGCAAATATAAGATTCACGGCGCTTGGCGCGATCGGCGCGACGAACTTCGAGTATTCGTTCCTTGCGATTGCGGGCAATGATCTTTTTGGCTGCGTTTCGATGAAAAAAGGTTCGCACTGTATTTTGAATAAGCAATATAGCGAGCAGGAATTCCGCGAACTCGCTCCGAAAATCCGTGAGCATATGGCGGCGATGCCATATGAAGATTCGCGCGGCCGGACCTATGGTTATGGGGAATTTTTTCCGATCGAAATATCACCCTTCGGTTATAACGAAACGATCGCACAAAATTTCCACCCGATGAAACCTGAAGAAGCGAAGCGCGAGGGGTATAAGTGGTATGAGGGCGGTCGCGCACCGCACGAAATTACGAAGCGTGCTGAGGATTTGCCGGATCATGTCAAAGACGCGGGCGATGATATATTAAAGGAGGCGATCGGATGCGCGCGATGCGGACGGGCGTTTCGGATGCCGCCGATGGAACTTCAAATATTGCGCGCGCGCAACTTGCCGCTCCCGCGATGGTGTCCCATGTGCCGCATTGAGAGCAAGTATGACATATGGGTGAAAGAATCGCGATTGTTGCCTTTTGAATGCCCTCAATGCGGGGTGAAAACGCAGATTTCGGAGAACCTAATAGGAAAATCGAAAGTTTATTGCGAGGGATGCTATAACAAAGAAGTGATATGACATCCGTCGAAACCCGCACGTGCCAGAACTGCAAGACTCCGTTCGTGATCGAGCCGGATGATTTTGCGTTCTATGAGAAAATGCAGGTTCCGGCGCCGACATGGTGTCCGGAGTGTCGCCTTCGGCGACGGATGCTTTTGCGAAATGAGCGCAATCTCTATAAACGCAAATGTGACGCGCCAAGACATTCGGAAGAGCTGATTTCGATGTACGCCCCGGAAAAGAATGTCGTTGTGTACGATCAGAAATACTGGTGGGGCGACGGATGGGACCCGCTTGCATGCGGCCACGACTATGATTTCACGAGGCCTTTTTTTGAACAGTTCAAGGAGCTCTGGTCTCGGGTGCCACTTCTTGCGTTATCGAACAGCAACGCGACGAATAGCGATTATTGCAATATTGCCGACGAAAGCAGGGATTCGTACCTCTGTTCGGGGACGTACAAGATCGAGCGCTGCCTCTACTCGAACCGCATATCGAGCTTCAAAGATTCCATGGACTGCTACGTCGGCTTCCGATCCGAGCTGTGTTACGAGTGCGTGCAGTGCAACGCCTGTTATGAATTGCGTTACGGACAAAACTGCATTAATTGCACCAATTCCTACTTTTTATATGATTGCCGCGGATGTTCCGATTGCGTCGGCTGTACCAATTTGCGGAACAAAAAATATTGCATCTTCAACGAACAATATTCAAAAGAAGAATATGGGATAAAATTGAAAGAATTGAAGCTTGGGTCGCGCGCGGGCATCGCGGATGCCGCAGAACGCTTCGAGAAGTTGCGCTTGAAATCTATCCATCGTTTTGCTCAAATCCACCATTCATTGAATGTGACGGGGGACAACATCGAAGATGCAAAGAACAGCTACTTCGTTTTCGATGCAACGCAGGGAATCGAGGATTCGAAATATGTCCACTGGGCACTCGAAGGAAAAATGATGTTCGATGCGGGACCGGGGTGCGGCGTTGCCGAGCTCGTGTACGAAGGCACGGATACTGGCCTTCAGAGTGCGAATGTTGCGTTTACCAATGTGGTTTACGGATCGCATGATATCCGCTATGCGCTCTATTGCCACGCAAGCAAGAACCTTTTTGGATGCATCAGCCTGCGGAGCAAAGAATATTGCATCCTCAATAAGCAATATTCGAAAGAGGAGTATGAGCGTCTCGTGCCGAAAATCATCGAGCACATGAATGCGATGCCGTATCGCGACGCGCTCGGCCGCGAATATCGATATGGAGAATATTTCCCGCCGGAGATAGTGCCCTTTGCATATAATGAGTCGATTGCGCGGGATTATCTTCCGATGATTCGCGAGGAGGCGAAAGAGCAGGGTTTTGCATGGCATGAGGAGCGGGAGCGGCATCATGCAGCCACGGTGCCGGGTGCCGATCTGCCCGATTCCATAGCTGCAGTAACCGATGATATAAAGTCGGCGGTGATCGGATGCATGCACGGCGGAACATGTCCGGATGGCTGTACTGTGGCGTTCAGGATCGTGCCCGAGGAACTTTCGTTTTATCGGAAATTCAATCTGCCGCTTCCGCAATTATGTTTCAACTGCCGTCATGCGGCGCGGTTAAACAAGCGCAATCCGTTGCACCTGTGGACCCGCCAATGCATGTGCGATTACACAATTTATCCGAATACAGCGAAGCATGCCCATCATGTATCTGGCCGGTGTTCGAATATGTTCGAAACCACATTCGCCCCCGAACGTCCTGAGATCGTGTATTGCGAACCGTGCTATCAAGCTGAAATACTATAATATAACCAATGACCGCCGAAACCCGCACCTGCCAGAACTGCAAGCAATCGTTTGTGATCGAACCGGATGATTTTGCGTTTTACGAAAGAATGAATATCCCGCCCCCGACTTTTTGTTTTTATTGCCGCCTACATCGCAGGATGGCTTTCCGCAATGAGCGCACATTGTATCGGCGCAAGTGTGATGCGCCGGGGCATAATGAAGAAGTTATTTCCGTCTTTTCTCCTGATAATCCGCAGACGGTGTACGACCATCAGGCCTGGTGGGGTGATGCATGGGATGGCATTTCTTTCGGCCGCGAATATGATTTCAAAATTTCTTTCTTCTCGCAGCTCCAGAACCTATGGCAAGAGGTTCCCGATATTGCCTTGCTCAATATCAACCCGGTCAATAGCGAATACTGCAGTGTTACCGAGGGTAATAAGAACTGCTATTTGGTGGTGGGCGGCGATTTTAATGAAAACACGAATTATGCGGCATTCATTTTTAATAGCAAAGAGTGCTGCGATTGCTATTGGGATACAAAATGCGAATGGAATTATGAAACTGTCGATTGCATCAATTGTTCAAAGCTTTTATATAGCCGATATTGTGAGGGCTCTTATAGCAGCGCATTTCTCCTTAACTGCAAGAATTGCCATGATTGTTTCGGGTGCGTCAATCTCTCCAACAAGTCGTATTGCATTTTCAATGAGCAATATTCAAAGGAAGAATACGAAAAGAAAATTAAAGAATATAACCTTGGCAGCCGCGAAAGCATAGCAAACTTAAAAAAACAATTCACTGCTCATGCCCAAAAATATCCGAAGAAATTCGCGAGGGTGCTTCGAGCGGTGAATTCCATTGGCGATAATCTCGAGGAAACGAAAAATTGCTCGATGGTGTTTGATGTTTTTGGCGGTGCGGAGGACTGCCGTTATCTCTGGCTCGCATATTCGAACGTAAAAGATTGCTTTGACTGCGATCATTTTGGATTAAAATCCGAACTTGCCCATGAAATATCAACGATTTATCCAGGCAATAACTCCATGTTTTCGCGGTTTCTCTTTAACTGCCATGACGTGCAATACTCTTATAACTGCCATAATTCATCGTATCTTTTCGGTTGCGTCGGTTTGCGCAATAAGCAATATTGCATATTCAATAAGCAATATTCGAAGGAGGAATATGAGAAGCTCATTCCTCGCATCATAAAGCACATGGACGAGATGCCTTACGCCGACCGAGGCGGGAGGATTTATAAATACGGCGAATTTTTCCCCGCGGAAATATCTCCCTTTGCCTATAACGAAACCGTTGCGCAGGAGCTCGCGCCACTTTCTTTTTCACAGGCAGCGCAGCGGGGGATCAAATGGAAGGAAGTCGTTGAGAAAAAATATAGTCCGACGATCATGGGAGGCGATTTGTCCGATAGTATTTCCGACGTGAAGGACTCAATCTTACAGGAAGTTATTTCTTGCGGACATAACGGGCAATGTAATCATCAATGTTCGACTGCATTCAAGATTATTCCCGCCGAGTTAGAGTTTTATCGGCATCTGAACGTTCCTTTGCCTGACATCTGTCCGAATTGCCGTCACTATGAACGTCTTGCGCAGAGGAATCCTTTGAAACTTTGGCATCGATCGTGTCAGTGCGAGGGAGGGCATTCTGCGAAAAACTTGTACTCAAACGCAAGTCATCATTTTCATGGGAATGTGCGATGTCCGAATGAATTCGAAACTTCATACGCCCCCGATCGCCCCGAACTTGTCTATTGCGAACAATGCTACCAGGCCGAGATACTATGAACCCTGCCCAACCAATGACCGCCGAAACCCGCACCTGCCAGAACTGCAAGCAATCGTTTGTGATCGAACCGGATGATTTTGCGTTTTATGCCAAGCTGCGCGTGCCTGCGCCGACGTTTTGCCCGGAGTGTCGCAGGGCTCGTCGCATGGCCTGGCGCAACGACATGAATCTTTATTCGCGCGCGTGCGATCTGTGCAAAAAATCGATCGTATCATTGTATTCGACCGACAAACCGTTTCCCGTCTATTGTCAAAAGTGCTGGTGGGGCGACGGATGGGATCCAAAATCATATGCGCAGGATTACGATCCTTCGCGCAGTTTTTTCGAACAATTCAAAGAATTGCAAAACCGTGTTCCGGCGCTTGCGCTCGTAAATGATAACGGCATCGCAAGCGTGAATTGCGAATACACGCAGGACTTCGCATTCAGCAAAAATTGCTATATGGTATTCATCGCATGGAAGCTCGAAGATTGTTTATATAGCCATTATCTTTTGAGCGGCAGGGAGATCGTCGATTCGACGGACAGCATGGGCGATTGTAATCTCATATACGACACGGTCGCGACGGAAAAATGCTACCAATGCCGGAATGTCTATAGCTCCGTCGCGTTGAGCGATTGCGCGTTCTGCTATGACTGCCGCGACAGTTCCGATTGCTTCATGTGCGTCGGATTGCGGCACAAACGATACTGTTTCAAGAACGAGCAGTATTCGAAGGAAGAATATGAAAAAATATTAGCTGGATATCGGCTCGATACATGGAGCGGCGTGGAACGCGCTAAAAAAGAATTCGCGCCGATGCTCCTGCGGTATCCGCGGAAATTTTCCGTGATGCGCAATTGCGCGAATTGCACGGGCGACCAGCTCATCAACGGAAAAAATTCGAAATTCTGCTTCAACGTGCAGCGCCCCGAAGACGCAAAGTGGATCGAGAATTCCGATACGCCGAAGGACAGTTACGACCTTACGGTCGGCGGCGAGCTCACGCAGTGTTATGAGGGCGTCACGCCCGATCACTCGAATCAGAGCCATTTCGCGATATTTTCCTGGAAAAATAACGATGTCGATTATGTGGACGGCTGCCATTCGTCGAAGGGACTATTCGGCTGCTGCGGGATCAAAAGTGGCGAATATTGTATTTTGAACAAGCCGTATTCTAAAGAGGAGTATGAAGCATTGCGCGCAAAAATTATTGAAGACATGAACGCGCATCCGTATATGGACAAACAAGGGAATGTATATAAATACGGCGAATTCTTTCCTGCGGAGCTTTCGAACTTCGGATATAACGAAACGGTGGCGCAGGATGTTTTTCCGCTCGCGAAGGAAGAAGTTATACGGCGCGGCCTCGCGTGGCAAGACAAGCTCCAGATAACGACCGGCAAGGAAACTTTGAAAGCCGCCGACATTCCGGAGAGCATCAACGATGTAGCCGATTCGATTTTACGGGAAACACTCGCGTGCATTGCATGCGGCCGGAATTATCGGCTCGTTGAAGCGGAACTCCGCTTTTATCGGAAAATGAAAATCCCCGTGCCGCGAAAATGTTTTTTCTGCCGTGTTCGCGAACGCGCCGATACGGAAAATCCGCATTCGCTTTCACACCGCACATGTAACTGCGCCGGCGTGAAATCCGGGAACGGCGTTTACGCGAATACGCGCGAGCATTTCCATGGCGCGGGCTCCTGTCCGAACGAATTCGAAACATCATATCGGCCGGAAGGAAAGGAGATCGTGTATTGCGAACCGTGCTATAACGCGGAAATAGTTTAGCCAATACCCATGAATCTCGAAGGCAGCCTCATATTCCCGATGTGTGGCGATTCCGTGCTTTTGGGACGCAAAATGCGGGGGATCGGCGCCGGCTTTTGGAATGGTTTCGGCGGCAAAGCCGAAAGCGGCGAAACCATCGAAGAGGGTGCGCTGCGCGAGCTTGAAGAAGAGATCGGCATTGTGGGCGCCCCAGCGGACCTTGTGAGTGCGGGCGTGATCGACTTTCATAATACGCGCGATGGCGAAGATGAGATCGGATTTCGCGTTCACATTTTTATCTTGAAACACTGGGGCGGCGAGCCGCAGGAATCCGAAGAAATGAAATCGCTCACCTGGTTTCCGCTGGCCGATCTGCCGCTTCATGAAATGCGTCCCGCCGACTGCGAATGGATGCCTGCGGTTTTTGAAGGCAATATCATTCAGGCTGATGTGACGTATGCGCCGGATAAGACGACGCTTGTGGGTGGCGTGAAGATGGATGTTGTCGGGCGATGGAAGTAGACTTCGACGCTCAGATTCTGATCAATCCTTTTTGCATCTTCGTCGTCACGTGCAGCTTCCGTTTTGCGTCGACGTAAAAATCAATTTCGCTGCGCACGCCGAGTTTTCCTTTTATGTAAATGCCAGGTTCAATGGTGTAGCCGAGGTCAGGGGCGATAGGCTTATAGTTTGACGGTCGCAAATGGCCATACGTGCCATGCGGCGATGCGAAGCCGATCGAGTGTCCCGTGCTGTGCAGAATAAATTTTCCATAACCGGCTTTGCGAATCACGTTTTTGGAAATATCATCGATGTCACGCCCGGCTGGGAAAACGCCGCGTGCCAGATTTTTTTCGATATATTCAAGTGCGGCATCACGTGAGTCAATTACGGTTTTATAAATTTTTAATGTCTCTTTTGGTATTCTTGAACCGGCGAATCCCATCCAGGTGATGTCGCCGAAGGGCGCGTGGCCATCCCGGGGCCGCGCCCAGATGTCAATCAAAATAAGCGAGTTCGGTTTCAGTGTCGACGAACCGCGCCGTGGTGCAAAATAGTGGGGTATTGCGGCATGCGCGTTGAACCCGACGATCGAAGATTCTTCGCTTGGATCGGTTTTGTGTATCGCCATGCGGTAGTACTTATAGCGCTCGTCGATATAAGCGGTAACATCGTATTCCGAAACGCGCGGCGTGTTCGCGATGAATGCGAACGCCTCGTTTTTGATGCGTTCAAGCAGATCCGCAGCGCGGACGTGGCTTTCGATTTCGGTGCGGGTCCACATGGAATCAGTTTATCACTCGGGCTACTTCCTTGTAAAAATCCGGGAACCTGCCTATAGTACCGCTGCCGCGCGTGAATGAAATCGCGACGGCCGTCGATCGCGATCCGCGCGCGGCTTATTTTCGGCAAGCGAAAAACGGATTGTATGTCCGCATGGCACTCATGGACTTTATTTTAGCCGCAAATCGCTAGCGGCGATACGTCTCGTCCCGTTCGTAATCTTCCTCTTCTTCTTTTGGCCGCGGTGTTACTGCTTCGGCCGGTGCGGGCGTATTGCCATCGTCCGCTGAGATGCTTGCGCTCAAAGATGCTTTGATCGCGTTGCGAAGCTCGTTGATGTCGATTTCTTCCTTTTCCCTGGGCGGATGTTTGGATTTTGGGGGCTCCACCGGCTTCAGGCTTGAAAGCGAGAGGACCTCTTGAGGGTCGGCTGAAGTCGGTTCCTGCACTGGAATGGCGTTTTGAATGGGGGATCTCGGTCGCGCTTCTTCATTGCGCCAAACGCGCACGGGCTCTTTGCGCGGCCGTTCCGGGTGCGGGTGTGCAGGGGCATGAGTGGGCGCGGATGGTTCTGACGGCGGGGGTTCTTCTCCGGCGGGGGCTGTTTCTGATGCGAATTCAATACCCAGGCTGCTTAACGCATCCGTATTGCGCCGTTGAGGCGCCGCTGAAGCGCGCCGGGCGGGAGCCCGCGGTACGCGCACGGGCGCGAGCTCTCCGGCCTCGATTTTCTTCAAGCAATCGCGGCAATACACCGGACGGCCGGGAAGCGGCTCGAAAGGAACGGTCGTGGTTTTGTTGCATGAAGAGCATACCGCCTCGTAGCGCACCGTTGTGTCGCCTGATTTTCCGGGAGCGCCGGCAGCCGAGGTCAGGGTGTGGGAGGCCGAGACGCCTCTCGGTTCCATAACGCCGCTCCACTGGTTGATCTCGGTCTCCACGAATTCTTTTGTCTTTGCATAGCGCTCGCGCGACATCTCGATGATATCCTCCGCGACCATGGCGGACGAGGCAACGTTCAGCGGGGGAATAGTACGTGCGGAAAAAGGACGAGTCGTTACGCCGTCGACCATCAGCTTAATATAGATGTGGTAGTTCGGAATATTCACGATATCCTCGATCGTGAACTCCGGCGTAAATTCGTTTTCCAGAAATTCAGCATCGGCTGCGCCGACGCGGAAAACCGTCATCGTTCCCACGTTGCCGAAAATGGCATCGCGGACTTTCGTTGAGGTGTCGGTGACAAGCTGGCCTACATATTGGTGCGCAAGGATGAGGTTCAGGCGGTATTTGCGCGATTCGGAAAGGATGCCCGCAAAGGAATCGGTGGCGAAATTTTGGAACTCGTCGACGTAGAGATAGAAGTCCACGCGCTCTTCTTCGGGGATGCGCACGCGTTCCATGGCGGCGAGCTGGATTTTTGTGATGAGCATTGCGCCGAGCAATGCCGAGTTATCTTCGCCGATGCGGCCCTTCGATACGTTCACGAGGAAAATCTTTCCTTCG
>Ga0207707_10005658_pt1 | contig 10940 bp, 10 predicted proteins | sample KBSC83BmetaG_FD_184336 | JGI IMG/M metagenome (GOLD analysis project Ga0207707, IMG submission 184336) | Corn rhizosphere microbial communities from Kellogg Biological Station, Michigan, USA - KBS C8-3B metaG (SPAdes) (version 2) | ecosystem: Host-associated > Plants > Roots > Rhizosphere ... | reverse complement strand
CCCGTGCTGCTGCTCGCGCTGATCTCGCCGCGCGCGGGACAGCCGTGGCGCTCGCGTGCGTTGCTCGCGATCGCGATGTTCGCGGCGATCTTTCTCGGAATCGTCCTCCTGATCGTCGCGATCTCGGAGGCGAACTTCGTGACGCCCTAGGCCTGTTCGCGGAGCGCTTCGAGCGCGGCCCAGCGTGGGTCGCCGTGCGCTTCCTCGTGCGTGTGCGGCTCGTCGTTCAGGTTCTTCCCGCAGATGCCGCACAGCCCCGCGCAGTCGGGCCGGCACAGGATCTGGTCGGGCAGCGCGAGCGCGACGGCGTCGCGCGCCCACTGCGAGACATCGAGGTTCGCGCCGACGATGTACTGCGTCGTCAGCTCCTCGTCCTCTGCATCCTCCGCCTGGTATTCGCGCGCGTGGATCGGCACCTCGAGGACTGCGTCACCCAGGCAGCGGTAGCACGGCCCGTGCAGACGCGCGGTGAACGCGAGCGTGAACACCGTCCCGGTGTTCGCGCGCGTGACCTCGAATGCCGCCGGCACCTGCTCCGGCACCGGTACGTAGCGCTGTCCGCCGAACTCGAAGGCCGGTAGCTCGACCTCCAGCTCGTCGCGGTACTGCTCGCCCGGACGGAGCTTCACCTGGCGAAGGCTGAAGCTCGTCATGGGCTCAACGGTAGCGTGCCGAGGATGGAAGAGGCACGGCTCGAGCGGCTGAACGGCGGGCTGGCACCAACGACCGACGGCTGGTTCGTCGTCAACGCCCGCGAGGCTCCGTGGCTGGACAACGACGACTTCGGCCACCGCGTGATCTTCGAGGCCGACCCACGGATCATCCGCGGCCGCGACGACCTCGAACCACGCTGGTTCCCGCAGCTCGGGATCAAGCTCACGGTGATCGGGCCGGGGCAGCCGTCGACCCTGTACCACGCCGAGACGTCCCAGGAGGACTTCCTCGTCCTCTCGGGACGCTGCACGCTCGTGATCGAGGAGGAGGAGCGTGAGCTCGTGGCGTGGGACTTCGTCCATTGCCCGCCTGGGACGCTTCACGCGTTCGTGAACACGGGCGTCGAGCCGTGCGTGCTCCTGATGGTCGGCGCGCGCGACCCGAACGGCGCGATCCTCTACCAGCCGTCGCCGGTCGCCGAGCGTCACGGCGCGTCGGTCGAGACCGAGACCGACTCCCCGCACGCGGCCTACGGGCTCCGGCCGCACTGGCGGAACGCCGACGGGCCTCCTGCCGGGTTCTAGTAGTTCGAGCCGTTGTCGGAGAGGTCGACCGGGCCGATCCCGGCGACGACCGACTCCTGCGAGCGCTCGTGCAGACGCTCGCGTCCGCGCCGGACCGCGACGAGGAACTTGTCGAGGTTCGTCTCGAGCGTCGCGAGCATGCCGTCCGCCCAGTCCTCCATCTCGAGCCGCATCTCGCGCGCCTGCCGGCGCGCCTCGTCGATGATCTCCTGCGCCTGGCGCTCGGCCAGCTTCACGATCTCCGTCTGCGACGCCTCGCGAACCGCCTGCTCGCGTGCTTCCTGCAGCAGCCGGTCCTGCTCGCGCTTCGCCTCGGCCAGCATCTCCTGGCGTTCCTTGACGATCCAGCGGGCCTGCTTGATCTCCTCGGGGATCGTCGCCCGCATCTGATCGAGGATGTCGTAGATCTCCTCGCGGTCGATGCGCACCTGGTCGGTGAGCGGCACGGCCTTCGCGTTGTGCACGAGGTCGTCGAGTTTGTCGATCAGAACCAATACGTCCATGGAAATCCAGTCTACTCCTGGTCTGAGACGGGGGCGCCGCCGTGGCCGTTCGGGAACATCTCTTTCAGGCGCGCGGCGACCGCCGCAGGCACGAGTTCCTCGACATTTCCGCCGAAGGATGCGATCTCCTTCACCCCGCTCGAGGAGACGAAACTCACCTGCGGGCTGGCCATCACGTAGACGGTCTCGATGTCCGGCGCGAGCGTCCGGTTCAGCTGGTTCATCTGGAACTCCCACTCGAAGTCCGAGACGACCCGCAGCCCTTTCACGATCACCTTCGCGTCCCAGCGGCGGGCGAAATCGACCACGAGCTCCTTGAAGACGTCGACCTCGACGTTGTCAGCCAGGCCGCCGAGCGCCTTCTGGAGGAAGTCGACGCGCTCCGGGACCTCGAACATCGGCAGCTTGTGGCGGGGGTTGTCGACGACGCCGACGACGACGCGGTCGAAGATCTTGGCCGCCCGGGTGATCACGTCGACGTGCCCGTTCGTCACGGGGTCGTAGGTGCCGGGGTAGATGGCGGTGATCATCTGTCGAGAAGCGTAAGCCGTGCGGAGCCGTACTTGCGGGTTGTTCGTTCCCGGAGGCCCGGGACCTCCGGGGCGGGCTCGCGGCTCGAGGTCTCCCAGACGAGCAGGCCGTCGTCGGTCAGGAGCTTGGCGAGGTGCGGGGCGAGCCGGGAGGGGTCGTAGTCGTACGGCGGGTCGCAGAGCACGAGGTCGTAGGTGCGCCGCTCCTGCTGCAGGGCGCGGACCGCGTCGAGCTGCAGCACGGTCCCCTTTAACCCGAGCGTGTCGAGGTTCGCGCCGATCACGCGGCAGGCGTCGCGATCCTGCTCGACGAACGTCGCGCGCGCCGCGCCGCGGGAGAGCGCCTCGAGCCCCATCGCCCCGGAGCCGGCGAACAGGTCGAGCACCTCGGCGTCGTCGACGGGGCCGATCAGGTTGAAGGCGTTCTCGCGTACACGGTCGGAGGTCGGCCGCGTGTCGCGGCCCTTCGGCGCGGCGATCCGCCGGCCGCGATGGGTGCCCGCGATGATCCTCACGGCGTGAAAGGCTACGTCGCCACGCCGGTGCCGGGCACCGCAACGGCTTTGTCACGGAGTCGTGACGGACCTGCTCCTTCCCCTGGAAATCCGCGGGGCGGCTCGGGACGCGTCTGGTGCCAGGCACCGTCACGAAGTGCGCTCAGACCCCGGGTTCTGCGCCCGCGGCGAGCCGGTCGGCGGCGTCCTGCCACGGCCCGTCCTCCTCCCGCAACTCCGCCGCCAGCTCGCGCGCCCGCTCGATCAGGTCGCGGTCGCGGCGGAGCTTCGTGAAGCGGAGGTCGCTCCAGCCCGATTGCCGTGTGCCGAGGAGCTGGCCCTCACGGCGGAGCTCGAGATCCGCTTCGGCGAGCTCGAAGCCGTCCGTCGTCCGAACGAGCGCATCGAGCCGCGCGTGCGCGGTTTCGGTGATCTCCTCGACGCCCCGCGAGATGAGCAGGCAGTAGCTCTGCTCCGCCCCGCGCCCGACGCGCCCACGCAGCTGATGGAGCTGCGCGAGCCCGAACCGGTCCGCCTCCTGCACGATCATGATCGTGGCGTTCGGGACGTCGACGCCGACCTCGATCACGGTCGTCGCCACGAGCACGTCGAGCTCGTGCTCCTTGAACTGCCGCATCACCTCGCGCCGCTCGGCCGTCTTCAGCTTGCCGTGCAGGAGCCCGACGCGGTAGCCCTCCAGCTCCGCGCGCCGCAGCCGCTCCGCCTCCGCTTCGGCGGCTCGCGCGAGCCGCGTCTCGGACTGTTCGATCAACGGACAGACGACGTAGGCCTGCCGGCCGGCGTCGAGATGCACACGCAACCGCCTGTACGCCTCCGAGGACCGCTCGGCGCCCACGCGCGCGGTGACGATCGGCTTGCGGTTCGCCGGCGGCTTCGCGATCTCGCTCACCGCGAGGTCGCCGTAGATCGTGAGCGCGAGCGTGCGCGGGATCGGCGTCGCGGTCATGTGCAGCACGTGCGCCGCACGGTTCTCGGCGAGCGCGGTCCGCTGCTCGACGCCGAACCGGTGCTGCTCGTCGACGACCGCGACGGCAAGGTCGGCGAACTCGACGTCGCGCTGGATCAGCGCGTGCGTGCCGACCGCGATCTGCGCGACGCCGTTCGCGATCTCGTCGCGGATCTTCTTCGCGCCGACGGAACCGGTGAGCAGCACGCAGCGCACGCCGAGCTGCGCGCACAGCGGCTCGAGCGTCAGGAAGTGCTGCTCGGCGAGCGTCTCGGTCGGCGCCATCAACGCACCCTGGCGCTGGTTCTCGACCGCGCGCAGCAAGGCGTACAGCGCGACCACCGTCTTCCCGGAGCCGACGTCGCCCTGCAGCAGCCGCTGCATCGGCGTCGTCTGCGCGAGATCGAGGTCGATCTCGGTGATCGCCCGCTCCTGGTGCTCGGTGAGCGAGAACGGCAGCACGCCGCGGTACCGCCCGATCAGCTCACCCGGCAGGGAGAGCGACGGCGCGACCGCGTCGGTCGTCCGCAAGCGTGCGACGACGATCTGCAGCGCCACCAGCTCGTCGAACGCGAGCCGCCGGCGGCCCGCCTCGGCCTCCTCGGCGCTCGCCGGGAAATGCAGCGCCGCGAGGGCGTCCGCGTACAGCGGCAGCTCGAGCTCCGCAGGCAGCGCGTCGGGCAGGTACCGGCCGCCGTCGGTGAGCGCGCGGCGGACGAGCTCGCGCAGGCGCGCGGACGGGATCTGCTCGCTTGCCGGATACACGGGCGCGAAGTCCGCGGTGCGCTTCGCCTCGCCGACGTCGTAGCTCTTCACCTCGAACCCGTAGCGCGAGAGCTTTCCGCGCAGGCGGACCTGCGTACCGGGCGTGAGCTTCTCGACGAGCCACGGCTGGTTGAAGAACTGCGCCGTGATCTGTCCGCCGCTGTCGTCGCGGACCGTCGCGTTCACGAGCGTGCGCCGGCCGCGCAGCGGCCGCGCACGCGCGCTCACTATTCGACCTTCGATCGCGACTTCGCCCTCGGTGAGGCCGAGCTTCGCGATCGAGACCTGCTCTGCGGCGGACTCGTACCGCCGCGGTGCGTGATCGAGCAGGTCACGGACGGTCGAGATGCCGAAGGCGCGAAGGCGCTTCGCGAGCGTCGGGCCGACACCGGCCAGCGAGGAGACGTCGCGGCCGTCGAGCAGCTGCGGCGGCGTCCAGCCGCGCGGCCTCGGCCACTCGCGCTGGACCACACCTGTGAAACCCGGATGCATTCGGGTCATCGTCCCCACCGGGACCGAGGATAGGAGCCGGACCGGACGGACGTCTCACCGATGAGTTCCGGCGGCCTTCGCGGTCGAAGCGGTATGAGCCCCGAGTCCACCGAGCCCGTGCTCCAGCAGCGTGTACGCACGTTCGAGATCGTTGCGCAACCTGCGCGCCGCCGCCGGGCCGTGCTTGCCGGCGAGCGCCTGCATGCGTGCGGCACGAAAGAACTGGCGATGGACGCTGATCAGCAGCGACGCGGCGATCCGCGCGTCGCGGGAATCGATCCCTTCCTCCTCGAGCGCATCGGTCAGCGACTGCGCGAACGTCCACATCACCTCGAGCTCCTTCGCCCGCAGGGCGGGCGAGTCTTCGAGTGTGCGCGCGAAGGCGGCGAACCCGGCGCTCGAGAGCCGCGCGCACTCACCGACCTGCAGCCGGCGCAGCGTGTCGAGGATCGTCTCGCCTTCCGGGCGCGACCTGATCGCCTCCGAGAGCTTCCGCGCGCGCTCGGGGATCTCGTCGAAGAAGAGATCTTCCTTCGTCGGGAAGTAATTGAAGACGGTCTTCTCCGACACGCCCGCCTCGGCGGCGACCTCGGCTACCGTGACTCGGTCGAAGCCCCGCTGCACGAAGAGGCGCATCGAAACGTCCGCAATCTGCTGCCGCGTCGCGAGCTTCTTCGTCTCCCGCAGGCCCACGAGCGGAGTGTAGCGACGGGGTTACTGTGACCGTAATCTTTCAGCGACTGTATGATCGCCGCGTGAACCCGATGGAAGGAGTTGGATGCTCGCCCGCCTCGCACATTTGATCGCGCGCCGGCGCTGGTACGTGATCGGCGCCTGGCTCGTCCTCACCCTCTTCGGCGGCTTCGCGGCCGGCCAGGTCTCGAAGCGCTGGTTCCAGAGCTTCTCGATCCCCGGCAAGTCGGCGTACGAGAGCGACCAGCGGACGTTCCAGACGTTCCATACGGGGATCCGCCCGCCGAACGTCGTCGTGTTCCACACCAGTGGCGACGCGACCTCCAGCGACGCGATCAAGCAGGCGATGATCCGCGCGTCGAACGAATCGCCCGGCTCGCGGTCGAGCTCGTACTTCACGACGCAGAGCTCGATGTACGTGTCGCGTGACAAGCACACGACCTTCCTCGAGGTCTATCCCTCAGGGCAGTCGACCTTCGACTCGACGAGCGGCGCGCAGAAGATGCGCGACGCCGCGGCGAAGGGCCTCCCCGCCGGCATCACCGTGAACGTCACCGGCCACGACCCGCTCGAAGAAGCGTCGACGCACGGCTCCAGCGGAGGGCCCGGCGTCTTCCTCGAGGCCGTCGTGGGCGGCATCGGCGCGCTGGTGATCCTGTTCTTCGTGTTCGGGACACTGCCCGCAGTGCTGATGCCGATCGTCGTCGCGATCGCGGCGATCCTGAACACGTTCACGCTCGTCTGGATCCTGACCTACATCACCGACGTCTCGATCATCGTGCAGTTCCTGATCGCACTCGTCGGGCTCGGGGTGGCGATCGACTACGCGCTGCTGATGATCTTCCGGTTCCGCGACGAGCTGCGTGAGGGCAACGACGTGGAAGGCGCACTCGTCGAGACGATGACCCACGCCGGGCGATCGGTGATCGTCTCGGGCTCGACGGTCGCCGTCGGCCTGCTCTCGCTGGTCATCCTGCCCCTGCCGTTCATCCGCTCGATGGGAATCGGCGGCATGCTGATCCCGACTGTTTCCGTGATTGCGGCGATCACGCTGCTGCCGGCGATGCTGGCAGTGATCGGAACCCGCATCAACAGCGTGCGGCTCCTGCCGAAGCGGTTCGTCGACCAGGGGCACCCGGAAGACGGTGCGTGGGGCCGCTGGGCGCGGTTGGTCAACCGCAGGCCGGCGATCGTCGCGGTCATCGGCCTCGTGATCGTCGCGATCCTCGCAGGGATCGGCACGCAGCTGAACCCGAACGAGTCCGAGCTGAAGAACTTCCCGGGCACGGGCACCGCGATCGCCGGTCGGCAGATGCTCGCCGACGCGAACATCTCGCCCGGCGTCATGAAGCCGTTCCAGATCCTCGTCGCGAAGGGCGGCGACGCGAACGCGATCGCCGAGCGCGTCGGCAAGGTGAACGGCATCGCGGGTGCGGCCGCGCCTGACGGTCCCGGCTGGAGAAGCGGGCAGTTCTCGATCGTCGAGGCGTTCCCGGCGGTCGACGGCGCCGCGTCGAACATCCAGGACGTCGTCGACCGCGCCAACGGCGCCCTCGCCGGCACGACCGCCACGCTCGGCGGCACACCCGCCGTCGACCGCGACTTCATCCACGCGGTCTACGGGAACTTCCCGTACGTGCTCGCGTTCGTCGTGATCCTCACGCTCATCCTGCTCGCGCGCGCGTTCAGGTCGATCGTGCTGCCGATCAAGGCGGCGCTGCTCAACCTGATCTCGCTCGCGGCTGCGTTCGGGATCATCGTGTTCATCTTCCAGCAGGGCCACGGGTCCGGGCTCTGGAACATCACGGCGACGCAGGCGATCACCGCGTGGATCCCGTTGATGATCTTCGCGTTCCTGTTCGGCCTCTCGATGGACTACGAGGTCTTCATGCTCACCCGCATGCGTGAGGCGTACGACGAGACAGGCTCGACGGAGAAGGCGATCGAGCTCGGGCTCGCCCGCACGGGCAAGCTCGTGACGAGCGCGGCGCTGATCCTCATGTTCGCGTTCCTCGTCCTCTCGTCCAGCCCGGGCTTCGAGATCAAGGAGTTCGCGATCGGGCTCGCGGCGGGGATCATCTTCGACGCGACCGTGATCCGGGCGCTGCTCGTGCCGGCGCTGATGCGGCTGCTCGGCCCCGCGAACTGGTGGATGCCGAGCTGGGCGGAGACCGTGCTCTTCATCAAGCGCGAACCGCTTCCCGAGCCCGTTCGCGAGACCAACTAGCTAGCGGACAGTCAGCACGGGCTCCAGGCCGAGAAACGCGCCGATGCGCGCCACCTCGGGCTGGAGCTCGTCGCGCTGCCGCTTCGTGAGCCGCCGAACCGGTGTGACGTGGATCTCGAAGCGCTTGCCGCGCTTCGCACGGCTCCATGTCCCGGCAGTGACACCGTCGACGAGCACGAAACGGACGCCTGCCGGTCCCTCGTAGCGGCCACGCCCGTGCTCCGCGACCTGGGCGCGCACCGCGGGCGGGATCAGCCGGTCGCGGTCGCGGAAGCCCATCACATACGCGTCGTACTCGGGCAGCAGCCGCACGCTCTCGCTCGGCGGCTGGAACTCCGTGTCACCGGCGAGGACAAACGCCGTGCGTCCCTCGACGTCGACCTCGTCGACCTCGATCTCGTCGAACGGCGCGCGGCTGCCGCCGAACCACTCGAGGAAGTCCTTCGGTCGTGCCGGGCCGTAGGCGTGGAGGAAGCGGCGGGCCGCCTCCCGCAACGCGTGCGGCGGGTCCGGCTCATGCCAGCCGTCGACCCACTGGTCGGGTCGGGCGAAGGTGACCTTCGCGCCTCGCGGCGGCCCCTGGCAGAGATCGCCGAGGAAGAACGCGAAGCCGGAGCCCAACCGCGCGCGCGGCTCCGGCCCGACACGCGCAACGACCTCTTGGACGATCTCCTCGCGAAGCAGGCAGCGGCCGTCGAGCACGTCGCGCACCGCGACGCGCACAGCGGCGACCTGCTCGGCGCCGAGCGGCGGATGGTCGTTGCCGTGTGGGTCGCGCCACGCGGGCAGGCTCTGGTCGTCCACGGCGACCGCTTGCCGGGCGGCGTGCCAGAACGGCAGCTCCGCCGCCGGATGGAGGTGGAGCGTCCCGCGCAAGGTCCACGCCTTGACGAGCTCCCGCCGCTCCCAGAGCGCAGCCCGAACGTCCGCCTGCGTGATTCCGTCGACACGCGAGGCGAGCTGGAGCTCTGCCGACGACTGGAGCTGTGCCTGCACGCCGCCCACGGCCGACACCGTGTCGACGAGATTCCCCGTGCGCGGCGCGAGCGACGAGCGTTCCAGGCGACGGGCGATCACCTCCGCCCAGGTGACGGCCATCACGCGTCCCAGGGCGAGGGACGGGCGGTCCCGGGCCGGCAGCAATCGGGTGCGCACGTGTCCCAGCTCGGGCCGAAGCGGCCGAGCGCGCGTTTCGGCGTACCCGGCACGAGCCGTTCGGCGATCGCCTCGCGGATCGCGGCCACGAACGCGGGGTGCGTGCCCGCTGCGCGCGCACGCACGAATGGCAACCCGAGCTGCTCGGCCGTCTCGCGTGCTTCGACGTCCAGGTCGTAGAGCACCTCGAGGTGGTCCGAGACGAAGCCGATCGGCGAGACGACGACACCCGGCGCACCCTCGGCCTTCAGCGCCGCGAGATGATCCGACACGTCCGGCTCGAGCCACGGCACCTGCGGCGGCCCGCTGCGCGACTGGTACACGACGTGCCAGCGCTCGACGCCGGCGGCGTCGGCGACGAGCCGCGCCGTCTCGCGCAGCTGCGCTTCGTACGCGCAGTTGCGTGCCATCGCGGTGGGAATCGAATGCGCGGCGAACGCGACGTGAGCGCCGGCGGGAACCCGCGCGAGCGCGGCGCGGACGTGGTCGACGTTCGCTTCGACGAAGCCCGGGTGGTTGTAGAGCATCCGCAGCCGCGACACCGCGGGCGCATCCGCGCCCACCGTCTCCTGCGCGGCGAAGAGGTTCTCGCGGTACTGCCGGCAGCCCGAGTAGGAGCTGTACGCCGACGTGAGGAACGCCAGCGCGTTCCGAACTCCGTCGTCGCGCATCTCTGTCATCGCCTCGGCGATGAACGGCCGCCAGTTCCTGTTCCCGAAGTAGATCGGTAGATCGATGCCGTGCGCGCGCAGCTCGGGCTCGAGCGCGGCGATCAGCGCGCGGTTCTGCTCGTTGATCGGGCTGACGCCGCCGAAGAGCTCGTAGTGGTGCGCGACGTCGAGCAGTCGCTCGCGCGGCACACCTCTCCCCCGCGTCACATTCTCGAGGAACGGCATGACATCGTCCGGACCTTCGGGGCCGCCGAAAGAGACGACGAGGATCGCGTCGTACGGCGCGTCAGACGGTGCGGCGCGGTCGGCGGGCGCCTTGCGTGCGGAGATCGGCGTAGGCACTAGAGGGGATCGTCGAACCAGAAGAACCCCACCGTGCCAGGACCGGCATGCGTGCCGACGACGGCACCGAGCGTCGTCGTCATCTCGATCTCGGCCTGCGGACGCACGTCGCGGACCATCTTCCGGAGTGCCTCCATCCGCTCCGGCGCGGCGGCGTGCGCGATGCCGACCTTGAGGTGCGGCGAGTCGGTCGAGGTCGATTCGAACATGCTCTTGAACTCCTGGAACGCCTTCTGGTTCCCGCGGACGCGCTTGAGCGGCACGACCTCGCCGTCGCGGATCGTCAGGATCGGCTTCACGTTGAGCAGGTTCCCGGCGAAGGCGGCGGCCTTGCCGATCCGGCCGCCCTTCGCGAGGTACTCGAGCGTGTTCACCGTGAAGAGCAAGTGGTGCGAACGGCCGTACTCCGCGACGAACGCATCGATCTCCTCGTCGGTCGTTCCGCGCTCGAGCCGCCGCTGCACGCCGATCGCGAGCATCGCGAGCGATGCAGACACGGTCCGCGAGTCGACGACCCGCACCTGGTCGCCGCCGAGCAGCTCGGCCGCGCTCTGCGCGCTCGCGAACGTGCCCGAGAGCGTCGACGAGATCTGCAGCGAGAGAATGCGCTCGTATTTCGACGCCAGCTCCTCGTAGACGGAGAGGAAGTCCGCCGGTGTCGGCTGCGAGGTCGTCGGCAGCTCCGCCGCGGTCGTGAGGCGCTCGTAGAAGCGCTGGGTGTCGATCTCGACGTAGTCCTTGAAGCTCTCGTCGCCGAAGCGCACGTACAGCGGGACGACGCGGAAGTTCGGGTACCGGGCCGGCGCGTCGGGGAAGTCGGCGGTCGAGTCGAGGACGACGGCGGTGTTCTCGGCGGTCAGCGT
>Ga0207707_10005655_pt1 | contig 10941 bp, 8 predicted proteins | sample KBSC83BmetaG_FD_184336 | JGI IMG/M metagenome (GOLD analysis project Ga0207707, IMG submission 184336) | Corn rhizosphere microbial communities from Kellogg Biological Station, Michigan, USA - KBS C8-3B metaG (SPAdes) (version 2) | ecosystem: Host-associated > Plants > Roots > Rhizosphere ... | reverse complement strand
TGTACGGCGTCACGGGCCGGCGCATGTACGACACCTGGCACCAGATGACACGCTTCCTGCGCTCGGGCGCGTTCGACCCGACGCCGGTGATCACTCATCGCTTTCCCCTCGAGCGCGCGGACGATGCTATCGCGGCGATCAAGTCGGGCGCCGCAGGGAAAGTCATCTTCGACATCGCATGATCCAATGAATCAGAAGTTCTCGGCGGCGCTCCAGGAACAGCTGGACGCGCTCAAGCGCGATCGCGTCTACAAGACGCTCAACTATCTGGATTCCCCGCAGGCCGCGCGCGTGACGATGGAAGGGCGCGGCGAGGTGCTCATCCTCTCGTCCAACAACTATCTCGGCTTGTGCGCGGAGCCGAGCGTGGTGGAGGCGGGGCGCGAGGGACTGTCGCGCTTCGGCGCGGGCACGGGAAGCGTGCGCTTCATCTGCGGCACCTTCACGGTGCATCGCGCACTCGAGGAGGCGTTGGCGCGCTTCAGCGGCACGGCGAGCGCGCTGTCGTACGTGTCGGCGTGGAACGCAAACGAGGGCTTCACCGCGACGGTGGTGGAGGAAGGCGACTTCGTAATCTCCGACGCGCTCAACCACGCTTCGATCATCGACTCGGTGCGTCTCGCGAAGGCGATCACGAAGTGCACGACCGCCGTGTACAAGCACTCGGACATGGACGATCTGCGCGGCAAGCTCGAGGGCGCGAAGAGCGCGCGGCGGCGGATCATCTGGACCGACGGGATCTTCTCGATGGAGGGCGACATCGCGAAGCTCCCCGACATCCTGGAGCTCGCGCGCACGTACGACGCGGTGGTGGTGATGGACGACTCCCACGCGACGGGAGTGCTCGGCGCTCACGGGCGCGGCACGGCCGAGCACTATGGCGTGCTCGGTGACGTCGATGTGATTACGTCGACGCTCGGCAAGGCGCTGGGCGGCGCGGCGGGCGGATTCACTGCGGGACCGGCGTCGCTCACGGACTATCTCACGCAGCGCTCGCGGCCGCAGCTGTTCTCGAACGCGCTGCCGCCCACGGTGGCGGCGAGCGCTCTCGCCGCCGTCGAGTTCATCGAGCAGCATCCGGAGCGCGTGCGGCAACTACACGAGAACGCGAAATATTTTCGCTCGGCGATCACGGAAGCGGGATTCTCACCATTGGCTGGAGACACTCCGATCGTGCCGATCATCGTTGGAGAGACGGCGCTCGCGCTCGATATGAGCGAGCGCATGCTGCGTGAAGGCGTGTTCGTTACCGGATTCGGATTTCCGGTGGTGCCACAGGGGCACGCGCGCATTCGCTGCCAGCTATCGGCGGCGCACACGCGCTCCGATCTGGACTTCGCGGTGGCGACGTTCAGGAAAGTGGGACGAGCCGTCGGGTTGCTGAAATGAGCGCGCGCGGAGCGAACGGTCCGCGCCGGCTTCCCTTCCTCTCCGCCTTTCTGATCTGCTCAACGCTCGCGTCGGGACTCGTTCCCGCCGCGAGCGTTCTGGCACAGGGGACCGGGGTCGCGGCGCCGTCGCCCGAGTCGGTGCTCGGCTATCGCGTGGGAGCCGACCGCAAGCTCGCGGACTGGGGCGAGGTGACGGGCTACTTCGCAAGACTCGCCGCGGCCTCGCCGGCCGTCGCGATCCAGACGCTCGGCAAGACGACGATGGGGAAACCGCTGATCGCGGCGATCATCTCGACGCCGGGGAACGTGAGGCGGCGAGAAGAAATCTTCGCGGCGCAGCGGGAGCTCGCGAATCCGCGGACGCTCGGAGCGCCGCGGGAAGACTCGCTTTACGCTCACCAACCGGCGGTGCTGGTGATCCAGTGCAACATCCATTCGGACGAGATCGCGTCGTCGCAGATGGCGATGGAGCTCGCGTACCGTCTCGCGACGAACGACACGCTCCAGGCGGAGCTCGAACACGCGGTGGTGATCCTCATCCCGAGTGTGAATCCGGATGGCGAGCAGATGGTGGTGGAGTGGTATCGCGCGCAGCTCGGCACGAAGTGGGAGGGCGGCGAGATGCCGTGGATCTACAACAAGTACTCCGGCCACGATGACAATCGCGACTGGTTCATGATGACGCAGGTGGAGACGCGGCTCGTGAGCGATGCGCTCTACCGCCAGTGGCTCCCCGAGATCTTCTACGACGTGCACCAGATGGGCGCCGAGGGTGCGCGGCTGTTCGTGCCGCCCTTTCTCGATCCAGTGAATCCGAACATCGATCCGTTGATCGTGCGCGGCATTGGACTGATCGGTGCGGAGATGTCGAGTGCGCTCGAGTCGCGGGGAAAATCGGGCGTGGTCGATCACGCCGTGTACGACATGTGGTGGGACGGAGGCGCGCGGTCTACGCCAGCGCGACACAACATGATCGGTCTGCTCACGGAGGCGGCGAGCGTGAAGGTGGCGACGCCGATCACGCAGACTCCGTCCGAGCTCACCGGTCACGATCGTGGGCTGCCGAAGTACGAGCGCACGGTGGACTTCCCGAATCCCTGGCCGGCCGGCGTCTGGCGGCTGCGCGACATCGTGGACTACGAGATGATCGCGAGCGAGGCCCTGGTGCATCTCGCGAGCGTGGAGCGGGAGCGCTACGTGCGCGACTTCGTGACGCTCGGACGGCGCGAGATCGCGATGGGGGAGAGCGATAGCGTGAAGGCGTGGGAGATTCCGAGTGACCAGCGGGATCCGTCGGCGGCGATCGCGATGGAGATTGCGATGTCGAAGGGCGGCGTCGAGATGGAGATGACCGACTCTTCGATCATCGTGCCCATGGCGCAACCGTTCCGCGCGCACGCGAAGGATCTGCTCGAGGTGCAGCGCTATCCGAAGCGGACGATGTGGCCCGGCGGTCCCCCGGAGCAGCCGTACGACGTGACCGGGTGGACGTTGCCGATGCAGATGGGCGTGCGCGTGCGGCCGCTCGCCGTAATGCCGAGCGCGCGGCGAGTCGGCGACATGATCACGGCAACGAGCGAGAACGGGCCCACCAGCATGAACGCAAGGCACACCGACGAGTACGCGGAGATCGTATCGATGCTCGCGCACAAACACCGCGTCACCGTCAACTCCGGCGCCTACCACTACACTCTCACCCGCATGCCCCGCATCGCCGTCTACCGCCCGTGGACGGCCAACATGGATGAAGGGTGGACTCGCTGGGTGCTCGAACAATTCAAGCTCCCCTACGTCTCATTGACCGATTCGGTCGCCAGAGCGGGCAAGTTGCGTGACCACTTCGACGTCCTGCTCGTCCCCGACATGAGCCTGCGGGAGATGCGGGACGGAAACTCCGAAGCGGAGATGCCGCCTCCGTACGCCGGTGGGCTCGGCGCTGCAGGGATCGATGCTATACGGGAATTCGTCACGAATGGTGGAACGCTGGTGCTTCTCGATCGGGCATCGGAGCTGGCGACGGAGTCGCTCGGCGTCCCGGTGCGGCGGATCGTGGTACCGCGCCACCTGACAGACGAAACACGCTCGCACGCCCCTGCCGCCGGAGAGAACGCCGAACCGCTGTACGCACCGGGCTCGATTCTCCGAGTGCTGGTGGATACGACGGATGCAATCGGCTACGGAATGCCCGACACGGCGGCGATCTACTTCACCAACTCCGTGACGTTCGACGCACACGCCGCGTCGCAAGTACGTGTGATCGCACGATACCCCGATCGGGGAGAAGACATTCTGCTGAGTGGATATCTGCAGGGAGCATCACAGATCGCGGGGAAAGCGGCCGCGATTTCCGCACCGGTTGGACGCGGACGAGTCGTGATGTTCGGCTTTCGTCCGCAGCACCGCGGTCAGTCGTACGGAACGTTTCGCATGCTGTTCAACGCCTTGCTCACCGGTGGCGGCTCAGCCACTCGCAATTAGACCTTCCTGCCCGCACAACGAATGAGGAGTCACACCATGCGCACGGTCCGTTCGATGATCTCCGTGCTCGCCCTCGTGGCGCTGACGCCCGCCGTCAGTGCTGCCCAGTCGAATCGCCTCTTTGAGAACGCGTGGTTCTGGGGCGCCAAGTTCGGGCTCATGAACTTCTCCACCGGCAACAACAACTCGACCACGGCGCCGCTCGTCGGCGCCGAGTGGCTGATCACGCGCAGTCGGGCGGGACTCTATCTCAGCGCCGAACAGGCGTTCTTCAACACCACCGGCTACGTGTTCGACGGCAATGGCCAGCAGTACAACGTGGCGCTCAAGGATTCGCGCCGCTACACGGCCGCGCTGCTCGCCTTTCCGGTGAACTGGGGAACGCTCCGTCCGTATGGCGGCGTCGGATTCTCCCTGAATCTGATACAGCACGCCACGGTTGATCCCAGCCAGTTCACGGATCCCGATCAGGTGGACGTCGTCAACAACCAGGTGCACGAGGAACGCGACCGCGTTGCCTTCCTGCTCATGGGCGGGCTCCAGGCGCAGTACAAGCGCTTCTCCGTCTTCGGCCAGGCCACCTACATGCCGGCGCGCCAGAACTTCTTCTTCAGCGGCCGCTCGACGTACATTCTCGAAGCAGGCCTTCGCTACAACGTCGGCAGCTCGATCGACAAGACGCCGTAACGACCGCGAGTTCTCGCAACTTCGAAAAACGGCGGCGCTATTCGGTAGCGCCGCCGTTTCTTCATCATGGCCGCACGAGACGCGGCGCGCGCGACACCCACGGGCTGTCCGCAACGAGCCAGCGCAGTGGCCAGTCCGCGCACTTCGTGATGCCGACGCGCGGGGTTACCGTCACGCGTGCATCCGGCACCGCCTCTCCGCGCACGATCTCGATGGCGCTCCCGCGAAGTGGCAGTCCATTCATTTCGCCGGTGATGCCGAGCGCCGCGCACAGCTTCCCGGGACCGTTCGTGAGATCGCGGTCGCGCACGGCGCCGCGCCGCTCGCGCATGAGCTCCACTCCCTCAACCGGTTCGAGCGCGCGTACGAGCACCGCGCTCGGGCTCCCGACGCTGCGCGTCACCGCGTTGAAGCACCAGTGCACGCCGTAGATGAAGTACACGTACGCGGTGCCTGGCGGCCCGTAGAGCCACTTGGTACGCGCGGTGAGCCCCGCGGCCGCGTGGCACGCCAGATCGTGCTCGCCGAGGTAGGCCTCGGTCTCTACGATGCGCCCGCTGGCGACGCCATGTGGCGACGTGCAGCGGACGATGGCACCGAGCAGGTCGCGCGCGACCTGCTCGGTGTCCCTCTCGTAGAATCGTGCGGGGAGCGCTCCCCTGCTCCCCCGTCGCCGCGCGACAGCCGCGGCGCTCGAGCTCATCCCTCGCCCTTCGCCGCGCCCGCCGTCTTCTTCGCGCGGGGGCGACGCGGCTTCGCGGCCGGCTTCTCCGCCGATGCCGCCGCGGCGCTCGCAGGCTTCTTCGCGCGCGCCGTCTTGGCCGCGCGTCCGCGCTTGGCAGGCGCCGCGATCTCCGCCTCGGGCTCCGGTGTGGCCTCGAGGATCAGCGCCGGCACTGGAGTCGCCTGCGGCGCGCTGCTGGAATCGACGACACCAAGGTTCAGCAACTCGGGCGGGAGCTCGCCACCGCGGCCGCGACCGCGCATTCCGCGGCGTAGTGACGCCGCGTTGGCAGCGCTGCGCGCGGACTGACTCGGCTCCACGGGAGCGGGAGTGGAAGCGGCCAACTGCTCGGCAACCGTCGCCGCGGCAGCGGCGGGAGCGACCTCGTAGTCATCGCCGCGCTTGCGGAGATCGATGACGTCCGCGTCGTGCGCATCGCGGAGAATGCGAAGGAAGAAGCGCTCGTCGAGCGTCTCGCTGTCGCGGCCCAGGAGCTCGCGCGCCTTTCGGCGAACCGCGCTCGCGGGAACAGGGTGATCTTCGCTCGTGGTGAGCGACGACACCGCGCGGCGCAGCAGCGACAGCGCCTCGTCGCGCGTGAGCCGCTCGCCCGTCATCTCCGGCTCGGCGGCCGGTGCCGCAATCACTGCGGCCGGTGCCTCTACCGGTGGCTCCAAAGACGGCGAGAAGTGAGCCGTGCTCTCGGTCGTCGCGACCGCGGTGCTCTCTCCGCGCGGCTCGCGCTCGCGACCGCGTCCACCACGACCGCCACGTCCACGTCGTCCGCGACGAGCGCCGTCGTCCGCACCATCGCGCTCCGGCGTGGCCGCGCCCTCGGACTTCGATGCCGGAAGGAGGGCCACCTTGCCGTCGCCGGCGATGTCGACCTCCATCTGTCCGTTCTCGAGCTTCGTGACGCGGATCAGCCCGCGCTGCGCCGCTTCCTGCGCGAAGCGCGAGAACTTCGCCATGCCGAGATCCTTCTCGTCGAACGTCGAGTCGATCTCCTGCATCACCTGCTTGAGGCGATCACTGCGCATTACGTCGCCGTTGCGCTTCATCCGCGCCGCGGCTTCGACCACGAGCTCCCACGGATCGCGCTTCACGTTCTCCTCCTCGTTCGTCTTCACGAGGCCGGCGAGCGCGTTGTAGCTGTAATACTCGTCGCAGTTCTGCACGAGCAGATCGCTGGATGATTCGCGAATGCCCACGCCGATGACGTACTTGCCGTACTCCTTGAGCTTCATGACGAGGCTCGAGAAGTCCGAGTCGCCGCTGAGCAGGATGTAGGTGCCGATCTCGGGGCGATTGAAGACGAGCTCCATCGCGTCGATGGCGAGGCGGATGTCGGTGGCGTTCTTCTTCGACGATCCGTACGCCGGCGCCATGATCATGTCGATCGAGGACTCGGCGAGCGGCACCACGTACTGCGGATAGCGTCGCCAGTCGGCGTAGGCGCGCTGCACGGCGACCTTCCCCTTGATGATGCTGGAGCCGAGCAGGGAGCGCAGCTCGTGGCCGAGGTCGGAGCGGATGCCCATCGTGACGTTGTCGAAATCGATGAGCAGAGCGGCGTTGGGAGCGGTGTGGAACGGCGCGGGGTTGTAGGGGCCCGGCGCCACCGGCGAGATCGCCTGCGGGCCGCGGTGGATCGGAACGGCGGCGGGACGGTGCGATGTTGCCGGACGGTTGTTTCTCGGGGTCATGACTTCCTATCGAATGTGCGAGCTCAGTTCGCGGAGCTCATTGCAGTATGGTCGAGCGCGACCATGCGCTCGAGCTCTCGCCGCCGCACCTTTCCGCTCCCGGTCATCGGGAAGGCATCGAAAAAGCGAACGAGATCAGGGAATTTGTACTCGGCCACCGTGTCGCGTGCGAACGCCTTCAGCTCGCCGCCAGTGATGACCGCTCCTTCGACGGGAACGACGCACGCGCAGACCAGCTCTCCCAGAATGTCGTGGGGGATACCGATCACGCAGACGTCATCCACCGCGGGATGCGCACGGAGCTGATCTTCGACTTCACGCGGATAGATTCGAAATCCTCCGCGCACGATCGTCTCCCTGCGACGTCCCACGATCCGCACGTAGCCTTCCTCGTCGATGATCCCAAGATCACCCGTGAGAAAGAAGCCTTCCGGGGAGAACGATCGGGCGGTCTCCGTCGGCATGCGAACATAGCCTTGCATTACGTTTGGCCCGCGGACGGCAAGCTCGCCGACCGCCTCGGGCCCGTGCAGCGCACCGGTGACGACATCCACCGCCTTGATCTCGACGCCGGGAAGCGCGCGCCCCACCGTGGTGAGGCGCTTCTCCGCCGGATCGCCAAAGCGCGTCATCGTCATCGTCGGGCCGGTTTCCGTGAGCCCGTATGAGAGCTGCACGTTGCACCAGCGCCGAATGCGCCTTACCAGCTCCTCCGACACAGCGCCGGCAACGATACCGGTGCGGAGACTCGGAAATGCCGCCGCGTCGAAGTTCGGCGCGCGCATGATGAGCTGGTACATCGTTGGCACACCGTGCATCACCGTGACGCGCTCCTGCTGCAACAGCACGACCGCACGCACGGCATCGAACTCGTCCTGCAACACCAGCGTGGCGCCGGCCGCGAGCGTTTCGATCAACACGCCGAGCCCGAACAGCGTGAAGAACGGTACCGCCGCGAGCACGCGATCGGCTGGTTCCATCTCGAGGAGCTCGCCGGTGTGCTGCGCCGTCTCGACGATCGCTCGATGCGAGAGACGCACGCCCTTGGGCTTGCCCATCGTTCCCGACGTGTACATCAGGGCGAGATCCTGCGAGTCATCGATCACGACCGCCGGAATTTCCCGCCCTGCCCCACTCGACACGAGATCCTCGAACTGGAAGATCCGATCGTCGTACCACAGCTCCTCACCACCCACGGTGATGAGATACAACAGGTCCGGCAGCTCCGCGATCATGTCCTCGAAAATCTGCAGATAGTCAACGCCGTGATGACGCTCGAGCGCGACCACCGCCGACACCTCGGCATGGCGAAGCTGGTACTTCAGCTCGTGGTAGCTGAGCCGCGGGTTCACGGGTACGACCGTGGCACCCAGCTTCGAGGCGGCCAGGAGCGAGATCACCCACTCCGGCCAGTTCGGCATGACGATCGCGATGCGATCGCCCGCCCCGATTCCCAGCTCGGCCAGCGCGGCGGCCAGCGCCGCCGCTTTCGCGTTCACCTGCGCGTACGTGAGCGCGCGACCGTCCGCCACCAACACCGTTCGCTCCGGATGCTCTCCGGTACGTGCGGCTAGGACGCGGTCAAGCGTCCAGGCATCCGACATCAGGGGCGGGTCACAATCATACAATCTCGTAATCTACAACAAGTTGGGGTGACGAGGGAGGGCGGGCCCTACACGGCTCACTCCGCGATGGCTAGCTTCTGACTGTCGCAAGATGAAACGGTGTCCCGAACTCCCCCGTAGAGAGGGTCGGTGAAGCGGCTCAGCTTCCGCGCTCGTGTGCTCATCTATCTTGTGCTCTTCGCACTGATCCCCGCGAGCGGACTCTTGCTTGGCGGGGCGGAGGCCGTGCGCAACACGCTGCCGGTGCTGAGCGGCAGCAAGCCATGGGAGCACGCCGCGGCTACGGGCCGGCAAGCGATCGCCGCGGCGCGCGCGTCACGGCTCACGGCCGCGCAGGCGGCGGCCGTCGACGCACACGAGCAAGTGCTCTCGAACTCGCTCGAGCAGGCATCGCGCGTGAGTTATCTCGCCTCGCGCGCGGTGGCGATTGCCGTTGCGGTGGCGGCGATCGGAATCGTGCTGCTCGCGCTGATCGCATGGCGGGTGGCGGGACATTTGAGCCGGCAGCTGAGCCGGCCGCTAAGCGAGGTGGTGGAATGGACGGAGCTCATTGCGCGCGGGCGCCCGCTGCCGGAGGGTCCGCCGCGGCGCGGCGCGCCGGAGTTCGAGACGCTCAGGCGACGCATGCGCAAGATGGCGTCGGAGCTTGCGCTCGCGCGCGAGCGCGAGCTCGAGGCCGAGCGGCTCGCCGCCTTTCGCGAAACGGCGCGGCGCGTGGCGCACGAGCTCAAGAATCCGCTCACTCCCATCCGGCTCGCCGTCGCGACGCTGCGTCGCGAACGCGCGGGCGACGGACGCCTCACGGAGATCGTGGATGTGCTCGAGACCGAGTCGCGCCGGCTCGAAGTGATGGCGCGCAGCTTCGCGCAGTTCGGCACGCTCCCCGAAGGAACGGCGGCGGACGTGGATCTCGTGGAGCTCGCGGGCTCGGTGGCGCATTCGCTCTACGCTGGAGGCGTGAGTGTGATCGTGGAGGCGGAAGAGGATCTTCCGCTCGTGCGCGGCTACCACGACGCGCTGGCGAGGGCGCTGGCGAACGTCGTCATCAACGCGGTCGAGGCCAGCGGCGAGGGCGGAACGGTGACGATGCACGTTGGCAGGCGGTGGTTGAACGGACGCGAGATGGTCGAGATTCGCGTGCACGACACGGGCGCGGGAATCCCGCCGGATCGCATCGACGCGATCTGGAAACCGTACGTGACGAGCAAGCCCGGGGGCACCGGCCTCGGACTCGCGATCGTGCGGCAGACGATTCTCGCGCACCTTGGGACGGTGTCCGCAAGCAGCAGGGCGGGTGAAGGGACGGAGATAGTCGTTGCGCTTCCGGTGGATAGCGGCGCAATCCAATCGATTCAGGAGGAGGATTAAATGGAGATCCCGGGCGAGTTGATTCCGATCGTACTCTTCGTCGTGACCGGCGTGACCTGCATCATGTGGCCGGTCGCCCGCGCGTTCGCGCGCAAGATGGACCGCGAGGCCGTGCAGCCGAAGGTGCCACAGGAGCTGCAACAGCGACTCGAGCACATGGAGATGGCAATCGATTCGATCGCCGTCGAAGTGGAGCGCATCTCCGAGGGGCAGCGGTTCACCACGAAGCTGCTGAGCGATCGCCCGCAGTCGCTTCCGCAAAAGCAGCCGTAGCGTATGGCCGAGATCCTGGTCGTCGACGACGAGCCGAACATTCGGCGGATGGTCGGCGCGATCCTGAGCGCCGAGGGCTTCACGGTGCGCGACGCATCCGACGGCGAGTCGGGAGTGCGCGCAGCCGCGGAGCGCGAGCCGGATGCCGTGCTGCTCGACCTGATGATGCCGGGCGCGATGGACGGGATGGCAGTGCTGAGCAAGCTGCGCGAGAGCTTTCCCGCGCTGCCCGTGGTGATGATGTCGGGGCGCGCTGAGCTCAGCGACGCCGTGCGTGCGACCAAGCTGGGCGCGTTCCACTTTCTCGAGAAGCCGCTCACCCACGAGGCGATGCTCCTCACCATCCGATCCGCGCTCGACCTGCGCCGCGCGCGCCGCGAGGCGCAAACGCTGCGCGAGGAGTTCGGACTCACGGGCGAAATGGTGGGCGCGAGCGATGCGATCGAGCGCGTGCGCGAGCTGATCGCGCGCATCGCACCGTCCGACGCACGCGTGCTCGTGATGGGCGAGTCGGGCACGGGCAAGGAGCTCGTCGCGGCCGCGATTCACTACGGGAGCACGCGGCGCGACAAGCCGCTCGTGCGAGTGAATTGCGCCGCAATCCCGCGCGATCTCGTGGAGAGCGAGATGTTCGGTCACGAGCGCGGCGCCTTCACGGGCGCGACGGATCGCCGCATCGGCCGCTTCGA
>Ga0207707_10005654_pt1 | contig 10941 bp, 12 predicted proteins | sample KBSC83BmetaG_FD_184336 | JGI IMG/M metagenome (GOLD analysis project Ga0207707, IMG submission 184336) | Corn rhizosphere microbial communities from Kellogg Biological Station, Michigan, USA - KBS C8-3B metaG (SPAdes) (version 2) | ecosystem: Host-associated > Plants > Roots > Rhizosphere ... | reverse complement strand
CAGATCGGCGACGTACTGTGCGGCGCCTGTGACCTTCGCAATTGCATCGGTGCGCGGCACATCCTTGCCGACGACGACAAGGCCGGCAGCCGAGTTCAAGCCCGCATCACGCGGGTTCATGGCGCGGTCTTGCGCAGAAGTCCCGCGGCTTCGCGGTAAGCCTCGGCGATTTGGACATAACCCGTGCAGCGGCAATAAACGCTGTCCATGCTGGCGCGGATCTGCGCCTCGGACGGCGCGGCGTTTTTCTCGAGCAGCGCGCACGCGGCCATGATGTGACCCGGCGTGCAGATTCCGCACTGCAGCGCGGAGCGGTTGACGAATGCCTGCTGTACGGGATGCAAAACGGAAGCGCTCGCCATGCCTTCGATGGTGCGGATCTCCGCGCCGTCGATGAGCGCGGCAAGCTGCAGACAGGAAGCGACCGCATTGCCGTCGATCAGCACGGTGCAGGTGCCACATGCGCCGATGCCGCAACCATGCTTGGTCCCGGTCAGCATCAGGTCTTCGCGCAGCACGTCGATCAGCACGCGGTCATCGCTCTTGAGCATGACCTCGACCGGATCGCCGTTGATTGTGAATTTGACCTGCATGTCATTTCTTTGCGATCAGCGTCAATTTTTCCTGCATGCGCTGATCGAAACGTGCGAGATTGATGATAATGCGCTCGTGCGTGCCTTCGCCGATGCGCTCTTTCTGGTCTTCCGCGTGCACGCGAAATGTCAGCGTGCGCTTCTCGACACGCGTCAGCTCCGCATAGGCGCGCACGCGCATGCCGACTGGTGTGGCTGCAACGTGCGTGATGTCGAGATGAATTCCCACGGTCTGGTGTCCCGGGGGCAGCAGACCTTCGACCGCCTGCAATGCCGCCGCTTCCATCAGGTTCACCATCACCGGTGTCGCAAGCACGTGCACGCGCCCACTTCCGATATGCGGCGCGGTGTGCTGCTCGCCGACGATGATCTCGATCGAGCCGTGCAATCCGGGTTTAAGCTCAGGAATATCCATGAGTAGCCGATACGCTATGCGCTTTTCACACGCCCTGCACTACCGGATTTTCGAGCACGCCGACGTTTTCGAGCTCGATGCGAACCTTGTCGCCGGGCTTCAGAAAAATGCCGCGCGGCCTTCCGACTCCCGAAGGCGTTCCGGTCGCGATGACGTCGCCCGCGCGCAGCGTGAGACGACGGCTCAAATACTCGATCAACTCGGCGACGTTGAAGATCAGTCCCGACACGAGCGTGTCCTGCATGTTCTCCTGATTCACCCACAGCCTGAGCCGGCAGGCGTAGATGTCGGCGATTTCGTCCGCCGGCGTGATCCACGGCCCCATCGGCGCCGCGGTCTCGAAATTCTTGTGGCCGAACCAGTCGATATTCCAGCGCGGCCAGTCGGGCCTGCGCGACAGATCGCGCGCGGACAGATCGTTCATGATGGTGTAGCCGGCGACGTGCTTCATCGCGTCCGCGACTTTAATGTTGCGGCCCGGCTTGCCGATGACCACCGCGCACTCGGCTTCCCAGTCGACTTTTTTTGAAACCCCGGGAAGCCGGATCTCGGCGCCGGGCCCGATAATGCAATGCGGGCCTGATTTCAAAAACAAATACGGCTGGGTCGTAGTCTTATCGACGCCGCTGCCTTCGGCCGACATCTCCTGGGCGTGCGCCATGTAGTTTGCTCCCGTGCAGTAAATTGCGGACGGATACAAGAGCGGCGCGAGCAGCTTGACGTCGGCGAGACGTTGCGAATGGGCTCGCGGCGCGTCCGCCAGCGCATGCAGCGCGGACAGCGCTTCTTCCCACGCGTCGAGCACTGCGAGCGTCGAGACCGCCCATCGCTTTTGGGGAAGCGCCTCGCGCAGGTCGACGACCGAATCACCGCCCGCGAGTATGCCTGGCCGCGCATCGCCTGTCGCTCCTGCGTAATTCAATAATCTGAAGCTGCCCATCCACGCTCCTGCCTGCTAGCAGGCTATTGCTTGTACTCGGGATAAAGCTTCTCGATGAGGGCCATGCTCGCGGTCCAGTCGCGGCTGTTGGAATCGTAAACGCCGACGCGCCCGAATTTTTTCACGCGCTCCGCGCAAACTTCCTGGGACGGGATGATGAGCTCCGCGCCGCCGGCGAGCGCGCCTACCTGCGCGCGACATGCAAGCTCGAAGAAATGATGATAGATATAGGCTTCGGGCAGCGTCGCGCCGCACACGAGCGCACCATGGTTCTCGAGGATCATCACCCATTTGTCGCCGAGCACCTTCGCCATATGATCGGTGCCTTCGCGCGTCGTATCGTCGGCTTCGTTCGGATAATACGCGATGCGATTATAGAAACGCATCGCCTGCTGCGTGAGCGGCAGCAATCCGTGCTTTTGCGCGGACACAGCGAGATTTGCCGGCGAATGCGTATGCACCGCCGCCATGATGTCCGGCCGCGCCTTCAATACCGCAGCATGCACGTTATACGCAGCGGGACTCGCTTTGTACTCGGATGGCATCACCTGCTTGCCGTCGAGGTCGTACTTGACGACGTTGGAAGCCGTCACCTGTTCCATGAACACGTTCTCGGCCTTGACGAGGAAATGTTCAGGCTCGCCCGGCACCCGCACCGAAATGTGGTTGTACGTCATGTCGACGAACACAAAGTGCGCGACGAGGCGGTGCGCCGCAGCCAGTTCGCACCGCAGCCGCCATTCTTCTTCGCTCACGCGTTGGCGTAACGGCTGTGCTTTATCCTGAGTTTGAGTCGCACTGGCGCGCATCACACTACTCCCTGATTCGGGATTGAAACTCTACCATGCCCGCCTGTGCGGCGCGTTGCGTGCGGCTATAATCCGGCGTGTTGCGCGCGCGAAATGCATTGCGCCGCGCGGCGCGGAGGAAACGCGACGGCATGAAGCACAGGTATCAAATTCTCGCCGGACTCGCACTGGCGACAGTGCCGGCTTCCGGCGTGGGCGAGGCCTATCCGAGTAAAGCAATCAGGCTGATTGTACCGAACGCGCCGGCCGGTCTCGCCGATATCAGTGCACGCCTGATCGCGGCGAAACTCGCGACGACACTTGGACAACCCGTCGTTGTCGACAACCGCGTCGGCGCGGGAAGCACCCTCGGCACGGCGATGGCGGTCAGAGCCGCGCCTGATGGCTATACATTGCTCGCTGTCTTCGACAGTCACGCCACCAACCCGCATCTGTTCAGGAACATCGAGTACCACACGCTGACGGACCTGGCGCCGATTTCGCTTCTCGTACGAGGGCCGCTTCTGCTCGCCGTTCACCCCAAGCTCGAGGTGAAGACGGTGCAGGACCTGGTGAAACTCGCGCAGGCCCGCCCGGGTGCGATCAACTTCGCGACCGTCGGTCCCGGTTCGCCGGCGCGCCTGCTGATGGAACTCCTGAAGCTCGAAGCGCGCGTCGACGTCACCAACGTGCCGTATAAAGGCGCGGCGGGGGCGGTGAACGATCTGATTGCGGGACAAGTCGACGCGATGTTCGCCACCGTTCCGACGCTGATCCCGCACGTCAAAACAGGCCGGCTGCTCGCGATCGCCATTACGTCTGAGAAGCGCAGCCCCGCGGTTCCCGGCGTTGCGACGATGAGCGAGACTTATCCCGGATTTAAGGCCGAGTCGTGGGTCGGTCTGCTCGCGCCCGCGCGCACGCCGCGCGAGATCATCGCGCGGCTCAACACCGAAGTGGTCAGGATCCTTGCACTGCCGGAGATGAAAGCGCGTTTTGCCGAACTCGGATACGAGACCGTCGGCAGCACGCCCGCGCAGTTCGACGCGTGGATACGCAGCGAGACCGAGCGTTGGGGCAAGGTGATCCGCGCGCAGAAAATTACGCTCGATTGAGCGTTCGGGATTCGAATTTGCAAATTGAAGGAGAGCATGCCCATGACAGCAGGACTCAAACCGATTCGACGCGTCGTCACCGGCAACGATGCGCAGGGCCGCTCGCGCGTGCTGTTCGACAGCGCGGCGCCCAACGCCAATCCGGCGCCGATACGTCCCGGTGCCGGCATGACCGATATCTGGGTCTACGCGGCATCGCCCGCCGTGATCTCCGGCGCGCGTGACGATGGCAATCTGCCATTCAAATTCGAGCCGCCGGAAACGGGTGGACATTTACGTGTCGTGCAATCGCAGGCGCGTTCCGCCGATTACGATCCCGCCCGCGACAAAACCGCAGTGCCATTGCACGAGCCCAGACGACGGCCCGGCGGCACCTGGGACAAAGGCGGCGCGAATGCGTTTTCCTCGCCCATTCACAAATCGGAGACGCTCGATTATGGCATCGTGCTCGAAGGCGAGCGCGTAATGCTGCTCGATGACGGGGAATACGTGATGAATCCGGGCGATGTCGTGGTCCAGCTCGGCAACTGGCACGGCTGGACCAATCCGCGCCAAGGCAGCCTGATGGCGTTTGTCATGATGGGCGCGGAGTTCGATAACTGACGAAGCGCTGATTTCCGTCAGCGGTTTCTTATCAGCGCGGAGTCGTGTCGCGATGGTGAAACAGGTGATTCGCGCCTTTGCGCGTAAGAACCATGCGTCCTGACGCGCCGGGTTCTGCCAGTTCCAGCCGGATGAGATTGGACGCGATCATGGCGGGCACGGCTTCGACATCGTTCGCGTTTTCAAGACGCTTGAGCCATACCATCTCCGCGGCAGTGAGCAGGATAGGTTGCGCCCCGTCACTCAGCCATTCGAGTGCACCGCGATAGTTTGTATCTTCAAAATGCCTGACGTCCGCGTGCACGAAATGGCTCGCTATCCCGGGCAACAGCGTCGCGAAGGCGCCATCCATGACCACTGCGACTTTTTCGATTCGTTTATGATGGTCGCGCAAAAACTTGAGATGCGACACCAGCGCGGCGAGGTCCTTCCAGCCGGGAAATGCGTGCGCGTGAATCAATACGCCGTGTAGTTTGCCGTTGCGCTCGAGATAGGGATCCAATTCCCGCGCCAGTTCCTGGAAATCAGACGCTTCGAGCGCTCCCTCGGGAGTAATCAGTAGCAGCCCCTGATCCTGCCGCAGCTCGTGCTTAATCATACGGCATCCTTGTCGATGTGGAATCTCGCTTGTCGGCTATCGATGCAATGGTGTTGTCGTTGCGAAGCGACAACACCCCCTGTTGTCGCTGCGAGACGACGTCGGAATTAACCCACATTTTAACAGGAATTTGACTACAGTTATCTCGGACAAGATCAGCGAAAGTGCGCCTGCGTACTTGTGACATGCGCAAACCCCAAACGTCTCTTTCAACTTGGAGGAATTCCATGATCAAGCTGTCATCCACAACTGCATTCGCTGCTGGACTCGCCTTAGCTATTAGCAGCGCGATTACTGTTTATGCTGCGGACACTCCATCGGGCGCGCCTACTTCCAGCGCAGTTCCCGACTCTGACGCGTCGAAATCACCGGGCGTAAAAGCGCCGGCGGCGCGCAAAGGTGAGTCGCGCGCGGATAAACTCGATTCAGGCAGCACGAGCTCCTCGTCTTCGACGCCGGCCGATACCAACATGCGGCCCGCTCCAGATAAAGATGCATCGAAATCGCCCGGTGCCAAAGAACCGGCAGGTAAGACATCCTATTAAGCCTACGACAGTCGCCTTCACCTCCCTGGGTGACTGCCCTTGAAGCCCCGGCGCCGATCGCCGGGGCTTTTTTTTGAGCATAAAAAATGTAGCATTCACTCGCAGGCTAGCGCCGGCACGCCGGTATCATCGCGATAATCTAAGATTCAACAAGTGATACCGAAAGTCGAACTTGGCCGAAAACAGCAGCATTGACCTCGCGCGGTCTCAGCAGTCATTCGCCGCGCTGCGCTACCCGCGATTTCGCGCCTACTTTCTGATCGCGACGCTGGCGATGATGGCTGACAACATTGAGCACGTCATCAGCTACTGGGTGATGTACCAGAAATTCCATTCGCAGGCCTTGGGCGGATTTGCAGTGCTTTCGCACTGGCTGCCGTTTCTTTTTTTCTCGGTATATTCGGGCACCCTCGCCGACCGCTTCGATCCGCGGCGCATCATCCAGCTCGGGATGCTGTTCTTCATGATCGCGTCTCTCGGATGGGGTTACTTTTTCATCACCGATACGCTCGAGATGTGGCACGCGATGGTGCTGCTCGTGATTCACGGTTGCGCCGGCGTGCTGTGGGGGCCTGCAAGCCAGCTCTTGATTCACGACATCGTCGGACTGCAGCAACTGCAAAGCGGAGTACGGCTGAGTGCCACAGCGCGCTGGCTCGGTCTGCTGATGGGGCCCGCAGTGGGCGGCGCGATCATGCTCGCGCTGGGCCCGTCGCCTGCAATCCTGATCAACGTGGTGTTCTACCTTCCGCTCGTGCTGTGGCTGTGGAAAGCGCCTTACACGCGGCGAGCCAACAAGGCTGTCCCCACGCGCGCCGCGAACGGCATCGCCAACATCGTTTCGACGATGCGCGCAATCGCCGCCAATCGCACCATCGTCTCGATGACGCTGCTCGCGGGCTGCGCGTCGCTCTTCGTAGGCAACGCGTACCAGGCTCAGATGCCGGAATTCGCGCACGATCTGGGACATGGCGCCGCCGATATTGCCTACAGCATGCTGCTTGCCGCTGATGCTGCGGGCGCGCTGATTGCCGGTTTCGTGCTGGAAAGCCGCGGGCTGCTGCAGGCGCGTCCCCGGACCGCGTTCATTCTGGCCATGCTGTGGTGCTGCGCCATCGGCGGCTTTGCAGCGGCAGCCTCGTACCCGCTCGCGTTCGGGCTGCTGTTCATCGCGGGCTTTCTGCAGCTTGCGTTCAACGCCATGGCGCAGACGCTGGTGCAGATCAATGCCCCCGCCCACATCCGCGGCCGCGTCATCGGGCTTTACAATATGGCGAGCCTGGGTCTGCGCGCGTTCTCCGGCGTCACCGTCGGCCTGATAGGAAGCCTGATCGGAGTCCACTGGTCGCTCGCGTTGAGCGCGATCGCGCTACTCGCGATCACCGTAAGCCTCGCGGCGTTCACGACGCGTTCCGCATCGCGGTCGCCGTGACCGGTATCGCGCACGAACTCGGCTTTGATGATCGGCCTTGGACATTGACACTTAAAAACGCTCGTCGCTGCGCAGGTAGCGCCACTGTGCGGATGGCAGTTCGCCCAATACTATGTTGCCGATGCGCACGCGCTTGAGTCCGGTGACCTTGAGTCCGACGAGCTCGCACATGCGGCGGATCTGGCGCTTTCTGCCCTCGCGCAATATGAAGCGCAGTTGATCTCTGTTTTGCCAGCTCACTTCGGCGCGCTTGAGCGCTGCGCCGTCAAGGCGCAGTCCGAAATTCAGTTGCGCGAGGCCGCTTGCGGCGAGCCTGCCCTCGACACGCACCAGGTATTCCTTTTCGATTCCCGAATTCTCGCCGATCAATTGCTTCGCAATGCGGCCGTCCTGGGTCAGAACGAGCAGCCCCGTCGAATCGATATCGAGGCGTCCGGCGGGCGCGAGCCCGTCGAGATGCCGAGGGTTGAAACGCAGCGGCGAGCGGTCACCCTTGAAGCGCGACTGCGCGGTGACGAGCGTAACCGCAGGCCGGTAGCCCTGCTCGGCTTGACCCGACACGTAGCCGATCGGCTTGTTGATGAGTATCGTCACGCTTGCGTCCTGGCGCGACTGCGCGGCCTTCGCCAGCGTAATCCGCTGGGTTGGATAAATGCGCGTGCCGAGCTCGGTGACCGCTACGCCGTCGACAAACACCCAACCGCGTTCAATATAGCTGTCGGCCTCGCGCCGCGAGCACAGCCCCTGCTCGGACATCAGTTTGGAGATACGGATTTTTTCCATTGCAGCATGCTTAAGGCTACCGCTTGCGCCACTTCGATCCCGTCGACGGCGGCGGAAAGAATGCCTCCCGCGTAGCCTGCGCCTTCGCCTGCCGGATAGAGGCCGCGGGTATTCAGGCTTTGAAAGTCGCCATTGCGCTTGATCCGTAGCGGCGAAGACGTGCGCGTCTCGACTCCGGTCAGCACCGCGTCGTCCATCGCGAAACCACTGATGCGTTGATCGAACGCAGGCAGCGCCTCGCGTATCGCCGCGGCGGCGTAATCCGGAATGCACGCGCTTAAATCCGTCACGCGCACGCCGGGTGTATACGACGGCAGCACGGAGCCCAGCGCGGTCGACGGCCGTTGCGCCAGAAAATCGCCGACTCGCTGCACCGGCGCGCAGTAATTGCGGCCGCCCGCGATGTAGGCGCGCTCTTCCCAGTGGCGCTGAAAAGCGATCCCGGCGAGCGGATGCCCGGGATAGTCGGCCGGCGTAATGCTCACGACGATGCCGGCGTTGGCATTGCGCTCGTTGCGCGAGTACTGGCTCATGCCGTTGGTGACGACACGTTCCGGCTCGGACGCGGCGGCGACCACGGTGCCGCCCGGACACATGCAGAAGCTGTACACCGAGCGGCCGTTGCCGCAGTGGTGCACGAGCTTGTAATCGGCGGCGCCGAGCAGAGCATTGCCTGCATTGCTGCCGAGGCGCGCGCGGTCGATCAGTGATTGTGGATGCTCGATGCGCAACCCGATCGAAAAAGGCTTGGCTTCGACATAGACGCCGCGGTCGTAGAGCATCTGAAAAGTATCGCGCGCGCTATGGCCGATTGCGAGCACGACGTGATCGGCGGCTATGGTTTCGCCGCCGGCGAGCACCACCCCACGCACCTGGCTGGTAGCGCCATCGCCTTTGACGATGTCGAAATCCGTGACCTTGCATTGAAAACGGAATTCTCCGCCGAGCGCGCAAATGGTCGCACGCATGTTCTCCACCATCGTCACCAGCCTGAACGTTCCGATATGGGGCTTGCTCACGTAGAGAATTTCGGGGGGCGCGCCTGCGGCTACGAATTCAGTGAGTACTTTGCGTCCATAGTGATGCGGATCCTTGATCTGGCTGTAGAGCTTGCCGTCGGAAAAAGTACCGGCGCCGCCTTCTCCGAACTGGACATTCGATTCCGGGTTGAGCTCGCCTTTGCGCCACAAACCGAAAGTATCTTTGGTGCGCTCGCGCACGGACTTGCCGCGCTCGAGGATCAACGGATGAAAACCCATTTGCGCTAATATCAGCCCTGCAAACAGCCCACACGGTCCGGTGCCAATCACGACCGGCCGCGTCGCCACCGGCGCGTTCGAGGCACGCGCGACGTAACGGTAGCGGGTATCCGGCGCGCGCGAAATATCGCGCCTGCCGCGCATACGTTCGAGCAGCTGCGCTTCGTTTTTGACTTCGACATCGAGACAGTAAATCAACGCAACCGCCGAGCGCTTGCGCGCGTCGTAGCTGCGTTTGAAGATCGTATATCCGAGAAGCTCGTTCTGCGCGATCCCGAGCCGCCTCAAAACGGCGGACCTGATCTCGCATTCGGAATGACCCAAAGCAAGCTTGACTTCAGTCAATCGCAACATGCGTGAAGCGCCGCGCTCACTTCGCCATTCCCAGCTCGACGAGTATGGATCTAAGCTCCTGGTACTGTGCGCGCAGGAAGCTTGCGCTTTGCGCGGATTTCATGAACTGAGGTGTCAGATAGTTCTGTTCCATCTGCGCCTTCCATTCGTCGCTTGCCGCAAGGGTGGCGAGCAGGTCCTCCCAGTACGCGACCTGCGCCGGCGTCATGCCTGCGGGGCCGATTACACCGTGCCAGAACGACGCGATGCTGTCGATGCCTTGTTCTCTCCACGTTGGCACCTGTGCGAAGAGCCCGCGCACGCGCTGCGGTGCAGTGATTCCGAGCACGCGCAACCGGCCCGCCTGAACCTGCGATAGTACTGTCGAGGGCGTCGCCGCAACGATGTCGATGTGGCCGCCGACCACCGCGGTCACGGATTCGGCGATGGTATTGAATACGACCGCCTTGACGGCCTTGACGTCGACGCCCCCCGCGTGCAGCGGCAGCGCCGCGCCGATATGATTCATGTTGCCCAAGCCGATGCCGACGGTCATGCTGAGCGATTTCGGATCCTGGCGCAGGCGCTCGATCAAATCGCGTCCGTTTTTTACCGGCGAATCGACTCGCACCGCGACCAGCATATGCTCCGAGTACAGGATCGCAATCGGAGTGACTTCGGTGTAATTCATCGGCACCTGCCCGACAATATAACCGGCAAGCACATTCGGCGAATAGATCTGAAGATAATGCCCGTTGCCCGCGTGCTGATTGAGATACCTGAGCCCGATGCCGCCGCCACCGCCAGGCTTGTTGACGACTACAAACGGGAACGCAATGAGTTTTTTCTCCTGTGCGAGCCTCTGAATGAAGCGTGCGGTGCGGTCAGCGCCGCCGCCGGGAGCGGTGGCAGCGGAAATCTCAACGGTCTGATCAGGCCGCCATGGCGCGGACTGAGCGTGCGCCGCAGTCGGCGTCAAACACGTCACTACCACCGCGCATAAAACACGCGTCATTGAAGGCGGCCGTTTGTTCATCGGGTTCTCAGTCGATTTGAATCGCGGGATCGAACCGCCGCTTCATGCCGCTGGAAAAATCATAAGTATAAGGCAACCCCAAAGCGCGCTTCGCGCGCGAACAATTGAAATGCGAGTGCGTGCGCACAAAACAACGGCAAACCGCGCGACTGCGTTCTGGCGCCGAATGTTCAAAATATTGCGCACGCTGCCGGCGGATTATGACGTAGGAATGGGCTTACACCGGCACGCAGTCTTCGCCTATGTAAGTCCCCAGGTGTTGCCAGCATACTTTGTGCCGTATGCCGCGCGTGGTGCGGATCGCGACAGCAATAAGGGGAAAGAATTATGATATTCCGCAGAATCTCCATTCAGCAGTGCGCTTTGATTGCAGTCGCAATGGTGATTCCCGCCTTGTCGATGGCGCAAAGCAGGAACCAGGGCTATTTGGTCGACCCAATCTACAATGTCGTGACAAGCGCGACCACCGGTGTCTGCGTGCACACGAGCGACTGGACACCT
>Ga0207707_10005653_pt1 | contig 10943 bp, 9 predicted proteins | sample KBSC83BmetaG_FD_184336 | JGI IMG/M metagenome (GOLD analysis project Ga0207707, IMG submission 184336) | Corn rhizosphere microbial communities from Kellogg Biological Station, Michigan, USA - KBS C8-3B metaG (SPAdes) (version 2) | ecosystem: Host-associated > Plants > Roots > Rhizosphere ... | reverse complement strand
CGGTCCCCGATACTGGCAGCAGCGCGCCGACTACGACCTCAAGGCGACGCTCGACACCACGGCCAAAGCGCTCCGCGGCGAGATGACGATCCGCTACACCAACAACTCGCCCGACACGCTCCATTTTCTCTGGTTCCAGGTCGAGCAGAACGCCTTTAAATCGAACTCGCTGAACTCGTACGTCTTCCCCGCCGAGTCGCGCTTCGGCGCCCGTAACTTCGAGGGCGGAGACGTCATCGATCGGTTCGAGGAAGTCACGGCGAACGGCAAGGGGGCGCGCCGCGCGCTGAAGCTGCGGAACGAGGGCACCGTCATGAAGGCGGACCTCGCCGAACCGCTCGCGCCAGGCCGCACGGCGACGATCAGCGCCGCGTGGCATTTCAATATTCCTGAACATGGCGCCGACCGCATGGGACGCGACGGCGCGCTCTACGAGCTCGCGCAGTGGTATCCGCGGCTCAACGTCTACGACGATCTGCGCGGCTGGAACACCGAGCCGTACCTCGGCCAGGGCGAGTTCTACCTCGAGTATGGCGACTACACGTTGGATGTGACCGTCCCCGCCGGCTACATCGTCGCCGCGACGGGCACGCTCCAGAACCCGCGCGACGTGCTGACGGCGGCGCAGATCGGCCGGCTCGCGCAGGCGAGCAAGTCCGACAACGTCGTGCACATCGTCACGCAGGAAGAGCTGAAGAGCGGCGCCGCGCGGCCGCGCAAGACGGGGACGATGACGTGGCGCTTCGCGGCGAAGAACGTACGCGACGTCGTCTTCGCGGCGTCACCCGATTACTTGTGGGACGCGTCGAGCTACAAGAGCTCCCTGGCGCAAGCGTTTTATCGGCCGAGCGCGATCGAGCCGTGGAAGGACGCGGCGGACATGTCGCGCATGTCGATCCAGGAGTACTCCGAGCGCTGGTTCCAGTATCCCTATCCGCAGATCACTGCTGTCGAGGGACCGATCAGCGGCATGGAGTACCCGATGGTCGCGATGGAAGCGAAGAGCGCCGACAAGTACGACCTGTACAACGTCGTGACGCACGAGATCGGCCACATGTGGTTCCCGATGATCGTCGGATCGAATGAGCGAATGCACATGTGGCAAGATGAAGGCTTCAACACCTTCATCAACACCTTCAGCGAAGCACGTCGGTACCCGGAGAAGGGCGATCAGATGGCGCGCGCGGCGCAGGAGCGGTCGATCGTGACGCAGTACATGGAGCACAACGTCGACGAGCCGCTCGAGATCAACCCGGACCGCATCAACCCGCAGCTGTTAGGCGAGAACGCGTACGTGAAGACGAGCGTCGCGCTGCAACAGCTGCGGCAAGAAATTCTTGGCCCGGAGGCGTTCGACGACGCCTTTAGAACCTATGTCCAGCGCTGGGCGTTCAAGCATCCCTCGCCAACGGACTTCTTCCGCACCATGGAGGACGTGAGCGGCCGGCGGCTCGACTGGTACTTCCGCGAGTGGTACCTCGAGAATCCGCACTTCGATCAGGCAATTGATTCCGTCGTGACCGCACAGCATGGCGACACGCTGCTCGTTGGCGTGCTCTACGCGAATCATGCGCGCGGCATCGAGCCGATCCGCGCCCGCTTCACCTTCAGCGACGGCTCGACGCAGGATTACAACTATCCGGCGGAAGTCTGGAGCACCAACACAACGATGTACGCGCGCGAATACGCGTTCGTCGGGAAGAAGCTGGCGAAGATCCAGCTCGATCCGGAGTCGCGGTTGGTGGACGTGGATCGGTCGAATAACGCCTGGCCGGCGGCGGCGGGGAAGGTCACGCCGTAACTATTAAAAGACCGGGCCGAAAACTCCGGGCCGAAAACTCCGGGCCGAGAACTACGGTCCGAAAACGACGGTCCGAAAAGGACGGCAGAGGGTCGGTCCGAGAGGAGCGCATCTGTCATCCTGAGCGCAGCGAAGGATCAACTCGAATTCGGGTAGATCCTTCGTCGCTTCGCGACACAGGATGACCAAATAAGGAAATCGGGCGCGCTTTCGCGCGCCCGCTTCCTTGTCAGCTCGCTGTTTTCGGACCGCAGTCTTCGGACCGTGGTTTTCGGACCGCCGTTCTCGGACCGCCGTCTTCGGCCCGTCGTTCTGGTCGTTCGCTCTTTTATCCGCCTCCGATGCACCGCCCGATTATCTCCCTCTTCGCATCTCGGGCCGACGTGATCGTCGCGTAGAACTCGTCGAAGTACTCCAGCGTTTCTTTCGCGCGGTCGCCAAGGAGAAGGCGGCCGATCGGGTCCTTGTAGAGCGCGTAGATCGAGTCCTTCTTCGCCTTGAAGAGATCGAACGTCGGCTGATACGTGTCCTCGGGAAGGCAGTATCCCCGGTACTGTCGGTCGCGGACGCGTTTGATCGCGAGCGACGGATCGACCGTCGCATAACGAGTGTTCACGGCGCCCGAGAAGTCGAAGTCGTAGGCGACGGGCACGTAGCCAATGTCGGTGCCGATGAGCTCGACGTTGTGCAGACCCGAGATCGACCAGTCCGTGTTGCCGATCATGTACTGGAAGACGTCGAAGATCGCGGAGCTGCTCGGCTCGAGATCGGCGGGGCCGCCGCCCTTCTCCTTGATCAGCATTCCGCCCACCCGATAGGCGAGCGCTTCGGGTTCCTCTTCGAGAAAGGCGTAGCGCGTCGTCACGACCTTGCCCGTGCCGCTGTCGGCGTAGGTCACGCGCGCGAGCCGCACACGATGACTGTACTTCGTTAGCAGATTATAGACTCGGTACAGCTGCATCTCCTGCAGGATGTACTGCTCGTAGTCCTCGTTGTCGCGGCAGTGCGTCACCAGCTTCGGCTTGTCGAGCTTCGCGAGGAGCGAGTGCTTCACCGTGCTCTTCTTGAAGTCGAGCCGGATCGGCGGAAAATCGCATTGCGTGAGCCGCCAGATGCCGCGCGTCTTCACCTGGAGTGGGATCTCCACCGTGCCGCCAGCGGAATCGGCGACGGTGATCGACGCCCACCGCCACGGCGCATCCTGCTTCTTGTCGCGTCGCAGGCGGCCGAAGTTCGACGTCAGGGTGAAGGTGATCGGCTCTTCGGCGGTGAAGAGCGGGGCCGCGTCGTGCGGCACGAGCTCCACCTGCGTCGGCGAGTCTTTCTTGTCTTTCTTCTTCTTGCCTTCTTGCTGCTGGCCGTACGCGTTTGCGCTGAGCCCAAGGAGGAGAAGGAGCAGCAGGGAGTGGCGGAGAGGGCGCATGAGATGAGCGCTCGTTGGAGGCAATCGAATATGGGGCTTTGCGTCGGACGTCGCGAGTTCGTCCTGTACGAAACAACTACTCCTCATGTCTCCATCGCGACGCCTCATCCCTTCCCTCCTGCTTCTGTCGCTCGTGTCGTGCGGCTATCCCAAGCCGACGTCCAAGGACATCGAGGCGGCACTGGACCGTGCCGGTTGGTTTGTCGATCCAAAAATGGTCGCCCTTCCGCGGCGCATCGAAGTCCACACTGACGAGTCATTCGGCAGCGGGCGGCTCACTGACCGGCAGCTGGACGAAGTCGACGTCATCGTCGCCATTCTGCACGCGAACCAGGTCGTCGATGTCACCGACGTGCATTCGCCCGATGGCGACGGTGGCTATCTGCACCTCCTGTCCATCGCTCCCGCGAGCGACGCGCCTTCCGACCTCTTTGTCGAGACCGATGACCCGGGTACGACCCCGCCCCAGCGAGCGGTTCGCAGAACGGCCGGGTGGCATGTAATGCTGGCGCGCCGTCAATTCGACCGCGCCTGGCAGATTCACGACGCGCATTCGGCGGCGGATAACGAAAAGATCTCACCCGGCTACGTCCTCGCCTATTTCGACTTTCACTGGATCCCGACGGAGATCGGTAAGCTCTTCGACGAATCCGGCTCCAACTACGAGGATCTGTCACCGGAGCTGCAGGCCGCGTCGCAGCGGCTGGAGGGACCACTCGACAGTCGCTTGAAGTACAGTGGGCGAGCCTGGCTCACTCGGGACAAAGAGGGCATGTGGAAGGTGACGCTCGTCGACTGTTGGCGCTGCCCGAATCGGAACTGAGGCGATGGAGAGCGTAGCGACTGAGGAAGAGCGAACAGAGGAAGGGCGACTGAGAGAGTGCGACTGAGTGAAAGCGACTGAGTGAAAGCGACTGAGTGAAAGCGACTGAGTGAAAGCGACCGAGTGAAAGCGACTGAGCGACGGTTTCGCTATTTCTCGGTCGCTTTTCCTCAGTCGCTCTTCCTCAGTCGCCCTCTCTCAGTCGCACTTCCTCAGTCGCACTTCCTCAGTCGCTCTTCCTCAGTCGCTCTTCCTCAGTCGCTCTTCCTCAGTCGCTCTTCCTCAGTCGCTCTTCCTCAGTCGCTCTTCCTCAGTCGCTCTTCCTCAGTCTCTCTTCCTCAGTCGTTCTTCCTCAATCGCTCTTCCTCAGTCGCTCTTCCTCAGTCGCTCTTCCTCAGTCGCTCTTCCTCAGTCGCTCTTCCTCAGTCGCTCTTCCTCTGTTCGCTCTTCCTCGGTGATGTTCGCGACCCCTACGCGAGCTCCGCCTCGGTCACATTCTGCTGGGCGCGCAGAATCGCCAGCAAACGCTCCGCGGGGAGACTGCGCTTGAGCGTCAGCGCGAACTCGAGGACGTGCGAACCGTCCGGCTCGTGAACGACGCCGCCGTAGCGCCAATTCTTTGTGTGCTCCTCGAGCAGCGGCTCGATCGTTAGGCGCGTCGCCTCGACGTCCAACGTGCGGATCCGGACGAGCGATTCCCGCCGCCCTTCCGGATCGGGAGCCTCGGGCCGGCCACGTCGCGCGCGACGCCACGCTCGGTCGGCGACCGCGGCCAGCTGGTCGGCGGGCATCTCCTGAAAGACCTGGTCGTCGATGCGCGCGACGAACGAGCCCGTGCGACTCAACTGCTCCATCGCGCGCTGCAGACGTCGCTCGGCGATGCGCCCCTCGAGCGCCGGCGGCCGACCGAAGTCCGTGTACCAGAGCGCCAATGCCAGCGCGTTGAAGAGCACCGAGATCACCAGCGCGACAGGCAGATCGACGGCCGCGGCCAGCCCGATCGCCGTCGCGAGGAAGATGTAGACCGCGTCCTTGCTGTCGTCGAGCGTGTTGCGGAAGCGAACCGCGGCAACGATCCCGGCGAGACTGAACGCCAGCGCGACGCTGTACTTCACGAGCACGACGATGCCGGCGACGACGATCGGCAGCACCATGATCGTCTGCACCACCGATTGCTGGTACCCTCGTTTGGCGCGAGTGCGTGTGTACACCCACGCGGTCGGCAGCGCGAGCAGCACGGCGCTGATCATCGCCAGCGCGACGGTCACCGCGAGCGTGGTCTGGTCGAGCGGAGGGAGCACCTCGCGCGCGCGCCGGCCGCCCGTCACCGCCCCCGCGCCGAGGCCGAAGAGCGCGTCGAGCGACTCGTGGGCGATGACCTCCGAGCGGGGCATGTACTGCCAGATCAACACCATGACCCCAACGAGGACGGCGTAGTAGCAGACGAGCCTTACGAGCAGGCTGCCCGCAACCCTTCCGAGCCAATTCGTCCGGCCGTTCGCCGTCGCCATCCCTGGCCTCCCTCGAATCGTCACACCACCGGGCGTCGAATATGAGGTTTTGCTTCTGGCGCCGCGAGATCGTCCTGCTTGAGACTCATCATCTGCCATGAGACCCCTCCGGCGACTTCTCGCGCGCGGCCTCCTCGCGCCCTTCCTTCTGCTTCCGCTGCTCTCGTGCGGCTACGCGAAGCCGTCGCCCAAGGCGGTGACGGAAGCGCTCGTGAAGTCCGACTTCACCCAGCCGAAGATGGTGGTGATCCCGCGCCGCATCGATGCGCGAACACCATCCTCGTTTGGCGGCGGCGTCTTGGATGACAGGCAGCTCGCGACGATCGATCCCGTCGTCGCGATCCTGCACGCCAACAAGATGATCGACATCCAGGACGTATACGGTCCCGACGGCGGCAATGGCGGTTACAGTCACATCATCAGCGTCTCGCCTGCCGCCGGCGCTTCGCCGGAGCTGTTCGTCGAGACGGACGAAGCAGGCACGGATCCCACCTGGCACGCGGTAAAGAAGACGCCGGGTTGGCGCGTGACGCTCGGGCGACGCGAGGTCATCAAGGTGTGGCTGATCATCGATTCCGGCTCGCCAATGGCCGAGAAGCTCTCGCCCGGGTACGTGCTCGCGAATCTCGACTTTCGCTGGATTCCCACCGAGATCGGCAAGCTGTTCGATCAGGGCTCGTTCGGCTTCGACGACCTGCCGCACGACCTCCAGGTCGCGGCGCAGAACGCGGCTGATCTCGACAGTCGCGCGACCTATGCCGGTCGCGCCTGGCTCACTCGCAACAAGACCGGCGACTGGTACGTGACGCTCTTCGACTGCCGCCGCTGCTCGACTCTCTCCTGATGCTCAAGCGACTCGGACATTTCGCCCTCGTCACGCTCGTCGCCGCCTGCGGCGGGTCGAGGGTCGCAAAGATGAATGCCGCCGCGAAGGCGATCCAGGGATCGGCGGACTTCAAGGCCGCGAAGCTCGTCTATGTGCCGCGCCAGATCTCCATCCCCGCCGAAGCGATCCCCGGCAGTGCTGCCACGCGTGAGGGCGAGGCGCTGACCATCACCCAGATCGCATCGGTCGATCCGGTGATCGCGATCCTCCGCGCGCGCGACCGTGTGGCGATCGAGGACTTCGTGAGCGCCGTGCCGGGCTCGATCGTGGTCCCGATCAAGACCGATCCGAAGGCCGATAGCGCGAAGGCCGACAGCGCGAGGGCCGACTCGCTGAAAAAGGATTCGACACGGATCGCCAATGATACCACGCTGAGCGATTCGGAAAGGGCCGCACGTATGGATTCTACGAAGCGAGCGCACAAGCCGCCGCCTAAGCCGCCCTTGAGCCTCAACGAGACCCACACGAGTCCTCCGCCCGCGCCGCCGCTCGCGCAGGCCTGGGTGCATACGCTGCGCGTGACGCCGCGCGCCCAGCTCCAGGGCAGTGAGCTGGCCATTGACGACGGTGAAGACAATCCGGAATCACCACGGACCTCGTACAACACCACGCAACCGATTGGCCGCACGCCTGGCTGGACACTTGCCGTCGGGGCGCGCGAGTTCGTGCGCGTCCTCGAGGTCGGATCTTACAAGCCGTCGCTCGGCGATCCGCCAGGTGAGGCGCAGGTCGATTTCCTCTGGCGCTGGAAAGCCACGAAGTCGGGCGTGTTCTTCGACACCGAGGGTGCCGAGTTCGAGTCGCTTCCGCACGAAGTGCAGCAGGCCGCGCAGGCCGGGACGGTGACTGTCGACCCGACGATCCACTGGGCCCGCGCGACGTTGGCGCGCGACGGCGCGTCCTGGAAGGTGACGAGCGTTCGATGGGCGTACGGCGACGACAAGCCGCACGAGCCCTGGTAGGAGCGCCTCGATGCCGCGTCGCCGCCGAACGCTACGCCTAACGACTATCGCCCTCGTCGCGCTCGTCGGCGTCGGCGGCTGTCTCTCCAAGGCGATCACGAAGCAGGAGGCGGGCGAGCTCGTACGGAAGTCGGACGCATTCACGCGCCCCAAGTTCGCGCGCATTCCGCGGCTCCTCACCTTTCAGGGGTTCTACTACTCCGAGTACGGCTCCGAGGGCGTCCTCTCCATCACGGACCTCTCCCGCGTCGACCCGACTCTCGCGATCCTCAAGCTCCAGCGCGAGATCACGATCAGCGAGAGCATCTTCGGTCCCGGACGGGGTGCGATGCACCAGCTCGTGATCAGCCCGACCGGCATCGATGCGAGTGCGCTCATGGCGGACGAGGACGCCCGCTCCGGCGCGTACGATCAGCAGGAGGAGCTCGACGCCCAGGAGGAGCGCCGCCGCGGCCAGAGCCTCGTGAGCTACAACTCCTTCAAGAAGGAGATCGGGTGGCGCGTTCCAATCGGTACCCGCGAGTTTCTTCAGGTCGACCAGATCCACAACTGGCGCGACGCGAACGAGAACATCCCCGTGAACGAGCTCGCCATCGACTTCAGCTGGCGCTGGGTGCCCAATGAGCTCGGGGATGCATTCGACACGGAGAGCGCCACCTTTCATTCTTTTCCCGACGAGGTGCAGCGCCAGGCCGGCATCTGGGGAGTGCGCATGAACACGAGCGCACCGATGCACAGCCGCGCGTATCTCCAGCGTCAGGGAAAGGAATGGGTGCTGCGACTCATCCAGTGGTCACTCGGCCAGGGCAATCCGCGTTAGGCGCGGTCGCGCTCCTGCTGCTCCTTGGCGCGGCAGGATGCGGCATCTCCGAGGAGGGCGAGATCGCGCTCGGGCGCGGCAAGGCCGATGAGATCGCCGCCACCCTTCCGTTGGTAACGGACTCCGTCGTCGACGCGTACGTGCAGGAGCTTGGAATGCGCCTCGTGCGCGGAACGAGCCGTGCATCGCTGCCCTGGCACTTCGCCGTCGTGGATAGCAAGGAGATCAACGCCTTCGCGCTTCCCGGTGGTTTCGTGTATGTGAATCGTGGACTGATCGAGCATACGTCGCAGATGGACGAGCTCGCGGGCGTGCTCGGTCACGAGATCGGCCACATCGTACGACGACACTCGGTGCAACAGCTGAAGCGCAGCGGCGGAACGCGCATCGGCATTGCGCTCTTCTGCAGCCTGACGAGCTTCTGCGACAGCCACACGGCGCAGATCGCGATCGATCTCGGCGGCGCGGCGTGGCTGGCCCGTCACAGCCGAGCCGCGGAAGCGGAGGCGGACTCGGAGGCAGTCGCGAACACGGTGCGCGCAGGCGTCAATCCGGAGGGAATTCCGGCGATGTTTCAGACGATGCTCACCATGCGCTCGAGCGAGCCCGGACTGGTGCAGACATTCTTCGGGTCGCATCCGGTTGAGGAAGATCGGATCGCGACGACGCGTCGTCTCGTGGAGAGCGTGGATCCGAGCATTCGACGAACGCTCGAACGAGACGAGGCTGACTTCCAGACGATGAAGAGCCGCCTCGCGAGTTTGCCGAAGTCGCCCGAGGTTCCTCGACTGCCATAGCCGCGCGGCGGCGTCAGCTCTTGCTTGCCTTGCTCACCTGGCCGTGGTTGACCAGCGCGACGAGCACGACGCCACCGACGATGTTGCCGATGATCGCCGGAATCTCGAAGGTGAAGATCATCTGACTCCACGGAGCGTCGCCGATCGCGGCACGATAGAAAGCTTCGATCGCGCCGGCGATCGAGTGTCGGAAGCCGAACGCCGCGATGGGCGCGGTCGCCAGCCAGACGAGGAGGATCTGCGCTGTCGTGTCGTGCGTGGCGGCGATGAGCCATGCCATCAGCGCAATGAGCCAGCCGGCCCAGATCCCCTTGTAGAAGATGAGCTGCGCACTGCCCTCGGTGGAAACGCGCGCGGCTTCCAGTAATGGCGTGAGGAGCTTGGGCTCGACAACCTGGGTGTGCGCGAGCACCTCGGCGAAGATCAGTGCGCCGATGAGATTCAACGGCAGCACGATGGCCCATAATCGAAGCAGCTGCCTCAGCGTCTTACCGTCGCGCTTCTCGAGTAGCGGGATGACCGGCTCGAGTGTGTTCTCCGTGAAGAGTTGGTGGCGCGCGTGGACGACGTAGAGAAAGCCTAACGGGTACGCGACGGCGGTTGCCAGCGTGTGGTACGCTGGCGGAACGAGCGACGTGAGAAAAGCCACCGCGAGGAAGCTGAAGCCGAGCAACAGTCCCGACGCGAGTGCCGACCAGATCAGCTCCGACGCCGGCCGATCCAGCTCCTCCTTGGCCGCTTCGCTGACGTTGTCGTGGATCTCCTCCGCCGAGAAACGGGTTCCGACCTGCGGTCCGCCCCCCGATGAGGATTCACTCTCCTGCTCTGCGGCTTTGGTCACCAGCGCTGCCCCTGCGGATGAGACGGGCCTCGCACAAGAAAGAACCGTACCCCGCGTGCTGCACGTCAGGGTAATGCCGCGCGCCGCTCCGGGATCTGCGTCACGCCGCCCGAGATGATGAACGCCATGACGTCAGCGCTCTCGGCCGCGAGCGGCATGATCTGCGTCGCGGGAACGACGATGAGCTGACCGGCGAATCCGTACGACTGTGGGATGTAGACGGTGACGTAATCGGCCATGCCGATGACGGAGAGCGATTCCTGGGTGAGAAAGCCGAGCACGCGAATACCGCTCTGCGGCATGGGCGTCACGATCACCGGTTTGTCGAAGCGTCGCTTCTCGCCGACGAACGCGTTGAGCAGGTCGCGCGTCGAACCATAGAGGAGTCGCACGAACGGCAATCGCTGGAACATCGACTCGACCGCGGCAAGGAGACCGCGCGTGATGAGGTTCGACGCGAGGAAGCCGATGAGCGTGATTGCCACGATCGTGAGCAGAAACCCGACGCCGGGCACGCGGAAGCCGAGCCAGTTGTCGATGCTCGTGAAGATCGCGAAGCAGATGTAGATCGTGACCGCCAGCGGAGCGACGACGATCACGCCGCGAAAGAAGTAGTTGAGCAGACGGGACATTAGGCGTTCATGTAGAAGAAGGTTTCCTGAGAGCTATTAGCTAGCTGTCCATAGCTATCAGGGAATTCGGAACGAAGCGTTGATTGGGTGAAGTGCAGATTCCTCGTCGCTATGCTCCTCGGAATGACACTGTCATCCCGAGCCCAGCGAGGGATCTGCACGTTATCCACATCAACGCTTCGTTCCGAATTCGTAGATAGCTATGGACTATGGACCGATAGCTCCATATGGCCTTCTACTTGCGCGACGACTTAAGTAACGGCAACGAGCAGGAATTCATGAAAGAACTCGATAAGAACACCGACCACGACCGTGCATCGCCTCGGAAAGATGATGAGATCATTCCCGGACAGCACGGGAAGCATGGTGGCGGCATGGAGTCTGAGGGGGCGCCCCAGAAGGGCACTCGCGAGGCGAGCGAGTCCTCGAAATCCAACGGCGCGGGGC
>Ga0207707_10005652_pt1 | contig 10943 bp, 9 predicted proteins | sample KBSC83BmetaG_FD_184336 | JGI IMG/M metagenome (GOLD analysis project Ga0207707, IMG submission 184336) | Corn rhizosphere microbial communities from Kellogg Biological Station, Michigan, USA - KBS C8-3B metaG (SPAdes) (version 2) | ecosystem: Host-associated > Plants > Roots > Rhizosphere ... | reverse complement strand
TCCATCCGCAACGCGTTCCCCGAACTCAACAAAGCCGCCGGCCGCGACAGGTGGTTTGCGCGCGAACGACCTCTATGGATTCTGACGACGGAGCCAAACGACGTCGTGGGCGCCGATCCATCCCACGGCGATGCCGGTGATCCTCACCAAACAGGAAGACATCCAGACGTGGCTGACCGGGCCCGGCCGAAGAGGCCCTGAGGCTGAAACGGCCCCTGCCTGCCGTCGCGCAAGATCGTCGCCAAGGGCAGCAAGAAGGATGGTGATTCGTGAACGCCAGTGGCTGAAATCCATCGCGCAAGGTGACGGATGCTTCCGACGATGGAACTGCCGCCATTGTCGCTGATTACAAAGTGAAAGGGACATCAGCATTGGCAAGTGTCCACCAAACCTTGGAGGCGCCATTTGGCACATGTACGAATGCCCCGGGGTCCCAAACCACATTCCGGACTCGATGAACCCGCGCAGGCTCGCCAAAAGCCCAAGCCGCGTAAGAAACGCACCACGACACGGAAGCATCGGTAGACTATTTGAATTTTGCGACCAGCGGTTTCTTGGCACCTTGCTCTCATAGAGTGCCAAAAACGTCGTATGGCGAAGCAAGCCGTCCGTGGTGATGTCCCGATACCCACTTCGGTCCGATATTTCGGTGCGGTCCAATGGTCAACCTTGTTCTTTCGGTTTGTTTTTTGCTCGGGGCATCTTGCCCTTGAGCAGATGGCTGCGCTTCTTGACGGCCCCAATCCGATGGTTGTCGCCCGTGGATTCGTTGCTCGCCATCATGCGCGCCGTATGTTGAACACCCGGAGAAAAGCGCAGGCCCCTACGGCAGGCTCCATAGCGCCGTATCAGACCAAGCGCCACGAGCCCTGCGCTAGGTTCTAATTGGTACGGGCGCGGGAGCATTCGCGACGTAGCACAAAGCAACGCAATAAAGGCAAAACGGTAGCGGGCGGACGCAGTTCCGACTTCCAAGACAGCACGGCGATGGATTCGAATCTGCCGACGTCTCCGTCAGTGTAACGTCGTTGCAGCTTGACCTCGATTTCGCTCTCCGCCAGACGAAGAAACGTTTTGGCAATCTGCAAAAGCATGATGCGTTGGGCACGTGTGCGAGCGAGGCGTGCGATGGCTCCTCCCGTAGCGAATAAACTCAGCTTTCCCTTGCTCGTTCCGAATAGGCCATGCAGAAAATCCTTGGTTCGAATATAGGCGCGTGGTCGCAATTCTAAGGCCGCCAAGCACACATAAGCTGGGCATAAGTAGTCGCTTCGCGAATGGCCTGCGACGGAAGGAACTGGTCAATCATCGGACAACTCAATCTACTCAGCGAAGTCCGGAACAGGGCCAGTCGGCGGGCGTTCAATCAGATGAACATGGGCCACCGCGCGGTGTGTATTTAACACCATGACCTTGGATTTTCGGAAACGTCATGAGCCTTGCCAAAAAGGTCAAGACGGCTTTGGACGAGACCCGACTCCTGATCCTCGGCGCGCAGGTGCTTTTCGGTTTTCAATTGAATGGCGTTTTCCAGGAGGCCTTTGCGGACCTGTCGCATTCGACCCGGCTGCTCTCTTGCCTTGGACAATTCCTGATGACGCTTTCAGTCGCGTTGCTAGTCGCACCGTCGATGCAACATCGGATCGTCGAAGGGGGCGACGATAGCAACCGCATTCATCGCACCACGACCATCTATGCGGGATGGGCCCTGCTGCCGTTCGAGATCAGTCTGGGCATCGGCGCTTATGAGGTTTTCGATCATCTGTATGGCCGCTGGGTCGCCTTCGTGATGGGAACGGTATTTTGCCTCCTGGCGGGTTTCTTCTGGTTCGGTTTAGAGGCAGTCGTGAAATTCTCGATGGGAGAGAAGGGAATGCGAGAAGCAGAGAAGCCTGCGCCGCTGTCGACCAAGATCGAACAGATGCTCACGGAAGCGCGCGTCATTCTCCCCGGCGCCCAAGCCTTGCTGGGCTTTCAGTTGACCGTGACGTTGGCACGGTCGTTTGAACAGCTATCCGAACCCGTCAAGCTGGTGCATGTTGCCGCCCTCTGCTGTGTAGGATTTACTGTTATTCTGTTGATGACACCTGCCGCGCTGCACAGGATCTCATTCGCCGGCGAGGACACCCCGGCGTTCTTTCGGCTCGGGTCTGGCTTCGTGATTGCGGCCCCTGCCTTTCTTGCTTTCGGCATCGCGGGCGACCTTTTCGTTGCGACCTACCGAGCCGCCGGATCGCAGGACTTGGCGCTCGTCGTCGCAGTCGCGTCGACCGTCCTTCTCGCGTTGTTCTGGTTCGCCATCCCGCTCTACATCCGTCGCGGCTATCGCGCTAAATGATGCCGTGCTCATGTGGTGCAGATATTCTTGCCGCTCTACGATAACGTCGGACGCGTCTTCCCAAAGCGCTCTTTATCAGACAGCGGGATGGTCTGGTGGAACGGTGGCAGCTTGACTGCACATACGCAATCGCCCGCGGAATGGCTGTGGAAGACCGGACGACGCGTGAAGCGGGACGATCTCGTCATATTCGAAGTGACGATACACTATGTCGGTCGGAAGTGGTGGACGGAATACCGACATTGGCTCGAAAAACGATTCAAGCAAAAAGATCTGTTGGTCCGCGTGCAGGATGTCAGGGTGCTGTGATGAGCAGGAAGGTGATTTTTCTCGATATCGACGGCGTTCTCAACTGCGACAAGACTCCGAACCCGCGCAAATTTCCCTACGTCGTCGACAAGCGCCTCCTTGCCCGGCTGAAGAGACTGCTGGCCAAGACCCGGGCCCAGGTTGTCTTGACGTCTTCATGGAGGTTGGACCCCGTCGGACTCCTGGCCGCAAAATATTGGCGGATACCTTTCGTCGACACTTTGCCGGACCTTCCCAAGAAGGCGCGCAGGGACGAAATCCTCTCATGGCTGGCGGCGCACCCCAAGACCAGACGCTATGCGATCATCGACGATGAGGATGATGGCCTCGACGAACTGCCCCTGTTTCAACCGTCTTCCAAAACGGGAATCACGCCGGAGATTGTAAGAGGCGTCCAAAGATACTTGAGCGGTGCGAGCGATAAAACGATGCGGGCCAGCCTAGTGATCCGGGTAGGCCAGAACATCCACTCGCTATTCAAAAGGAAGAAGAGCTGACGCTCCAACGTGATCCGAACCGCTTTTGACGGAGTGTATGGATATTGCTTGCCGTGTGACGCCGCCGCGAAGCGAGCGCGGATCGCCGCCCTGGCCGGCCTTTCTCCTGGCCGCTTGAGCCGCGGGGTCACGCCGGCATCCCAATGCCTGCGTCGGGGAGAAAATGCAGGCCAATGCCTTGGTTTCTCATCGTAACCGGGAACAAATTCGCGATGTCCGAATTTTTCTCCCGGATCTCACCATTTTTCGGAGTCGGCGTCATGGGCCTCTTCACCAAAGACATCAAAACGATGGACGATCTTTACCTGCACGTCCTGCAAGACATTTATTACGCGGAAAATCAAATCAAGAAGGCGTTGCCCGACATGATCGGGAAGGCAACGAACCGCGATTTGACCGCGGCCTTCAAAACCCATCTCGAAGAGACCGAGAAGCAGATCGGGCGCTTGGAAGAGGCTTTTCAACTACTGGGCAAGGAACCCGAGGGGACCTCTTGTCCGGCGATCGACGGCATCATCGATGAGGCGAATGAGGTCGCCGGCGAAATCGACAACAAGAAGGTTCTGGATGCCGCCCTCGTCGCCGCCGCCCAGGCTGTCGAGCACTACGAAATCACGCGTTACGGCAGTCTGATTGCCTGGTCAGAAGAGATGGGCCGGGATGCCATCGCGAAACTGCTGACCACCAACTTGAAGGAGGAAAAGGCCGCCGACAAGAAACTCACATCGATCGGAGAGAGGAAGGTCAACCTCAAGGCGGCTGGTTAGGCGAGGGGAAATCAATGAATGCCGGCGATGAGCGCACCCGCTCGCTTTGGATGACGCAAGCGAAGGTGGCACCCGAAGCGCTCCGGCTCGCTGAGGATCTGACCTGCGATGTAGTAGTTGTCGGGGCCGGTATCGCAGGGCTTTCGGTAGCATACGAGCTATCTCAAGTCGGCAAGTCGGTCGTCGTTCTCGATCGACGTTCGATCGCGGACGGTGTCACGTCGCGCACGACGGCGCATCTTGCGCCAGTCTGTGACGACGGCGTGGCGGAGCTGACAAAAATCCGCGGCAAGGAGATGGCCGCAAAGTTTCAGGCCAGCCAGAGCGCGGCCGTAGACCGCATCGAAGCAATTATCAATAAGCACAGCATCGCCTGCGATTTTCGCAGGCTTAACGCTTATCTGTTTCCGGCGCCCGGTATGAGCTTCAAGGACGCCCGCGAGACGCAGGACGAGGAATACAAGGCGCTCCGCGCTGCCAAAGTCGAAGTCGAGAAGGCCAAGGGCATCCCACTCGTCGGATTCGAGGATGCGCCGGTGCTGCGCTACGCGCGCCAGGCGACTTTTCATCCGCTCAAATACTTGAAAGGTCTCGTCGTACAAATCGAGGCCCAGGGCGGCAGGCTCTTTGCAAACAGCCCCGTCATCGAGTTCGAGGAGGGCGATAATGGCGCGCAGGTGAAGCTTGAGGGCGGCATGCGGGTGAATGCCGGACACGTCGTCTTTGCGACCAATTCGCCCATCAACGACCGGATTGCCCTCCACAGCAAGATGGCGCCGTATCGAACGTATGCAATGGCCTTCACGCTGCCCCGCGGCGCGCTTGTCGATGCGCTCTTTTGGGACATGGCGGATCCCTATCACTACATCCGCCTGCAGCCGGGGCCTGGCTCGGTCGACTATCTGATCGTCGGCGGCAAGGATCACAAAAGCGGCGAAGCGAATGACGGGGATGTCAGGTTCGAGGCATTGGAAGCGTGGATCCGCGAGCGGGTGCCGAAGCTCGGCGAACAAGCCGCCCGCTGGTCCGGCCAGGTGATGGACACGATCGACTACTGTGGATTCATAGGTTTCAATCCGGGAAACAAGCGCGCGCTGATCGCGACCGGCGACTCCGGCCAAGGCATGACGCACGGTGCCCTTGCCGGCATCCTGCTAAAAAATCTTGTCATCTACGGTGCCGGCGAATGGTCTGATGTCTACGACCCATCCCGCACACCCGTTTTCGCTACGATGAATTTTATCAACGAGAATGTCACCGCGATCAAGAACTTTGCCGAGTATCTGATGCCGGCCGAGATCGATTCCATGGATGAGCTGAAGCCGGGCCAGGGCGGCATCATGCGCGATGGCGTGCACAAGATCGCGGTCAGCCGCGGCCAGGAGGGCCAGCTTCACGTCTGCTCGGCGGTTTGCACGCACCTCGGCTGCCACGTGCACTGGAATTCCACCGAGCAGTGCTGGGATTGCCCTTGCCATGGCTCGCAGTTCAGCCCGACCGGCGAAGTTTTGGCGGGACCGGCGATAGAGCCGCTTGAAAGGCGCAAACTTCCGGTGTAGCGGAGCAACGCGCCACGGCCGATGCCCTGACGCACGTGACAGTCCCGGATCCGGCGCCGCCCGCATTAGCGGATTGGATCTGTACGGAGATCAAAGGTGAAAGCGCTCGCTTGGCAAGGCAAGAACGAGACGTGTCGATCATCTGCACCGACGCATCATGGTAGTGGCCAGAGAGGAGGGGCGTCCTGCCCAATATCCCGCCACGATGCAATCGCAGCGAGCCGATTTGCGACAGTCCTTATCTCTATCGAGCCCGCAATTTGGTGCAAGGATCTTTAACAAGATCAAGCACTGGCCGGCACGCGACGCGCGATGACAGCTGGCGGCTCTGTGTCTTGCTTTTGTTCAGCTTGCGGCGATCAGGCTATGGCCGCGCGTTAATGAGTCCGCGTCCTAGCGACGCCAAAGGCATTTGTGGTCAGTTTTCGGTGCGATCCCATAACCTACCAGACTGAGATCTGAACTACTGGTGCGGCATTCCGTCCGGCCTACTCGGGATGTGGAACGAAATCTCGCCGGTGCCCGTTTTGCAATATAACTTTTGACGGAGATTAAAGAATGCGCTCCATCATCCTCGCTCTTGCCGGCGCGTGTATGCTGTCATGTGCCACAGCCGCAATGGCAAACAGCCCCACTACGTTCACGGACGTCCAGTCGAATGCTACAGACTTCAGTTCTCGTGAGAGGATAGTGATTCGAGACGGTTGGCGACGGCATCATCGACATGATGGTTGGTGGGCTCACCGCCGTGATCGAGACTGCCGCACTGTCGTTGTAAAGCGGTGGCATCACGGTCGTCGTGTCGTGACGCGTACGCGAAGTTGTCGATAACCCAACACGGGGGTCAAAAAAGCCCCGATGTAACACGCTGCTCGACAAATTTTTTAGTGATTTCAAGCAGTTGTATTGGGGCATCTTCCGCATGTGGGCTTCTGTCAATGCAAATTAGGAGACCGTTGGATCCCAGTTCCTCTCCCTCCGCCAGGCTTACCACGACAAACATTCTTCGCTGGATTTTGCCGTGCTGAAATCGCCGATAACCGCGCGATTGGCGCGAACCCTCCGCGCTGCCCGACACCGATTTGGGGCCCGAACTTCTTTCTCTCGGCTCGTTTGTCTCCAAATCTTCCGACTCCGCGATTCTAGTCGGATTCCGTAAGCAACCCCCCTAATGGCCCGACGTTTTCTCATGTTCTCCGTCAATCCGAATTGAGCAACATTCTTATCAAAAAACGACTGGCATCTGGCCGCAATCGGAGCGGTACTGTGGCTGGTTCAGAGCGCCATTTGTGCGTTGGAATCCTGCCCTGCCGGTCTGATCGCCGAGGTGGGGCTTCGGTGGTACGGCGCGACGCCGCTGTGAACCGAACCCAACGGAGGATTCCAATGTCTGCTGCAGCGAACAAGAAGCCGGCTGTTTCAAATGCCGTACCCGCGCCCACCGTCACGGCAAAGTCGGTCCAAAAGGGCGCTGCCAACACTAAGACCAAAACCATCAGTGCGCCTTCAGACTCCAAGCAGTCTCGCATCGTTACGATGCTACAAGCACCGACGGGCGCAACGCTTGCCGGAATGATGGAAGCGACCGGTTGGCAGAAGCACTCGGTGCGCGGCTTCCTCGCAGGTGTAGTGCGCAAGCGCCTGAAGCTGAAGCTCATGTCAGAGAAGATCGACGGCGACCGCGTCTACCAGATCGCGGGTACTAACGTTGCCAAATCACAGCGCCGCGGATCCAAGACCCGGTCGCGCTGAGCGTTATCATGGCGCGCGTCAGGATCGGTCCGGCAGCACTGGACCGCAAGACACTCGACGGCGAGCTTGCGCGCTTGCGTGAGCTCGACGTCGGTGCGCTTCGGGCGCGTTGGCACACGCTGTTCCGGAAGACGCCACCGTCCCACCTACCCCGCCATCTGCTGTACCGCGTCCTGGCGTATCGGTTGCAAGTCGAACAGTTCGGCGACCTCGATGCGGAGAGCAAACGCCTGCTCGATCGGGCAGAGTCTCCCGAGCAGATGGGACAGCGCGCAGTGGACCAGGGCCGCCGCATCGCGGAGATCAAGCCCGGCACCGTGCTGGGCCGGGAGTGGAACGGGCAGATGCAGCGGGTCGCGGTCTTGGCCGACGGCTTTGCCTGGAACGGCAAGACCTATCCGAGCCTGACCAAAGCCGCCTTCGCCATCACCGGCACGCGCTGGAACGGGCCCAAGTTCTTCGGCCTGCGCGACAAACCAGCAAAGGAGGCCCGTTCATGAATAACGGCTCATCCAAACCCGTCCGGTGCGCGATCTACACCCGGGTCTCGACCGATCAGGGGCTCGATCAGGATTTCAACTCGCTCGACGCCCAATACGATGCTTCACAATCCTACATTCGCAGCCAGGCACATGCCGGCTGGACCATGCTGCGATCCAAGTACGACGACGGTGGCTTCTCCGGCGGCAACACCGACCGTCCCGCCCTGCAGCGGCTGCTCGACGACGTCCGCGCCGGCAAGATCGACATCATCGTGGTCTACAAGGTCGACCGGCTGACCCGGTCGCTCGCCGACTTCGCCAAGCTGGTCGAGCTGTTCGACAAGCACAATGTGTCCTTCGTCTCGGTGACCCAGCAGTTCAACACCACCACCTCAATGGGACGGCTGACCCTGAACGTGCTGCTGTCGTTTGCCCAGTTCGAGCGCGAGGTCACCTCCGAGCGCATCCGGGACAAGATTGCCGCCTCAAAGCGCAAGGGCCTCTGGGTCGGCGGCATGGCGCCCATGGGCTACGACACCAAGGATCGCAAGATCACCGTCAACCAAATCGAGGCCGAGCGGGTCCGCACCATCTTCTGCAGCTACCTCAAGCTCGGCAGCCTCAACCTGCTGATGGCCGACCTGCGCAAGCGTGGCATCACCTCAAAACTTCGATCACTGAAGACGGGGAAATCCGTCGGCGGCATCGCGTTCACCCGGGGACCGCTGGCCTATCTGCTTCGCAACCGGTTCTACATTGGAGAAGTTGTCTTCAAGGGCGACGTCCTGCAAGGCGAGCAGCCGCCGATCATCGATCGTGATCTGTTCGATGCTGCCCAGGTCAAACTCGACGAGCAGAACAACAGTCACAACACCAACAGGATGAAGTCGGCGGCCTTGCTGACCGGACGTCTGTTTGACGACCGCGGCAACCGCATGAGCCCAAGCCACGCCCGCAAGCGCGGCATCAAGTACCGGTATTACCTGTCATCCGCCCTGCTTGATGGGCGTCCAGCCAATGCCGGATCAGTACCGAGGGTGCCGGCTGTCGAGATCGAGACTCGGATCGTCAAAGCCATCCGGGAGCATCTCGGCCTCGACGGAACGAATGACGAAGCCGCCATCGTCAAGGCGCATGTCATCCGTGTTGAGGTGCAGGCAGATCAACTCATTGTCCATCTCGCCTCGACGCAAAAGCCCAAGCGGGGTCGGCCGAGCGCAGACAACGTCCTTCAGGTTCCGTGGCAAAAGACGCCATCGATCCGGCGCCGCGAGATCCTGCTGCCGAGCAACGGATCGTCGCGGCCCCAGGACGTCCGCCCGATTCGCTCCGAGACCCGCGCCACGCTGGTGGCAGCGATCGCACGTGGGCGTGGTTGGCTCGACGAGATCATCGCGGATTCGAACACCACGACCGAAAGCATCGCAAAGCGAGAAGGATGCAGTCCGCGCAAGATCAACAAGACGATCTCGCTGGCATTCCTCGCGCCGGATCTTGTGAAGGCAGCGATCGAAGGAAAGCTGCCCCGCGGCATGGGCGTTGCTCGCCTATTCGACTTGCCAACGGAATGGGCGCGCCAGCGTCAAGTGCTCGGCCTCGCCACGCAATAACACCTTTTATCGAACCGCTCTCCGCAACCGCCGTCTCTGTTTCCGGGAAACGGGATTTGACGACCAGAGAAAAGGGCACCGGAATGGGCGTCAGGATTCCGTCGGCCGTCTCTGGAGACTGAGTGGACGCGCGAAACGCCGCCACATCGGCGTTATTCTCCGCGCTCGGGGAAATCTCCCGGTTCGAACGAGTGCGTGGTGGGCCCGGCAGGACTCGAACCTGCAACCAGACCGTTATGAGCGGTCGGCTCTAACCATTGAGCTACAGGCCCGAACGCAATGACACCACCGAAACTATAACATGACGCGGCGGGAGCAACGAGGCGGCAGGTCATCGACACCAGCCACCACTCCCTCCCCTCTACAGCCTCAACAGGCGCGTGGCATTGCCGCTGAGGATCTTCGCCTTGTCTTCGTCGCACAGCGGAACGGTCTTCATCCACTCGACACCGGGCGGATTGACCACGAACGGCCAATCGACGGCAAAGAGAATCCGGTCGACCCCCATCTCCTGCACGCAGCACATCAGGGCCGGCGTCGAGAAGTTGCCGCTGGTCGTGATATAGAAGTTATTGCAGAAAATATCGCGGAAGCTGATTTTTCGCGACGCGCCCGGACGCGCGATGGCGTGGTCGACGCGCCAGACCAGAAACGGCAACGTCTCGCCAAGGTGCCCAAGAACGATCTTGAGCTTCGGGTGCTTGTCGAACACGCCCGACAAGACCATCCGGATGGCCGTGGTCGCGGTCTCGACCGTATAGCCCCACGCCGCGCGAACAACCATCGGAAAATCTTTGACGTAGTCGTTGTAATAGACGTCCATCACGCGGCTGTCCGGCAGGCCGGGATGGAAATAGATCGGCACGTCGAGCTTCTCGGCGCGCTCGTAGATCGGCCAGAACCGCTTGTCATCCAGGAACACGCCGTTCGAGAGACCGTGCATCATCGCGCCTTTGAAACCATGTTTGGTGACGGTGCGTTCAAGCTCGTCGGCGGCTGCGGCAGGATCATTCGAGGGCAACGTCGCGAAGGCTGCGAAGCGCTTCGGATTGGCGGCGCACACCGCCGCAAGCCGATCGTTGACGACCCGAACGATCGCGGCCGCACCATCGGCCGGCAGCTTCTGCGCGGACGGCGCACCGTGCGAGAGCACCTGCATGTCGATTCCGGCCTCGTCCATCTCCTTGATCCGCAGGGCGCCGAGATCGAACAGGCGGTCCATCTGCGGACCGGGCCGGCCGGACTCCACGCCGGTGTAGGTCTTGGACAGGTCGGCGTCCCAATAGTGCTCCTCGACTGCGATCACCGGGCAATTCGGCTTTGTAAACATTGTTTTTCTCCTCGCGTTTCCGCGCTGTTCGTACCAGGGTCCAGGGATCGTGTCACGACTGCGGCCCCACCGATCCACGCCGTTCGCGTTGGGGCTTCCGCTTCACCGTCGCTGTGATAAAGCTCGCGCGAGCGCCAATGGGCACGACAATCGTCGGCCACATCCGATCAGCAGAGCCGTTTGCGGCCACGAGGAGACTTTCGATCATGAAGCATGTTTCAGCCGGTGTTGCGGTTCGCGATCTGGCGCACATCCTGGGCTTTATCGTTTTGATCGCGGCCGGCACGCCGAGCGCCGCC
>Ga0207707_10005650_pt1 | contig 10944 bp, 10 predicted proteins | sample KBSC83BmetaG_FD_184336 | JGI IMG/M metagenome (GOLD analysis project Ga0207707, IMG submission 184336) | Corn rhizosphere microbial communities from Kellogg Biological Station, Michigan, USA - KBS C8-3B metaG (SPAdes) (version 2) | ecosystem: Host-associated > Plants > Roots > Rhizosphere ... | reverse complement strand
GCCGACGCGCGATATGCCTGGTACGGTCCGTCGCTGCTCATCACGACCGCCCGCGGCGAGTGCACCGAGAATCACTGCCTGACCGGCTTCTATTTTCGCGAAGCCCGTCATCTCTCCGTGCTTCGCCTGGAACTCAATGGCGCCGCGCCGTGGCTGTGCGCCGACAGCACGACGTCGCACCAACAACTCGATTTCGTGTACGTCTACCCCGAGCTCACGGAATTCGGCGGCGGCGGGACCGACGTCTCCTCGGACACGAGCCCGCAGGATGCGCATGGCGTGACGGCCCGCGGCATCGACGTCCGTGTTGGCGAGCGCGTGCGCTTCGATGGACTCGACGTCACGCTCGTTCTCGCGAATCGGACGACGCTCGCCGCCGATCTCGAGATCGCGTGGACGCTGGCTGCCGATTTCTCCGACATTCAAGAAGTCGTCGCCGGTTCGCGTCAGCAGGAGGCGAGCGTCGAGCGAGAACGCCTCGAGCAGGGCATTCGACTGCGGTACTGCCATCCACAATTGTCGCTGGCGACCGTGATCACCACTGCGGGGGGTCCTGCGTGGAGCGTGTCTCGCGACCGTCTTGTCGCGCGCGTGCGCCTCGAGCCGCGTACCGCACTCGAGACATCGCTCGCGATCACGGCACTCGACGGGACTGCGCCCATCGATGCGCAGCTCGACGCTCGGCGTTCGCGCAGACTGCACGCCCGGCGTTCGTCGCTCACGACCATCGAGATTCCGACTAACGGAGTGCTCGATCGCATCGTTCGAAACGCGGCTTCCGACGTGACCGCGCTCGCGCTGATGGAGGGCCCGGACGACGAATGGTTGATCCCGCAGGCCGGCCTGCCGTTCTATCCCGCACTCTTTGGCCGCGACGCGCTAACGGCAGGATGGCAAACGGCGTTGCTCGACGCCGGCGCAATGACGGAGGCCGCGCTGGCGAAACTCGGACGCCTGCAGAGCGACCACGTCGACGATTGGACGGACGAGCAGCCCGGCCGGATTCCGTTCCAGATTCGAACCGGCCCGCTCGCTCGACTCAACCTCAATCCGTACGGCAGGTACTACGCGGACTTCGCGAGCCCGTTCATGTACATCATCGCGCTCGGCCACGCATTTTCGTGGTCGGGCAGCACGGCGCTGCTCACGCGTCACTGGGACACGGCGCGCCGAATTCTGGATTGGGCTCGTGACTACGGTGACATGGACGGTGATGGATACGTCGAGTACCAGACCCGGTCGACTGTCGGCACGAAGAATCAGGGGTGGAAGGACAGCGGCAACGCGATCGTGTACGAAGACGGCACGACCGTGCCCGCACCGCTCGGCACGTGTGAATTGCAAGGCTACTGGTTCGCGGCGCAGCAAGTGATGGCGGTGCTCAACTGGGTGCTCGACAAGCACGACGATGCGCGTGCGCTCTGGGACTCGTCGCTCGCGCTCAAGCAGCGGTTCAATCGCGATTGGTGGATGGAGGACCAGGGATGCTTCGCGCTCGCGCGCGACGCATCGAAGCGCTTGGCGCGGAGCATCTCGTCCAACGTTGGGCACTGTCTCGCGACGGGCATCGTCGATGATGATCGCGTGCCGCGCGTCATCGAGCGGCTGTTTGCGCCGGACATGTTCAGCGGTTGGGGCATTCGCACGCTGTCGGCAGAGCACCCGTCGTACAACCCGCTCGCCTATCATCTCGGCAGCGTGTGGCCCGTCGAGAACGCAACCATCGCGTTCGGACTGCGACGCTACGGCTTCGATGAACGCGCCGCCGCACTGGCCGGCGGACTCTTCGATCTGGGCCAGCTCTATGACTTCGGCCGCATCCCGGAGTGTGTGGGTGGATATGCGCGGACCGAGTTCCCGCAGCCGGGTGCCTATCCGCGGGCCAATCCGCTGCAGGCCTGGAACCAGTCCGCCTACGTGCTGCTCATCCACGTTCTGTTAGGCATGCAGCCGCTGGCGCCCGTGCGGACGCTCATCGTCGATCCCGTGCTGCCCGCGTGGCTCTCCGAGATCGTGCTCCGCAATCTCCGCGTCGGTGACGCAACGGCGACGATACGCTTCACGCGCGACGCCGACGGTCGGGCGCATGCCGACATCCTCGAGCGCGACGGCGCGCTCCGGCTGCTGCACCAACCGCCCGTCCAATCGTTGCACGCCACGGTGTCCGACCGGCTGGCGGCGCTCCTGCGGAGCGTCCGGCATCACTGAGTCATGAGGGAAGCGGGAAGCGCGCGCCGACGCCCGCTCCCGCTTCCGTCGCGGTTGCGCGTACGGGTAGCTGGCTATATATTATTGCCAGCTACCTGTAGCGGAGCACCTATGACACGCGATGAGCCGGGCGGGCGCGGTCCCCTCGGCGCCGGCACGCTGGAGATGCTGATCCTCAAGTCGCTGAGCGCCGCACCGATGCACGGCTACGGCATCGCGCAGCACATCGAGCGCCTGTCCAAGGACGTGCTGTCCGTCGAGCAGGGCTCGCTCTATCCCGCCCTCGAACGGCTTCAGGTGAAAGGATGGGTGACGTCCAAATGGGGGCCGACACCCACCGGCCGCCAAGCGCGCTACTATACCATCACCGCCGCCGGCCGCAAGCAGCTCGGCGAACGGAAAGCCGAATACGAACGCGTCGCCCTCGCCGTCGCGCGCGTGATGCGGCGTGCCTAACGGATGTCTCGGCTCGACGGCCTCCGGTACCGCATCGCGGCGATGCTCCACCGGTCGCGGTACGCGCGCGAGCGTGAGCGCGAGATGCAGCTGCACTTGCAGCTCGACGCCGCGCAGCGCGAGCACGCCGCCCGGGGCGCGCTCTCGCCGCGCGATGCCTGGTCCGCTGCCCGGCGCCGCTTCGGCAACGTCACCTACCTGAGCGAGGAGACACGACGGATGTCGGCGCTCGGCTGGCTCGACTCGCTCGAGCGCGACGTCCGGTTCGCCGCGCGCAGCATGCGCCGCGCGCCGGGGTTCACCATCGTGATTGCCTTGTCGCTCGCCCTCGGCATCGGCATCAACGCGTCCATCTATTCGCTCATCGACGCCGTGCTCGCCCGTCCGCTGCCCGTGCACGACCCCGAGCGCCTCGTCATCGTCGGAGATCCGAGCGACGTCGACTCGCGTGGTCACGGCACGCCTAACGGTGAGCTCTTCTCGTATCCGTTGTACGTGGACGTGCGCGACAACGCACGCGCGTTCGATGGACTCGCCGCCGTTGGGGACCCGGGGCGCGTCGATGCGCGTCTCGTCGAGACGTCCAGCGACATGGAGCATCCGCGCGGACGCCTCGTCTCGGGCAACTACTTCGCGCTGCTGGGTGTCGGTGCCGCCGCTGGACGAACATTCGATGCGTCGGCAGACGAAGCGGGCGCGTCGCCGCAAGCGACGATCAGCTACGCCTATTGGGTTCGGCGCTTCGCCCGGGATCCGTCCATCGTCGGCCGCAGCGTCCTCATCGACGGCGTGCGCGTCACGATCACTGGTGTTGCGGCTCCCGGGTTCACGGGCGATGTCGTCGGCGAGTCGACCGACATCTGGCTGCCGGTCGGGCTCGGCGACAGGCTCCATCCGAACTCGCCCGTGCTGCGCGACCGACGCCTCATGTGGCTGTTGCTCTTCGGGCGCGCCAAGCCCGGCTTGACGATCGAGCAGGTTCGCGCGCAGACGACACCGGTGATCAGGTCGGCGATTCTCGCTGCCGCAACGTCCGATCAACTCGCGGACATCAAGGACCGCGGCCTAACGTTCAAGTTCGCTCCGGGCGCGCGCGGGCTTTCGAGCCTGCGCGACACCTTCCGCACGCCGCTCATCACGCTCATGCTCGGCGTCTCGCTGTTGCTGTGCATTGTACTGGTGAACGTCGCCAACGTGTTGCTCGCCCGCGGCCTCGCGCGCCGTCGCGAAATCTCGCTGCGCCTCGCCGTCGGGGCGAATCACGCCCGTGTCGTGCGCCAACTCCTAACGGAGAGCATGGTGCTGGCCGTCGTCAGCGGCGGGGTCGCGGTGCTCGTCGCCTGGTGGGGCAGCCGCGTGCTCCTCCGCATGGCGTCGGAGGGCGACACCGTTTCGCTGTCGGTTGGCCCGAACCTCCACGTGATCGCGTTCACGCTTGCCGTGTCGATTGTGTCGGCGCTCGTGTTCGGCTTGGCGCCTGCGCTGCGCGCATCGCGCATCGATCTCGCGTCCGCGCTGCGCTCCACGGGGCGGTCGGTCACGCACGGTGCGCGATTCGGCACATGGCTCATCACCGGACAGGTCGCGCTGTCGCTCCTGCTGCTGGTGGGTGCATCCATCCTTACGCACAGTTTGAAAAAAACGGAATCGCTGCCGCTCGGCTTCGACCGTGCGCACCTGATCGTCGCCGATCTCGACATCGCGACGCCCGGCTACGCATCCGAGCGCCTCGCCGCTGCGGTTCACACGCTGCACGATCGAGTGTCGCGGATTCCGGGCGTCGCGCAGGTCTCCTACTCGCAGAACGGGATCTTTACCGGCACCGAGTGGCACACCGACGTTCGCGTCGCCGGCCAGGTGGTGCGCTCATCGCGTGACACCGTCAGCGCGGCCGACGCCGTCGGAGCAGAGTACGCGCACACAATCGGCGCCCATCTCCTGGCCGGCCGAGATCTCGAGGCGCAGGACGAAGGCGTCGCGCCGCACACCGCGATCGTCAATGCGTCGTTCGCGCGCTTCTACTTTCACGGTGCCAGTCCGATCGGACAGATGGCGCAGTTCGATGATTCGAGCGCGCTGCGCATCGTCGGTGAGATCGCGGACGTCCATGGACAGTCGCTCGACACGGCAGGCGCTCCCGGTGACGCTCGCCGCATCTACGTCCCATATCTCCGCACGAGCGGCACGACGAAGTTCGGCCAGCCTAACGAGCTGCGGCTCCTGGTGCGCACGAGCGGCGATCCGGCACCATTGCTGAAAGACGTTCGACGTGCGATCACCGAGGCCGATCCGGCGATTGCGATCGACGACCTGGAGCCGGTCTCGCGGCTGGTCCGCTATTCGATTCGCGACGAGCGCCTCGTCGCGCAACTGGCAACGGGCCTCGGCATCCTCGCCCTGATGCTGGCGGCGATCGGCTTGTTCGGTGTCATGAGCTACAGCGTGGGACGCCGCACGAGCGAGATCGGCGTGCGCACTGCGTTAGGCGCACGCCGGGCGGACATCGCGCGGATGGTCCTCCGCGACGGCCTGCGTCCGGTGATGGCCGGCGTCGTACTGGGCCTGCCGCTCTCGATCGCGGCCATGCGACTGCTCGAGCACCATCTCAACGACATCTCGAGCGATCCGGCGTCGGTCGCCATTGCCGTCGCCGTCCTGCTGGCGGCGGCCGCAGCGGCTGTGCTCGTTCCGGCTCGGCGGGCGACGAGGATCGATCCGATCGGGGCGCTCCGCGAGGAGTGACGGAATCGGCGGCGACACCGTGCCGCGGCACCCGACGTGCGGCAAGCGGACGCGCATGACGATTACCGGCGAGCAGCCCGGCACATTCGACCGTAACACGCGCGCGCTGTCGCTTCTGCGCATCGCCGTCGGCGCGCTGTTTCTCATTTTCGCCGAGTACAAGATCGTCGGCACGCAGTTCACGTTAGGCGGGGGCTTCGACGGATGGATCCGCCGCTTTCTCGCCGACGGCGCCGCCTACCCGTTCATGATTCCCGTCCTGCGCGGGTTCGTGCAGGAGCACAGCGTAGCCATCGCGTTCCTCGTTGCATATGGCGAGCTCGCGATCGGCCTGGCGCTGGTGCTCGGCGTGCTGGTTCGCACCGCCAGTGTCGCGGGCTTCATCTACATGCTGGCGTTGCTCTTTTCGTCCAACTATCCCGGGGCGGACGCCGCATTCTGGCAGTATTTCGGAGCGTCGTTAGACCACTCGGTTCTGGCGATGTGCTTTGCCGCTTTCGCGATCGGCAAGCCCTTCGCGTTCTCGCTCTCTTCCGTCCGCGCCCGTCGCGCTTCCGTCGGCACCCCGGTGATTGAGCGGATCCGCGAGATTCAGGGCGGCAGGAGCTCAGTCATCATCGTGCCGGACACCGACCGCGGCGCCGGCGATGACCGCGCCGAGCACCGCGGCGCCTAACGCGACCCACGGCTTCCGCTTTGCCAGCCAGAGCTCGACACTGCTGGCGCGCGCACGATCGTCGAAACGACCGTGCGCGGCGAAGTCGGCCGCTACGGGATACCAGAGATTGTCCGGTCGGCTCGGATCCGCGGGAGTCTTGGTTTGCTCGCCCGCATAGCCGGTCTTTCCAAGATCGCGGTCGATGTACGCCGGCACGAGCTTTTCGCCGACCACGGCCTTGATCGTCGACCAACTCACGAGAAACTCGCGGCCGACGTCGTGCCTCACCGCGTGGTGGACGGCGTCCGCGCCGACCTCCGGCTGGTAGATGGGCGGCACCGGCTGCGGCTGACGCGGCAATCGACTCTTCGCCCAATCGAATTGCGGCGTGTTCATCGCGGGCATCTGCACCATCGTGGTGCGCACCTTACTGTCGTCGTGGATGAGCTCACTCAAGAGCGATTCGTGAAATCCCATGATCGCGTGCTTCGACGCGCAATACGCCGACTGCAGCGGGATGCTTCGATGCGCGAGCGCCGAGCCGACCTGGATGATGACACCGCGATTCCTCGGCAGCATGCGCTTGAGGGCGGCGAGCGTACCGTGGACGTAGCCCAGGTACGTCACCTCGGTCACGCGACGAAACTCACCGGCGGTCATCTGCTTGATCGGCGAGTAGACAGACACCATCGCGTTGTTGATCCACACGTCTATCGGCCCGAGCTCCGTCTCGACGCGTGCCGCCGCTTCCTCCACCGCATCCGCATCGGCAACGTCCAACGGCAGCACCAGCCCGCGTCCGCCGAGCGATTCGACCTCGACGAGGGTTTGCTCGAGTCGCTCGCGACCGCGCGCGATGAGTCCAATCGCACTGCCGTCGCGCGCGAATCGCCGCACGATCGCCCGGCCTAACCCAGCCGACGCACCGGTCACGACGATGACTTCGTTCATGTTGCCTCTTGGTCCAGGGCGAGCTTGAGAACGTCGGCCGAGTGCACAGGCCGCCTGTTCGTGGTTTGGATGATCTGCTCCCGGCAGCTGAACCCGTCGGTGATGATGAGCGTGCGGTCGTCCGCATTGCGGACGGCGGGCAGCAGCACCCGTTCGCCACAGGCAATGGACACGTCGTGGTGGGCGCCTCGATGTGCGCGACGTCGAGCACGTTCATGCCGCGGATCACCTCGGCCAGCGTGTCCACACGCCGCGAACGCCGCGGCTTCTTCATGTCGTACTTGAATGAATCGGATCTTCTCGGACCGGGTGCGAAGCGCCTCGAACACGCCGTCGATGCCATCGCCGGGCAAACCGAAAATGGTATCCACGCCCCAGGCGATCAGGCGGTCGACGAGCAGATCGGCCACGGTTGGTGACGACATGTTCCCTCCTGAGGCGCGTGACCCCGTGTGCAAGCCCGGTGCGTGCACGGGCCGCATCGAGGTCGAGGTCTCAAGTTCTGTACCGGATATGCGACTTGCCCGGCGGCTTGGTTGGATCGCATGTTGGATCACACGAAGCCGGCCGGAGGATGGAATGACGACGAGCCGCCAGACCAATTCGATGGATCACCCGACCCTTCGGCGACTGGTGGACGAGGCCGACGGGCTAACGCTCGAGGAACAAATCACGCTGCTCAAAGGACTCATTCCAGGTGTGGCGGCGCAGATGACGCCGCGGGAGTTCGCGATGCTGGCGTTCGAGCTGCGCATGAAGGGCGAGCGCTTTTACGACGCGAAGCAGCATCCGGGCGAGGGACGGGCGGCTCGACACGTCATGGGCGAGCGCGACCTCGAGGGTCGCTGACCAAGCGATCGAACTTTTTTGATGCGGGAGCGCTGCCTAACGCTCACGCGATGGCGCCGGCGGTAGAGGCTACCGGCACTGGTCCGGCGCTCACGAGCTGGCGGCGCAACAGGTCGACGCGGAGGTTGAGGCCTTCGAGCGCGATAGCGCCGAGGAGTACCATGTCGCTGTCGTTGGCAAAGACGACCAGCGTTGGCGCAGATCGACCACCGGCGTAGATCATCGCAAAGCCGGCCCCATGTCGTCGACCATATACCCTCCCGTCGGGAACGAGGTATCCTTCTGATGCCCCGCGTCTCGAATGTCTGCGAGCGCGCTGCAGGCTCGCCGAGCGTATGCTCGGCCGGGTGTCCGCGTCAAGGTAAAGGCGCACGGGGTGGAGCGTATCAATACCATGGGCGCAACCACTAACGACATCTTCGGCGGCGGACGCGCCGAGCCGGCAGCGCCGGGCAGCTTCGGCCAAGCGCCGCCGAGCTTCCGGCTGCCCGACGAGACGCGGGTGGGCCCGGTGCGCCTCGCGATCGCCGATCTCGCGCGTTCGGTCGACTACTACACGGGGACGCTCGGCCTCCGCGAGCTCGACCGCGACGCGCGGCGGGCCGTTCTCGCGCCGCAGGGCTCCGTTAGGCCGCTGGTGGTGCTCGACGAGCGGCCGGGCGCTTCGCCGGCTCCGCGCCGTGGACGGCTCGGACTCTACCACTTCGCCATCCTGCTGCCGGACCGCGCGTCGCTCGGCCGCTTCGTGCGACACCTCGCGCACATGGGCGTACGCGCGGGATCGGCGGACCACCTGGTGAGCGAAGCGTTCTATCTGCAGGACCCGGACAACTTGGGGATCGAAGTGTACGCCGATCGTCCGCGCGACGCGTGGCGGCGCATGGGACGCCAGCTCATGATGGCCACGGATCCGATCGACATCGCGAGCCTGGTAGATGCGTCCGGCTCGACGCCCTGGGCCGGCATGCCGTTAGGCGCCGTGATGGGACACGTGCACCTTCACGTGGGCGCGATCGAGCCCGCGGCCGCGTTCTACTCCGATGCGCTCGGTTTCGACCGCACCGTGTGGAACTATCCCGGCGCGCTCTTTCTGAGCGCGGGCGGGTATCACCATCATCTCGGCACCAACACGTGGGCGGGCGCCGACGCGCGTCCGGCCGGCGAGGGGGACGCGCGGCTGGCGGAGTGGACGCTCGAGCTGCCGGACGCCGAGGGTGTCGAGGGTGCGGCCGCGAGCCTCGGCGCATCGGGCCATGCGGTGGAGCGACAGGGCGCAGACGTCGTGACGCGCGACCCGTGGGGCACGCAGGTGAGGCTCCGGGCCGTCGACTCGCCGGCGCGTTAGGCACCGGTGGGTTCGCGCGCAAGGCGCGCGCGGCGTTCGAGCACGCCGCGCACCTCGTCGAGGCCGGCACCGGCCGCACGCAGCGCGGCAAGCAGGTGGTACACGAGATCGGCTGCCTCGTCCACCGCACGTTGGGCATCGCCGTCGGCGAGCGCCACCGCCAGCTCGGCGCTTTCCTCGCCGAGCTTCTTGAGACGCAGGTTGCGGTCGTCGAGCAATCGACGCGTATAACTCGGCCTAACGGAAGGGTGTGCGGCACGCGCGGCGATCGTTGCATCGAGCGCCGAGAGCGTGTCGGCCTGGAGCGCGAGGCGCCCGAAGCAGGACGGCGCGCCCGTATGGCACGCCGGTCCAACGGGACGCACGCGCGCCAACACGGCGTCGCCATCGCAGTCGGCCGACAGCGACTCGACCAGCTGGACGTTGCCGCTCGTCGCCCCCTTGTGCCAGAGGCCGCGGCGACGGGAGTGGTAGTGCATCTGGCCGGTCGCGATCGTCTGCTCGAGGGCCTCGCGGTCGGCGAACGCGACCATCAGGACGGCGCCCGTCGACGCGTCCTGCGTGACCACAGTCACGAGGCCGCCGCCCTTGGCAAAGTCGAGCGCGTCGAGATCGAGGGATCCCGTCATGCGCCGGATCCAACGTTAGGCACGTCGAGCAGCGCGCGCGCTTCGGCAGCAAGCGCGGCGTTCGTCGCGACGGCACTGCGTCCGAACGGCGTGTGGCGGCCGGCGCAATCGGTGAACACGCCGCCGGCTTCTTGAATCACCGGGAACAACGCAGCCGTGTCCCAATCGGCCAGGATGCCGTCGAGCATCACCTCGGCCCGACCCGTCGCCACGAGAAAGTACCCGTAGCAGTCGCCCCAGTCGCGCGCGACCGACGCGCGCGACGCGATGCGGCGCCAGCCGTCCACTCGCTCCGGCGTGCGCGAGAAGCGATGGTCGGTGGTGAGCACGGTCGCGTCGTCGATGCGCGAAACGGTGGACACGGCACAGCGCGCGCCGTTCCACCATGCACCGTGGCCGATGGCCGCACACACGATTTCGCCCAGAGCAGGGAAGCTCGCGGCGCCTGCGAGGATGTCGTCGCCATCGCACACGGCGACCAGTGTGCCCCAGAGCGGCACGCCGCGCACGAACGACTTGGTGCCGTCGATCGGGTCGATGATCCACCGACGCCGCGCCTCACGCCTAACGGCGCCCAGCTCTTCGCCAATGATCCCGTCGGCTGGAAAACGCGCGCGGATCCAGTCGCGCGCGCATTGCTCGGCGCCGCGATCGGCGATGGTGACCGGCGACCCGTCCGGCTTCCGCTCGACGGTGAGTGTCGACGTGAAATGACGGAGTGCGACCGCGCCCGCCGCGCGGGCCACGTCGCTCACGGCTTCGAGTAGCAGCAATCGCTCGTCGCTCATGCGGCATCCCGGATGAGAACGTTGCGGGCTGCGAGTGCCCGCTTGATGGTGTCGATGGTAATCTCGTCGTCGTGCACGACGCCGGCGATGAGTGCGGCGTCGGCGGCGGTCTGTGTGAACACGTCGCAAAGATGCTCGGCAGTGCCGGCGCCCCCGGACGCGATCACGGGGACGGTCACGGCATCGGCTACAGCGCGTGTGAGCTCCACGTCGTACCCTGTGCGCGTGCCGTCGCGATCGATGCTCGTGAGGACGATCTCTCCCGCGCCGCGGTCGACGCACTCGCGCGCCCATGCGATCGCGTCGAGGCCGGCCGGC
>Ga0207707_10005647_pt1 | contig 10949 bp, 9 predicted proteins | sample KBSC83BmetaG_FD_184336 | JGI IMG/M metagenome (GOLD analysis project Ga0207707, IMG submission 184336) | Corn rhizosphere microbial communities from Kellogg Biological Station, Michigan, USA - KBS C8-3B metaG (SPAdes) (version 2) | ecosystem: Host-associated > Plants > Roots > Rhizosphere ... | reverse complement strand
CTGATCATCCCGCTGGAAATTTCAAGCGGATGAGGGAGCGCTCGTGGTCTCTGCGTGTAGTTAGTTTTTTCCTTTGGCCGAAATTTTCGGCCGCCGTATTTGCGTTTTAACGCGCGATCTCGGGCTGACTTTAGTCGTGGTATTACCTTTTTCAAGCCGAAGCTCGTAGGGGCGGTCTTCCTTAAGCATCTTGTAGATGATCCGAGACAAGTGTCGCCCCAGAGCCCGAATTGCCTGATTGTGCTTTTTCCCCTCGCTTCTTTTCTTCTCGTAGTATCGCTGCGACTCGGGGACATACTTTCGATGCCGATCCACGGCGATCATCATCGCCGCTTTGGCTCGTGTGTTCACGTGCTTGGGCGCTTTGGTTCCCCGGTATTTCCCCGAGCTGTTGTCCAAGGTTGACATGCCGAGATACAAGGAAAGACTTCCCTCGGAGGAAAACCGCTCGATGGTTCCGATTTCGCCAGCCAATTCTGAACTGCACACAGCACCAAACCCCGGAATGGTCCGTAGAAGCTTGGCGATCTTGGAGGCCCTGGCAACCTCTGCAATCTTGGTCTCCAACCGTTTAATCTTCTCATCGAGTTCCAGACACCGTTTGGCATCTTCCTGGATCATCTCGCCGACCCAGTTGACCTCTTGACTAAAGTGGGCGCGCTTTTGCCAGCCTTCAATGATGGCGGCCGTTTTTACTCCCACTGAAGGGATCTTCAAAAGCGTGCTGCGCCGTAGCCGGGCAAGCTGATGGAATGTGTCCGCACTGAGGAGAAAATTTAAAAACCACTGATTGCTCGCTTCCCGAGTAATCTCTAACAGGCCCGGACACACCGCTTGGAGATCGGCCTGAAGATTGTTCACCACCCGCACCCGCTCGTTGACCAATCGGCGGCGGCGCCGAGTTAATCGCTTGAGGACTTCATTTTCGGGCGCTGTGCTCCTGACTTCCTGGAGCACTTCTTTAGCCAGCGGCAAATGATCGCTTAGCTGAAACAGCTCCAATCCCTTGCGCGCATCGATCCGATCACTCTTGGCGGCGCCAGGAAATATCTCCTTGAACCGGGCAAACTTTAAGTTGTTAAGATTATAAAGCCGGTAGCCTCGCTCCCGCACCATGCTGTCGAGCGGCCGAGCATGGCCGTTGTAGCCTTCCATCGCTACGGCTACCGGATAGTTCTTTTTCCTGCGATGCTTCTCGATACGAGAAAAGAACTCGTGAAAACCCTCGGGTCGGTGCTCGATCTCGAATTCCTCCAACACCTCGCCGCTCGATAGTCCCATCGCCACGCTGTGACGACGATACCCCACATCCACACTGACCCTGAGTTCTAATGATTTTTCCTCTGCTGACACGTAGCTCCTCCTTCGTAGATCGAGATGTTCATCATCCTTCGGTCTCGTCTACTTACAGAGCCACGTATTCTGATGAGAATATGGCACCATCCCGGTCGACCCTCGGACGATGCAGGTGACGAGGGCGGCATTTCAGACTGTGTGAGCCTGAATGAACAGGCCACTGACCCCAAGAGCCACACCCTCGTCAGGAACTCTTATATCGGTTTCGCTGAGATCCGGCTACCTGCTAAATTCCGATGGTAGACCTTAACTGCTGCTCTCTCTTAATCACCTATAAACCTCAGGTATTCATGCTGCTCAGACTGACAATCGAAAGCTAGCTTTTCGATCTCAAGTAGTAGCTTGTGCTCCTCTTCTGACTTTGCTTTACTCTTTAGTCGTTGCCATTCTTCGAGAAAGAGTGACATTTGCAACTGGTTGAAAACAGTGTCTCCATACCAGTCAATCATGCGTAAGCATTGAAAAGAATCATCATCATGCGCTGGAAGAAGTCCGTGGAGATGATTTCTGGGATCTAAGACCATATGAATCGGATTTCCATTTTCATCTTCTAGTACCACACTCAATCCCATCGGAGTTTTCTCTTTCTTAAGGCAATCCCGGAAATGAAGTTACAAGCCTGCTAAGCTTGTCTGGAGGGCCGCAGGGGTCAGGCATAACAAACGATTCTGCTGAAAAACCCGTCAAATTGATTTGCCATCGGCGCTAGCAACGCTACGGATAGCAAAATAGTTTTGCGGCAGGTAAATTTTCACCCGCAGCGATGCCGTAGCCCGGAACACGAGCTGCTCCAGCGCTTACGCCGGACTGGGCGCTGCCGTTCTGATCTGGAATGTGAGCAGATTTAGATATCGTTTCACATTACACGCGGCGCCCATGAAGTAGTGCGACAACCGGACTCGGCTTAGCCCCCGATACTTTGTTCGTCTCATTGCGTGCCCACGCACCAACTCGCTGTGAGTTCCTTCGACACCATTTCTCGGATGCATGCGCTTTGAGAACTCGGCCTGCTGCATTTCTTTGCGCCGCTGCTGAACCAGATCATGGCGCAAGCCAATCACTAAAGTTCTCCGGCCGTTCTTGGAATGCGTACATTGTTTCTGTACAAGACAGCGGTCGCACTGGCTGCCCCATTCAATCCGGTAATACTCGGTTCCCAGATAACTGTCTTTGATACGGCTGCACTGCGTGTTGAGTTTACCCTGGGGACAAATCGCCTGACGCTTGTCGACATCAACCTGAAACGCATCGGTATTGTACGGCCCCTTATGCGGATTGGGGCGCGTGGGTCCTAATAACTCCAAGCCTTTTTGTTCCGCTTGCATTAAGGCGTGCTCGGTGACGTAACCGGCATCGGTGTACATCGCCTGGGGTGTAATCTCATGGTGCTCTTGTTCTGTTCTGAGCACCTCGGTTAAACCGGCCATCTCGTCCTGGGCCGCTTCGGTGGTGAACATCTCGGTAATGAAGTGCTCGGCAGGCTCGCCTTTCTCCTTGATCGGTTGTTGCGGATCAACAGTCTCGGCCACGTGCACTTTGTAGCCGGTCCACTGTTTGGTCTTTTTATCGGCATAATGGGCATCGGGATCATGCGGGTTCTGTACCGCGCGAGAAGGCCGCTGGGTGATAAGCTCTAGCTTCCCCTCGACCACTTCGAACTGCTCCGTAAAGACTCGCCGCAACAGTTTCACCGCTTCACGTTCAGCGAGCTTGGGAACCTCAGTGTCGATCCACCCAAGCAGATCGCTCATGTCTTGCCCACATTGCCGATGGCGGCTAGCTTGCTCGGTTTTGCTTAACCGCCAATTCAGATTGCTCTCTACATAAATTCCCCACAGTCGACTCCAAAACTCTGGACGCTTTTTCGTCCCAGCGTCACATGCCAAATCTTCCAACCCCAAGCGCAGCGTCTCCAGCGCACACTCCATCCAGCTCATCGCTTTGACATATCCCACGATATGGGTGCTATCGAGCCGTTGCTTGCCCTTTTTCTTCACCCATCCCAACTCCACCAAAAGCTGCACGATCCCGTCAAAAATCATTCGCTCGGCTGTTTTCTCCTCCAGCCGGTCGCGAAAATAAACCAACACCGTGGAATGAAACCCGCCGTAGTCCAGTGCCAAATCCAACGCGTACTTCCAACCCAGATGATAAACGACTTGCTCGCTGGCTCTTCGGTCGGCCGCTCTCTCCATAAACTGGAGCAGCGTTACCCCGCATAAAAGCACTGGATCAATCGGTGGCCGACCGTTCTCAGTGCAGTAAAGCGCGTCGAGCTTAGGCCCTAGCTCTAATAGCTTGGGCCAAATCTTTTCCCGAAATAGCCGGTAGCGGTTGGCTGGACCGAAAAGATTTCCAGCTAGATAATCGGTATGATAAAAACTTCTCTGTCCATCGATCGGTCTCACACTCATGGGAAAACCTTGAGGCCCACTCCCGTCCATTGTCAATATTTATTCTATTGATATGACGAAATACCAAGAGGGTTTTTCAGCAGAATCACAAACAATCATAACAAACTAAGTCTTCTGCTCTCGTGCCGCGCCGCCAAGCGCGATAACATCCGGCGTGAATGGAAAATCCTTAAATGACGAAATCTCTCCGTCCGTTCTTTTGCTGAACTCAGGGACTCTGAACACTGTCGAACATTCCCGAGGAAATTTCTGAACACCAGCTAGCTAGACGAACTAACTCCCCATGAGCTTTTTAAGCTTGTCGATGACCTCTTTCGGCTGCGCCATGACATCTTTCGCGAGCGCTTCGACTTCTTCACCGGTGGTAGGATTCATGTCGAGTTTTTTCCGCTTGGTCTCGGCGAGAAAATCCGGATCTTTCATCGTCTTGTTGAACGCATCGCGGATCGTTTTAACCAGCGCGGGCTGCATTCGCGGTGGCGCGAGATACGGTCGGTGAAAATCACCGGAAGCGAGCAGCACAGTTGCCAGACGCCTTCCCGACTCCTGAGTCTTGTATTTGTCCATCAGCTCAAAAATCGTCGGCGTATTGGGGAGCTTTTCGTCTCTCGTTCGCCCGCCTTGCGCCAACTCGCGGGTAAAGCCGTTTTTCCGCCAGGTATGAAATGGCTCGCGGGAAAAATACGCTTCCGAGCTGAGCGAGCGGCAGACGATCTCGTTCCGTTCGACGGCAAGATCGATTTCATTCCCGCCCTGATAGCCGGCGATGACGTTGAACCTGGCGCCGACGGTTTCCTCCAAAAGCTTGGGGACAAAATAGCCCATGTTGCTCATCCCCGTTGTGCCGCACTTGGGCGGCTCCTTGGCGCTCCGCACATCGTCGATGGTTTTGAACGGCGTGTCAGCGCGCATTTAAAGCACCTGCGGCGATTTGGTCGCGTTGCCGACCCAGGTGAATTTGGTCCAGTCGAATTTGACCACCGGCCGGCCGATCAGTTGCTCGAAGTACAAACCGGCGTTGATCGCACCCAGGGTCAAACCGTCGGGCTTCGACACGGTATAAATATAATTGGCCGCGATCATGTGGCCCGCGCCCGGCATATTTTGCACGAGGATATTGGGATTACCGGGCAGATAGCGGCCCATGTAAAGAGCGATGGCTCGCGCGTAAAGATCGTAGAGATCGCCGGCAACCGTGCCCACGATGATCGTCACAGTCTTACCGCGGAAGTCGGAGGTCTGAGCGAAAGCTGGGGTATCAAGAATGGACCAGAAGAATATCAGCGCGACGAATTTCCTCATCTGCCCTCCTACTCGAGCACACCCCAAATTCAATGGCGCGGTTCAGCTCACCACGTCTCGGCTCGGCCGCCCTGCACCCACCAGTTCAATCGCGGCTCGATGCGAAGTTCATAGCCCTTGCCGTGCTGCTTCGCGAGCTCGTAACATTTTTTTGCAAGCGCGATGTCGATGATCCCCTGCCCGCCCTGATTTTTGTAGAGAATAATCTGTTTATCGTTGGTTCGACCCGCCGCCTTGCCAGCGAGCACATCGGAAATTTCCACGACCTTCTCCCAGTTCATGACACCGCTTTGCACCGGCCAGTAAATGTCACCCTGTTGGGAATCGATCGCCTGAGATTTCGAGAGCGCGACGACGAAGTCGCAGCGCCGTAGGGTATCGTCGTCGATTTCCCGGCGCGGCGCGGCGAGATTTCCGCTTTTGACCAGCTCGATATTGCTGCCGACCACCGAGATAACGTATTGCCCTGCTTCCAACCACGAGCCTTGGATCACGGGAACGTTGGTATTGGTCATGCAGAGAATGATGTCGACGTCTTTGGCTGCCAGTTCGGGCGAAGCCACCGGCGTCACGACGACACCGGTCTTGGCGCTGATTTTTCGCGCGAAGCCTTCGCGGTGCGCCGCCGTCGGACTGTAAATTTTCGCGCTCTCGATCTCGCGCATTTCGCACAAGCCGGCGAAAGTTGCCCACGCCTGCTGACCCGCACCATAAATGCCCACGCGCTTCGCGTCCTTGCGCGCAAACCGATCCAGCCCGGCCAGACTCGTCGCCGGCGTGCGCAAGTCCGCCACCCCGGTGAAATCCCGCGGCCGATGCGCCATAACGCCGAGCAGCGAACCGGTGTCGCTGTCATAGATCAACGCCAGCTCGGTTTGTTCGGGATTGAAGGGCGGACGCTGCTGCGTGCTCGCGGCGATCGCCTTTCGATGAAGCGCCACCTGCGCGCCGATCGCACCGTAGCTGGCCGAGCCGCCGGCATAAATATTCAACACGGTGTCGAAGGTTCCTTCGCCGACAGCTCGGTGCAGGTTGAGGCGCTTGCGCGGCGCGCAAACGCCCTCGGGTGAAATCATGTCGCGGAGCGCCTGCTCGGTGACTTCCACGGCTTCGTTGAACGAAATGAGCTGATCGACATCGTCGGAATGAAAAAAAAGTGCCATGCAATTTCCTTTGCCTTCAGCGAAAATCCGCATTCCAAAGCGCCGCCAATTTTTCCATTTCTATGCTCGATAGCGGCGGCGCGCTCGAACACGCGACGGCATCGTCGATGTGCGCCGTATTCGAGAATCCCACGAGCACAGCAGAAACCTTTTCATTCATCAGGCCGAAGCGGATCGCCGCCTGCGTCAGATCTCTTCCGTCGAGCCCGAGAGCTGCTTTTACCTTGTCGGCACGCTGCAAGTCGAGGGGATAATCCGACCCCGGCGACAGCGTCTGACCGCTGCCGCCGCCTCCGGTACCGGGATCGGCGGTCAGCGCGCCGGCGGCCAGAACGCGAATCACGAACGCGCCCATGCCTTTGGCCGCGGCACGATCGAGAATGCGGCCGTAATCGAGCGCGCTGAAAGTCGGCGGTACTGCCCGTCCCGCGCTCGGATTGAGCAAGTTGTAGTAGCATTGGAAGCCGTGGAATTCGCCGCTTTCGACCAGCTCGTGCAAGGCCGGCGGCTCGCCGAGGCCGCTGAAACCGAAAAAGCCCACCTTGCCACGGTCGCGCATCGTCTTAAAACCCTCGATGACGCCTCTCGGACCGAGCACATCTTTCGGCGCGAGGCTGAAGCGTCCGCCAGACCCGCGCTCGAGCGTCACCCGTGTGTGGAGTTGAACGAAGTCGACCCGATCGCGCTGGAGACGCGTCAAGCCGGCCTCGACCGCACCGATCGTTGCCGCGCGAATATCCGAAACCGCGTCGGACTCGAGGCGGATTTTCGTCGAGATTGCCGGCTCCGCGCCGAGTTCACGGAGAATAGCACCAAGGTTTTGTTCGGATTTTCCCAGGCCGTAAGCAAAGGCCGTATCGAAAAAATTGATGCCGGAGTCGAGCGCATGACGCACCGCTTTCACCTGTTCGGCGTGCGGCGCTTTGACCATCAACACCGCGTTGTTGCCGCAGCCAAAACCGACCTCGGAAACGCGGAGTCCGGTCTTGCCGATCATTCGATAGTGCATCGTTCCTCCTCGCTTAAATGCCCGCGAGCATCGTGAAGACCGCCTGCGTGTCAGTCAAGTCCGCAAGGCAGCCGTCAGGCTCCGAATACAAAAGCTCTTCGACCGGATAGCGGCCGGTGCCGACGAGAATGCAGCGCATGCGGTTTTGCCGCGCCGCCGCCAAATCCTTCGCCGTATCGCCGATCACCACGCACTGTTCCGATGCCATTATTTGTCCGGTTGCCTCTTCCCGCCGCTTTTTGGCGATGGCTGGCAGATCGGCGCGGTGCCGCGAGTCGCTCGCGTAAGCGCCGCGGCGAAGATACGGCGCCAAGCCGGCCGCTTCGAGCTTGATTTGGGCCGTGACTTCGAAATTACCGGTGACCACGCTCGCGGAAAATCTTCCGTCCGTCGCCAGCGCCTTCAGTAACTCAGCGGCTCCCGGCAGCGGCGTAACCCTCGTTGTGCCGCCCAACAAATGATGATGGTAGCGGTCGCGCAGATTGGCGGTGAATTGATCCCACGACAGGTCGTGAAACGAGAAACTCACCTTCGCCTTTAGGAAAATGTCTTCGACGATCAGCGGATCGGTGTTGCCGTCCGGGATCACGGCCCGAATATCGCCCTCGAACCCGAAGGTCTGGAAAATCGCTTCGTTGAAGGGGAGATAGCCGTTTTGCGTGCGGGTCAAGGTGCCGTCGATGTCGAAAAGAAGCAGCCGTTCCATGAATAGTGGATATTCGCACAATCCAAATCGCGCTGGCAATCCGAAGGCAAACGGCGGGTTCCCCACGTTGACAACCCAGGGCTTTCAAGATACATTTTTTTCGTAAGTTTTGCGCGACTGGCGAACGTGGAATTGACCACGAGGAAGCGCAAAGCAATAAGACGGCCGAACGCCTGGGTCTCTTAGTCTTGGAGGTCCAGGCTTTTTGTTGTCCGGTAACCGCCGTCGGCATTTTCTTTATTCGCACTCGCCCCTTGAGAGCTGACGGCTTCGAGATTCTCACATGATCAAACACTATCTGCTCTCCCCCGGCCCGACGCCGATTCCCAACGAAATCGCGCTGGCTATGTCGGAGACGATGATCCATCACCGCACACCGCAATTTAATAAAGTCTTCGAAGAAGCGCGCCAGGGTCTAAAAAAACTGTTCGGCACAAAAAACGACGTGCTCATGCTCGCCTCCTCCGGCACCGGCGCGATGGAAGCTGCGGTGGCCAACCTGTTTTCTCCGGGCGATAAAGTTCTAGTCGTCAACGGCGGCAAGTTCGGCGAGCGCTGGCTCAACATTTCCAACGCCTACGGACTCAATCCCGTCGAGCTCAAAGTCGAATGGGGCCGCGCGGTCAAAGTCGCCGACGTCGAGCGGGAGCTCAAAGCCCATCCCGACATTCAGGGCGTGATGACCCAGGCAAGCGAGACATCCACCACGGTGTTTCATCCCATCCAAGAGATCGCCAAGCTCACGAAAAACGGACCGCTCTTTCTCGTCGACGGAGTGACCGCGGTCGGCGTCGTGCGGCTGATGATGGACGAGTGGGGCATCGACGTTCTGGTCACGGGTTCGCAGAAAGCATTGATGCTGCCGCCGGGCCTGGGTTTCATCGCGCTCAGCGACCGCGCCTGGGAAAAAACCGAGAAGGCCAAGCTGCCGAGATTTTACTTCGATTTGAATCTGGAGCGAAAAAACCAGCAAAAAGGCTCCGGCGCATTCACCCCGGCGGTGTCGTTGATCTTCGGGGTGCGCGCTTCGATGAAGATGATCGAGCGCGAAGGCCTGGAAAATGTCTATGCGCGCCATGCGCGGCTATGCCGGGCGACGCGCGCCGCGGCGACCGCGCTCGGCCTTAAACTCCTCGCTCCCGATGACCCGAGCCCAGCAGCAACCGGCATTTATCTCCCGAGCAGCATCGACGCCGATCAGCTGCTCGATTATCTGCGCGACAAAATGAATGTCACGTTGGCCGAAGGACAGGATCAACTGAAGGGCAAGGCAATCCGCATCGCGCACATTGGCTACATGGGAGCCTTCGACGTGATCACGGCGATCGCCGCTTTGGAGATGGCGCTCAGAAAATTCGGCGCGGAAATTCCTTTCGGCCGCGGCGTGGCGGCGGCGGAGGAAGTTTTGATGGAGGCACTGGTTTAAAAACCGAGAATGGAGGATCGAGGATTGAAGATCGATGAATTGCGATCCTCGATCTTCCATCGTCGATCCTCGACCCATAACCAACCGTGGACCGTCCAATGAAAATCCTCGTCACCGACTCGCTTGCGCCGGAAGGCCTGGAAGTTTTCCAAAAAGCCGAAGAGTTCGAAGTCGACGTCAAGCTCGGGCTCAAGCCCGAGGATCTCAAAAAGATTTGCGGCGAGTACGACGGCTGGGTGATTCGGAGCGGCACGAAAATAACCGCCGAGCTGATCGAGGCGGCAAAAAACCTGAAAGTCATCGGCCGCGCCGGCGTGGGTTACGAAAACATCGACGCCGACGCCGCGACCAAGCGCGGCATCGTGGTCATGAACACGCCCGGCGGCAACAACGTCACCACCGGCGAGCACACGGTCGCCTTGATGATGGCGCTGGCGCGCCACATCCCGCAGGCGGTCGCGTCTTTGAAAGGTGGCAAGTGGGAGCGCAACAAGTTCGTCGGCGTCGAGCTGTGCAACAAGACGATCGGCGTCATCGGTCTCGGCAACGTGGGCCGCATCGTCGCCGAGCGGGCGGCCGGCCTGCGCATGAAAGTGATCGGCTTCGATCCGTTTATCGCGGCGGAAAACATCGCGCGCATGGGGGTCGAACCGGGGAGCCTCGACGACATCTTTGCCAAGGCGGATTTCATTACCGTTCACGTCCCCTTGACACCCGACACCCAGGGCCTGATCAACCAAGAGGCTTTTGCCAAGATGAAAAACGGCGTGCGGATCATTAATTGCGCACGCGGCGGTATCGTCGACGAGCAAGATCTCGCAGCGGCGATCAAAGCCGGCAAAGTCGCCGGCGCCGCGCTGGACGTGTACGTCGATGAACCGCCCGCAGCCGATCACCCGCTGCTTAAGCTCGATCAGGTGATCACAACGCCCCATCTCGGCGCGTCCACCGACGAGGCACAGCTCAACGTGGCGATTGCCGTGGCCGAGCAGATGGTCGAATTTCTCGCTCGCGGCGTCGTGCGCTACGCGGTCAACGTCCCCTCGGTGAGCCCGGAGCTGTTGGCGGTTTTGCGGCCCTATTTAACTTTGGGTGAGAAGCTCGGCAGCTTGCATACGCAAATGGGCGGCGCGTTGCCGGAAGAGGTGCAGGTGGAATATCGCGGCGACGTTACGCAGTACAACGTCGCGCCGCTCACCATTGCTGTCTTGAAAGGGCTTTTGTCGCCGGTGATGGAATCGGCAGTCAACTATGTCAATGCGCCGATGATGGCCAAAGAACGCGGCATCAAAATCATCGAGTCCAAAGGCGAGGGAGTCGGCGACTTCACCAGCTCGATCACCGTTAAGGCCAAAAACGGCAAAGAGAATCTCGAAGTCGAAGGGGCGATCTTCGGCGCCAAGCATCCGCGCATTGTCCGGGTCAATAGTTTTTATCTCGAAGCGGTACCGGAAGGATACATTCTCGTCTTACAAAATAAAGATGTCCCCGGCGTCGTCGGCGCCGTCGGCACGATACTAGGCAATAACGGCATGAACATCGCGGGGATGGAACTGGGTCGTAGTCAAAAAGG
>Ga0207707_10005646_pt1 | contig 10949 bp, 8 predicted proteins | sample KBSC83BmetaG_FD_184336 | JGI IMG/M metagenome (GOLD analysis project Ga0207707, IMG submission 184336) | Corn rhizosphere microbial communities from Kellogg Biological Station, Michigan, USA - KBS C8-3B metaG (SPAdes) (version 2) | ecosystem: Host-associated > Plants > Roots > Rhizosphere ... | reverse complement strand
GCTCGCGCGGCGCGACGCGCGTGTTGTCCGGTGCCACCGGCGCGGGCGATGGCGGCACGACCGTGCGCTGCGGCGCGGCTGGCGTGGGCGCGCGCGTGACGGGCACCGCGCTCATGGGCGTGGGCGTGCGGAGGATCGCCGCGACGTCCGCGTCGCCGAGCGGCGCTGCGGGCGCACCGCGGACGCCGGGCTGTGGTGCGCGCGGCGCGGCGAGGCGCTCGAGCCCGCGCGCGACCTCTTCCGGCCGCGTCGCCGGATTCGCGAGCAGCGCCGCGGCGCGATCGAGCGCCTCGAGCTGCGCGTCGTTCAGCGTCGGCACGCGCACGCTCCACTCGGCGGAGAAACGCGCGACCTGCTTCTCGCCGAACGAGTTCGCGGCGCTGCCGAGCGCGCGCAGCGCACCGCGCAGCTCGCGCTGGTTCTTCTCCCGCTCCTCCGGCGCCCGGTGCGCGCGTGCGTGCGCGACGACGCCGCGCAGATGCTCCGCCAGGCTCACCACCTCCAGCCGGAACCGCTCGGCGGCGCTGGTGGGCGGCTGCGGCGCCGTGGTGAGGATGTGCGGCCCCTCATCGTCGTGGAAGAGCTGCGCGATGGGCACGATGCGATCGCCGCGCCCGGCGTCCTGCTCCATCGCGGCCAGCGCGGTCTTGAAGCTCGCGAGCTCGGGGATCTCGTCGCTCGCGCGGCCGCGCGACGCGATGTCGCGCGCGATGCGGCGCAGGATCGCGGCGGCGGCGGTGAGCAGCGTCTTCTGGCGCGTGCTCGCGACGTGGTGCTGGCCGATCTCGAGCGTCTTGAGGGTGTTCTCGATCGCGTCCACCACCTCGCCCATCGCCGGGATGTCCTTGAGCTCGGCCACGCCACGCAGCGCACGCACGCGCTCGGCGGGGTGCGCGCGCGCCGTGTCGTCGTCGGGCGCGCTCACGAGATGGTCGATGGCGCGCGCGAGCTCGGCGGCCTCGCCGGCGAGAAAGGTGATCGCGCCGGTGGGCTGGCTCTGCGGCGGCGTGGCGAAGGCGCTCACGGACGCAGGCACGAGGCGGCCGAGCTCGTCGATGCGGGCGCGGACGCGTCCGGATTCGTCGGCGCCGGGGATGCGGATGGCGCGCACGAGGATGCGCAGATCGTCCACGGCGCTCACGACGGGGCCGCGCACGGAGTCGTCCCAGCGGATGGCGCGGTTGCGCAGCGCGCGCGCGAGCCGCTCGAGCGCGCTCGCGACCTCGGCGATCCCCATCTGCCGCGACATCGTGGCGCTGCCGCGCAGGTTCCGCGCGTAGCGGCCGAAGGCGCTCGCGTCCGGCCCCTCGTCGGAGCCGGAGGCGAGCAGCGAGTCGAGGCGATCGATGTAGTCGGTCGCCTCGAGGACGAAAAAGTGCAGCAGCCCATCAGGCGACGTCATGTCCACTCCGCTCATGTGCGCAGCAACAAACTAGGCCTTCCGGCCAGACGGGTCAACGCGCGGCATGCCGCGCGGCGGTCATCGCATCACGCATCTCGGCGATCGATTGCGGCAGTCCCACGAAGATCGCGCGGCTCACGATGGAATGTCCGATGTTGAGCTCCTCGATTTCGGCGATCGCCGCCACGGGTGCCACGTTTCGAACGGTGAGCCCATGTCCGGCGTGCACCGCGAGCCCGAGCGAGCGTCCGAGCGCGGCGGCATCGGCGAGCGCGCGCAGCGTGGCGGGGCTCGCCGGGTGGTGCGCGTAGGTGCCGGTGTGCAGCTCGATGGCGTCGGCTCCGAGCTCGTGGGACAGCCGGACCGCCTCTCGGTCCGGATCGATGAATAGACTCGTACGCACCCCTGCGCGTTTCAACCGCGCGAGGCCGGCGCGGAGCCGTTCGGGCGCGCGCGAGACATCGAGCCCGCCCTCGGTGGTCACCTCCTCGCGCCGCTCGGGCACGAGCGTCACCTGGTACGGCCGTAGCGACTCGGCGAGGCCGAGCATCTCCTCGGTGAGCGCCATCTCGAGGTTGAACACGGTGCGCACCGAGCGGGCGAGGCGCGTGATGTCGTCGTCCTGCATGTGCCGACGGTCTTCACGCAGATGCGCGGTGATCCCCTCGGCGCCGGCGTCCTCGCAGAGCAGGGCGGCGGCCACGGGGTCTGGTTCGTCGGTGCGCCGCGCCTGGCGCAGCGTTGCGACATGATCGACGTTTATGTAGAGGCGCTGGTGAGTTGCTGGCATTGCCACGCATCGTTAGGTTCGCCCACGACAACAGCGGAGACTTCGGTGAATCGTTTACAAGCAAGCATGATCGCGCTGGCGGTGTCGGTCACCGGCGCGTGTGGCGGATCGAGCAGCGGACACGGCCAGCTCACGGGCGCGGCCGCGCCGCGGCTTGCGGTGGAGCAGTTCATGGCCGCGGCGCGCGCGCAGGACCTCCAGGCGTTCTCGGCGATCTGGGGAAGCGAGAAAGGGTCGGCGCGTGATGTCGTGCCGCGCGAGCAGCTCGAGAAGCGCGAGCTCACGATGATGTGTTACCTCACGCACGACAAGTTCGACATCACGTCCGAGCTGACGCCCAAGGCCAGCGAGCACGACTTCACGGTGGCGGTCTCCCGCGGCGCGATCACCAAGGACACCAAGGTGACGGTGGTGCAAGGGCCCTCGGAGCGGTGGTACGTGCTCGACGTCCAGCTCGAGCCGCTGCAGGCGCTCTGCTCGGGCGCGCAGCAGCACTGAGGGGTGGGAACGCCCGCGTCGCGCCACGCGTTAATCTTCCGTGAGCTCGACGAGCACGCCGCCCGTGGACGCGGGATGAAGAAAGGCGATTCGCTTTCCTTCCGCACCCATGCGCGGCGTGTCGTCAATGAGCCGGATGCCACGTTCGCGACAGCGCGCGAGGGTATCATCGAGATTCGAAACCACGAAGCAGATGTGATGGATGCCCGGGCCGCGGCGATCGAGAAAGCGCGCGATCGGCGAGTCGGCGGAGGACGGCTCGAGAAGCTCCACCAGCTGGGATCCGGCCGCGAGGCCGGCGATGCGGGCACCATCGGAGTCCTCGAGCGGATGGTCATCCAATCCGAGGAGATCGCGATAGAAGGGAAGCATCTCGTCGATGGCGCGCACGGCGATGCCGATGTGCGCGATGCGCGCTCCACGACGAGTGGTGGGTGGCATGAGAATCGCGCTCCCTATATGGTGTGAGCGCACAAATTTAACGTGGGGCAGCGCTCTCGCGAGGCCCGCTGTGGAGGTTGAAGCATGTCGAACGCAATGGCGGTGACGGATTCCACGTTCGAGCAGGAGGTCGAGAAGAGCGACGGGCTCGTGATCGTCGACTTCTGGGCGGCCTGGTGCGGCCCCTGTCGCGCCATCGGGCCGATCCTCGACCAGCTCGCCGCGGACTACAGTGGCAAGGTGAAGGTGGCGAAGCTCGACGTCGACGCGAACCAGAAGTCGGCCATCCGCTTCAACGTCCGGTCGATTCCGCTCGTGCTGTTCTTCAAGAACGGCAAGGTGGTGGACACCATCCTCGGTGCGCATCCGCGAAAGGACTACGAGGCGAAGCTGCAGACGCATCTCGCGCCCGCGGCCGCGGGCACGAACGCGAAAACCGCCTGATCGCCGCCGCTGGCAGGCGGCGACACCAGGCTGCACTTTGCGGGTCCGGCGCATCACGGCGCCGGACCCGTTTTTTTTCTCCCGCTTTCCGGTGCCGATGAGCGACACCCCGGGCACGCTGTACATCGTCTCGACGCCGATCGGAAACCTCGGCGACCTGTCGCAGCGCGCCCTCGACACGCTGCGCACGGTGGACGTGGTGCTCGCGGAGGACACGCGCCACTCGAAGCCGCTGCTCGCGCGATTCGACATCGCGACGCCTCTGGTCTCGTATCACGAGCACAACGAGGCGCGCACGGCGGGCGCGCTCGTGGCGCGGATGCTCGAGGGGCAATCGATGGCGCTCATCTCCGACGCCGGCACTCCGCTGCTCTCGGATCCCGGCGCGCGGCTCGTGACCGCTGCCATCGAGCTCGGCGTGCGGGTGGTGCCGATTCCCGGCGCGTCGGCGTTACTCGCGGCGCTTGTCGCGAGTGGTATATCGGCAAGCCGTTTCACCTTTTTCGGGTTTCTCGAGCGGAAGGGGAGCGAGCGCACGCGCGCGATCGCGGAGATCGCGGCGCTGTCGCACACGGCGGTGGTGTACGAGGCGGCGCCGCGAGTCGCGGCGACGCTGCACGACCTCGTGGCGCAGCGTTGCGGAGCACGGATGGGGTCGGTGGCGCGCGAGCTCACCAAGCAGTTCGAGGACGTGAAGCGGGGAACGCTCGCCGAGCTCGCGCAGTACTATGAAGAATCGCCGCCCCGGGGCGAGGTCGTGATCGTGATCGCCGGCGCGCCGGCCGCCCTCGCGGACGAGGGGGCGGCGCGCGAGCGGGCGAGGGCCCTGCGCGCGGGCGGCCTGAGCGCACGCGACGTGGCGCGCGCGCTGGTGGCGGAGCAGGGGATCACGCGCAACGCGGCCTACCGGCTCGCGCAGGAAGAGGACTGACCGACTCGCACGTCCGAACCACTACCTTGAGACGCATGTCCCGTCGCGCCACGCTCTGCCGATCCGCGCTCGCGCTCCTTCTCGCCTCGTCGCTAACCGCAGCCAGGCCGCTCGAGGCGACGCCCAAGATGACGATCGCGCGCCTGCAGTACGACGGCGGCGGCGACTGGTACGCGAATCCATCGAGCATACCGAACCTCCTCGCGGCCATCGCCGCGCGCACCACGTTGCCGGTGAGCCGCACCGAGGCGCGCGTGACGCTCATGGATGACCGGCTGTGGGACTACCCGTTCATCCACATGACGGGGCACGGCAACGTGCACTTCAGCGACGAGGAAATCGTGCGGCTGCGCGAGTATCTCTCGCACGGCGGCTTCCTCCATGCCGACGACAACTACGGGATGGACCAGAGCTTTCGCCGCGAGATCGCGCGCGTCTTCCCCGACCGTCCGCTCGTGGATGTGCCGCTGTCGCATCCGATCTATCACATCGTCTACGACTTTCCGAAGGGAATTCCGAAGATCCACGTGCACGACGGCAAGCCGGCGCAGGGGCTCGGCATCTTCATCGGCGACCGGCTCGTGGTGTACTACAGCTTTTCGAGCGATCTCGGAAACGGGTGGGAAGACACCGAGGTCTATCACGACCCGCCCGCGCTGCACGAGGCGGCGCTGCGCATGGGAGTGAATCTCTTCGTCTACGCGGTGACGAGCCGCCCCGTGTCGTGACGCTCGGCCAGCTCGTCGCGCGCGAGCGGCTGCGCCTCATCGCGACGATGAGCGTGCGCGGTGCCGCGTTTTCGCTCGCCGCCGCGGCGCTGCTCGGCGGGCTCGCCGCGTTCTGGCTCACCGACGCGCGGTGGATCTCGGAGCCGGCCACCCCCGCCATCGCGTGGGCACTGGTGGTGCTCGCGATCGGCGCGCCGCTCTGGTGGACGATCGCGCGCGTGCGCCGCGCCGCGACGCCGGCTCGGGTCGCGCACGCGATCGAGCAGGAGCGCAAGCTGCGCGACGGCTCGCTTCGCGGCGCGCTCGAGGTCGCGGACGAGGGCCCGTTCGGGCGCCACGCCGCGGGGAAGTTGGGCACGGCGCTCTCCGCGCACCGGGGCGCCCTCGCGCCCGAGATGCTGCGCGGGGCGATGGTCACGAGCGTGGGTGCCGCGGTGTGCGCGCTGCTCGCGCTCGTGATGCTCGGCGGCGCGCGGCGCAATGCGCCCGACGGGTGGCGCGCGATGCGGCACCCGGTTGGCGCGTGGACCGGCACGCTCGTTCCGCCCATGCGCATCACGGACGCGCCGGCCGAGGTGATGCGCGGCGACTCGCTGCGCCTGCACATCGCAGCGCCCTCGCGCCGCACGATCGAGCTGCGAAGCCGCACGACGGGCGCGCCGTGGAGCACGCGCACGCTCGACGTCGCCGCCGGCACGGCGGCGGTCACCCTCGGCCCGCTCGACGCGGACGTCGCCCTCGTCGCCTCCGATGGCCGCACGCACACGGACACGGTGGTGGTGCGGGTGACCGATCGCCCGTTCGTGGGCGACGTGGCCATTCGTGCGATCTATCCATCGTATCTCGACCGTCCGGCCGAGACGGTGCCGGCGGGCGAGACGATGCGCGTGCCGCGCGGCACGACGCTGGTGATTCGGGGCAGAGCGTCCACCGTGTTGGACGCGGTGTCGCTCGTGAAGTCGGCGGACACGGTGCGGCTCGCGCCCGAGGGGCACAACTTCACCGGGCGGCTGAACGCGTCGGTGAGCGGCAGGTGGCAATGGCTGGCGAGCGGCGCGCGCGGGCCGGTGGCGGACGTTCCCGCGCCGCTCGAGCTCGACGTGATTCCCGATTCGGCGCCGCACGCGGACATTCTCGATCCCGCGCACGATACCGTGACGCTCACGGGCAACGATCTCGCGCTGCGCGTGAGCGCGAGCGACGATCACGGCGTGGCGATCGTGACGATGCGCAGCTGGCGCCAGACCGCCGGTGGCGGGTCGCAGCCGGGGGTGGAGCAGGCGCTGGCGTCACCGGCGGCGCCCGATTGGTCCGGGAATGCCACGATCGACGCCGGCGTGCGCGGCCTTCAGCCCGGCGACGCGCTGCACGTGATCATCGCCGCCACCGACAATTCGCCGTGGCGGCAGACGAGCGTGAGCCGCGAGCTCGTCGTGCGCATCCCGTCGCTGAGCGAACAGCGTGAGCTCGCGCGCACCATGGGCGACAGCCTCTCGTCGCACGCGGCGCAGACGGCGGCCGAGCAGAAGCAGCTCGAGCAGCGCACGCAGGAGGCGTCGCAGAGCCGCGACCGCACGTCCACGAGCGACGGCAAGTCGCAGGGCACCGGCGACAAGGCGGCGATGTCGTACCGCTCGGCCGAACAGGCCAAGGCGCTCGCGAGCCAGCAGCAGAAGCTGCAGGAGCAGGTGAAGTCGCTGCAGAAGGATGCGCAGGCGCTTGCGAAGCAGCTGCAGGCGGCCGGTGCGCTCGACAGCTCGCTGTCGCAGCAGCTCGCCGAGGCGCAACGGATGCTCGCGCAGGCCCTCACGCCGGAGCTGCAACAGCAGCTCGAGGACGTGCAGCGCGCCACGCGCCAGCAGTCGCCCGAGGACGCGCGGCAGTCGATGCAGAATCTCGCGAAGGCGCAGGAGGCGCTGAAGCAGCAGCTGGAGCGCAGCGCCGAGATGCTCAAGCGCGCCGCGCTCGAGGGGTCGATGCAGACGCTGCGCGACGAGGCGAAGGATCTCGCGAAGCAGGAGCAGACGACGGCGGACAGGATGGCGCGGGCGGACAGCGGCGCGGGGCGCGACGCGGCGCCGTTGAGCCAGCGCTCGAAGCAGCTCGCGAGCGATGTGCAACAGCTTGCACAACGGTTGCAGCAGGACAAGGCGGAGAGCGGGCCCAAGGCGCTGCAGCAGGGTGCGCAGCACGCGCAGCAATCGGCCGACGCGATGAAGCAGGCCGCCGCGCCGGCGGGGACGAGCGCACGAGAGCAGAACGGCGCGCAGCGGAATGGCGACGCGCCCTCGCCGAGCCGGACCGCCGCGGCGCAGGAAGGCGCGCAGCAGATGCAGCAGGCCGCACAGCAGCTGGCGGATGCGCGGCAGCAGCAGATCCAGGAATGGAAGAACGGCCTGACGAAGCAGCTCGACAAGTCGATCCAGGAGACGATGCAGCTCGCGCGGCAGCAGCAGGCGCTGGCCGATCAGGCGCGCGCGGGCGGGTCGCCATCGCTCAAGGGCGATCAGAGCGCCGTGCAGCAGGGCGTGCAGAAGGTGAGTGAGGGCGTGCAGAAGGCGGCGCGCCAGTCGTCGCACGTGTCGCAGCAGTCGCAGCGCGCGCTCGGCGAGGCGCAGCAGCGCGTGCAGGAGGCGACGCGCCAGGCGCAGGATGCGACGCCGAACGGGCAGCAGGAGGCCGCCGCGGCGATGCAGGAGGCGGCGCAGTCGCTCAACGAGGCCGCCACCACGCTCATGGCGGACCGGCAGCGCGCGGCCAACGGGTCATCGGCGTCGGGCTTCACCGAGATGATCGAGAAGATGCGGCAGCTCGCGAAGGAGCAGGGGTCGCTGAATGGACAGTCGGCGTCGCTCATGCCGGGGGTCGGCGGTCAGCCCGGCGGCGAGGGAAGCGAACGGGCGCGCACGCTCGCGCGCTCGCAGCGCGGGCTCGCGCAGCGCATGGAGGACGCGGGGGCAGGCGAGGCGCGCGCGGCGGAGATGGCGAAGGAGATGCGCGAGATCGCCGCGCAGCTCGAGACCGGGCGCGTGGACGCGCCGCTCCTCGACCGGCAGCAACGGCTCTTTCACCGGCTCCTCGACGCCGGGCTCACGCTGCAGAAGGACGAGCGCGAGGACACCGGAAAGCGCGAGGCCGAGTCCGCGGTGAACCCGGAGATCCTCACGCCCACGAACACGAACGCCACGGGTCGCGCGGCGCTGCGATATCCCGAGCCCACCTGGAACGAGCTGCGCGGTCTCACCGCCGAAGAGCGGCAATCCGTGATGGAATACTTCAAGCGGATCAATGCCGAGCCCTAGGCGCGCGCTCCTCGCGGCGCTCGTGCTGGTGTGCGCGAGCGCATCGCGCGCGTTCGCGCAGGGCGACGACCCGTACGCGCGCGGCGAGGCGCTCGAGGAGAAGGGACAGTTCGCGGAGGCGGCGGCCGCGTACGGCGAGGCCGTGCAGCGCGATCCCGCCGCGGTGCCGGCGATTCTGGGTCTCGAGCGCGTGGACGCTCAGCTCGGGCGGCTCGAGCAGTTCCTGCCGATCCTCGAGCGCTCGATCGCGGCCAAGCCGCAGCTCGCGCCGCTGCGCGAGGCGCAGATGCGCACCATTCGCACCATCGGCTCGCGCGAGCAGCTGCGCGCCGCGTTCGAGCGCTGGCGGCACGATGCGCCCGGCGATGCGACGCCCGCCCGCGAGTACGCGCGCATCCTCATCGCGGACGGCGACACGCGCGCCGCGGACAGCGTGCTCAAACAGGCGCAGAAGGATCTGGGCACGGGGCGCGGATTCGAATACGAGCTCGCGCAGCTGCGCGCCGCGATGGGGCTGTGGGATCTCGCCGCGCAGTCGTGGCGCGAGGCCGTGGAGGACAACGCGTACCTCGACCAGGCGGCGACGTTCTCGCTCGTGGCCGCGCCGGCGTCGTCGCGCGACATGGTCGAGCGGGTGCTCGAGGCGCGGCCGGTGACGGTGGCGGCGCGGAGAATCCTGTCGTCGCTCGAGCTCATGTGGGGGGCGCCGCGCGATGGGTGGGAGTCGCTGCGCATCCTCGCGCCGGACAGCGCCGCCGTGGTCGCCTGGACCGACTACGCCGCCAAGGCGGAGGAGGTGAACGCGTGGCTCGTCGCGCGCGATGCGCTCGCGGCGGCGCAGCACGCCGCGCCCGAGCCGCGCGCCCTCGCCCGCGCCGCGTACGACGCGCTGCGCGGTGGCGACGCCGCCGGCTCGCTCTCGCTCGCGGAGCTCGGCGAGCGCACGCTCGACTCGGCCACCGCGGCGGCGACGATCGTTCCCGTGCACCTGCGCGCGCTGAGCCAGATGGGACGCGTCACCGACGCGGCCGCGGTGATGAGCGCGTACGAACACTTCCTGCGCCCGGCCGATCGCGCGCCGCTCGAGCGCGTGCTCGCGTGGGGATGGATTCGCGCGGGCGACGTCGCGCGGGCGCGCGCGCTGCTGGCGCGGTCGGACTCCGGAGATTCCGACGCGCTCGGATGGATCGCGCTGTACGATGGTGATCTCGCGACGGCGCGAAAGTCGTTGCGCGCCGAGGTCGAAACGAGCCCCGAGGCGCTGTCCGCGCTCGCACTGCTCGCCCGCACGCGCGCCGACAAGGCACCGGAAGCGGGGCAGGCGTTTCTCGCGCTCGCGCGCGGCGACACGCTCGCCGCCGCGCAGCGATTCGAGAAGGCCGCGAGCGAGCTCGGCGATGCGGCGCCGCTTCTCCTCGCCACGGCCGCGCGGCTGTACGCCGCGAAGCAGAACGAGCCGCAGGCGATCGCGCTGTGGAGCAGCATCGTGCAAAAGTCCAGCGACGCGCCCGAGGCGCCCGAGGCCGAGCTCGAATGGGCGCGCGCGCTTCGCCGCGGCGGGCAGGCGCGGGCGTCGGTCGAGCATCTCGAGCACCTCATTCTCACCTATCCCCAGAGCGCGCTCCTGCCGCAGGCGCGCCGCGAGCTGGACCTCGCACGCCACAGCATCGCGCCGCAGAGCTGAGCGATGCGCGGATGTTATCTTTTCCGGATGCCGCTCTGGAGAGCTGCCGTCGCGCTACTGCTGTGCTTTCCGGGCGCCGCGCGAGCGCAGCACGTGCTCGTCCCCATGGACGACGACCAAGGCAATCATCTCAAGGCGTATGGGCTCACGTACGCCGCGCTCCTTGGCGGCGGACGCGCGGAGTGGCTGCTCAACTACCGCGGCGGCTCCTTTCTGCTCCCCGACACGCCCGAGATTCGCCGCCGCGCCGGACTCGACGGGATCTCGATCGAGCCGATCGATGATGGCGCGCTCGCGCAGATTCGCAGCACGATGGCCAACGGCAACATGGACGCGGTGCCGCTCGAGAAGGCGCCCAGGATCGCCATCTACACCGCGCCCTACTCGCCGCCGTGGGACGACGCCGTCACGATGGCGCTCAAGTACGCCGGCATCCCGTTCACGCCCATCTGGGACGAACAGGTGGAGCACGGCGACCTCTCGAAATACGACTGGGTGCACCTCTTCCACGAGGACTTCACGGGGCAGCTGAACAAGTTCTACATCTCCTACCGCGGCGCGCCCTGGTTCGTGGAGCAGCAGGACCGTCAGCTCGCGACGGCCCACGCCCTCGGCTTCCCGAACATTCCGGCGCTCAAGAAGGACGTGGCGGAGCACATCCGGCAGTACGTGCAGAACGGCGGCTTCCTCTTCGCCATGTGCGGCGCCACCGAAACGCTCGAGCTCGCG
>Ga0207707_10005641_pt1 | contig 10953 bp, 12 predicted proteins | sample KBSC83BmetaG_FD_184336 | JGI IMG/M metagenome (GOLD analysis project Ga0207707, IMG submission 184336) | Corn rhizosphere microbial communities from Kellogg Biological Station, Michigan, USA - KBS C8-3B metaG (SPAdes) (version 2) | ecosystem: Host-associated > Plants > Roots > Rhizosphere ... | reverse complement strand
ATTTTCAAGTCCGGGAACCCGGCGCAGCGTGCGCGCGCGATCGTCGAGGCGACCACGCACTACCTCGACGCGGACGTGATCGCCCGCGTCTCGGCCGGCCTGGGTGAGGCGATGGTCGGCATCTCGACGCAGTCGCTCGATCCGAGCGAGCTGCTCGAGCGACGCGGCTGGTAGCTCAGCCCGAGAACGCGCCGAGGTAGACGACCACCTGCGCGTTACGCGGTGCCTGCGCGCCGGCGAGCGGTGACTGCTGGACGATCTTCCCGGCCTGGCTCTTCGAGGTGACCGGGAACCTGAGGTAGAGCATCCGCAGATTGGCGCCGTTGATCGACGAGAGCGCCTGCTGCAGCGGCCGGCCGATCACGTTCGGCACCTGTTCCTTCGGCTTGTCGCCCGGGCCGCTCGAGATGTTGATCTGCATGTGCGAGTGGTAGGGGACGGTCGTCCCCGGCTGCTTCGCCTGCCCCCTGACCGTGCCGAGCGGTTCGCTGCCCGGGACGAAGGCGAGGCTCGCGATGATCCCCGCACGGTTCAGCGACTGGGCGGCAGCGGCCTCCGTCGTGCTCGAGACGTCCGGCACGGTCGCGGTGGTCGGCAGCGGCGGGGCGGCAGCGGTCGTGGTCGGCGCCGTCGTTGTCGCCCCGGTCGAGGTGGTGGCCTGTGTCGAGGTGGCCGCCTGCTGTCTTGCCTGCGCGACGACGAGCGTCACCGGGGTCGTGCGCGTCAGCGTCGTCCCGACTTCCGGGGCCTGGGCGAGGACGGTGCCCGCCGGCTTGTCGCTCGTCTGCGGCGTGACGGCCGGGCGGACGCCGAACGTCGCGAGCGTCGACCGCGCCTGGTCGAGCTTCTCGCCGGTCACCTTAGGCATCGTCTTGCCGGCTGCCGCGGTGCCGGAGGTCGTGACGAAGGTGGTGGTGACGTTCGGGCCGTTGTCGCGGTGGGTGAGGAAGTACGCGATCGCCACGCCGGCGACCGCGAGCGCGATCGCGGCGAGCGCGAGCAGCATCCCCAGGCCGAACCGGCGGTCGGGCTCCGGCGGAGGCGGTGGGGGAGCGTACGGCGGCGGCCCGCCGTGGATCGTTTCGACGGTCGGCCAGCTATCGGTTGGTGTCTCGGTCACGATGTGTCTCGGATGCAACGGTTGCTGGTCACCGGTGGTTGCGGGTACCTGGGCCGCGAGCTCGTCGCGCGGGCTCCCTCGCACGGTTGGACGGTGCGCGCCACGTGGTTCGAGCGGCCGCCGCCGGACGGGGACTGGGTGCAAGTGGACGTGCGTGACGAAGCCGCGCTCGCGGCTGCGGTCGACGGAGTAGACGCGGTCGTCCACACCGCCTACCGTCAGGGCGAGCGGGAGTGGGACGTCAACGTCGTCGGCTCGGCGGTTGTCGCCCGAGCGGCCGCCGGTCGCCGGCTCGTCCATCTGTCGAGCGACGTCGTCTTCTCGGGCGAGCATGGCAGCTACCGGGAGGAGGACAAGCCCGCGCCGGTCAATTCGTACGGGCGCTCCAAGGCGGAGGCGGAGCGCCGTGTCGCCGCGGCGCAGCCGGCCGCGACGATCGTGCGCACGTCGCTGATCTACGGCGGCGACGAGGAGGGGCCGCAGGAGCGGCTCGCCCGCGAGAACCGCCGCTTCTTCGTCGACGAGCTGCGCTCGCCCGTGCAGGTCGGCGACCTCGCCGAGGCGATCCTCGAGCTGCTCCCGCTCGAGGTGCCCGGTCCGCTGCACCTCGGTGGGGCCGACGACATCTCGCGATTCGACTTCGCGGTGCTGCTCGGTGCCGATCCTGTGGAGCTCGAACCGGCGCACACGACGGCCGAACGCGCGCCGAACGTCACGCTCGACAGCTCACGCGCGAGCGAGCTGCTCTCGACGCGGCTCCGTGGCGTGCGCGAGGTCCTCGGCTAGCCCGACCAGACGTTCTCGAAGGTCCCGAAGCGCAGTTCCTGCACGTAGTGGAACTGCGACTCGTCCGCACGCCGCAGGTACTCGGCCTGATGCGCGGCGAGGAAGGCGTTGTACGCCTCGATCGACTCCCACCGGTCGATCACCAGATACCGGTCGGGCTCCTCGACGTCGTGCAGGAGCTCGGTTCCCACGTAGCCCTGGCCCTGGCGAAAGAACTGCGCCCATTCGCCCTCGGGCCCGTAGGCGTCCGCGAACGCCTCCGGGTCGCGAACCTCGTAGCGGAAGACGAGGGCGATCACGACCCGAACCCCAGCTTGTAACAGTCTGTTACGAGCCGCTGTGCGCCAAGGCTCGGGTCGTGAGCCGGCTTGTAACAGTCTGTTACTTGGTTCGCCACGGCTACCGGAGACCGCCGCGCTCGTGGTGCGCCTGGAAGAAGTTCTCGCTGCCTGCGGTGGCCATGGCGGCCGAGGCGCTGATCTCCAGGCAGAGCGCGGCTGCGGCGACGACCTGGGCGAAGCGGTAGACCCTGCCCGGGCCGGCGCAGCCGATCGAGGCGAGCCAGTCGCGCGCCGAGGGGAGCGTGGTGCCGCCGCCGACGGTGCCGACCTCGAGGCCGCCGAAGCGGATCGTCGCCTGCAGCCCGCCGTCGACGCGGCGGCCCGTGCCGTGCGCCATCGAGCTCGTCCCGACCATGCCGATGTCCTGCCCCGTCGCGGTATAGATCGCCGCGATCGCGGATGCCGGCGTGAAGGCGACGGACTGCATCCCGCTCGCGACGGCGCCGTGCGTGCCCGCCCAGGAGAGCGCCTCCAGGTCGGCTGCGCTCGTCCGGAGCACGCGCCGGATCTGCTCGTCGGACAGGAACGCCTCCGCGAGGACCGTCTTGCCGTGACCGGACTGGAAGTACTCCGCCGACGGCTTCTTGTCGCCGCCCATGTTCGCTTCGAGCACGGCGCGCTCGGGCTTGTGCGGCGCGCGCTCCATCACGTAGCCCATGTTCAGCGCGTACGAGTTGCGGGTCATCATGTTCGGCCCGACCGCGTCGCCCGTCGTCCACTGCCAGAGCACGTGGCACATCGGCCCGACGACGTGCGTCTTGACGCCGCGCAGCTTCGCGCGCGTCGAGAGTGACGGGTCGTTCGATGTCTCGAGCCACTCGCGCATCGCGGGCAGCTCGGCGTCGACCCACCGGGCGAGCGCGACCGCCTCAGCTGCGTTCGCGCAGACGAAGCACGACGCGCGCGTGATCCGGTCGTGCAGGACGTACGTGCGGATCGTCCCGGCCGCGAGCGCGCCGCGCGTCATCGACGCGGTCAGCCCGCCCTCCGTGTGCGCGAGCGGCACGTGAACCGTCTCGGTCGCGCGACCGCCCTCCTCGAGCGCACCGTCGGCCGTCAGCGCGTACGACCCGAGCTCGATCTCGATCGGCGCCGCGGACACGGGGATCACCGCCACCCCGACGAGCGACTCGGCGGCGCCGGCGAACGGCTCGAGGTCGACCGACGTGACGAGCCCGTCCGTGATCCCCATCGCCTCGCGGCGCTGCTCGATCGAGCGCGCGTCGTTCTTCCGGGGCCACCTCATGCGGCGAATAGACTCGCACACATGTCGGCGACACTCATCAAGGGGAAGCCAATCGCGGAGCGCATCCGCGCCCAGGTCGCCGAGGACGTGGCGGGGATCGGCCACATCGGGCTCGTCACGGTCCTGGTCGGCGACGACCCGGCCTCCGATGTCTACATCCGGCTGAAGCACAAGGCCGCAGTCGCGGCGGGCATCGACGCCACCGACCTCCGGCTCCCGGCGGAGACGACCGAGGCGGAGCTGCTCGCGAAAGTCGAGGAGCTCGACGCCGACCCGCAGGTCGACGCGATTCTCGTCCAGCTGCCCCTGCCGGAGCAGATCGACGAGGCGAAGGTGATCCGCGCGCTCGCGCCGGCGAAGGACGTCGACGGCTTCCACCCGATCAACGCCGGCCAGCTCTACCTGGGCGAGCCGACGCTCGTGCCCGCGACGCCGCGCGGCGTGATGGCGATGCTGGACGAGCACGACGTCGAGTTGAGCGGTGCGCGCGCCGTGGTGATCGGACGTAGCGCGATCGTCGGGAAGCCGATGGCGCACCTGCTGCTCCAGCAGAACGCGACCGTGACGGTCTGCCACTCGCGGACGAAGGACCTCGCGCGCCACACGCTCGAGGCCGACGTGCTCGTCGCCGCGGTCGGCGTCCCCGGCATGGTGACTCCTGACATGGTGAAGCCCGGCGGCGTCGTGATCGACGTCGGCATCAACCGCACCGACGACGGCATCGTCGGCGACGTCGACCCGGGCGCGGCCCAGGTCGCCGGCTTCCTGACGCCGGTGCCCGGCGGCGTCGGGCCGATGACGATCGCGTGCCTGCTCGAGAACGCCGTTCGCTGCGCGCGCTACCGGCGCAAAGAGCTTGCGTATCCAGCGTGATTCGCTAGTGTTGCGCGCGCTCCGCCGTCGGCGGACTTGTAGTCATCCAGCAAGGAGTAGTCGGTAGTGGCTGAAGGCACGGTCAAGTGGTTCTCGAACGAAAAGGGCTACGGCTTCATCGAGCGTGGGAACGGCGAGGCGGACGTGTTCGTCCACTTCTCCGCCATCGGCGGTGAGGGCTACAAGTCGCTGACCGAGGGTCAGCGCGTCTCCTTCGAGGTCGTGCAAGGCGATAAGGGCCTGCAGGCCTCGAACGTGGAAGCGATCTAAGACCCTTTCGGAACCAAGTTGCGAAACGAGGCTCCGAAAGGAGCCTCGTTTCGCTAGTGGAGGCACATTGGCCCGGATCACGAAAGAGGAAGTGCTGCACGTGGCGCGGCTTGCGCGTCTCGAGTTGTCCGACGACGACGTGGCGAAGTTCCAGGAGCAGCTGTCGGACATCCTGGAGGCGGTCTCGAAGGTCTCGGAGCTCGACCTCTCCGACGTACCGCCGACCGCACACCCGCTGGAGATCGCGAACGCCTGGGCGGAGGACGTGCCGCACGACTGCCTGCCGCTCGACGACGTGTTCGCGAACGCGCCGGATCGCGACGGTGACTACTTCAGGACGCCGCCGGCATGAGCGTAGGCTTGACGGAGCTCATCAAGGAGCGGAGGCGCCGACCTGCGCGGCGCCGGAGCGGGATATGACCGTCGACACGCTCAGGCTCTCTGCCGAGGAGGCGAACAGGCTCGTCACCGACGGCGAGGTGTCGTCGGACGAGCTCTACCGCGCGTACCTCGACGCGATCGGCGAGCGCGACCCCGAGCTGCACGCGTTCCTCTACGTTTGCGAGAACGATCCGGGCGCGGGCATCCCGATCGCGATCAAGGACGTGATCGGCACACGGGGGATCCCGACGACCGCCGGCTCGAAGATCCTCGAGAGCTACATCCCCGTCTACGACGCGACCGTGATCGCGAACTGCCGCAAGCGCGGCCTGCGCGTGATCGGCAAGACGAACACCGACGAGTTCGCGATGGGCTCGTCGACCGAGAACTCTGCGTTCGGGCCCTCGCACAACCCCTGGGATCCGTCGCGTGTCCCGGGCGGCTCCGGCGGCGGCAGCGCGGCGGCCGTCTCGGCAGGGCTTGCCCCGTGGGCACTGGGCTCCGACACCGGCGGCTCGATCAAGCAGCCGGCCGCGCTCTGCGGCCATGTCGGCCTTCGGCCGACGTACGGCACGGTCTCGCGGTACGGCGTCGTCGCGTTCGCGTCGTCGCTCGACCAGGTCGGCCCGGTCGCACGCAACGTGCGCGACTGCGCGTTCCTCTACTCGGTGATCTCGGGCCGCGACGAGAACGACTCGACGACGGTCGACGTGCCGGAGGTCGAGCTCCCGACAGCGGAGGATCTGAAAGGCCTTCGTATCGGGGTGCCCAAGGAGATGAACGGGGTCGACGGCATCGAGCCCGGCGTCTCGGCCGCGGTGCACAAGGCGCTCGAGCTTGCCGAGTCGCTCGGCGCGACAGTCGAAGAGTGCTCTCTGCCGCGCTCGGTCGACTACGGCGTCGCCTGTTACTACGTCGTCTCGCCCGCAGAAGCGTCGGCCAACCTCGCGCGCTACGACGGCGTCCGCTTCGGGCTGCGCGACGACGGCGCAGACTTCCGCGAGATGGTCATGAAGACGCGCGACGCCGGCTTCGGCGACGAGCCGAAGCGACGGATCATGGTCGGCACGTACGCGCTCTCGTCCGGGTACTACGACGCCTACTACCGCACCGCGCAGAAGGTGCGCACCGTGATCAAACGCGAGCACGACGAGCTGTTCGAGCGCTTCGACGTGCTCGTGTCGCCGACGAGCCCGACGGTCGCGTTTCCGATCGGCGCGAAGATCGACGACCCGGTCGCGATGTACATGAACGACGTGCTGACGATCCCGTCGTGCATGGCCGGCTTGCCGGGGCTGAACATCCCGTGCGGCCTCTCCGAGGGCCTGCCGGTCGGGTTGCAGCTGATCGGTCCGCAGTTCGGCGAGAACACCATCTTCCGCGCGGCGCACGCGCTCGAGCAGGCGATCGGCTTCGACGTCGTCCCGGAGCGGCTCCGATGACGACCGCATGGGAGCCGGTGATCGGGCTGGAGATCCACGTCCAGTTGAAGACGGAGACCAAGATGTTCTGCCGGTGCCGGAACGGCTTCGGCGGCGAGCCGAACAGCCAGACGTGCCCGGTCTGCCTCGCGTTCCCGGGAGCGCTGCCCGTGCCGAACCGGCGCGCGATCGAGGAGACGATCAAGCTCGGGCTCGCGCTCGACTGCGCGATCGCCGAGCGGGCCGTGTTCCACCGGAAGAACTACTTCTACCCGGACAACCCGAAGGCGTACCAGATCAGCCAGTACGACGAGCCGCTCTGCGCGGGCGGTCATCTCGACGTCCCGACCGGGGACGGCGTGACGCGCATCGGGATCACGCGCGCGCACCTCGAGGAGGACGCGGCGAAGAACGTGCACGTCGCAGCGTCCGGGCGCATCCACGGCGCGACGGCGACGCTCGTCGACTTCAACCGCTGCGGCACGCCGCTCGTCGAGATCGTCACCGAGCCGGACCTCCACGACGCCGAGACGGCGAAGCGGTTCCTGCAGCTGCTGCGGCAGACGGTCGTCGAGCTCGGGCTGTCGGACGCGGAGCTCGAGCACGGCTCGATGCGCTTCGACGTGAACGTCTCCGTGCGTCCCGCGGGCTCCGACGAGCTGCGCACGCGCACCGAGCTGAAGAACATGAACTCGTTCAACTTCGCTGCGAAGGGAATCGAGCGCGAGATCGCGCGCCAGATCCGCATCTACGAAGCAGGGGGCGTCGTCGACCAGGAGACGCTGCACTTCGACCCGGCGCACGAGGAGTCGCCGCCGATGCGATCCAAGGAAGAGGCCCAGGACTATCGCTACTTCCCCGAGCCGGACCTCGTCCCGGTGGAGCCCGGGGCGGAGCTCGTCGAGCGCTTGCGCGGGGAGATCGGCGAGCTCCCGGGTGCGCGCATCTCACGCATCTCGGAGACGCTCTCGTTCTACGACGCGGACGTGCTCGTCACCGGCGGCCTCGACCGGCTTTGGGCTGCGGTCGTCGCTGCCGGCGCCGACCCGAAGGACGCCGCGAACGTCCTCGCGAACCAGTTCGTCGCGACGGGGATCGATCCGGGCGCCGTCGACGCCGGCGAGCTCGCGAAGCTCGTCGCCGCGAGAACCGACATTCCGCGCGCCTCGTTCGACGAGGCGCTCGCCAAGGTGGGCGAGCCGGGCTTCACAGCCGACCCGTATCTCGCGGAGAGAGTCGTCGCCGACACGGCGGAGCTCGACCCGATCATCGAGCGGATCATCGAGGCGAACTCGGGCCAGGCAGAGCAGTACCGCAGCGGCAAGCACGGCCTTCTCGGCTTCTTCGTCGGCCAGGTGATGAAGGAGACGGGCGGCAGCGCCGACCCGCGGGTCGTGAACGAGCGCGTCCGCGCATTGCTCGGCTAGCCCGGAGGTGCGATCCTTCAGGCGTGACCGAGTTCGACCTCGTCGTCGTCGGATCGGGACCTGCCGGGCAGAAGGCAGCGATCCAGGCGGCGAAGCTCGGGAAGAGCGTCGCGCTCGTCGAGCGTCACGTCTCGCTGGGCGGGGCGTGCGTCAACACCGGCACCATCCCGTCGAAGACGATCCGCGAGGCGATCCTCTACCTCACAGGACTGAACCAGCGCGCGATCTACGGTCAGAGCTACCGCCTCAAGGAGAGCGTCTCGATCGAGGACATCGCCGTCCGGACGCGCCACGTCGTGGAAGCCGAGCGGGAGGTGATCCGCGATCAGCTGCTGCGGAACCGCGTGACGGTGTTCGACGGCTGTGCGCGGTTCGTAGACCCGAACACGCTCGCGATCGACGGGCGCGACGACAGCGAGCGCCGCGTCTCGGCGGGCGGGATCGTGATCGCGACCGGCTCGACCCCGGCACATCCGGACGGCATCGAGTTCAACGGCAGCACCGTGCTCGACTCGGACGACATCGTGCTTCGGCTCGCATCCGTGCCGTCGACGATCGTGATCGTCGGCGCGGGCGTGATCGGCGTCGAGTTCGCTTCGATGTTCGCGGCGCTCGGCTCGCGCGTGACGATCGTCGACGCGCGCGAGGCGATGCTCGACTTCTGCGACCCGGAAATCACCGAGGCGCTCCGCTACCACCTGCGCGAGCTGAACGTCGTCTTCCGGTTCGGCGAGCGGGTCGAGCGTGTCGAGGCACGCGACGCGGCGACGCTGACCACGCTGGCGAGCGGCAAGGTGATCCCCGCCGACGTCGTCTTCTATTCGGCCGGCCGCGTCGGCGCGGTCGCGGATCTCCAGCTGGAGAAGGCGGGTCTCGAAGCCGACGCGCGCGGCCGCATCTCCGTCGACGAGCACTACCGCACGCCGCTCCCGCACATCTACGCGGTCGGCGACGTCGTCGGCTTCCCGAGCCTCGCGTCCGCGTCGGCGGAGCAGGGCCGGCTCGCCGCATGCCATCTCTTCGGGATTCCGGATCACGGCGGCGAAGCTCCGCTGCCGATCGGTATCTACTCGATCCCGGAGATCAGCTACGTCGGGAAGACCGAGCCGGAGCTGACCGCGGCGATGGTGCCGTACGAGATCGGCATCTCGCACTACCGGGAGCTGGCGCGGGGTCAGATCCTCGGCGAGTCGCACGGCCTCGTGAAGCTGCTCGTCTCGCCGGTTGACCGCACGCTGCTCGGCGTGCATGCGTTCGGTGCCGGCGCCACCGAGGTCGTGCACATCGGCCAGGCGGTGATGGGCCTCGGCGGCACGATCGACTACCTCGTCGAATCGGTCTTCAACTACCCGACGTTCGCCGAGGCGTACAAGGTCGCGGCGCTCGATGCGCTGAACAAGCTCCGCGCGGTCACGCTGGTCTAGTACCCCCAGGCGCCGCTCGCGCGTTGTCCTCTGTGACCTCGAAGAAGGAGGACGGATGCCTGGTTGGCTCTGGGCCGTGATCGTCGTTGCGGCCCTCATCATCATCGGTGTCGCGGCGGCGTCGGGACTTCGCGCTCGACGGTCCCGCGAGCTGCAGGGGCGGTTCGGCCCCGAGTACGACCGCGTCGCGGCGGATGCACCGTCGAAGCGTCAGGCCGAAGCGGAGCTGAAGGCGCGCGCCCAGCGGCACGACGAGCTCGACTTGCGCCCGCTCGACCCGCGCGATCGCGATCGGTACCGCGCCCGCTGGCAGGACGTGCAGGCGAAGTTCGTCGACGACCCCGACGGTGCCGTGCAGGACGCAGACGGCCTGATCCAGGACGTCATGCGCCGGCGCGGCTACCCCGTGCACGACTTCGACACCCGCGCGGCCGATCTGTCGGTCGACCACTCGGACGTCGTCGAGAACTACCGTGCCGGTCACGCGATCGCCGTCGCGCGGGAGCGCGGCAAAGCGGGAACCGACGAGCTCCGCCGCGCGATCCAGCACTACCGCGGCCTGTTCGACGCGCTCGTCGAGCAGACCGAGCCCGCGGAGGCGCGTTCATGACCGAAGAGCGCATCCAGACGGGCGACCTGGTCACGGATTACGCCGACGCGCCGATCGCGCGCGACGAGGGCGGGGAGCGGCTCGAGCCGCTCTTCGATCCCGCCCGCGAGCAGGAGCTGCGCGACCGGTGGCACACGTTGCAGGCGCAGTTCGTCGACGAGCCGAGGGACACCGTCAGCGGTGCGGACTCGCTCGTCGCCGAGCTCTTACGCGACCTGGCGCAGAGCTTCGACGGCGCGCGCTCGAAGCTCGAGGAGCAGTGGTCGAGCGGCGAAGACGTCTCGACCGAGGACCTGCGCGTGACCCTGCAGCGGTACCGCTCGTTCTTCGAGCGGCTCCTCGAGGCGTAGCGGGCTCCTAACGGGTTGCTGCGGCATAGAGCAGCGCCGCCGCGAGCGCAAAGCACGCGGCGGCTGCTGCCACCGCCGTCTGCGTGAGCGCAGAGGCCGCCGCCGCAGCACCGACCGCCCCAAGCAGGAGGACATTGCCGACGGGACGGCGCCGCAGCGTCAGCGCCGCGACGACCACCACGGCGGCGGTGCCGAGCGAGCTGGCGGCGATGGCGAGCACGCGCGGGAGGACGTCCAGATGATCCTGCGCGCGCGGGACGTCGCTGCCGCCGAACGTCCCGTGGACGCGAAGCGCAAGCGTGAGCCCGATCGCGACGCCCGACCAGAGCAGCCCGGCCGGCCCCGCCCAGCGCCGGCGCATCAGCTGCAGCGAGCCGATGCCGAGGAGCGGGGCGGACAGCAGCGCCCCGGCGAGGTAGTACAGACGGAACGAGTAGGCGTCCCAGCCGTGCGCCGATCCCCAGGCCATCGCGGCCGCCGCCGCCGCGAACGACACGAGCCCGGCGGCCCACGCGTAGCGGCGCCCACGGACGAGCACGCCGGCGAGCCGCAGCGAGACGAGCGCGGCCGCGAAGGAGAGGAGGGCGTTCACCGGGCTAGAGGCTACGCTCCATGCGTGGAGAAGCGGTACCTCTTCACGCCGGGGCCGACGCCCGTCCCGCCTGCCGTCCTCGCGGCCGGCGCGGAGCCGATCGTCCACCACC
>Ga0207707_10005637_pt1 | contig 10957 bp, 21 predicted proteins | sample KBSC83BmetaG_FD_184336 | JGI IMG/M metagenome (GOLD analysis project Ga0207707, IMG submission 184336) | Corn rhizosphere microbial communities from Kellogg Biological Station, Michigan, USA - KBS C8-3B metaG (SPAdes) (version 2) | ecosystem: Host-associated > Plants > Roots > Rhizosphere ... | reverse complement strand
CTGCTCGTTCGGGGCTCCGTGCCAGGGCCGAAGGGCGGCACCGTCGAGATAAGGACCGACTCCTGATGGCCGCGCCCAAGGCAGCCATCCTCGGCCAGAAGACCGGCAAGGCGGACCTCGACGCCGCCGTGTTCGGCGAGACCTTCCACATGTCGCTCGTGCACGAGACCGTTCGCGCGGAGCTGAACGCGCGCCGACGCGGCACGTCCTCGACCAAGACCCGCGGCGAGGTGGCCATGACGGGCGCCAAGGCGTTCCGCCAGAAGGGCACGGGCCGCGCCCGCGCCGGCGCGCTGTCCACGCCGTCGCGCATCGGCGGCGGCATCGCCTTCGGTCCCAAGCCGCGCGGCTACACGGTCAAGGTCAACCGCAAGGCGCGCCGTCGCGCGCTGCGCGCCGCCCTCTCGCTCCACGCCGAGCGCGGCACCGTTGCCGTGCTCGACCCGTCCAAGTTCGACACCCCGTCAACGAAGAGCGCCGCCGAGGCGCTCGATTCGTTTGGCGAGGGCCGCGCGCTCATCGTGCTCGCGCGCGAGGGCGAGGACAACTGCGCCAAGTCGTTCCGCAACATCCGCGGGATCAGCGTGCTGCCGGCGGACGAGGTCGGCGTGGCCGACATCATCGGCGCCGCCCGGCTCGTGCTCTCGCAGGCGGCGCTCGACGCGCTCACCGCCCGCGCCTCCAAGGAGACGAAGGAGGCCGCGGCATGAACCCGCGCTCGGTGATCATCCGCCCGATCGTGTCGGAGAAGAGCTACGCGCTCCTCACGGCCAACAAGTACACGTTCCGCGTCCATCCGGACGCCCACAAGACCCAGATCCGGCAGGCGGTGGAGGAGGTCTTCGGCGTGCGCGTGCAGGACGTGCGCACGATGAGCGTCAAGTCCAAGCCCAAGCGCCGTGGCTACACGTTCGGCCGCACGCGGGAGTGGAAGAAGGCGATCGTGCAGCTGCATCCGGATGACTCGATCGAGCTATTCGAGGGTCAGGAGTTGGGCGGATGACGCTGCAAACCTTCGCCCGGCTGCGTGATCGCTCGCTCGCGTGCGAAGCACGCGACGCTCACTGCTTCCTTGCCGGACTCGGTTTTCGCGTCCCCGACCCAACTCCTACGGAGCTCGGCTGATGGCCATCAAGAAACACAAGCCCACGAGCCCCGGCCGGCGTTTCGCCACCTGGTCCGACCGCGCGGAGGTCACGCGCTCGGAGCCGGAGAAGGCGCTCGTCCGCGGCATCACCAAGAGCGGCGGCCGCAACGCGTACGGCCGCATCACCTCCCGCCACCGCGGCGGCGGGGCCAAGCGCAAGTACCGCATCATCGACTTCAAGCGCACGAAGGACGGGATCCCGGCCAAGGTCGCCACGATCGAGTACGACCCCAACCGTACCGCCTACATCGCGCTGCTCCACTACGCCGACGGCGAGAAGCGCTACATCCTCGCGCCGTCCCGGCTGAGGGTGGGGGCCACGGTGGTCTCAGGCCCGGACGCCGACATCGTGGTCGGCAACGCGCTCCCGCTCCGCAACATCCCGACCGGCACGGTCGTACACAACGTGGAGCTCACGCCGGGTCGCGGCGGCCAGATGGGCCGTTCGGCCGGTACCTCCATCCAGCTGATGGCGAAGGAGGGCGAGCGCGCGACGCTGCGCCTGCCCTCGGGCGAAATGCGCATGGTCAGCGTCGACTGCCGTGCAACCGTCGGCACCATCGGCAACGTGGAGCACCAGAACATCGACATCGGGAAGGCCGGGCGCAGCCGCCACAAGGGCAAGCGCCCGCAGACCCGCGGCACCGCGATGAACCCCGTCGACCACCCGCACGGCGGCGGCGAGGGCTCGACCACTCCGGGCCGCCACCCGGTCACGCCCTGGGGCGTGCCGACGCTCGGCTATCCCACCCGCAAGAAGAACAAGCCGTCCGACCGCATGATCGTGCGCCGGCGCAGGAAGAAGAGGTAGCCGACTTGTCTCGCTCATCCAAGAAGGGCCCGTTCATTGAGGATCGCCTGCTCGACCGCATCGAGGCGATGAACTCCTCGGGTCAGAAGCAGATGATCAAGACCTGGTCGCGCACATCCACCATCTTCCCGGAGATGGTGGGCCACACCATCGCCGTCCACGACGGCCGCAAGCACGTGCCGGTGTTCGTGTCGGAGTCGATGGTCGGGCACAAGCTCGGCGAGTTCGCGCCCACGCGGCTGTTCCGCGGGCACGCAGGCGGCGACAAGGCGAGGATGCGATGACTGAAGAGCAGAAGCGCATAGCCGAGGGCGGCGCAGCCGAGCCGTCGGACACCGCCGACGATGCCGCCGATGCCAAGCAGGCGGTTGGCAAGGAGGCTGCCGAGGAGAAGGCCGAGGCGCCCAAGCCCAAGCGCTCGCGCCGTAAGAAGGCCGACGCAGAGGAGACCGCGGCCGACGCGCCAGAGGCCACAGACGAGGAGGCTCCTGAGGCCGAGGCTGAAGAGGCCGAGGAGTCCGAGGGTGAGGAGAAGCCCAAGCGCGGGCGGCGGCGCTCTTCCGAAACCGCCGCCGCGGCCAAGTCCGAGCCCGTCCACAAGAAGTCGCCGGCGCCGCGAGCTGCCGACGGCACCGTCGTCGTGCGCGCGCAGGCCAAGTACGTGCGCCACGCGCCGCGCAAGGCCCGGCTCGTGGTCGACCACATCCGCGGCAAGTCGATCGGCGAGGCGCGTGCCATCCTTCAGCACACGCCACGAGCGGCGGCGGTTGATGTGCTCAAGCTTCTCGAGTCGGCCGTGGCCAACGCGGAGAACAACCATGAGCTCGTCGCCGATGAGCTCGTCATCCGCAAGGCCTACGTCGACGAGGGCCCGACACTCAAGCGCTACCGTCCACGCGCTCTAGGCCGCGCCACGCGGATCCGCAAGCGCACCAGCCACATGACCATCCAGCTTTCACCGAAGGAGTAGCCGACACAGCATGGGTCAGAAAGTTCATCCGGAGGGCCTGCGGGTCGGCTACATCCATGACTGGAAGTCGCAGTGGTACAACGACCGCGAGTTCTCGAACTACCTGCTCGAGGACATCCACATCCGCGACCACATCGAGGGCAAGCTCGCCCACGCCGGTCTCTCGGACATCACGATCAAGAAGAACAAGAGCGAGGTGGAGGTCAACATCCACACCGCTCGCCCGGGCATCGTGATCGGCAAGTCGGGCAGTGAGGTCGACGCGCTCAGGCGCGAGCTTCACCGCATGACCGGCAAGTCGGTGAAGGTCAACATCCTCGAGATCAAGCGGCCCGAGCTCGACGCCAAGCTGGTCGCGCAGTCGGTGGCCGAGCAGCTGCAGAACCGCGTGGCCTTCCGCCGCGCGATGAAGCGAGCGCTCACCTCGGCGATGCGCTCGGGCGCGAAGGGCGTCCGCATCCAGGTTTCCGGCCGGCTCGGCGGCGCTGAGATGGCGCGCACCGAGGGCTACTCGGACGGCCGCGTGCCGCTGCACACGCTGCGTGCGGACATCGACTACGGCTTCTACGAGGCCCGCACCACCTTCGGCCGCATCGGCGTGAAGGTGTGGATCAACAAGGGCGAGATCATGCCCTCGGGCTTCGCGCAGGACCTGACCCAGATCGAGGCCCCGCAGCAGGCGTCGCCGGGCGGCGGCGGGCCTGGCGGTGGGCGCGACGGACGTGGTCGCGGTGGCCGCGACGGCGGACGTGGCGGTCGCGGTCCCGGCGGACCGGGCCGGGGCGGTCGCGGCGGCGGACCGGGTGGTCCCGGCCGTGGTGGACGCGGCGGCGGTGGCGGCGGCGGACGTGGCCCGCGCGGCGGCGGCGGCGGTGGCGGCGGAGGAGGTCGCTAACCGATGCTTCAGCCCAAGCGAGTCAAGCACCGCAAACAGCACCGCGGCCGCATGCCAGGCAACGCCAAGGGCGGCTCTCGCGTGGAGTTCGGCGAGTACGGACTGAAGACGCTCGAGCGCGGCTGGATCACCAACCGCCAGATCGAGGCCGCCCGAATCGCGATGACGCGCAAGATCAAGCGTGGCGGCAAGGTCTGGATCAACATCTTCCCGGACAAGCCCGTCACCGCCAAGCCCGCCGAGACCCGCATGGGCTCCGGCAAGGGCTCACCCGAGGGCTGGGTGGCGGTCGTCAAGCCCGGTCGCGTGATGTTCGAGCTGGCGGGCGTGCCCGAGCCGCTCGCTCGCGAGGCCATGCGCCTGGCCGGCCACAAGCTTCCGGTCAAGACCAAGTTCGTCGTGCGGGAGGGCCAGGAGCAGTGAAGCGCACGAACACGAACGAAATGCAGGACCCGGAGCTCGTGGAGTTCATCGGGGAGAGGCGCCAGGAGCTGTTCAACCTGCGCTTCCAGCACGCCACGGGCCAGCTTGAGAACACCGCCCGGCTGCGCGACGCAAAGCGCGAGCTCGCCCGCGGGCTCACGGTTGCCCACGCGCGCCAGATCGACGTCGATAGAGAGCTGAAGAGACAGAAGTCATGATCGAGAACGAAGAACAGCAGCCGGTAGACGAGACGCCGGCTCAGGACGAGCCCACAGAGGACAGTCCGCAGTCCGCAGAGCCGGAGGCGCCCGCGGAGGAGGCACCCGCCCAGGAGCCGGTGGCCGAGGAGCCGGTAGCCGAGGAGCCGGTAGCCGAGGAGCCGGTAGCCGAGGAGCCGGTGGCCGAGGAGCCGGTAGCCGAGGAGGCCCCCGCTGAGGAGGCCCCCGCTGAGGAGGCCCCCGCTGACGATGCCCCCGCTGCGGCCGCTCCGGCCGAGCCCGCCGAGCCCGAGGAGGTTCTGCATCCCAAGCAGGCCCGCAAGCGCGCCCGCTCCCAGCACACCGGCGAGACGCGCCCGCAGCGCTCCCCTGAGGAGCGCGCAGCCGAGCGCTCCGACCGCCGTGCGCGGCTGTCCGCGTCGCGCCGTGCCTACCGCCAGAAGCAGCGCGCCCAGCGTGCCGCCAGCCCGCGCCCGGAAGTGCCTCAGCAGGAGGGCCGCGAGCACGGGCCGGGCGCTCCGCGCGTGCGTCAGGGCATCGTCGTGTCGGCCAAGCCGGACAAGACGATCACCGTGCGCATCGACATCGCCCGCCGTCACCGCACCTACAAGAAGATCGTTCGCTCGTCTTCGACGCTGCACGCGCATGACGAGCGCAACGAGGCGCACGAGGGCGACACCGTGCGCGTGATCGAGACCCGCCCGCTCAGCCGTACCAAGCGCTGGCGCCTGGTTGAGATTCTGGAGCGTGCTCGATGATCCAGGCCGAGACGCGGCTCAAGGTCGCGGACAACACGGGCGCGCGCGAGATCCTCTGCATCCGGGTGAGCGGTGGTTCGCGCCGCCGCTACGCTGGAGTGGGCGACATCATCGTCGGCACCGTCAAGCAGGCCATCCCGCAGGGGTCGGTCAAGAAGGGCGAGGTGGTGCAGGCGGTGGTCGTGCGGACGAAGAAGGAGTTCGGCCGCGAGGATGGCACCTACATCGCGTTCGACGAGAACGCGGCCGTCCTGATCGACCCGCAGAACAATCCGCGCGGCACGCGCATCTTCGGTCCCGTAGCTCGCGAGCTGCGCGAACGCAACTTCATGAAGATCGTGTCGCTGGCCCCCGAAGTCCTCTGACACCCAGCACCCAAGACCCGACACCCCGCATGGCACTGAAGATCCGCAAAGACGACATGGTGAAGGTCATATCCGGCAAGTCCAAGGGCCGGACCGGCCGCGTGCTGCGCGTGGACGTGAAGAACCAGCGCGTGTACGTGGAGGGCGCCAACATCATCAAGCGCCACCAGCGCCCGACCACTCTGCGCGACACACAGCGCGGAAGCTCGGTCGGCGGCGGCGTGATCGAGAAGGAAGGGCCGATCCACATCAGCAACGTCATGCTGCTCGATCCGAAGTCGGGCGACCCGACTCGCGTGAGGATCAGCCGCGAGGGCGGGCAGCGCAAGCGCGTGGCCGCGAGGTCCGGGGAGGCGATCGACTGATGCCGGTAGCCGAGCCCAAGATCAATCCGCGCCTCAAGCAGCGCTACCACGAGGAGATCCGCCCACAGCTCGTTGACCGCTTCAAGTATTCGAGCGTGATGGAGGCCCCGCGCATCCAGAAGATCACGCTCAACATGGGCGTGGGCGAGGCCAAGACCGACACGAAGTTGCTCGACAACGCGCAGGAGCAGCTCGCCACCATCGCCGGCCAGAAGCCGAACGTGCGCGTTGCCCGTAAGTCGATCGCCGCCTTCAAGATCCGCGACGGCATGCCCATCGGCGTGGCCGTCACGCTGCGCGGTGCGCGCATGTGGGAGTTCCTCGATCGCTTCACCTCGATCGCGATCCCGCGCATCCGCGACTTCCGCGGGCTCAACCCGCGCTCGTTCGATGGCCGCGGCAACTACTCAGTGGGCGTGCGCGAGCAGATCATCTTTCCCGAGATCGACTACGACTCGATCGACCAGGTTCGCGGCCTCGACGTGACCATCACGACGACCGCCAACACCGACGCCGAGGCTTTTGCGCTGCTCGAGGCCCTCGGCATGCCGTTCGCCCACGAGGGGCGTCCCGGCGAGGACCTCGCGGCGGAGGACGCCGCGGAGGAGGAGCGCCGCAAGGAGGAGGCTCGCCAGCGCGCCGAGGCTGAGCAGGCCGCGCTCGAGCAGCTCAAGGAAGAGAACCCAGATGCTTACGCGAAGCCGCCCGAGCCACCGGAGGCGGGCGGCGAGGATTCCGTGGAGGGCGCCGAACAGAGCCGCCCCGCGGAGGACGCAACCGACGAGCGCACCCCCGAGGGTGCGAAGGAGAGCTAGTGGCAAAGACGTCCCAGGTTGTGCGCCAGCGGCGCCAATCCAAGTACAAGACACGCAACTACAACCGCTGCAAGCGCTGCGGCCGCCCGCGCGCGTACTTCCGCAAGTTCGGCCTCTGCCGGATCTGTCTGCGCGAGGTCGCGCACGAGGGCTACGTCCCCGGACTCACGAAGTCGAGCTGGTAGCGCCATGTCGATGACGGACCCGCTCGCCGACCTGCTCACCCGTATCCGCAACGGGCTCGAGGCGGACTTCGAGTTCGTGGACATCCCGCACTCCAAGTTCAAGAGCGAGGTCGCGCGGATCCTCAAGGAACAGGGCTACATCGAGGACTTTTCCACCGAGCCCGCGCGTGTCGGCCAGACGCTGCGCGTGCGCCTCAAGTACACCGAGCAGCGCGCGCCTGTGATCACCGGCATCAAGCGCGTATCGCGCCCTGGACGCCGCGAGTACGTGGCGGCCGGCCAGGTGCCCAAGGTCTTCGGCGGAATGGGCACTGCCATCATGTCCACCTCGAAGGGCGTGATGACAGGCCACGACGCGCGCAGGGAGGGCGTCGGCGGCGAGGTAGTCGCGTACGTCTGGTGATCGAACGATGAGCCGTATCGGAAAGCTTCCAATCCCCGTGCCGACAGGCGTCGATGTCTTCATCGAGCCCGAGGTCGTGCGCGTGAAGGGGCCGAAGGGCGAGCTCGAGCAGCGCGTCTCGCGCGAGATGACGGTCGAGCAGGAGGACGGCACCGTGGTCGTCAAGCGCCCGACCGACCGCGGCGAGCACCGCGCGCTCCACGGCCTCACCCGCAGCCTGATCTACAACATGGTCCACGGCGTCACCGAGGGCTACGAGAAGCGGCTTCAGATCCAGGGCGTCGGCTACCGCGCCGCGCTGCGCGGCCGCGACATCGAGCTCGCAGTCGGCTACTCGCATCCGGTTCAGATCAAGGCGCCGGACGGGATCGACTTCGAGGTGCCGCAGCCCACGCAGATCATCGTGCGCGGCATCGACAAGCAGGCGGTGGGCGAGATCGCCGCGCGTATCCGCAAGGTGCGCCCGCCCGAGCCCTACAAGGGCAAGGGCATCCGCTACGAGGGCGAGTACGTGGCCAGGAAGGTCGGTAAGCGCGCATGAGCGTCACGACCAAGCCTGCCAAGCGCCTGCGCCGCCGACGCCGGGTGCGCGCGAAGGTGCGCGGCAGCGCGGAGCGTCCGCGGCTGTCCGTGTTCCGCTCGCTGCGTGGCATCCAGGCGCAGCTCATCGACGACGACAAGGGACACACGGTCGCGGCGGTCACATGGACCGAGAAGGACCTCAGCGCGCTCGCTCGTGGAGAGCAGGCCAAGAAGGCCGGCGAGCTCCTGGCCAAGCGCGCGAAGGAGCTCGGCGTCGAGAGCTGCGTGTTCGACCGCGGCGGCTACCAGTACCACGGCCGCGTGAAGGCGCTCGCCGATGGAGCCCGTGAGGGCGGGCTGAAGTTCTAAGCCTTCGATACCCTCGACCAGACCTATGGCAAGAGACAGAACAGCAGTCAACCCAGCCGGAGACCTCCAGGAGCGCGTGGTCGAGATCAACCGCGTGGCCAAGGTGGTCAAGGGCGGGCGCCGCTTCTCGTTCACCGCGCTGGTGGTGGTGGGCGACGAGCGCTCCGTCGTGGGCGTGGGCTACGGCAAGGCGAACGAGGTGCCGCTCGCGATCCAGAAGGGCGTCGAGCGCGCGAAGAAGAACCTCTTCAAAGTGCCCATGTACAAGACGACAATTCCGCACGAGGTGACGGGCGTCTTCGGCGCCGGCCGCGTCTTCCTCAAGCCGGCCTCCGAGGGTACGGGCGTCATCGCCGGCGGCGGCGTGCGCGCGGTGCTCGAGCTCGCGGGCATCCACGACGTGCTCTCGAAGTCGCTGGGCAGCCAGAACCCGATCAACCTTGTGAAGGCCACCATCACGGCGCTGCAGATGCTGCGGTCGCCTGAAGAGGTGGCAGAGCTGCGCGGCCTGACCGTTCGTCAGGTGCTTGGCATTCCGGAAGGCAATGGAAACGGTAAGGCCGAGAGCGCAGGTGACGGAGAGCAGAGTGCTGAGGCCCCGACCGAGGCTCCCGCTCCGGAGGCTTCCGCGTGATGGCGACGCTGCGCATCACCCAGGTCAAGTCCACGAACGGGACCAATCCGCGGCAGAAGGGCGCGCTCCAGTCGCTCGGGCTCGGGCGTATCGGCAAGAGTGTCGAGCGTTCCGATCACCCTACGGTGCTCGGCGCCGTTCGCTCGGTCCAGCATCTCGTGAAGGTCGAGGAGGTCTGACGTGGCCCCCGAGATCGGACTGCACTCACTGAAGCCGAAGCCCGGCAGCCGCCACCCGCGCAAGCGGGTCGGCCGCGGCGAGGGCTCGGGCCTGGGCAAGACCTCGGGTCGCGGCGAGAAGGGCGCCGGCGCGCGCGCGGGCTACAAGTCCCGGCCGAACGCCGAGGGCGGCCAGATGCCGATTCACATGCGGATGCGCAAGCTGCGCGGTCCGCACATGAAGAAGTCGATGCCCTTCGAGAACTTCCGCACCCACACGCAGCCGGTCAACCTCGCCGACCTGGAGGCGCGCTTTGACGACGGCGCCGAGGTCAGCCCCGAGACGCTCGTCCAGCACGGCCTCGCCACGCGCAAGGGCGTGCCGGTAAAGATTCTCGGCCAGGGCGAGCTCAAGAAGAAGCTCACGGTCAACGCACACGCCTTCTCGAAGACGGCCCGCGAGAAGATCGAAGCGGCCGGCGGCGTCTGCACCATCCTCGACGGCTAACCTCGCACCAATGCTCGGAACCTTCGTCAACGCGTTCCGGATCGCAGACCTGCGAAAGAAGATCGCGTTTACCGCCGCGATGATGGCGGTCTACCGCTGCGGCGCGTACATCCCGGCGCCCGGCATCAACATCGACGCGGTCAAGGGCATCCAGTCGCAGTTCGGCGGCTCGAACGTGCTCGGCTTCCTCAACCTCTTCTCGGGCGGAAGCCTCTCCCGCTTCGCGATCTTCGCGCTCGGGATCATGCCCTACATCACGGCCTCGATCATCCTGCAGCTGCTGCAGGTGGTCGTGCCCTCGCTCGAGAAGCTCCGCCAAGAGGGCGAGCAGGGGCAGCAGAAGATCACCCAGTACACGCGCTACCTCACGGTCGGCCTCGCCTTCGCCCAGTCGATCGGCTACGTGTTCCTGTTCAGGACCTTCGCGAGCGACGCGAACACCAAGGTCGTCAACAACTTCAACCTGGGCTCCGTGCTGCTGATCGTCATCACGCTCACGGCCGGGACGGTGTTCGTGATGTGGCTCGGCGAGCTGATCACCCAGCGCGGCATCGGCAACGGCATCTCGCTGATGATCTTCGCGAGCATCGTCGCTCGCATCCCGCACGGCGTCAGCGCCTGGTGGAACAACCCGGACCAGGTCTTCAAGGTCATGATGCCGCTGATCGCCCTCGGCGTGATCGCGGCGATCGTCTACATCCAGGAGGGCCAGCGCCGCATCCCGGTCCAGTACGCAAAGCGCGTCGTCGGACGGCGCATGTCCGGCGGCGGCTCCACCTACCTGCCGCTGCGGGTGAACATGGCCGGCGTGATCCCGGTGATCTTCGCCGCCTCGCTGATGGCGTTTCCGCCGACGATCGGCGAGCTGATCCACAGCAAGGCGGCACGCGACTTCTCCGTCTTCTTCAACCCGAACGGCACCGCGTACATCATCGGCGAGTCCATCCTGATCGTCCTGTTCACGTACTTCTACACAGCGGTCACCTTCAATCCCGTCGAGCAGGCCGACAACCTCAAGAAGTACGGCGGCTTCATCCCCGGGGTGAGGCCAGGCAGACCCACGGCCGAATACCTCGACCGCATCCTGGCGCGCCTGACGTTCCCGGGCTCCCTGTACCTGGCCGCGGTCGCGGCACTGCCGACCATCCTCATCAATCAGACCAGCGCGAACTTCTTCTTCGGCGGCACATCGATCCTGATCGTGGTCGGTGTGGCGTTGGACACCATGAAACAGTTGGAGGCGCAGCTGATGATGAGGAACTACGAAGGCTTCCTGAAGTAGGCCGCCGCTTTTTGGGCCGGTCGACTTCGACCGTCCCCTTCTGGGCCTCGCCGGCTTCGCCGTCTCCGGACGGCCCAGCAGGGGACATCGAAGCCGCCGGCCCCTCCACAGTCGCTGGTTTTCAGGTAG
>Ga0207707_10005636_pt1 | contig 10957 bp, 10 predicted proteins | sample KBSC83BmetaG_FD_184336 | JGI IMG/M metagenome (GOLD analysis project Ga0207707, IMG submission 184336) | Corn rhizosphere microbial communities from Kellogg Biological Station, Michigan, USA - KBS C8-3B metaG (SPAdes) (version 2) | ecosystem: Host-associated > Plants > Roots > Rhizosphere ... | reverse complement strand
GACCTGGGGCAGATCGAGCCGCGAGTGCTCGCCGCCGTCTCCGGCGACACCGCGCTCGCCAAGGCGACCGCCGCCGACGACATGTACCTGCCGGTCGCGGCCGAGCTCGGCGTCGACCGGCCGACCGCCAAGGTCGCGATGATCGCGGCCATGTACGGGCAGACCACCGGGCACGGCGGGGTGGCGGCCAGGCGGATGCGGGCCGCGTACCCGGTCGCGATGGGCTACCTCGACGCAGCCGACCGCTCCGCCCGGGCGGGCCGGGACCTGCGTACCTACGGCGGACGGCGGGTCCGGATGTCGGGCGGCGCCGTGTCCGCGGCGCGGGAGGCCGCGCGCGGGCGGTACGGGCGCAACGCGGTCGTGCAGGGAGCGGCCGCCGAGCTGTTCAAGATGTGGGCCGTCACGGTCCGCGCCAGGACCGCGCCGCTGGGCGCGGGGATCGTGCTCTGCCTGCACGACGAGCTTCTCGTGCACGTCCCGGCGGAGCGGGCGGAGCAGGCGGCGCAGTTGGTCGGCGGCTGCCTGACCGAAGCGGCCAGGCGGTGGGCGCCGGACGGCCGGGTCCGCTTCATCGCCGAGATCACGATCGCGGGCAGCTGGGCCGACGCGAAATCCTGAGGTTTCTGTGACGATCGCCCCCTAATGCGTCGCGGCACGTCGCAGGATGGCTACCCACGGGCGCTGACGGCCATCGCCCGATGAGCGCGGAGGCAGCGCGGGCTGATACCGTGGCCACCAGAAAACTCGGGACGGGAGGGGGCCTTGACTTTGCCGCGGTATCGCAGAGTGGTAGTCAAGCTCAGCGGCGAGGCCCTATCCGGGGCCTCCGGAACCGGTGTCGATCCCGCGAGCCTCGCTCGGGTCGCCGACGAGGTGCTGTCGGTGCACAACCTCGGCGTGCAGGTGGCGGTCGTGGTCGGCGGCGGGAACTACTTCCGCGGCCGGATGGCCGAGGGATGGGGGATCAGCCGGGCGGAAGCCGACAACATCGGCATGCTCGGCACCGTGATGAACGCGCTGATGCTGCGGGGCGCGCTGACCGCCCGGACCGACGCGGACATCCGGGTGATGACCGCGGTCCCGATACACAGCGTCGCGGAGCCGTTCATCCGGCTGAAGGCCGTGCATCACCTCGACCGTGGCTTCATCGTCGTGCTGGCGGGCGGCATCGGCCAGCCCTATGTGACCACCGACTACCCGGCCGTGCAGCGGGCGCTCGAGCTGGAAGCCGACGCGCTGCTCGTCGCCAAGCACGGGGTGGACGGCGTGTACGACTCCGACCCCAGGCAGAACCCGGACGCGGTCCGCTTCACCAACCTGACATACGAAGAAGCCCTGGCCGCCGACATCCGGATCATGGACACCAGCGCGTTCGTGCTCGCCAACGAGCAGTCGCTCACCATGCACGTGTTCGACGTCGCCGCGGTCGGCGTCATGAAGTCGATCTGCGAGGGCGCCGAGCTCGGAACGCGGATCACCGCGAAGTAGCTAGTTCTCCAGCTTGCGCCAGACCGGGCGCGGTATCAGCTTCATCACCGCCGCCAGCCCGGCCAGCGCGGGGGGCACCCAGATCACCGAACTGCCGCCCCGTGTTTGAGAGCTCAGTGCTTGAGAGCTCAGTGCGCTCGCGACCGCCGCGCCGACCTTCTCCGGGGTCGTCGCCAGCGGCGCGGCCTTCATCCCCGCGGTCATCCGGCCGATCACGAACCCCGGCCGGACCAGCAGCACCCGGACGCCGCTGCCGTGCAGCGAGTCGGCGTAGCCGCGGGCGAAGGCGTCGAGGCCGACCTTCGTCGCCCCGTAAACCGAGTTGAACTTGCGCGGCCGGACCGCCGCGACCGACGAGAGCACCACGATCGTGCCGCTGCCGCGGCGGCGCATGGCCTCGCCGAACGCGAGCAGGGCGGTGACGTGCCCGGTGAAGTTCGTTTCGATCATCGTGGCGGCGAGCCGCACGTCCCGCTGCGCGTCCTCCTGCGGGATCAGGACGCCGGTCGCCGCGATGACCAGGTCGGGCACTCCCCCGGCGCTGATCTCCTCGGCGAACGCCTGATGGGCGCCGGTCTCCATCGCGTCATAGCGGGCGACGGTCACTGGTCGGCTCAGCATCTTGCCCGCCGCCTCAAGCCGCTGCGGGTCCCGGCCGGCCAGGATCACCTCGGCGTCGGGGCCGAGGCGCAGCGCGGACAGGATCGCCAGGCCGATCTCGCTCGTGCCACCGAGCAGCAGAACTCTCATCGTTACTCCACGTAGAGGCCGACGCAGAACAGCACCAGCCACGCCGCCTCGCACAGCAGCATGACCGTGTCCCGCGTGATCAGGTCTTCCACCGGGCGCACCGTGCGGCGCGCCGCGAGCACACCGAACCGGACCAGCGCGAATGCCAGCGGCACGGCCGACGCCAGGTGCCACGGCCGTGGGTCTGGTTTCTCGCTGAGCGCCCACATCAGGTAGGTCGCGAGGACGCCGATCCCGATGAGCACCTGCGTGACCCGGAGCATGTCCGCCCGGTACCAGCGCATCACCGGGCGGTGCTTGACCGCGTCCGCGCCCAGGCTCGTCAGTTCGGTGTACCGCTTGGCGACCGCCACACCGAGCGCGCCGAGGCTGCACACGAGCAGGAACCAGACGGACGGCTTCACGTGCGTCGCGGCCGCACCGCCAAGCAGCCGCAGCACGAACCCGGACGCCACGATCAGCATCTCGACGTACGGGACGTGCTTGAGCTTGAACGAGTAAAGGAACGACAGGCACAGGTACGCCGAGGCCGTGGCGACGAGCAGCGGCTCGCGGATCACCACGCCGGCGCCGACCGCGATCAGCGCCGCGAGCACGGCGAGCGCGACCGCGTGCTGCTCGGGCAGCGCCCCGGAGGCGATCGGCCGGTTCCGCTTCACCGGGTGCCGCCGGTCCCGCTGGACGTCGGCGACGTCGTTGACAAAGTAAACCGCGGCCGACGCGCAGCCGAAGGCGAACATGGCGATGAGCCCGTAGCCAAATCCGTGGCCGAGCGAGGCTCCGGCGAGCGGCGCCGCGAACACCAGCAGGTTCTTCGGCCACTGCCGAGGCCGCGTCGTCATGATGACGGCTAGCAGCCAGCGCCCTGGCGAGACAGGGAGAGCCGCCGAAGCGGGCACCGCGGCCTGTGGCCCCGTGTTCTCGCCCGGGGCCGCCGTCTTGTTGATTGTCACCGCGCGTAGACCGCTGTGAAGTCACGCGTGGAAGGGGTGTAATACGAGTACGGGCTCGGCTGCTGCGTCGGCAGCAGCGGCACCGGTGTCGGGTCGCTCGGCTTGCCCTTGGCCTGGTAGTAGTCGAACTTCATCCACGACGGGTTGATGTCCATCTGCATGCCCTCGACCGCGCCGGCCCGCTGCAGCAGCTCGCCCAGGTCCTGCGCGTTCAGCGCCGGGCCGTAGACGTAGACGATCCGGCCGTCCTTGGTGATGCCGAGCCCCGACCGCCAGACGTAGTAACCGCCGCCGAGCGTCGCGCCCCAGTTGCTCATCACGTTCGAGTTGGCGTTGGCCGCCACCTTGCCGTGGTTGACGAGCAGCTGGAGGTTCTGCCGGACGCCCTCGATCGAGGAGTTCATCGAGAAGTCCCGGCCCCACTGGCCGATCTTGATCGTCCCGTTCTTGTAGTAGACGATCGAGGCGGTGCCCTTGACGAGCGAGCCATGGTAAACGCCGTTGAGGTAGAAGCCGCCGCCCGCCGAGTCCAGCTTGAACCCGCCGTTGAACGTGGCGAGCAGGCCGGTGCGCTGGCCGGCCGGCGGGATGTAGTCGGACACGCCCCAGTTGGCGGGCCCCGGGTCTTCCGTGCCCGGGCGCAGCGAGAACTTGACCAGCCGCTGGTCGATGGAGGCGATGCCGTTCACCTGAGAGGTGTACGTCGCGTCGCGCAGGAACGTCGTCAGGATCGCCGGCTCGCCGTTCACCTTCTCCGCCAGGCGCCACTGCCCTTCGCCGGCTATCGGCGAGGGCGCGAGCGACTTGAGCGTGGCCGGGATGTTGGGCACGAAGGCGTTCTTGGCCTTGCCCTTGGCCGGCTTGCTCGGGCTGACCGCCTCGCCGCTCGGCACCGCGAGCGAGAACGACGGCTTGCCGCCCTTCGGCGGCGGGTTGTAGGACAGCCACTCGCCGAACGTCACAATCGGGCCGAGGTGATGATCCCTCGCCCATTCGGCGACGTTCGCGGCCATGCCCTGGCCGTTGTTCTTGAAGGCCGCCTGGCCGACGGAGAACGTCAGCCAGACGAGCAGGAGCGCCAGCACCGCGCTGACGACGCGGACGGAGCGCAGGCGGAAGAGCCTGCGGGTGCGGCGGAAGCGCACCTTGCGCGCCGGCGGGCCCTCCGGCGACGGTCGACCATCGAGTGCCGGGCCACCAGGCCCCTGCCCCGGCACCTGGTAGTGCTGGTCGTCGGAATACTGCTGGTTCTCGTACTGGCGCATGTTTCCGCGCACGCGCCCGTCGTTGTAGTCGCGCGGATCGCCGTGGTACGCGCGGGGATCGCCGTTTCCCCGGTAACCGTTTCCCTGGTAACCGTTGTAGCCGCGAGGGTCGCCGTTTCCCTGGTAGCCGTTGCCCGCGCCCTGGTACGTGAACGTCTGCGTTGGCTGGTCGTATCCCTGACCCGGCCCCGGCTGGTAGCCCGGCGGGCCGTAGCCCGGCGGCGGGTAGCCCTGCTGCCCGTACCCGTTGCCGCCCTGGCCGCGGAAGGACTGCGGCTGCCCGTAGCCCGCGGGGGCACCGTACCCGGGTCCGCGGTACTGACCGTACGGGCGCTGCTCCTGGCCGGAACCGCCACGCCCGTTGCTGTCATAGCCGCCGTAGCCGTAACCATCGCGCCGGGCGTCCTGATCGCCGTAAGCGTGATCGTCGTCAGGCTCACCGGGCCATTCGGGGCCAGGTCCACCACGGGGCACCCGTCGTGACATGTCCATGTACCTCCCGCGTAGCTCAAGTCCCGCAGAGAAGCTACTTCACCTAGATGAAGGAATCGCTACGAGCCAATACCCACAGTTCGGCTCCGTCACCTGCAGCTTCCGGCGCAATCTATTGCGGGAGCGCGGGCGCCCGCGCTAGGTGTCAGAATATGCGGTCGGTCATCCGATGCGGGGTGATCTTCACTGGCCCACCCCAGTTTGCTTCCCTGATCTCCTTCATCGCATGCTTCCGGGTGGCCGCGTCCATCCGGTCGATGAACAGTACTCCGTCCAGGTGGTCGGTCTCGTGCTGAAGGCACCGGGCGAGAATCTCCGTCCCGACGACCTGGACCGGGTCCCCTCGGTCGGTGAAGCCCCTGGCCACGGTGTTCAGCCGTCGCTTCACGTCGTAATAGACGCCGGGGAAGGACAGGCACCCCTCCTCGCCGTCCTGCTCTTCCTCGTCGGGGAACTCGAGGTCGGGGTTGACGAGGTAGCCGCGCTCGCTGCCGACCGCGTAGGCGAACACCCGTAGGCCCACGCCGATCTGTGGCGCGGCGAGGCCGGCGCCCTGGGCGTCATCGAGCGTCTGGGTCAGGTCTTTGACGAGGGAGCGCAGCTGCTTGTCGAAGTCAGTGACGGGCTCTGCGGGGGTGCGCAGGATCGGGTCGCCGAACAGCCGGATGTCGCGAATTGCCATGCCACGAGGGTAGCCGCCGTCGGCCGCCGCCATGTGTAATCGCAACTTGTTTGACAGACATAGGACAGGGAATATACAACTTGAGTTGTAAGTTTTCTATGAGTGTAGGGCGAGACCACACAGGGTGGCAGCCCTCTCAGGAGGTAGCGATGTACCTGACGACTCTCGACCCGATGAGCCGTGACTTCGACCGCATCGTCCGGCGTGCGTTCGGTGGCAGTGCCTTTAACCACGGGGCCTTTAACCACGGGGCCTTTAACCACGGGCCCTTCGGCTACGCGCCGGCTCTGCCGATGGACACCGTCCGCCGCGACGGCGAGGTGGTTCTCCGCTTCGACGTCCCCGGTGTGGAGCAGGACAAGATCGACGTGACCGTCGACAAGGGCGTCCTCACCGTCAGCGCGACGCGCGAGGAGGCCAAGACCGAGGGCGAGAACCCGGTCGTCCGCGAGCGGCTGTTCGGCAGCTTCACCCGGCGCGTCCGTCTCTCGGACAACCTGGACGCCGAGGCGATCGAGGCCAGCCACCACGACGGCGTGCTGGAGATCCGCATTCCGGTCCGCGAGGAGGCCAAGCCGCGCAAGATCGCGGTCGGCACCCCGAGCGAGGCCAAGGAGCTGGCCGAGTAATTCAAAGGCCGGTACGCGCGAGACAGGCGGCCAGCGGGGCGTTCCGCCCCGCTGGCCGCTTACCATTTCGCCTGGGAGGTGAGACCCGTGGAGCCTTTTGACGACGAGAATGTGCCGCTGTACACCGTGGGGCAGGTCGCCGAGATGCTTTCGCTGAAGCAGGCGTTCCTGCGCCGCATCGACGAGCTCCGGGTCGTCTCGCCGCAGCGCTCGGCGGGGCGCCAGCGCCGCTACACCCGGGTGGAGATCCGCGTCATCCAGCAGGTCGCGACGATGGCGGACGAGGGCATGACGCTGCCCGCGATCCGGCGCATCATCGAGCTGGAAGAGCGGCTGGCGGAGGTTGTCCGCCAGCGTGACGACCTGGCGGCGCGGCTGTCTGAAGTGTCGGCCGAACGACTGCGGCTTGCTCAGCAGCTCGCCGTCTTGCTCAGGCGGGCCGGCCAGGAGGAGCAGCCCGCGGACGAATAGGCCCGGGCCGGTCTCCTCCCGTGGCAGGCGCCCGGCGGGCTACACCCGCCGCCACCGGGTTTCGCAGCACGAGTAAAGGCCGAACATGATGAGCCCGACCGCCACGATCACCAGCAGCCACGGCCCGCTGGCCGGGAACTCGCGCCGTTATCCGCTGGGCGATGCGCCCCGTCCTGGTTGCCATGCACATCCGGCTTCCCGCGAAACGGGCCGGCATGCCGCAATGGCCGGAGCCCGGCCCCGCCAGTAGCGCTCCTGGGCCGGTAAGGGTTCGGGGTCAGTCGCTATTGCTGTGCAGGATGGGGCGCAAGTTGTCGAGGGCCGACATGTCGTCGATGGTGGACGGCACCGGCTCGTCCTTCCCGTTCGCGAGGCCGCGCATCGTCCGCCTGAGGATCTTCCCCGAGCGCGTCTTGGGGAGAGCGGGCACGATATCGAGCCGGCTCAGCGTCGCGATCGGGCCGATGCGGTCGCGGATCATCTGGGCGAGATCCGCCGCGAGCTGCCCCGGTTCCGCGGTGGCGCCCGCCTTGAGCACGACCAGGCCGCGCGGGACTTCGCCCTTCAGCGCGTCGTTGACGCCGAACACCGCGCACTCGGCGACCGCCGGGTGGCCGGCCAGCACCTCTTCCATCACGCCGGTGGACAGCCGGTGGCCCGCCACGTTGATCACGTCGTCGATGCGGCCCATGACGTACAGGTAACCGTCCTCGTCCCGGAAGCCGCCGTCGCCGGTCAGGTAGTAGCCGGGGTACCTGGACAGGTACGACTTGACGAAACCGTCGTCGTTGTGCCAGAGCGTCGGCAGGCACCCAGGCGGGAGCGGCAGCTTGATCGCGATGTTCCCCGCCTCGTCCGGCTTGGCCTGCTTGCCCTCCTCGTCCAGGATCTGGACGTCGTAGCCGGGGACGGGCAGGCTCGGCGAGCCTGGCTTGGTCGGTTTCGGGTCAAGGCCCATCGGGTCGGCGACGATCGCCCAGCCGGTCTCGGTCTGCCACCAGTGGTCGATGACCGGGACGTTCAGCAGGTCGGCGGCCCAGCGGTAGGTTTCCGGGTCGAGGCGCTCGCCCGCGAGGAACAGGTACCTGAAGCCGGTGAGGTCGTACCGCTCCTTGAGGATGCCCCGCGGGTCCTCCTTGCGGATCGCGCGGAAGCCAGTCGGGGCGGTGAACAGCGCCTTGACCCTGTGCTCGGCGATGACGCGCCAGTAGGCGCCCGCGTCGGGGGTGCCGACCGGCTTGCCCTCGTAGAGGATCGTGGTGCAGCCGGCCAGCAGCGGCGCGTACACGATGTAAGAGTGGCCCACGACCCAGCCGATGTCGGAGGCGGCCCAGAACACTTCGCCCTGGTGCGTGTCGTAGACGTTGCGCATGGACCACGCGAGCGCGACCGCGTGGCCCCCGTTGTCCCTGACCACGCCCTTGGGCTTCCCGGTGGTGCCGGACGTGTAGAGGATGTAGAGCGGGTCGGTGGCGTCCACGGGCACGCAGGCGGCGGGCGGCGGGCCCGCGGCCATGAGGTCGTGCCAGTCCAGGTCGGTCTCGCGCATGGCCGCGGTCACCTGCGGGCGCTGCACGATGATCGTGTGCTCGGGCTTGTGCGCCGCCTCGTCGACCGCCGCGTCGAGAATGGGCTTGTACTCGATGACCCGGCCCACCTCGATGCCGCACGACGCGGAGACGATCAGCCGGGGCTTGGCGTCGTCGATCCTGACCGCGAGCTCATGGGCGGCGAAGCCGCCGAACACCACGCTGTGCACCGCGCCGAGCCGCGCGCAGGCGAGCATCGCGATGACCGCCTCGGGGATCATCGGCATGTAGATGACCACGCGGTCGCCCTTGGCGATGCCGAGCCCGGCCAGGACGCCGGCGAACCTGGCCGTCTCGTCCCGCAGCTCGGCGAACGTCAGCGTGCGCTGCGCGCCGGTGACCGGCGAGTCGTAGATCAGGGCAGGCTGGTCGCCGTGGCCGTTGTCCACGTGACGGTCGACGGCGTTGTGGCAGGTGTTCAGCGTGCCGCCCTGGTACCAGCGGTAGAAGGGCGGATTGCTGTCGTCAAGGATGGTCTCCGGCTGGGTGTACCAGTCGATGACGGTGGCGGCCTCGGCCCAGAACCCGGCCGGGTCGGCGAGACTCCTGCGGAAAGCGTCCTCGTATCTGCCCATGACCCGACCGTAAGCCGAGGCCGCGTCCGTTGCCTAGCGTTGCCGCAGCGAATGAGCGGACACTCGCTTTGGTGTGCGGCCCAGCGCGAGGGGGCGGCTAGCTCACCCGGCAGAGGATCTCGCCGTTAGGGACGAGGAACCAGCCGTCCTGATCCGCCGCCCAGGCGCGCCAGCCCCCGGCGATGCGCTCCAGGTCCGCGGCGGTCGCGTAGCCGCCCGCGATCGCGGCGTCCGCGTAAGACGACTTGACCGTGCGGTCCGCCCACAGGCTGCCCCACCAGGACCGGTCCGTCGTGGTCGCGTAGGTCCAGTTGGACGACGAGCAGGTGATGTCGGTGAAGCCCGCCTCCCTGGCCCAGACGTGCAGGTGGCGGCCCCCGTTCGGCTCGCCCCCGTTGCCGCGGGCGACCGCCATGTAGCGGGCCCGCCACTCGTCGAGGACCGGGAGCTCCGGGTACCAGGTGAAGCCGCCGTAATCGCCGTCGCGGGCCGCGACGATCCCGCCTGGCCGGGCGACCCGGCGCATTTCCCGCAGCGCCCGCACCGGGTCGCTCAGGTGCTGCAGCACCTGGTGCGCGTGCACCACGTCGAAGCTGTCATCGGGGTAGTCAAGCGCGTAGACGTCGCCGGTCGCGAACGTGAGGTTCTCCAGGTCCCCGGCCTCCTCGCGCGCCTTATCGATGATTCCCTGCGCGGCGTCGATACCGGTGACGTGGCCCCGCGGCACGCGGTCGGCGAGGTCCGCCGTGATCGTGCCGGGGCCGCACCCGACGTCGAGGACTTTCGCGTCCGCGGCGAGGTGCGGCAGCAGGTAGGCCGCGGAGTTCTCGGCGGTGCGCCACTTGTGCGAGCGCAGTACTGACTCGTGATGACCGTGCGTGTAGACCTCAGGCATGCCGACAACTCTAGATACGTCTTAAATGATGAGCAAACTGGTATCAATATATGGACATCGTAGAGTACGCGGCACTGCCGCGGGTGCTCGCGGCGCCGGTGCTCGCTACTTGTCGATGAAGCCTTCGGCGATGTTCGCGGGCGCGATCGCCAGCCACCCGTCGACCAGCGCCTCTTTGAGGTCGCGCGCCGTGACCTTGTCCAGCTGGATCAGGTAGGCGTTATAGCCATTGAAGTGCGGGATGGTGAAGAAGCCGCCCCGGCCGGCCGCGAGGATCGCCTCCTTCTCCGCCCGGTCGGCGGTGCGGATCCCGAGGATCGGCCCCGGTGGCGGCTGCTCGTCGCCGTAGCGCTTGATGTCCGCCTTGCTGAACGGGCGCTCCCAGGCGAACATCTTGCCGGCCACCTGCCAGGCGCGATGGCCGCGGTGCTTCTCCTCGCCCTCGGTCACCTCGGGAAGTTCGGCCGCCAAGCGGGCCACGTCATCGAAGGTTTGCACGAATTGACCGTACTGCCCAGTCCGGTCGGCGGACAGTACCGCCGACCGCTCAGCGGGAAACGACCGTTTGGTCCGTGATGCGAACATGGCAGAGATCCTGATCGCGCCCATGACGGCCGAGTACGCGGCGGACATCCTGACCCGGCGCTGCGACAGCGCCTTACCGCTCGCCACTGAGCAGCGCGGCGGCGTTGTCGTGCAGGATCGCCGCCTGCTCCTCGTCGGTGAAGCCGAGTTCGGCGACAGCGCGGGCGGCGGTCAGCGGGTCATCCACCGGGTAGTCGCTGCCGAACACGACGCGGTCGATGCCCACCCTGCGCAGCACCCACACTAGCTGTTCGGCGAACGGGCTCCCCGCGAGCAGCGTGCCGGTCACCGAGATATCGATCCACACGTTCCGTCCCCACGACGGGTAACGGGACAGGATGTCGTAGACGAGCAGTTGCGAGAAGCCGGGGCCGTGCGCGTGGGCGAGGATCAGCCGGGACTCGGGCACCGCCATCGCGACGTCGGCGAACTTGCCCGGCTGGTTGGCGTCCCACGGCGAGTACGCGTCGAACAGCACGGGCAGCCCGCGCTCGGTCGCCTTGCCGACCACCTTCAGGACGGCGGGATCGGCGACGTCGAACCGCTGGGTGTTCGGGTGCAGCTTGAGCCAGGCGGCACC
>Ga0207707_10005631_pt1 | contig 10960 bp, 7 predicted proteins | sample KBSC83BmetaG_FD_184336 | JGI IMG/M metagenome (GOLD analysis project Ga0207707, IMG submission 184336) | Corn rhizosphere microbial communities from Kellogg Biological Station, Michigan, USA - KBS C8-3B metaG (SPAdes) (version 2) | ecosystem: Host-associated > Plants > Roots > Rhizosphere ... | reverse complement strand
CGCGAGGTGACGTTGGCCGCGCCGCCGTACGATTTGCCGGCCGCGTAGACCAGCTGCGTCCGCAGCCGCGGCTCGTCCGTGGACAGCTGCGCTCCGGTGGCGCCGCCGCCCCGGGCGGCCAGCGCCCGCAGCACCCCGTCCTCCACGGACCGCAGCCAGCCGCCCGCGTCGCCGTCGCCGACCCCGCCGCCGACCAGGTCCTTTTCCAGCTGCCGCCGGATCCGCCTGGCGACGTCGTCGGTGCAGGCCGCCTGCACCACGTCCGTCAGCGCGGCGGGCACCACGAACACCGTGCGCCGCATGCCAAGCATGCGCACCAGGGCCCGCTCCGCGTACAAGGCGGCGTCCATGTCCTCGGCGGTGCACCGGCTCCGCGCCCACGCCGACAGGTACACGGTCATCGGATCGGTCGCGTGCAACGCCACCAGCGACTCGGCGACCTCGGCGGCCGTGGCGGCCGGCGCGGCGAGCAGGTGCCGCTCCACCAGCCGTCCCCGCCGCGCCGCCTCGCCGACCTTCAATGCCATGCCCACGAAGCTATCTCCTAGCCGTATCCCGAAGACGCTGGATCATAAGGTCTATAGGCCTCCTGGCCATCCACTATCTTTCCGTTCACGGGTTCGTGCGGTCACGCCTTCCGGGCGCCGGTGACCACCGTAGCGCCCCACTCGTCGTCGCTGTGGACGCGCGCCGCGAGCCCGGCGGCGTCCATCGCGGCGGCCATGGCCGGGGCCTGCCGCTCGCTGGTCTCCACGAGCAGCACGCCGCCGGGCGCGAGCCACGCGGGAGCGGCGGCGGCGACCCGCCGGAGGACCGCGAGTCCGTCCGCGCCACCGTCCAGTGCCATCAGCGCCTCGTGATCGCGCGCCTCGCCCGGCATGAACGCGATCTCCGACGTCGGCACGTACGGCGCGTTGCAGATCAGCACGCCGATCCGGCCCCGCAGCGCGACGGGCAGCGCCGAGAACAGGTCGCCCGCGTACACGTGCCCGCCGACCGGCGTGACGTTCCGCCGCGCGCACGCGACGGCGGCCGGGTCCAGGTCGGCCGCGTGCAGTTCGACGCCGCGGAGCCGGACAGCGGCGGACGCGGGCCCGTCGGCGTCGCCCGCCAGTTCAACCGCCACGGCGAGCCCGAGCGCGCCGGTGCCGCAGCACAGGTCGACGACGACGCGGGGGACGGCGTCGCCCTGCCGTCCGGCCAGCCGGACCGCGACCTCGACCAGGTACTCGCTGCGCCTGCGCGGCACGAACACACCCGGATCGACGAGCACCCGCAGCCCGGCGAACTCGGCCCAGCCGACCACCTGCTCAAGCGGCTCCCCGCCGGCCCGCCGCGCCACCATGGCGTCAAGCTGGGCAGGCGTGTCGGCAGAGGCCGCGAGGATCGCGGCCTCCTCCTCGGCGAACACGCACCCGGCGGCGCGCAGCCGGGCGACTACCTGCGGATCGGTCTCCACGAGCAGCCCACGCTAGCGGCGACGCACCCGGCCGCTCAAGCGATTATTCACTTAGAGCTGGCCGACGTCGGTGACGTGGATGACGGCCGTGCCCTCTTCGTCGGAGGCGGCCAGGTCGACCGTGGCGGAGACACCCCAGTCGTGGTCGCCCGCCGGGTCGGCGAAGATCTGGCGGACCGTCCAGGTGGTCTTGCCCTCGTCGATGATCAGCATCGCCGGGCCGCGGGCGTCCGGGCCCGTGCCGATCTCGTCGTGCTCCTCGAAGTACCCATCGAGCGCGTCTTCCCAGGCGGCGGCGTTCCAGCCGTCGGCCGCGTCCAGCTCGCCGAGCTCGTCGTACTTCTCAAGCGCCGCGAGGGTGACCCGCCGGAACAGCGCGTTCCGCACCAGCACCCGGAAGGCCCGCGGGTTGCTCGTCAGCGACTTCGGCTGCGCCCGCAGCTCGGTGGCCGCCGGGTCGGGGTTGGTGAGCTTCTCCCACTCGTCGACCAGCGAGGAGTCGACCTGGCGGATGAGCTCGCCGAGCCACTCGATCAGGTCGGTGAGTTCCTCGGTCTTCGCCTCGTCGGGGACGGTCTGCCGCAGGGCCTTGTACGCGTCGGCGAGGTAACGGAGCACGATCCCTTCCGACCGGGACAGGCTGTAGAACTGGACGTACTCGGGGAATGTCATCGCCCGCTCGAACAGGTCACGGACGACGGTCTTGGGGGAGACGGCGTAGTCGCCGACCCACGGGTGGCCGCGGCGGTAGATCTCGTAGGCGGCCTCAAGGAGGTCCTCGAGCGGCTTGGGGTAGGTGACGTCGTCGAGCAGTTCGATCCGCGTCTCGTAGTCGACGCCATCGGCCTTCATCGCGGCGACCGCCTCGCCGCGGGCCCGGAACTGCTGGGCGGACAGGATCTGGCGCGGGTCGTCGAGCGTCGACTCGATGACCGATAGCACGTCGAGCGGGTAGGTCTCGACATTCTTGTCGAGCAGCTCGATCGCGGCCAGGGCGAACGGGGACAGCGGCTGGTTGAGCGCGAAGTCGTACTGCAGGTCGACGGTGAGCCTGACGTACCGGCCCTGCTCGTCGGGCTCGTCGAGGCGCTCGACGACGCCGCCGGCGAGCAGCGCTCGGTAGATCTCGATGGCGCGGTGGATGTGCTTGCGCTGCTTGGCCCGGTCTTCGTGGTTGTCGCGGAGCAGGTGCTTCATCGCCTGGTACGCGTTGCCCGGCCGGTCGATGAGGTTCAGCATCATCGCGTGAGTGACCGTGAAGGACGACGTGAGCGGCTCGGGCTCGGCGGCGACGAGCCGTTCGAACGTGGGCTTGCCCCAGGAGACCATGCCCTCCGGCGGCTTCTTCTTGACGACCTTGCGCCGTGCCTTCGGGTCGTCGCCCGCCTTGGCAAGCGCCTTCTCGTTCTCGATGACGTGCTCGGGGGCCTGGACGACGACGCGCCCGGCGGTGTCGTAGCCCGCCCGGCCGGCCCGGCCCGCGATCTGGTGGAACTCGCGGGCCTGCAGCAGCCGGGTCTTCTTGCCGTCGAACTTGGACAGGGCGGTGAACACGACCGTGCGGATCGGCACGTTGATGCCGACCCCGAGGGTGTCGGTGCCGCAGATGACCTTGAGCAGGCCGGCCTGCGCGAGCGTCTCGACGAGCCTGCGGTACTTGGGCAGCATGCCGGCGTGGTGGACGCCGATGCCGTGCCGCACCAGCCGGGAAAGGGTCTTGCCGAAGCCGGAGGCGAACCGGAAGTTCCCGATCATCGCCGCGATCGCGTCTTTTTCCTGGCGCGTGCTCATGTTCGTCGACATGAGCGCCTGGGCCTGCTCGAGCGCGGCGGCCTGGGTGAAGTGCACGACGTAGACCGGCGCCTGGTTGGTCGTGAGCAGCTCGTTCAGCGTCTCGTGCAGCGGTTCGAGGCTGAAGGAGAAGATCAGCGGGACCGGGCGCTCGGCGTTCTTGACGACGGCGGTGGGCCAGCCGGTGCGCCGGGTGAGGTCTTCCTGGAACCGCGTGACGTCGCCGAGCGTGGCCGACATGAGGATGAACTGCGCCTTGGGCAGTTCGATGAGCGGGACCTGCCACGCCCAGCCCCGGTCGGGGTCAGCGTAATAGTGGAACTCGTCCATGATGACCTGGCCGACGTCGGCGTCGGCGCCGTCCCGCAGCGCGATCGAGGCGAGCACCTCGGCCGTGCAGCAGATGATCGGCGCCTTGGCGTTGACCGAGGCGTCGCCGGTCATCATCCCGACGTTGGCCGGGCCGAAGACCTCGCACAGCGCGAAGAACTTCTCGCTGACCAGCGCCTTGATCGGCGCGGTGTAGTAGCTGCGCTGGCCGTTGGCGAGCGCGGTGAAGTGCGCGCCGGTGGCGACGAGGGACTTACCGGATCCGGTCGGGGTGGACAGGATCACGTTCGACCCCATGACGACCTCGATCAGCGCCTCTTCCTGGTGCGGGTAGAGGGCGAGGCCGCGGTCCTTCGCCCAGTCGGCGAAGGACGTGAAAACGGCGTCCGGGTCTGACGGATCGTCGGAGGGTGGGGGGAGGAGGTCCGTGAGCGTGGTCATGACGTTTCTATCGTGCCTTGCCGCGCCGACTGCCTGAGCCGTTCCGAGTGGCGCATCGATCGGCGTGGTTACCGGATTGCTTAACAGTTGTCGGTGACTTCGCATTCCAGGCCCCGGCCCGCGTGACCGGGGCCCAGACCGGTTTCGCTGCGTCTCCGCGCAGTAGCAGGAAGGTGTGCTACCGCGGCGACAATTACCGCCACAAATAAACAGTGGATGAAATGCTCGGCCGGCTCGCCTCCCCGAGTAACCGAGGCAGTAACAGGGGCAGCGGAACCGAGGCTCAGGACAAGGCGGTTACTCGGCGCAAGACTTCTGCGCGGCCAAGCGCGGCGCATGTCTGTTCCAAGTCCGGGGACTGGTGCGAGCCGGTGATCAGCACGCGGATCACCCGGGCGGCGTCGGCGATCGAGCCTGGGTAGGCTTCCGGGTCTTTCTTGTAGTCCTTCTGGCGCAGCGCGAAGCCGAGGTCGCCGGCCAGGTTGCGAATCTGGTCGAACCACGTCGTCATCTCTGGCCCCGGCTCGACGTAGCCTGCGGCGAAGCCGGACGCCAGCGCGCGCACGATCTCTGGCGCGAGGCCGTTGAACCGCTCGTCGGCCGGGTCGGTGACCAGCTCGAAGACCTCGGGGAAGAAGAACCCGTACACGGCGCGGAAGTCCGCCCACTTGCGCAGGTCCTTGCGCGGCTTCTCGGTGTTGACGCGCTCGACGTCCAGGGCGCGCAGCGCCAGGTCGCGCTCGGCGGTGACGACGGACGCGAGTTCCTTGTCGAACTCCTCGAGCCAGGGCACCAGCCGGTCAAGGATCTCCGTGCCGGGCAGCGTCGCGACGTAGTCGGCGCTGACGTCGTCCAGCTTGACCATGTCGAGCAGCGGCCCGGCGACGCCGAACTCCGACAGCCGCAGCGGCTCGCGGAGCGCCTCGGACAGCGGCATTTCCGCGAGCCGCCCGTTGGCGAGCCCGCGCAGGTAGTAGAGCACGGCTTCGGCGGGGAAGCCCTGCTCGATGTAGAAGCCGACGCTGGCCTCGGGGTCCCTCCGCTTGGAGAGCTTGCGGCGGCTGCCGCCGTCCTGCTTCATCAGCGGCGCCACGTGGGCGTAGGGAAGCCGGGGGAAGCCGAGCGCGTCGAACAGCTGAAGGTGCAGCGGGACCGAGGAGATCCACTCCTCGCCCCGCACCACCACCGTCACGCCCATCAGGTGGTCGTCGACGGCGTGCGCGAAATGGTACGTGGGCAGGCGCAGCGAGGCATCGCTGCGCTTGAGTATCACCACGTCGTTGCGGTTGTCGTCGGAGCTGATCTCACCGCGGATCAGGTCGGTGAAGCTAACCCGCTGACCGCCGATGCCCGGCGACCGGAACCGGACGACGTAGGGGTCGCCGGCGTCGAGCCGGGCCCGCACCTGGTCTTCCGGCGCGTCCCGCCAGATCGCCCACTCCCCGTAGTAGCCGGGGAGCGCGCCGACCGTCTTCTGCCGCGCGACGCGCGCCTCGGCCTGCTCGGGTGTCTCGAAGCACGGGTAGGCCTTGCCCTGCCGCATCAGCTCCCGCGCGTACGTCTGGTAGATCTCCGCGCGGGCCGACTGGGTGTAGGGGCCGTAGTCGCCGCCGGCCGTGTCCGACTCGTCCGCCGCGATGCCGAAGTACTCGAACCCGGCCTCGAACTGCGCGAGCGCCCCCGCTTCGAACCGCGCCTGGTCGGTGTCCTCGATGCGCAGCAGGTACCGGCCGCCGCTGTGCCGCGCGAGGTCGAGGTTGACGCTGGCGGTGAAGATCCCGCCGATGTGCAGCCAGCCGGTCGGGGACGGCCCGAACCGGGTCACCTCGGCCCCGGGGGGCAGCGTCCGCGCCGGGTACCTGGACTCCCAGTGCGCCGGGGACGGCAGGTCGGCGGGGAAGAGCGAGTCGATCAGCTCCACGCTAAGCATGGCCCAAGCCTACCGATCGGCCGCCCGCGCCTGATCCGGATCCGTTACCGCCCGGGTCACTGCTCGCGTCCGCGCGGCCAGCGGAACCGGCCGCGGGCCGGCGGGAGTCCCTCGTACTCGGCGACCCGCGCGGCGACTGGGTCGGGCAGCCAGTTCCGCGGCCGCTGGCCGGTCTCGCCGGCCAGCCACGCGTGCAGTTTCGCGGCGGTCGGGCGCGCCGCGGGATCGGCGGCCAGGCCCGCGGCCACGACGTCCGCCAGCGCGGACGGGCAACCGGTCAGGTCGGGGTCGCCGGGCGCGGTGCGCGATTCACCCGATGCGGCCGGGACCGTGAAGGCCGAGCCGTCGCCCCCCGGGGGCCGTCCGGTCGCGGCGAAGAACACCGTCGCGCCGAGCATGCGCACGTCGGCGGCGGGGTTCCCCGGCCCGGCGATCAGCCCCGCCCGGTTCGTGCCCAAGTCGGTGAGCACCGGCCCCTGCGCCCCGAGCACCACGTTGTGCGGTGAGACCGCGTCGTGGGTGAACCCGGCCTCGTGCAGCGTGGCGAGCGCGCGGGCGAGGCCAAGCGCGATCCAGCCCGACGTCTCGGCGGGCAGCCGCCCGGTCTCGGCCACGACGGCGGCCAGCGAGGGGCCGCGCACCAGCGTGCTCGCCACCCACGGCTGGACCTGGCCGTCATCGGTGTCGGCGTCGAGCAGCGACGCGACGTGCGGTTCGCGCACGACGCTGGCCGCGATCGTGCCCAGCGACAGCCGGCGGCGGACGGCCGGGTCGGCGACCAGCCGACGGTCGAACACCTTGAGCGCGGCCCATTCAGGACCGGAATCGTCGGGGCCGCCGCTGGCGAGGTAAACCGGGCCCGACTGGCCGGAACCGAGCCGCGCGACGATCCGGTAACCGCCCACCTCACGGGGGTCGGCCGCGCCGAGCGGAAGATAAGCGGGCTGGCTCCACTGCCAGGTCGACAGCCATATCCAGGCAGTCCCGGAGAATTCTTTCGCCATGACGTTCGCCCGGGTGAACTGGCCGGCGGGGATCCCCGGGTAGCCGGGCTGAATGATCAGCGTGTACACCTGATCCGATATCGCGACGGCGAGATCGGCGGCGGGATCACCGGAAGGCGCGGACCGCAGCGCGGCACTGTCGACAAGACGGCTGACATCAACGATCACCGGCCCGCCGAATCCGGCCGCCCGCCGCTCGATGATCCCCATGCCGATCGCCATCCGCAGCCGGATCCGGTCGGCGTGGCGCGCGTTGTCCGCGCGCAAACCGGCGGCCAGCGACCTGACTAGCGAACTGAGCACGGCGGGGGGGTCGATGTCCGGCGGCAGGACCCCGTTGATCCCGTCTCCCGTCCACTGATGATCGACCACTCGCATGTCGAGCGTCAGCCCGCATTCGGCCAGCATCGCGACAACGAGTTGCTTCAACCGCCGCTGCACGTCGTCCCGTTCCGGCACCGTGCGCGTACCGTATCCGACCACATCGAGGGCGAATACCGTGCGCAGCATGCGGCCTGATTGCCGCCCCACTGGCGCCGCGTCTCCAGTTTGCCGACCGCCGGGCCCGGCCGAATGTCCAGCCCGCGCATCTCGCATTTCGCCCACGCTCCTAAGATCTAGCCTATAATGACTATTTCTTCGGATTGACGGTGCTAGATCCCGTTATCAGAGCATGAGATCTGGCACACTCAATAGTGTGCCTACCTCGCTATACTCTCTGCCCGCTTCTTCCGTGCGCGCACAGGTACGGAGGGCGGCCATGAACCGTGCCAGCCACGAGGCGTGGCCGGCCGACAGCTTCGTACAGCAACTCCCGGATGCGGAGCGCGCCGCGCTGCTTGAGGCCGGCACGCCGCTCCGCTTCGAAGACGACCAGATCCTGCTTGTCCAGGGTGAGGTCGGCGATTTCCTGTACGTGCTGACCAGCGGCCTCGTCAAGGTCATCGTCGCCGCGGTCGGCGGCGAGCAGACGACACTCGCCATCCGCTCGCGCGGCGACCTCCTCGGCGAGTTCGCCCTGCTCGACAACAAGCCGCGCACGGCCACGGTCCGCGCGGCGGGCCCGGTCACCGCGCTGAAGGTCGGCGGCAGCGCGTTCCTCGCGCTCACCAGGTCCCCGGCGGTGCAGGCGACGGTCACCAAGTACCTGCTCGCCAAGATGCGCGCCGCCACCGAGCGGCGCGCGGCGGAGCGGGTCGGGGACGCCAAGGAGCGGCTCGCCCAGGTGCTCTACGACCTCGGTCAGCAGCGCGCCCAGCCGGACCCGGACGGCACGATCCGGATCCCCATCACGCAGAGCGAACTCGGGGATCTCGCGGGCGTGGCGGTGTCGACCGCGGAGCGGGTGCTGAAAGACCTGAGAAAGCAGGGCGCGGTCAGCACTCGCTATCGGGAGATCGCGATTAGGGACATGGATTACCTGGACAGCATTCGGTTTTCACGGGACACGCCCGAGAATCCCTCATAGGCGGGAATCTGCGGCGCGCTAATCCGCTAGCTTTTGTTACGGAGATTTGTCCTTGCGGAGGGATAGTCCCACGGCGAGCGACCGGCTAGGGGTGGTGTCCGGTTGCTCGCCCTTTCTCGTCCCGGCCGGCACTGTGCCGCGGCCCGGGCTATATGGCCGGCTCCCGGCAGCGGCTAGGATGAGGCTTGCGAAGGGGAGTAGCTCCCTCGCCGGGATGCCGACAATCGCGGTTCGGTGGCAGGCGAACGGCTGCCAGCTGGATCCGGTGCCCGGGGGCCAGGGTACGGCCTGAGCGAGACCTTCGGCCGACAGCCAGTGTCCCTCCCCCCAGGGACATCGCCATGCTGCCGTGCCGGAGGCGTAGGTATGTTCAGCGGCAGCCGGTGCGGCCTGACCGACGGAGCCACCCCGACGATGAGCCTGACCGCAGCGGTCGCCACCTTCTTGGCCGTGCTTCCCGCGGAAATACCCGACAAGACGATCCTGGCCTGCCTGATTCTGTCGAGCCGATATCGTCCGAGCGTGGTGTTCAGCGGCGCCGCTGCCGCCTTCCTCGTTCAGGTGATTATCGCGGTGGCCGCGGGCGGTGCGCTGAGCCTGCTGCCGCACCGCATCGTCGAGGCGTGCGCCGCCGCCGCGTTCCTCGCCGGCGCCGTGCTGCTGTGGCGGCAGAAGGAAGGGAAGGACGAGGACCAGGACGACGTCGGCCGCGACGGCATGCGTAACGGGATCTGGCCGGTGTTCGGCACCGCCTTCGCGGTGGTGTTCCTGGCCGAGTTCGGCGACCTGACCCAGTTCCTGACCGTCAGCCTCGCCGCGCGGTTCCACGACCCGATCTCGGTCGGCATCGGTGCCACGCTGGCGTTGTGGGTGGCCGCCGCGGTCGCCGTCACGCTAGGCTGGCGCGTGCTCAAGCTGATCCCCATGCACTGGCTGACCAGGGGCGCGGCCGTGGTGATGATCGTCCTCGCGGGGACGAGCGCCTACGCCGCCGCGAGCGGCTGACGATTCGAGCATTAGTGCTAGTGCTGACCATCGCGCCAGCAGGATAAGATTTCTTAATGCTTGATATCCGCAGGCTCCGCATGCTGCACGAGTTCGCGGCGCGGGGCTCGATCGCGCGGACCGCCGAGGCCCTTGGCTACACCCCGAGCGCGGTCTCGCAGCAGCTCGCGGTGCTCGAAAAGGAGGCGGGCACCGCCTTGCTCGACCGGACCGCGCGGAGTGCGGGCCTCACCGACGCGGGCAAGCGCCTGGCCATCCACGCCGAACGCATCCTCGCCATGGTCGAAGCCGCCGAGGCCGACCTGTCCGCGCAGGCCGCTCAGCCCAGCGGCCGGGTCGTCGTGACCGCGTTCCCGTCCGCCGCGGTCGCGTTCGCCCCGGCGCTCGCCCGCTCGCTCAGGGAGCACCCGCACCTCAGCCTGCTGCTGCGCGAGGCGGAACCGGGGGACGGGCTGCAGCTGGTCAGGTCGGGCGAGGTCGAGGTCGCGATCGTCGACGACTGGACGGGCCGCATGTCGGCCGACTTGGAAGCGGCGGATGCCGGGCACGGCGTGCTCAGCTACTACCACCTCGTCAGGGACCCGCTGATCCTGGTGGTGGGCCGCGACCACCCGGCCGCCGACCCGGAGCGCCCGGTGGACCTGCGGGCGCTGCGCAACGAGTCGTGGCTCGCCGCTCCCGTCGGCGAGCCGTCGAGGCAGGCCGCGGACCGGCTGCTCGCGGCCGTCGGGCTGACCCCACCGCTCCCGTCGGAGTTCGAGGGCCTCGGCACGGTCGCCAACCTGGTCGCCCGCGGCCTCGGCATCGCGATCATGCCGCGGCTCGCGGTCGGCGCCTACGAGCGCCGCGTCGTGGTCCGCGAGTTGCCGGCCGGCCTGGACCTGGCCAGGGACGTGTTCGCGGTGGCGCGCACCGCGTCCGTGATCCGCCCGTCGGTCGCGGTGATAGTCGCCGCGCTGCGCGGCGCGGCCAGGGCGATGGCCCGTCAGTCGGCCGTCGGCGTCCCCGACCTGTCTTAGCTCTTCGCCGGGCCTGTCCTAGCTCTTCGCCGGGGCCGCGTGCACAGCGAAGGTAGGTTGGTTCCCGTGGATCACGACCTTGACCTGCAAGCCGGTGGCCCCGCCCTCACCGCCGCCCTTGTCGACGTCTCCTCGGTCAGCGGCGAGGAGGGCCCGCTGGCCGACGCGATCGAGCGCGCGCTGCGCCGCCTGCCGCACCTGGCCGTGACCAGGCACGGCAACACGCTCGTCGCGCGCACGGGACTCGGCAGAAAAGAACGGGTGGTGCTGGCTGGTCACATCGACACGGTGCCGCACGCGGGCAACTTCCCGTCTCAATGGGATGCGGAACGACTTCGGCTTACTGGGGTCGGCACCTCAGACATGAAGGCGGGCGTGGCGGTCCAGTTGCGGCTCGCCGCCGCGCTGCCCGAGCCGAACCGCGACGTGACGTACGTGTTCTACGAGTGCGAAGAGGTCGACGTCGCCCGCAACGGCCTGTTCCTGCTGTCCCGCGACGCCCCGGAACTGCTG
>Ga0207707_10005630_pt1 | contig 10961 bp, 7 predicted proteins | sample KBSC83BmetaG_FD_184336 | JGI IMG/M metagenome (GOLD analysis project Ga0207707, IMG submission 184336) | Corn rhizosphere microbial communities from Kellogg Biological Station, Michigan, USA - KBS C8-3B metaG (SPAdes) (version 2) | ecosystem: Host-associated > Plants > Roots > Rhizosphere ... | reverse complement strand
AGGGCTTAGCCGGCGACCTGTCTGCCGGAACCGCGATCGACGACCCACAATGGACCACCCTTCTCAACGCCCGGACATCTGAAGCGGTTTCCCTGCGGCGGCTCACTCCGGCAGGGTTCTTGACTCAGCGCTTTGCGGATAATGGGTCAGATGGATGCCGATCATAATCCCGTGCCTTGTTCGCACACTAGATCCAGGCAGAGTGCGGCCTGGCGCTGGCACAGCCTTCGTCGTGGGATTCTCGATGCTGACGATGGTCGCAGTAACTGCCGCGCAGGCGCAGGTGTTTCCTCCGATCTTTGATCCGACCGGCCGCTCGGGCGAACCCCCGACCCCCTTAAAAAAAGAATTCAAGCCACCTGCTCCCCCGCCAGGCCCAGTGCTCCCTCCTGTTCCCAGCCCGCCCGAAGAGGAAGGGGCACAACCACTGGGTCAGATCCGAGTATTCGTTCGGGAGATCCTCATCGTGGGGAACACCGTCTTTACGGAAGCTGAACTCGCCGAAGTCACCACTCAGTTCAAGAACCGCACGCTCACGACTGAAGATCTGGAACGGCTCCGTCTCGCACTGACACTCCTCTATGTCAACCGGGGGTACATCACCTCCGGCGCGATCATTCCGGATCAGGACGTCGTGGCAGGCACGATCACGATACAGATCATCGAGGGCTCCCTCGCCCGTATCGATGTCGAAGGGAACGACTGGTTTCGCGCAGGGTACTTGAGAGATCGGGTCGAACGCGGAGCAGCCACGCCCTTGGCGATCGCCCCGCTGCAGGAGCGGCTTCAATTTCTCCAGCAGGATCCGCGCATCGACCATCTCAATGCTGAACTGCGTCCGGGAGATCGTCGTGGTGAGAGCATATTGAATCTGCGGGTCAAGGAAGCCAGCCCTTGGAAGGCCTGGCTCGAATTCAACAACTTTCAGACTCCCGTGGTCGGCGCGGAGCGGGGCCTCGCGACGATCGCCCATCAAAACGTGACAGGGAATGGCGATCCATTTACCTTCACCTACGGCCGGTCGAGAGGGGTCAATCCCATCATCGATACATCCTATTCGATTCCGCTCAATCGATATGACACGACTCTCACAGGGTCCTACCGGCGGAACGACTTCCTGGTCATCAGCCCGAGCTTCCGGTTCCTCGACCTCAATGCCGAATCGGAGATCATCGGTTTCACCCTGCGACAGCCGCTCTACCGGACTCTCAGCGACGAGTTTGCCATCGCCATCACCGGCGAACGGCTCTACAACAAAGTCACCTCCATCTTCGATAGCGCAGGTTTGTCGTCGATCTTCATTCCCGGCTCCTCCGACACAGGCGTCAGTTCCGTGAGCGCCTTGCGCTTCATTCAAGAATATGTGCACCGGACATCGACCTCCGTGATCGCAGCACGGTCTCGATTTTCCGTCGGGCTGGACATCCTGAACGCCACCAATAACTCCGGTCCCCTGCCGGACGGACAGTTCTTCTCCTGGTTAGGCCAGGTCCAGGGAGTCCGGCGGCTTGATGAATGGTGGGGCATGCAGCTCCTCGGACAAATGAGTCTCCAACTCGCCAACGATCGTCTCTTTCCACTCGAGCAGATCCCAGTCGGAGGCCGGTTCAGCGTCAGGGGGTATCGCGAGAATACGCTGATTCGCGACGATGCCTTTCTCACCTCGGTCGAATCACGGTTTCCCTTGATGAGCTATGTCACCGGCGAACCCCTGTTGCAATTTGCCCAATTCGTGGACTTCGGACGGGCCTGGAATGCAAAGGGCGTCACGCCGGATCCCCAAACATTGGCGAGCGTCGGGCTGGGCCTGCGGTGGAATATCCTTCCGAAGGATCGCGCACGATTCGAAATATATTGGGGCGTGCCCTTGAACCATGTGCCCCACCCTCCCGGCAATTTGCAAGACCATGGGATTCACGTGCAATTCGTTGTCCAGGCTCTATGAGGAAATTGTGACAGACCCTCGCAACAAGATGCCGAGTAAGATTCGTCCCTGCTGGCACAGTGGCCTCGCTGCCGTGGCACTCTTCCTGATGACGATCGGTCCCCTACCCCTGTCGGGAGCGGCCCCATCTGCCGATGAGCTGATGAAACAGGGGGCCCAGTTATTCCAGCGCGGGGAAGGGGAACAGGCCTTGGCTTCATGGAAAGAGGCTACCCGCCTCTATGAGCAGGCCCATCGAACGCTCGATCAGAGTCGGGCCCTGGTCCATGTGGCCCAAGCCTTAACCATACTCGGCCAGACGAAGCAGGCGCTCCAGTCCCTTGACCTGGCCCTCTCCCTGGCGCAGCAAACGCACGACGCAGTGTGGCGCGCGACAGTCCTTGGGGCGCTCGGCGAAACCTACCTTGCGACCAGACAACTGGAGGCAGCTGAACAACACCTGGCACAGGCGGTGGAGATCGCGAGAAACGAACATGCGGTGCCACTCCTGGCCTCCTTGTTGAATATGACCGGCATCCTGCGTGTATTGCAACGTCGCGACGAAGAAGCCCTGGCTCTCTTCACTGAGAGCACGGAACTCGCGCAAGCTGCAGGCCAGCAGCCGGTTCTGGTTCATGGCGGGGTCAATGCCGCCCGCACCTCCCTGCGACTCGGACAGGCACAAGCCAGCCGTATCTGGCTGGATCAAGCGTTCGACCTGGCCAAAGACCTCACCCCCTCCCGCGATAAAGCCGACGCGCTGATTACAATCGGTCTGACGTATCATGACCTGCGCACAGCCATTCCATCGATCGGTGATGCGCTGCTGTTACGTGCCGCCGGAGTGCTCCAGGAAGCCGCGACCGTGGCAGAACGCCTGGGCGACCAACGTATGCTGTCCTATGCCCTCGGTCATCTGGGACATGTCTATGAATTGGAATACCGGTCCGAGGAGTCGCTTCAACTCACACGGCGCGCCATCTTCGCGGCCCAGTCTGCCGGCGCGCCAGAGTCGCTGTATCGCTGGCAGTGGCAATTAGGCCGCCTCCTGGCTTCCACCGGAAAACTGGACGAAGGCATCACCTCCTATCGGCAGGCGGCTGCCACACTCCAGCCGATTCGCTCCGAAGTCGCTGCCGTCACCTACGATCCTACCGGATCCGGCCAGGAATCCGTCCGTCCATTGTTTTTCGAGCTGTCCGACCTCCTGCTTCAACGAGCCGGCTTCACGGATGACGCGGCTGCCGTCCAGGGATATCTGCGTGCGGCGCGTGATGCAATTGAGGCGTTTAAAGCGGCGGAGCTGCGCGACTACTTCCGTGACGATTGCGTGGACGCACTGCAAGCCCGCATCACGAAACCGGATCAACTCTCGCCCACGACCGCGGTGATCTATCCGATCGTCTTTTCAGACCGGACCGAACTGCTGGTCAGTCTGAAGACGGAGTTGACGCGCACCTCTGTCCCGGTCGCCGCAATCGACCTCACGAGGGAAGTACGCGCCTTCCGCTATACGCTGGAGAAACGCACGACGCGCGAATATCTCGCCCACGCCCAGAAACTCTATGACTGGCTCATCCGTCCCCTGGAAGCAGACCTTCTTGCCCACCAGATCGATACATTGGTGTTCGTTCCTGACGGCGTACTTCGAACTATTCCGATGGCCGCCTTTCACGACGGCCAGACATTCCTCATTAACAAGTACGCGGTCGCCCTGACGCCGGGACTCAATCTGACCGATCCACGCCCGCTCGATCGCGAACGAGTGAATCTTTTCTCCAGCGGCCTCACGGCATCGGTGCAGGGATATCCGGCCCTCCCCTATGTCGCAGGTGAAATGACTACGCTTCGGGACCTCTACCGGGGCGACCAATTACTGAATCAGGATTTTCGCACCGCCAGATTGGAACAGGAATTGCGTGACGGACAGTTCGGAATTCTGCATATTGCAACCCATGGGCAGTTCGCCACCGACGTGAATCAAACCTTCTTACTGACCTTCGACGGAAAGGTCACGTTGAACCAGCTCGATCGGCTCATTGGATTGTTCCGGTTCCGGCGTGAGCCGCTGGAACTGCTGACCCTCAGCGCATGCCAGACGGGAGTCGGAGACGATCGCGCAGCCCTAGGGCTCGCCGGTGTCGCGATCAAGGCTGGCGCGCGAAGCGCCTTGGCCACGTTATGGTTCATTAATGATGAGGCCTCCGCCGAACTGGTATCGGAATTCTACAGACAACTCCGGAACCCCAAATTGTCGAAGGCACAAGCATTGCAACGTGCACAGCAGAAACTCTTGGCGGATCGGGTCTATGAACACCCGGCATACTGGTCACCATTCCTCTTATTGAATAACTGGCTGTGATCTGCACGCAGGGCATGCTAGAGTCCGACCGCAGACAAATCAATTCAGGGCAAATGAAGAGATGAACATGAGAATTGGGGTTGCCATAGGCAGTGCGCTGGTCATCATGCTCACCCTGCCGGGCTTCAACGCAGGGGCAGTTGCCTCCCCTCTCGCCGATCAACTCCTCATCGCGCAAGCGGCACAATCAGAAGACCCGGCGTTGCCCTTCTATACGCCACGAAAGAAGACCACGCCCCGGGCGCGAGTCGGCGGAAGCTTGCGAGGGACCGATGGGAAGGATCCTGAGATCGTCGCGCTCGTTCCGGACCATGTCGGCCTGACCGTGAAGCAGGCGCCTTCTCTCAACTGGTTCCTTTCCAAACCGACTTCGTTATCCATCCGGTTCACGCTCATCGACACCAGATCGGTCAAGCCGCTGCATGAGGGCCCGATTCCCACTCCGAGTCAGGCCGGAGTCCAATCCATCAATCTTAAAGAAATGGGTCTGATTCTCGAACCGGAAGTACAATATCGCTGGTATATCTCCGCAATCCGCAATCCTGATTCGCCGTCGCAGGATATCGTTGCCGGCGGCGTGATCGAGCGCTGTGAATTCAACGCCTGCCTCGTGGAAGCGGAAGTGGACCTCACCTGCGACAGGCAAAGCGTCCTGCGCAATGCCGTGCGCGGCTTCTGGTATGACGCCATGGCTTGTCTCTGTGAGTTGATTGAAGCAAGCCCCGTCGACCAGCTGTTACGACGGCAACGTGCCGCTCTCTTAAATCAGATCGGGCTCCATGGGGTCGCGGAGTGGGATCTTCGTTCCGTCCAATCTCCTGTCCGCTAAATAACCCCTTCAACCACCTCACGACAAGTTTTCTCCGGCCTCTCCACAGCGTAGATCAACCCTGTGGTCGTGATCCGGTAGATCAAATGTGATTCAGCACCGGATCGATTTCGATTCATGTCAACCGATGTCCACCCTCTTCAGGGATTCGCCTCTCGCCTCAATTCCTGGGAAATTCGCACAAGACAACAGTGGACATCAATGTTTCTTGCCGGGCACGCGGCTTGCTCGTTCCATGTAAGTGAAGCCGCCTCCTCGATGCAACAAACAGGGAGACGCTCCCATGACACAAGACATCATTCTGTGGGCCTTGGTGGCAGGACTGATCGGTCTCATGTGGGTCCTGGTTCTCGCCCGCCTCAGCGAAAACCATCATGGAGAGGACCGCCGAAAAAAAAGCAACTCTCCGGGACACAGCGATGGCTATGAACCAGGAGAAGGTTCATTCCATCGTTCGAGGGCCGCGGCATGAACAATGAACAGCGACATAGTGACTCAACGGCTCTAGGCATGCAGCCGAATCGCAATCATCACCTCGTTCCCAACGGGACACACCATTCATTACCGTCCTCTGTTCATTCTGCAAGACAGCGGGTGACGGTCTCCTTACCGACAGCACTTATAGAACGTCTTCGCAACGCCGTCTACTGGACAGGACATCGTTCCCTCGTGGACCTTGTGACTGAAGCGATCGACGACATCGTGGGACAAATGGAGGAGATCAACGGAGGGGTCTTCCCTCAACGTATGTCCCCCCTGAAGCCAGGACGGCGACAGGGCAACCGCCCTTCGGTTCCATCGCATGAGACGACGGGTGGTGTCTCGAGTTGATCCGGTTCATCTGATCTTTCGGGGTTGATCAAGATCCACCTAACATTCGAGATAGACAGATAGGCGTCCTGCAAGTACCTCCAATCCTTGTATCCAGCCTGGTGCCGCTCGGATAATCCTCAGGTGGGAACCTTTCAGTTCCTCATTTATCACGTCTACTACAAGCACGGGTCTTGCTAGTTGCATGACTAATGACTGCAACAAGGCATTCACTTCGGGGGAGACTCGTCCCCGCCAGACCATGGCAGTCGGAGCAGTTCTCGACTCGTGGTTCTGATTTCTGAGTGCAAACCGGCGATCCAGTGTGGTGTACTCGGCTGAGAATGATGGACAAACCCGACCATGACACAGTAGGAACCGGCAACCCGGGACCTGGAACGCAGCACGCAACATTCGATGGCGCCTGAGGTCTCGATGGTCTCCACAGCGAGTGCCTATTCCGTTCTCGTTGTGGAGGACAACCCTGACCTCGTCATCGCGCTGCAAGATTTACTTCACCATGATGGCTATGCTGTCACCGTGACCGGCACGGTCGCGGGCGCCATCGAACTCGTTCAGGACCATCGGTTCAACGCCATCTTGCTGGACTTAGGCCTGCCTGATGGCGATGGACTCGAAGTCTTACAAGAAACCAGACGCCGGGACCCCTCTCTTCCGGTCGTCATCGTGACCGCCCACATCTCGCAAGACCGAACAGTGGGATCACTGATGGAAGGGGCCTTTGCATATTTGACGAAGCCCTATCATCGTGAGGAACTCCGGCAAACACTCCGTCGCGCCATCGGGCTCAAGGAACTCACGGTCAAGGTCGAGCGCACGGAGCATCTCCTCAACGAAAGCGAAGAACGATTCCGCTCACTCGTGGAATCGGCAACCGATGCCATCGTCGTCGCCGATCGGCATGGACTCATTGTGTCCTGGAATCGAGCGGCCTCGGCGCTGTTCGGGTATACGGGCGAGGAGGCGATCGGCAAACCCCTCACCATCCTCATGCCGCAGCGGTACCGTCCCGCTCACGAGAAGGGCCTCGCCCGCATGGAAGTCACAGGAACTGGCCGTGTGATCGGGTCCGTCGTAGAATTGCATGGGCTGCGGAACAACGGCACCGAATTTCCCATCGAACTCTCATTGGCCACATGGAAGACGGCGGCAGGGAACTTCTACAGCGGCATCATCCGGGATATTTCCGCGCGAAAGAAGACGGAGGACGCGCTGCACCGCAGCGAACAGTTGCTCCGGAACGTCGCCGACAACACCACCGCGGTCATCTACGTCAAATACGCGGACGGCCGGTACCTCCTGGCCAATCACAGGTTTGAGCAGATCTTCAACCTGACCGCCGACCAGATCGTCGGTCGTACCGATCATGAGATTTTCCCTCGCGAAGCGGCGGATGCGTTTCGTGCCAACGATCTGGTCGTGCTCGAGCAAAACCGTCCGGTGGAGTACGAAGAAGAAGCACCCCATACGGACGGGATACATACCTATATCTCCATGAAATTCCCGCTGTGCGATCACAGTGGAACGCCCTACGCGATCTGTGGGATTTCAACCGACATTACCGAACGAAAACGGATCGAACGGACCCTCCGCGCCCATGAGGAACAGCTCCGTCTGGCCTTGACCTCCTCTGAAGTGGGAACATGGCATTGGGACCTCCAGACCGGACTGGTCCTCTGGTCCTCACAGGCCGACAGGTTTCTCGGCCTACCGGACGGAACAAAACCCCGTTCGCAAGAAGAATGGCTCGCGCTCGTGTATCAGGAGGATCGGGAGGCGATGGCGAACCGGATGCGCCAGGCGAAGGAGCGACCAGGCACCGACGTCACATTTGAGCACCGTGTTATGAGGCCGGACGGCAGGTTCCACTGGTGTGTCTGGACCGGCGAAATGATTCGAGATCGAGATGGAAAGGTCTTGCACATATTGGGAATGGTCCGCGTCACGGAGTCTGGCGCGTGAAGCGTACTCGTTATGATGCGCGGGATTCGCGAGCCGTGCGAGACAAGCGGGACTGGCCGGTCGCTTCATCTGCGCGTCACGCACGTCGCGTATGTCTAGCGTGTCCCGCCCACTCCGTGAGACCTGACGTCTGCTGATGATGACCACCATTGATCACATGGTCAGGCTTGTCCACGCGGGACGTTTCATCGCCTCGTGGGCGGTGGTGGGAGTCGTCCTGTTGTTCAGCCCCTCGACCCTCTATTTGTCTGAATCTGCGGCGATGGACATCGCCATCCTGCAATCGTCCGATATCGCGGCATACCGGGAGGCGATTGCCGGCGTGAAGGCCACGGGCCCGATTGGCGCGATCTATACCGAATACGACATGCAAGGCGACCTGGAGCTTGGGAAAAAACTCGCGCGGAAGCTGCGGTCGACGAATGCGTCTCTGGTCGTCGCCGTGGGGCTTAAAGCCGCGCAGGCGGCAAAGTCGGAGGTTGTGGACATCCCGATCGTCTACATGATGATCCTGGATCCGTTGCAGCATCAGCTCACTGCCTCCAACATGACCGGCACGCTGCTGGAGGTTCCCGTCGACCGGCAACTGAAAATTCTGAGGACCTTCCTCCCGGCTCTACACAGGCTCGGCACGCTCTACGATCCTGCGAAAACCTCCTCTCGCTTGAAGGACGCGACGCGGCAAGCCACCAGTTCCGGCTTCCAATTAAAGGGGCTACCGGTCGAAAGCGAAAAGGAGGTGCCTCAGCAGTTGCGCATGCTCCTCTGGGATGTCAAGGCCCTCTGGCTCCTGCCGGATTCTACGGTACTCACCAGCGAGTCCGTGCGTTTCATCCTCGAATCGGCGCTCGCCCGTCAGGTTCCCGTCATCGGCTTCTCACCGGAGTTCACCCGTCTGGGAGCGCTGCTCAGCCTCTCCGTCAACTACGGCGACGTCGGCCGCGAGACCGGTCTGCTTGCGAAGCACATCCTCGACGGAGAACGGCTGCTCCCGCTCAATCCCGTTCCGATCGAACGGCTCAAGATCACCGTCAATCTCAAGAGCGCCAAATTCCTCGGCATCACCTTTCCCAGTGAACTCACGGGCCTGATCGATGAAACCTATTAATGAAGACGGACAATTGAATGCTCCCGGCCAGCCGGAACGATCCGCGCCTCCCGAGCCATTGCCCGAGAGCGGGTTCCTCGGCCTTCGCACAAAGTTTGTCGTGTTCTTCAGCCTCATCCTTGTGATGACCTGTTCGAGCTTGAGCTGGTACTTCGTCGAGAAGAGACGAGAAGGGATGACCGACAGCCTTCAGCAACTGGGAACCATCCTTCTCACAAGTCTGGTCCGCAACGACCATTTCCGTTATGCGGGTCTCGTGGCGGAGGACCGCGTCACGCTTCAACAGTTCATCGAAGGCATTGTCGCGGTCCAGGACGTGGTCTATGTGGTGATCACCGGGTCAGATGGCACGGTGCTCGCTCAATACACAAAGGGAGCCCGCCAATCGTCCGCCAGTCTCGTGCGATCCACGAAACATCCTCTGTATCCGGACCATCAGATTGCACAACAGCTCTTCCACTCATCACGTACGATTCCTCAAATGACACGCCTCTCGATCTCAAACCAGCTCGGCAATCGATTTGCCTGGGAAGAGATTGTCTACGACTTCGCCATGCCGGTCCTGCGAACGGGGAAGGACACGACTTCGTTACCCTCCTTCTCCATTCAGCTGGATGAGGGTAACGCCACTCCATCCCTGCAACAGCCTGCGGCGCCCGTGTCCGGCGTCGTCCAAATCGGACTGACCGACGCACACCTGAAGCACGAACTCGCCACAATGATCAGAAACATTCTTCTCCTCACCGCCTTCATCATCGGCGCAGGCGTGCTCGGCGCCCACTTACTGACGCTCCGTATCACGAAACCCTTGAGGAGCCTTGCCGGTGTGGCTCGACAGGTGGCGGAGGGCCGTTCTCCCGTGCCCCTCACACCCTCCACCCGGGACGAAGTCGGTCAATTGACGGAGATGTTCAACCTGATGACCCGCTCATTACAGGAACGGAGCCTGGCCATCACGGCGAACATGGCCACCATCAAACACCAGGTCAGCCAGTTGACTGCGCTGCATCAAGTCAGCGGAGCCATCGCCCGGACGCTGGATTTGAACCAGCTCCTCAATACCGTCCTTCAACTTCTGATCGACAACCTTGGCTTTACACGGATGCTCCTGATCCTGACACATCCCGGAGGAGAACGGGCATATGTGGCTCAGGTTGCAGGATTCCCGTCGGATATTGTGGAGGAAGTTCGTCGTCTTGATCTCCCGATCAGGGACGATGGCAGCATTCAAGCCGATTTACTGATTCACGGTACTCCCCTGCTGATCTCCAGTCTGGAGTCCGTAACCGATCGGATGCAGCCGTACCTGCTGGAGTTGGCTCATCGCACAGGCGTGCGATCGTTCGTCGCAGTGCCGCTCCAGAGTCACAACCAGATGCTCGGGTACCTCGTCGCCGACCGGGGCCCACAACCCTGCACGGACGAAGACCTGCATATGCTGATGACGATCGCGAGCCACGTGGCCGCGTCCATTGACAATGCCAGCGCCTATTCCCACCTCGAAGAGCTGACCCAACACCTCGAACAACGTATTGTGGAGCGGACGCAGGAATTGTCCATCGCGAATGAGCGCCTCCGAGAACACGACCGGCGGCGCTCCCTGTTTCTGTCTGTCGCGTCACATGAATTGCGCACTCCGATGACGGTGATTCGCAGCTTCGTCGACAATATGCGAGACGGTGTCGCAGGCCCGGTGAACGAACAACAAACGACCTACCTCACTCGGATGGGACATAACCTGAATCGCCTCACCCGCATCATCAATCAACTACTCGATTGGTCCCGCCTGGATACCCAGAAGGAAGTGCTTTCCCTCAAACCGGTTTGCCTGGAAGCCACAGCCCTCCTCGTCGCCGACAGTCTGCGCACGGTCGCGGCCGAAAGATCAATCGCGCTGGAGATCACGCACGCCGAAGGCCTGCCGGCGGTCCAAGGCGACCGCGAT
>Ga0207707_10005626_pt1 | contig 10963 bp, 15 predicted proteins | sample KBSC83BmetaG_FD_184336 | JGI IMG/M metagenome (GOLD analysis project Ga0207707, IMG submission 184336) | Corn rhizosphere microbial communities from Kellogg Biological Station, Michigan, USA - KBS C8-3B metaG (SPAdes) (version 2) | ecosystem: Host-associated > Plants > Roots > Rhizosphere ... | reverse complement strand
CGGCCGACCCACGCGGTGAGCGAACGATCGATCCCGATGTCTCGCCGCGTGCCGTCAGCTCGAGCCCGACCGCCACGTAGGCGGCAACACATACATATCGGGCGCTCGCGTCGGTGATCCCATCGAGCGATTTCACGAGGGCGAGATTGTTTTCGGCATCCAGCTCGACGCCCTTGAGGTCGTGGCGGCCGGACCATCGCTTGCTTCGGACGCCGGGTTGACCGTCGAGCGCCGGGACTTCCAATCCAGAATCGTCCGCGACGGTCGGGATGCCGCCGCTCACCTCATAAAAGTACCGGGCCTTCGATACCGCGTTCTCCTCGAACGTCGCGTACGGTTCGAGGTCGGCTTCCTCGGGGGACTCTTCGATCTCGAGCTCGTCGAGGGAGACGAGAGTCAAGCCCGCGGCAGCAAACATGGGCCGGATCTCTCGCAGCTTTCCGTCACTTCGCGTTGCGACGAGCAGCGCGGTCGCGCTCATAGGGCGAGCGCTTTGCGTTGCGCCGCGTCCAGGGTTGCGATTCCGCTGGTTGCCAAATCGAGCAGCCCGTCGAGCTGCGAACGATCAAACGTGCCGTGCTCGCCAGTGCCCTGCACCTCGACGAATCGGCCCTCGCTGCTCATTACGACGTTCATATCGACTTCGGCGCGCACGTCCAGGTCGTAGTTCAGATCCAGCCAGAGCACGCCGTCAACGACGCCAACGCTCACCGCGGCAACGCGTCGTCGCACCGGCGATTCCGTCATGTGGCCCTGCGAAACGAGCCAGCCGAAGGCGTCGTGGACGGCCACACAGGCCCCGGTGATCGCCGCGGTGCGAGTCCCTCCGTCGGCTTGCAGCACGTCGCAGTCCACGCGGATCGTGAACTCGCCGAACCGGAAGTCGTCGACCATCGCGCGAACGCTGCGGCCGATCAGTCGCTGGATCTCCTGCGTTCGGCCCCCGAGCTGAGCGCGTTCGCGCGCAGTTCGGGTGCGCGTCGCGCGCGGGAGCATGGCGTATTCGCCCGTGATCCAACCTTCTCCGCGTCCTTTCTTCCAGGACGGCACGCCGAGCTCCACCGAGGCAGCGCACAGGACGCGCGTCTCGCCGAACGAGACGAGACACGAGCCCTCGGCGTACGGTACAGCGCTCCGTTCGAGCGAGATAGGGCGAAGATCGGTGGGACGGCGCGTTTCGTTAGGCAGAGTATCAGCGGCCACGGAGGCGATCGATGGTTGATGTCGTAGAATGCCCGGGCGTCAACGGAATGATGACGACGTCTCCTCCGCGCGCGCGCACCTCATTCGCGCCGACTACGGTGTCGGGTGAGTAGTCGCCGCCTTTGACGATCACGTCGGGCTGGAGGAGTTGAACGAGTTCCAGCGGCGTGTCCTGCTCGAACAACGTAACGGCATCGACCGCCTCGAGGGCGGCCAACACGTACGCGCGCTCGCCCTCGGAGCGTACGGGGCGATCGGCGCCTTTCAGGCGTTTCACGGAGGCATCGCTGTTCAGGCCGACGACGAGCACATCGCCCCGCGTCCGCGCGCCGATGAGTACATCGACGTGTCCGGGATGAAGCAGATCGAATACGCCGTTGGTGAAGACGACACGTCCTGACTGGCGCGCACGCCAGGCAGCGAGCGAATGCCACGACATGACTTTACGGCGTGGATCGAGGTCGCTCAGTGCGTCCACTCGACCTGCGGCGAAAACAGGATGTTGCGAACGATGAGCGGCATCTCGACTCGCTCATAGTACGAGCTCGAGAGCGAGATCCGATTTGGCGTGCGCTGGACGCGCACTTTTCCCGCGGCCTCGGGCAGTCCCAGTGAGTCCGCCAGCGCGGCGAGTCGCGCTTGAATCTGCTCGTCGGTGAACTGTGAGGAGAACCGCGCTTCCTGGTTCATTCCATCCACGAAGCGATAGTAGCGGAGGTAGGGCTCTCCGACGTTGACGCCGAAGTAGACAGCGGTGACGAGCACGAGGATGCCGAACAGACAGCCAAAGTTCGTGCGTCCCCGGCGGCGCCCTACCACTGCGACTGTGCCCCGTCGATCACGTCGTTCACGATTCGTTCGAGCGCCTGCCGTCGGCCATCGGGCTCGTTGCGCTCGGCGTATTCGCCTTCAGCGGAGAGGCCTTTCCGCTGCCACAACGTCTTCCCGTTCGTCTGGTCGACAATCTCCACGTCGACACTGATCTGAAGACGTCGCCTCGCCGAGGTTGCCTGATTCGGGTCCGAGCTGAACGCGACCGGAACATCCGGTTCATACTTCGTGATGATTCCGCGAACGATGGCATTCGCTCGCGCTTCGGACGCATCTCGAAGTCCGAGGCGCGACTGCATGGCCTTTCGCAGCGCGTCGGAAAGCTCACGAGTGACCTCGGCGGCCGCGGTCTGATTCTCGAACGGCAGAACTGCTACGGTTCGAATGTGACTCGGGAAGCCGCCGCCGGAGAACTTGTAGAGACAGCCAGCGAGCAGCAGAAGGCTAACGACGCCAAATCGACGAATCGAACGCCGTAGTGTCATTGCTGCTGGAAACCTTGAGCGTGAGCGATCGCGCGGATCGTTCGTTCTGGTAGCGAATGTCTGCGCCGTCGCGGGCGACCCACTCGAGGCGGCGGCCATCGACGATCCGCTCGAGACGCGTGAGTCGGTCGCCCTTGAATGTTACTCGCCAAGCGGGATCGTGCCCAATGTCGGCGCGCAGGGTCCCATCGTCAACCTTGGCGACGGTGTCTGCGACCGGCGGGACGGCCAGCCGTCCCAACGCGGCCCAGAGGAGCGCGACCGGCGGCAGGTACCGGCGAACCTGATCGCCTCCGGGCGTCGAGACGGAATCGCCGATCACGATCGCATACCCGCCACCGAGTCCCCCATCGAGAAAGAAATCCAGGCGCACGCTGTCGGGTGCCGAGATGCGCGCGACGCCTTCGCCCTTCGCCGCCAGCGCCTGGTCGACGTAGTCCCAGCGAAAAACAGTGCGCTGGCTACCGCGCGGCAACTCGGTCGCTGGAAAGCGAGCGGGTGTCGGGCTACCAGTGAGCCCGCCCGCGCGCGGCGCGCACGCGAAAGCGGCCAGCGCCGAAACCGCGATCCACTGCGAGAAGCGTGTCGAAGGGATCATGCGTCTGGGAGCGCACGTTGCATGAGCGCGCGGACCTCGGGTGGCATGGGCACTGGCTTACCGGTCGAGTCGAGGGACACCAGCAGAGTCCGCGCCGTTGCGAGTCGCTCGCCGGTGCTGCCATTGCGCATGAGGTATTCGAAGGTGATCGCGCGAGAGCGGACCTCTACCAGGCGCGTCTCGACGCGGATCACGTCGTCGTAGCGAGCCGGCGCGTGGTAGCGGATGGACGCCTCGGCGACGGCGAGTGCCGTGCCTCGCCGCTCGAGCTCAGCGTAAGACAACCCAAGGCTACGGATGTAGTCCGTCCGGCCGACCTCGCACCAAACGAGGTACTCGGCGTGATACACCACACCCATCTGGTCGGTTTCGGAATAACGCACCCGAAACTCGCTGATCTGCGGGCTGCTCACCGGTCGAGGATGCCTAACGCCGACGCTCGGTCGCGAGCACTCGGCGTCAGTATGGCGTTTGCCGGGATGCGGGCGCCCTCGCGGGCGAGCCGCACGACGTCACGTTCCGTGATGAGCGGCCGCCTGGCCGGCGACGAGCTGCGCCACGCCACGACGGTTGCCGTATCGCCCGTGGTGACGCCGACCGCACGCGCCTCATCGCCGTCGAGGTGGAGCTCAGTGGCGTGGCCTTCGCCCGACCGGACGATCACGTCGTGCAGCGTCGCCGCCCGCGCGCCCACGCCGCACCGTACGTCGAGGCGATCGCCGTCACGGAGCCCCCATCGCTTCGCGTCGCCGGGCGAGAGATGCAGATGCCTTGCGGCGACGATCACTCCCCGACGAAGCTCTACACGGCCGGCCGGCCCGACGAGACTGACGCCACCAATGGAGTCGGCCAGCGATCCGCTTGCGGCAACCGGTGGCGCGACGCCAAGCACCGCGGCATCAGAGAGCGCGATCTCGAGCTGCGTCTCGGTTCGCGCCGGGCCGACCACGCGGACGTTCTCGATATTTCCCTTCGGACCCTGCACCGCGACGGTCTCGCCGGCAGCAAACTGGCCGGGCTGGGTCAACGAACGCGCGACGCTGAGGGCTGCGCCACCAAACAGCGTGCGGGCATCGGACTCGGAGAGGTGCACGTGACGGTTCGAAATGCCAACGCGAACGTCGATGGCCGGCGCATTCGCGGGCCGCTGCCGCGTTAGGCGACGTTCGGACACCCGCGCGCTCCGCTCCGGCGGCGGCCCTTTGCCTGCCGCGGCGGCGCGGGTGGCGCGCGTCAGTTCGGCCGTGCCAGCGCGGAAGCGTGGCGACAGACTGCGGTCGCGCGACGGGGCAACGTCGCCCAGGTCCTGGGCAGCGCCCGACCAGATCGGCGGTTCGCCCCCGCGCGTTGGGGGCGTCGGGCGCACGGGTGTCGGTAACCAGGTGGCGGCGCGGCCGTTGTCGTCGGCGACCGACCGCTGGTCGAGCAACGCCCGTGCGATAATGTCGGCCAGTCGATCGAGCTCGGCCTCCGTCATCGTCGGGCACTCCGGAAATCCGTGAGGAACTGGTCGACGATGCGCTGCACTTCGCCCGCAGCGAGGGGAGCGGCGGATGGCACCGGCGCGCCCGATGGAATCGGATGCACCGCGGACGGCCCGGCGATTTTCGGCGAACCGGCGTTGCGCAGCGGGTCGACGTACGGTCGGATCTCTTCGCCCAGTCGTTTGATGTTGATCAGGTGCAAGGGTGTGACATTGTCCGATGTGATGCTGCCGCCCCACGATCCCGGCCCCAAGGTCATCGCCGGCGCGAACCCCGTCGTGAACCCAACCGCGCCGATCGCCACGTTCGAGTTGACGATGATTCGGAAGGCCGGCTTTTCGGCGAAGAACCGGTCGATCACGTACGGGTCGCGGCTGTGGATACCTAACGAGTGACCGAGCCCGCCATAGTTCAGCAGCTCGATGGCCCGTTCGCAGCATCGCTCCCAGCCATCTTCGACGAAAAAGCCGAGTACCGGGCAGAGCTTTTCCCGGCTGAGCGGGTCGTCGCGACCCACCTTCGTCAGCTCGACGATCATCAACTTGGCGTCCGGCGCGATGGAGAACCCAGCCTTCCGCGCAATGGCCTGCGGCTGTTGGCCGACGATGTCCGGATTGATACCCTTCCCCGAGGCCGGAATCATGAGGCGTTCGAGGGCACGCTTTTCCTCCGGCGTGCAGAAGTGGGCGCGCTCACGTCGAAACGCGTCTCGCACCTGTCGCTCGACCGGCGCGTCACAGACGACGGAGTTTTCCGCCGAGCAGAGAACGCCGGCATCGAACGTCTTGCCGTCGACGACATCGGCGACGGCCTTCTCGATCAGCGCCGTTCGCTCGATGATGGCCGGCACGTTGCCCGGGCCAACCCCGTACGCCGGCTTTCCGGCGGCGTATACGGCGCGCACCATGTCCGCTCCGCCGGTGGCCAGAATGACCGCCGTCAGCTTGTGGCGCATGAGCGCATTCGTGCCTTCCAGCGTCGGGACCGTCATGGAGTTGATGAGGCCCGCCGGTGCTCCAGCGCCTAACGCCGCGTTCTCCAACACCCGCGCAGTTTCCACGACGCTACGCGTCGCGCGCGGATGCGGCGACATGACGATCGCGTTGCGTGCCTTCACGGAGATCATCGCCTTGTAGATCGCCGTGGACGTGGGATTCGTGGTCGGGATGATCGCGCCGACCACACCCATGGGCACCGCGAGCTCGCGGACTCTCCGAACGGGATCCTCGCGCAGCACACCAACGGTCTGCATGGGGAGGATGTAGTCGGCGAGAAAGTCCGAGGCGAAGCGATTCTTGATGACCTTGTGCTCGTAGACTCCCATGCCTGTTTCGTCAACGGCGAGACGGGCAAGACGTTCGGCATCCGCCGACGCGGCCGACGCCATCGCACGCACGATGCCATCGACAGTTCGTTGGTCGGCGCTCGCGAAACGGCGCTGTGATTCCGCTGCCCGTGCGACCAGGTCGCGCGCCTCCTGAACGCTCCGGAGATCGGCGTCCACGGATACGCGCTCAGGCGTTCAGTGTCCGGAACGCGGCGAGCAGCTCGTCTCGGCCGGCACGTGCGACGTCTCGGCCCTTGATCGGAAAATTGTCGAGGCGACGCGCCATGGCTCGCAAATCGACGACGCGCGCATTCTCGAGCGTCGTGATGTCGATGCGCCCACCCTGCATGGGAACCGCGGGTACCGGCTCGTCGTTGTCCGCGACGACGATGGTCATCTCTGGATGCGGTCGAGGAATAACGTGCGCCGATACCAGATGACCGACGCGCTCCGCCGCCGCCGCACCGGCATCGACCGCGGCTTTCACGGCTGCGACCTCGCCAACGAGCTTGACGGTGACGAGACCTGCGTCGGCTCGTTCGGTTCCGAGCAATCGAACGTCAGCCGCCTTCAGACCGGCGTCGGTCGCTTCGATTGCGCCGATGAGGCCGCGCGTCTCGATGAGTCCGAGCGCGCCGTGAGCCCAGGGGTCAGCCGGCGTCACCCGCGGGGCCCTGCGGGAGGATCGCCTCGAGCTCGGCGTGGGGGCGAGGGATCACATGGACAGAGACAAGCTCACCGACTCGTTCTGCCGCGGCCGCACCCGCATCGGTCGCGGCCTTCACAGCGCCCACGTCGCCGCGAACCATGACAGTGACGTAGCCACCGCCGACTTTCTCCTTTCCAACGAGCCGAACGTTGGCCGCCTTGACCATCGCGTCGGCCGCCTCGATCGCGCCGACGAGTCCTTTCGTCTCGATCAGGCCAAGTGCGTTCTGTGCCATCAGTCCTCCGAACGACCGGTGAGTGCGCCATCGGCGCCGTGGCACCGATGCTGGAGCATCGCGCGCGAAAATGAGTGCTCCTGGAGCGTTTGTAAAGAGAGCGGGAGCGGAGTAGACTGTGCGCGTGCTCCCGAGTCCGTGCTACGTATTTTCCGATACGCATCTTGGCGCCGCGCCAGGTGACGTCGAACGGAAGCTCCTCTCATTTCTGCGCCATCTGAGCGGCCGCGGGGGTTCGCTCGTGATCAACGGCGACCTCTTCGAGTTCTGGTTCGAGTGGCGATCCGTCATCCCTCGACCGTCGTTTCGGGTGCTCGCCGCGCTCGCCGATCTAGTGGACGCCAACATCCCCGTTCTCTGGGTCGCGGGCAATCATGACTGCTGGGGTGGCGACGTGCTCCGCAGCGACGTCGGCGTGAACTATCACGTCGGACCGTGGATCGGAGAGCTCGCGGGTTGGAAGACCGTCATCGAACACGGCGACGGGCTGCGTCAGGTCGAGGATCGAAAGTATCGTCGCCTTCGCACTGTGCTACGCCATCCGGCATCGATCTGGGCCTTTCGCCATCTCCTGCATCCGGATTTCGGCAGCCGACTCGCCGCGGGGTCATCGCACGCAAGCCGCACGTATCAGGCGCGCGATGGCGGGCGCGGGCTTCGGGAGGTCGCGATGGCGCAGCTCGCCGCGAATCCGTCGGTGGACCTCGTCATCTACGGTCACTCGCACGTTTCGGCGCTCGAGCAATCCGGGTCCGGCAGTGTTTACGCAAACGCCGGGTCGTGGATGAGCAGGCCAACGTATCTCCGCGTCGACGAACGTCGAATTGCGCTGATGGAGTGGACCGGCTCAGCCGAGGGTGACTGTCTCGACGCACGCGATCGCCGATCCGAGAAAGCGCTGACCTAAACGCAGAAAGTGGTCGGGCGCATCGGACGCGACGAAGCGGTGCACGATGGGAGCGTCTCGTCGCCAACCATGACCATTGGTCGGCGTCAGCAGATCGCGCGCGCGCAGGACGCGCGCCGTCTCGGCCGCGGTTTCGTGCGCGCTGTCGATCAGCGCGACGTCCGGCCCGAGGAGCTCCGCCAGCAGCGGCTTGAGGAGCGGATAGTGGGTGCAGCCGAGGACGAGCGTGTCGACCGCCGCGGCTTTCATCGGAGCGAGGTACTCGCGGGCGATGAGGCGGGTCGGCTCGGTGTCGAGCCAACCCTCTTCCACCAGCGGCACGAACAGCGGACAGGCGCGTGCCATGATGTGTGCGTTAGGCGCGATCTCCTTGATCGCACGCTCGTACGCGCCGGACCCGATGGTGCCCGCCGTGCCAATGACACCCAACTCTCCGCGACGTGACGCGGCAACCGCAGCCCGCGCTCCCGGCTCGACGACGCCGATGACGGGGAGCGGAAACTCCCGCTGCAACGTCGGCAGGGCGTGTGCGGTGGCGGTGTTGCAGGCCACCACGATGGCTTTGACGTCCTGCGACCGCAGGAACTGCCCGATCTCGAGGCTGTAACGTCGGACGGTGTCGGGGCTCTTCGGCCCGTAAGGAACGCGAGCAGTGTCACCGAAGTAGATGATCCGCTCGTCAGGAAGCTGGCGAATGAACTCGCGAACGACCGTGAGACCGCCGATGCCCGAGTCGAAGATGCCGATTGGTGACGATGGAGTACTCACAACCTTCAGACTTCGTCAGCGAGCGCCGCGTCACCACCGGAACGAGGCGACCAACGCGGGGCCGAATGGCAGCGCTCTGATCGACACATGCTCCGGCACATCCCACAGCTGCGCCGACACGAACGCCTCGGCGCCGGCGAGAAGATGATTCGCGATGAGCAGCGCGTAATAGTCCTCGAGATGCTTTCGGCGCGCATTCACCCGATCCGATGCATAACGATTCGGGGCATAGGTCGCGCCGACCATTCTGCCGAGCGAATCCCGCTGGACCGCGCCGGTGGAATCGAGGGCGTAGGCCACCACCAGACTGTCGCGCTCGTGCGCGCGAGCGTATCGCAGGTCGTATGCTGACTTCGTTGCCATCGCGATCCACGTGACCTCGGCACCGAAAAACAGGCTGCCCGCAATAGGCCGGTTGAGCACCGACTGGCCGTACCCAGGAATGAGGAGCGAATAGAAGAACGCGCGCTTCGGGGAGATCGGCGGTTTGAGGGTGTCCGGAGCGGGCGTTCGAGCCGGTGGCTTATGCCGAGCGCCGACGCGCGTGCTGTCGACTTGCTGGGCGTGCAGGCTCGTCATGGGCACCACGTCGAGCCCGGCGAGAGCCGCGGTGACCAGTAAGGCTTTTGCGAGTGCGGCACGACGGCGAGCAACCACGAGCGATTCGGGAAACAGTGTGGCGGGAGCGTGTGGGAATCGAACCCACCCAACCCGACGGCGTCGGGTCGCATCAGTTTTGAAGACTGAGGGGACCACCAGACCCCAGCCGCCCCCACGCGTCACCCGAGAACGATCGGTGTTCGACCTCGCGGCAGCACTTCGCCGATCTCAACGGCGCGCGGGACTTTCTCAAGATAGTCAAGCAGCCGCGACGGGGGGACCGCCACCACGAGGCCGCCCGATGTCTGCGGATCCGTGAGCAGCGCGCGTTCGACGTCCGTCGCCGACCCCCAGTCCACCATATCCTGTAGATAATCGAGATTGCGAGAGCCGCCACCTGGGCGCGCCCCCGACCGCCATGCATCGATGGCACGCGGCAAAATCGGCACGGACACAATCCGCAGCTGGATCGTGACGTCGCTCGCCCGCGCGATGTGGGAGAGGTGTCCGAGCAAGCCGAAGCCCGTGACGTCCGTGGCGCATCGGGCGCCCACGTCGACGGCCGCACGACTCGCCGTTGCGTTCAGCTCGCACATGAGAGCGATGACGGCCTCCACGGCATTAGCGTCGAGCGTCTGCTGTTTGAGCGCGGTCGCAAGAATGCCATTGCCGATGGGTTTCGTCAGCACGAGGCGATCGCCCGGCCTCGCGTTCGCGTTGGTGAGCATTGACGCCGGGTCGATGCGTCCCGTCACCGACAGGCCGTATTTGATCTCGTCGTCGATGACGGTGTGCCCGCCGACAATGTGCGCGCCGGCCTCATGGACCTTGTCCTGGCCGCCGCGCAGGATCTCGGTAAGGATCTCGAGCGGAAGCTTTCCCGTGGGAAAGGCAGCAATGTTCATCGCGGTGAGCGGCGTGCCGCCCATCGCGTAGATGTCGGAGAGCGCATTCGCTGCGGCGACCTGGCCAAACTCGTACGGGTCATCGACGATCGGCGCGAAGAAGTCGACGGTCTGCACGATCGCGACGTCATCGGACACGCGAAAGACCCCCGCGTCATCGAACGTTTCGTGGCCGATGAGGATTCGCGGATCGGACTTTCGCGCGAGCGGCGCGAGCGCGGTGGACAGGTCGCCCGGACCCATCTTGGACGCTCAACCCGCGCAGCGCGCGAACTGGGTCAGGCGGAAGATGTCCTCGCGCGTATGCGTCATATGCCGGCGATCTACCTAACGACTGCGACGGCGTCGATCTCCACGAGTACGCCGCGTGGAAGGCCCGCCACCTGCACGGTCGATCGTGCGGGACGCGCATCGCCCATCACGCGGCCGTACACCTCGTTCACGCGCGGGAAGTCTGCCATGTCCTGAAGGTACACGGTCGTCTTCACGACGTCGGACCAGCTGGCCCCGGCCTTCTCCAGCACGGCGGCCAGGTTGTGCATGACACGCTCCGTTTGCGCGGAGACGTCGCCCTGCACGATCTGACCCGTCGCCGGATCGATCGCGATCTGGCCGGCGGTGAACAGGAAGTTTCCCGCGACGACGGCCTGCGAGTACGGGCCGATGGCCGCGGGGGCATTCTCGGTGTGGACGATGCGAACGTTCACAGTGTCTCCTAGAACAGCCCGACTATCGAACCATCGGGGCGAATAGCCATTCGTTCGGCGGCAGGCTCTTTCGGCAGGCCGGGCATAGTCATGATGTCGCCCGCCTGCGCGACTACGAAGCCCGCACCGGCGGCGGGGTACACTTCGTTAACGGTAATGCGGAATCCGCGCGGGCGGCCAAGTCGCGACGCGTCGTCGGTGAGC
>Ga0207707_10005624_pt1 | contig 10965 bp, 10 predicted proteins | sample KBSC83BmetaG_FD_184336 | JGI IMG/M metagenome (GOLD analysis project Ga0207707, IMG submission 184336) | Corn rhizosphere microbial communities from Kellogg Biological Station, Michigan, USA - KBS C8-3B metaG (SPAdes) (version 2) | ecosystem: Host-associated > Plants > Roots > Rhizosphere ... | reverse complement strand
AGCGGACTTCCAGCATGACCTGCTGCGGCGCCGCGACGCTCATGGCGTTGACGACGATGGCCCCCTTCGGGGCGGATCCCGTGGCAATGGCCATCGCCCGCTCGGCGGCGACCGCATCCACCGCGGTTCCGGTCAGGATCACCTGGCCCTCCGTGGATCGGACGCGAATGCCGCCGGCGCCGGTGCTGCTCGCGATGTTCTGCTGCAGGTTGCCGGTGTCGATCGTCACCTCGACGTCGAGGATCCCGATCTGCTTCGCGGCGTCGTCGAACAGCACGACGTTGGTGGTCCCGGTTTGCCGCCCCAGGATATAAATCGTGCGGTCGCCGAGCGCCTTCACGTCCGCGATGTCAGGGTTGCCGGCGACAATGGTCGCGAACGGGCGTTCAACCTTGAAGGAGCGGGACTTGTTGACGACCACCGTCACCTTGCGCACGTCGGTTAGTTCACTGATGAACACGCCATCCGATTTCCGGTCCGCGGCTGCGGCGCGGTCGATGGCATGGCCCCACGTCAGCGCCGCTGCCGCGATCGCACCAAGGGCGAGCAGCTTTGGCCAAGATTTCCGCGAACCCCGAACTTCGCCCATTCTCGTTGCCCCATTTGCCGCCATCCCGGCCTTCCCAACGCCCTGCCCCTTGCCGGTGCGCCGCATCCAGCAATTCTACTGGTGAATCACGTTATACTTTTTTTCGTCGATTCCATGAAAAATAGTGACCTTCACGGTGTCCGATTTCACCGGTATCGGCGCTGATACGGTCTGCGGCGCGGCGCTCGCCTCGCGCCGGGCAAACCCGGGTCCCAGATCGCTATCGGTGATCCGCCTCGCCTCAGCCGAGCGGCCTTCCGCGGGCTGCCGTAACACCAGCGACAATTTCCCGACATTGCCGGCAAGCAAAAGTTTCTGCGCCTGCTCGGGGCTGACCTGCAGCGTGACCGCCTTGGCGACGGTGGCAACCGTCGGCTGATCCGAACGCTCATTGAGGAGCTGATCGATCGCAAGCACCTTGACATATTCCAGGAGGACGTCGGCCGAATTCTCCGGCTGACTGCCGTGACCGGTTTCGGTGCGCAGCAGCACCACGTCGACGCGATCGCCCGGAAGAATGAAACCGGCGACGCCTTTGATATCATCGACGCGCACCGTGACCGCGCGCTGACCCTCTTCGAGCAGCACCGAGAGCGATGCGCGTTGGCCGGGCGCCGTGACCTTGGGCCGAAGAATCATTTCGCTGCGCTCCATCGCCGTAAGCACGATACGGCGGCCGTCCTTCAACAGGTCGATCTTTTTTCGCAACGCGCCCTCGGGCAGTTGAGGACTGGACCAGGGAATTTCGGCGACATTGTCTTCCGTCAGCACGGTGCCGAACGGCAGCGGCCCCGCGGCCACCAGGACCGTACCAGACGCCGCTACCGGAGCTGTGGTGTGCCGTTCGATCCAACTGCGTGCCATCAAGGCGGCGACACTGCCCATCACCAGGGCGACAAGCAGGATGATCAAATTGCTTCTGCGCATCGTTAAAAACCCGCCACGTTCACCAGACCCATTCTGGGCACCTGGTCTGAAATACCTGGGACGAAGATCGCCCCACGCGCAACGTAAGAAATTTCAGCTTCACGCCATGCGCTAACGCGGTGCGCGAAGCTGACAGTCGAGACAATTAAGAAACAATTAAGAAGTCGAGTACCGAACATCGAAACTCGGCTCCTCGGTCAGCCACTACGGGGTGGCGGCGCTGGTCATCATGGTCGACAGGCTCGTGAAGATTTTGTTTGCACTCGAACCGATCGAGGACATGACGGCGACGGTTACCGCCAGGATGATGCCGAGAATGACAGCATACTCGACGAGGGCCGCACCTTCTTCGTCTTTGCAGAAACCCTGCACAGTATTCAGCAACTTACGCATAATAATAAGCCTCCAGTTATGGATTTACGCTTCCAAAAGTCAGTGATGCGGGACGGCCCGACCACCACTCGGTAAATTTTGCGTTAAGTGCGGCGCTAAGTCAATGTTTTGACTATTTTAAAGCGATTTATCCTTAATCTGGAGGCTCTGATGTAACCTTCTAGCAACAAATCAGAAAATGGAACCCTGAGAAGGTTCCCAAGCTGGAAGAAGGGTGCCTAAATTAAGGCGGCGGAACTAAGATTAGCGGATTGAAAATGCCCGCGAACTCAGACGGGATTTGAGCGCCTGTAGGGCCAGGCAACCCGAGCGGGAATCACCAGAGGCGTGCGCGCGGCATAAACGCGATACTCGGGAAAAGCCGCATTCAGAATCTTCTCTTCGTTGATCATGCGCCGTACTGGACCATCGCGGCGCCGATCACGATCAGCACAGCCGCCGGCGAGATCACCTGAAGCATGACGCCGAGGGTTGCAATTCCCTTCGCAAATGTAAAGTGGATGCCGCACTGTCGCGGCAACCAGCTCACGACCAAGACACTGGCAACCGGGCGATCACCGCAACGCCGCTAAAAGCAAATGCAGTAAATACTATCATCGTTGCCGCTCTCGCAGCCCAATCCAGCCAGGGACTGACGGTCAACTCGGCGACCAAGCGTTCTCTGGCTGGTTTGCCGACAGCTTCACGCCATGTGCTAACGCAGTGCGCGAAGCTGACAGTCGAGACAACAAGAAACAATCAAGAAGGTCGAGTACCGAACATCGAAACTCGACCCTTTGATCAGCCATTACGGGGTGGCGGCGCTGGACATCATGGACGACAGGCTCGTGAAGATGGTGTTTGCGCTCGAACCGATCGACGACATAACGGCGACGGTTACCGCCAGGATGATTCCGAGAATGACGGCGTACTCGACGAGGGCCGCACCTTCTTCGTCTCTGCAGAAGGTCTGCACAGTATTCAGCAACTTACGCATAATAAATAGCCTCCAGTTATGGATTTGCGCTTCCAAAAGTCAGTGATGCGGGACGGCCCGACCACCACTCGGTAAATTTTGCGTTAAGTGCGAAGCTAAGTCAATGTTTTGACTATTTTAAAACGATTTATCCTTAACCTGGAGAGTCTGATGTAATCTTCTGGCAACAAGTCAGAAAATGGAACCCTGAGAAGGTGTCCAAGTTGGGAAAAAGCGCGCCTAAATTAAGGCAGCGGAACTAGATTAGCGGATTGAAAATGCCCGCGAACTCAGACGGGATTTGAGCGCCGAATGAACCCGGCCAGCCGCGCGGGAATCACCAGAGGCGTGCGCGCGGCATAAGCGCGATACTCGGGAAAAGCCGCACTCAGGATCTTCTCTTCGTTGATCATGCGCCGATACTGAACCGTCCAAGCGGCGATCACGATCAATACGGCCACCGGCGAGATCACCTGAAGCATGACGCCGAGGGTCGCAACTCCTTCGCAGATGTAAAGTGGATGCCGCACCACCCGGTACGGTCCTTCCGTCACCAGCCGCCTCGCTTCCGCCAGGATGCTGAAGGACCTGCCCAACCAGCGAAGCACAGCAAACGACAGCGAGGCGCCGATCAGGATCAGCAATGTCGACGTGACCGACAAAATCGGAGCCAGATCCGCCTTCGGAAGAAAGACCAGCGACATGCACAAAAACGAGCCGGCTAAAGCCGACAGGCGGGGCTCGATGCCCCTCGCCTTCTGGATCGGCGCTAGCCTGGTCAGCGCTGTCGCGGCCACCAAGCTTACAAACATGACGTTGGCGACGCCGGCCGCAAGCATCAGCAGCTTGTGGATGCTGTCCACTGGAAGGTAGCCGGGGATTCCCGCGACACCGCCAAAAGCAAATGCAGTGAATACGATCACGATTGCCGCCCTCGCGGTCCAATCGAGCCAGGGATTGACGGTCAACTCGGCGACCATGCGTTCTCCAGCAGGTCCGCCGGTCTCACCGAGCTTGATGTCCGTCATCGTTTCAATCCCGTATTGAATCAAACGCAACGACAAGCCGCTCGGACGGTTCGCGTTGCCATGCCCGCAAAATGACAACGGCCAGCGGCGCCACACTCAATCCCCCAAAAATATCCATAAAGTGATGTCCACCGTACACAGGAGCCGAGGCAATCATCACGACGTTCAACAGACAGGATATCGGAAACAAATACGAAATTCCGCGGGTGACATAGATTAAAATCAAAGCCACAGAAGCGTGAAAAGAAGGAAATTGAATGATCCCGGTGACCTTTGTCATCGCTATCTCGCGCATCTCGCCCGAGCGAAGAGCATAAAAGTCCGGAAGGTAATAGTTGCTGGTCAGATGGGACACGCCATAATGGGCCCACGCCCCCGCTGCCGGCATCAGCGCCGACAACGGGATGGTGATCAAGGTCGCGAGCACAAAAAGCCATATGAATTCCCGCAACCGGTCGAGCCGTCCGAGAGCCGGCAACAGCATCATGAGAATCAGCATCTGATACAGGCCGGTGCCGTAGGACAGGTCAAGCACGCGAGCAATCTGCGGGTGCTCGCGCACCCACGTGAACAGCCAAGGCCAGTCCAGGCCCATGGCGGAATCCGCTGCCGCGAGGTAACGATCGACCAGCGGAAAATTCGTGGCCACCGCCAGATAGCTGAGGACCGCTGCGGAGGCCATGAATGCAATGAGCTGAGCGATTGACGCAGCAAACACAGCGATCAGCGGATTGGGCCTGACGGTCGCATACACCAGGTTTATGGCGACAAACACCAAGACTACAGACATAGCCGCCAGGTTGAGCGTAACCCTGACGCCCGTCGACCACGCCCATAGCGCGTCGACGCCGATCACCACGGCAATAATCGCCCACAATAGTCGGGTTTCGGAAATCTGCCTCTGCATCCGGACATAATAGATCATTGGCGGGCTGGTTCAAAGACGCGAATAAACGGTTGGTTAACTGTCGGCGGCACTTCTTGAAGCCAACTTACTTGGGCGCCGGCACCTGGCTCGTCTCAGCCAGCGCTTCTGTGTCCGGTTTGGACTGAAAGATCCGGTCGCCGGTGAAGGGATAGAGCAATTGACGCACGTAATGTTGCGGCATCGGCCGGTCCAGCCCATACGATGTCGGCATTTGCCCCTTGGGCATATGCAAGGTGCCAAACAGCGCATCCAGGAACGGCAGCTGCGCGGCGAAATTCCGGTCGCGGGCTTCTCGATCGCTGCTGTGATGCCAGTGATGAAACTCCGGCGAAGCAAGCAGGAAGCGCAGAGGCCCAAATCTAACGCGGACATTGGCGTGAATGAAAATCGACTGCCACTGATATAACAAGGCATACACGCCAATCGCCCATTCGGAGAATCCTAGCGCGACAACCGGGACCAAGGAGACACCCTTGGTCAGAATTTGATCGATCGGGTGGACCCGAGTCCCAGCCAGCCAATCAAGTTCTTCAATGCTGTGGTGAACGGCGTGAAATCGCCAGAGCCACGGAACGGCATGAAACATCCGGTGGGTCCAGTAGAATCCCAGATCGGACAGCACGATGACCGCCGGGATTTGCACCCAATACGGCAAGCCGCCAACCGCGGCTTGAAAAGATTCCGGGACAATCCGTTCGGCAACAAAAATGATCGTGGCTATGACAGCCAGAAGACCGAGCTTTATTAGTATGCCGTTGAACAGCAGAAACAGCCCGTCGTTGGCCCAATTCCGACGAAAAATCTTCTGCTCCGGATGCAAGGCCAATAACCGCTCGAGCGGCACGAACACAAGAAAAGCTATGAAAATAACCTTGAGGCCGAAGGGATCCATGGACTCCTCGTTTACGGCTGTAACCCTATCGCTTCTTGCCGATCCCATAAAGAGTAGACCGACGGCCAAGCATCACACTGGTTAAGGGGGCCCGTGATGGAACCGCGCCGGCGCGCGACCATGCTTAAGAACGGCCTTGGCAATGCTGGCCGCAACCATCGGCAGCTTATGGATGCTGTCCAGGGGAAGGTGACGGGGAAGAAGCTGCCTTCCCGCGACGATAATGCACGACAGCGAAGTCATCCGCATAGATCCGTTCCCAGCCCTCCATTCGATCCAGCAAGCCGACGGCCGGGGTCGACGGAAACAGCAGCGTTGCGGCAATCCCGTATTCGTCGAGCAATCGGACAAAATCGCCGACATCTGTAAGCGTAACGGCTCGCTGATACCTCGTCAGGAAAGTTGTCCCGTACAATTCGGCACGTGAATCGACAAACGTGGGAATGCCTTCATAAATCAGGTACCCGCCATAGTAATTTTCGTTGAGAACACGATCAGGGTGCATCTCCTTGATTTTTTCCACGGCAGCGAGAGGAGTCAGGGGCGGCGTGTAATCCCTCGTGGCCGTAATCACACCGGTCACACCAACGAGCGCCGCGGCAGCCGCGATAAATCCTGGCCGCAGATAAGCCGTTATGTTCAAGCCGTTCGGCTGCACGCGTTGCGAGAGGTGTTGCGCCAGCGGGCCGGCAATAAAAAATGGCGCGACCAATGCCATCACGTCGACATAACGCTTGTGGGCAAGGGTCTCGTGAAGCACCGCCAGCAGCACAATAATCCGCCATGGAGGCAGCTTAAATCCGCTGTATAGAGCGTAGGCGATGCCGGCCAGCAGGCAGCCTTCAAAAGCAGCAAACGTCCGGAAGTCTTGCGGCTGCCACTCGCTGATTGTTGAAAGTGTGCTACCGAGGCCAAGGAGCCGAAGCGTGACGAGGAGCGACTCCGGGCCGTACGGAGTAATACAGGTTACCCCAAGCGCGAGCAGCCCAAACCTCAGCCATTGAATCGCCAATGCCGCCCGCGCGGATTTGTCCGCGGTCCAAAGCGCCTCCAAGGCGAACGGCGCAATCAGCGCCAGGCCCAGCGTAAAGCTTCCGTGAAGGTTCGCCCACAGCGCGATCAGCGGCAAATATGCAAGCGAGGGCGCACGTCGCTCCTCTGCGGCGCGGACGATGGCGTCAGCCCACAGAACCAACGCCGAAAAAACCAGCACATGAGGCCGTGCCAGCATATGAGGCGCCGTGATTGCCATTCCGGCCCCCACCAGAATCATCACCGGAATGCTCGGCAGTCTCTTGAGCAGCAAGCGCGTGAGCAAAAAGAACGCCGCCGCGATCGACAATGCCGCCAATATCACTGGGCCCGCCCACCCAGCCACCTTGAACGCAGCGAAGTAGAGGACTTCCGATAGCCACTCGCTGGTTATCCAGGGTGCTCCACGCATCGTGAACGAAAACGGATCCACATGCGGTACAGCGCGGTGGTCAACGATCCACTGACCGACCACGATATGCCAATAAATGTCGGAATCGATGAGCAGGCGACCGGTGCTGGTAAGGAGGTTTAGATACGCGGTTACGCCGAATATGATTGGCAGCCAGAGCCAAAGGCCATCGACACCTTTGAGGCCGTTGGCATCAGGCGGGATCCCTCGATCCGCGGGAGGCGAATGGTTCGTTGTAAACATGAATTCATGCCCACCGTTTCGCCGTCAGAATGGTTTGCTCATGCAACTACGCTAACCTGGTTACGTCGATCTTACCTTCATGTGATTTGATCAAGCCATTTTCTCCTGACGCGCCGGGTGTAGCAGGATCAGCAGCAAGCCCAGAATCACCACTGGCACACCAAAACCGAAAACCGAAGACCTCGGTCCCATCGCGAGCGGCGCGTACCAGGGGAGCGTCAACAGCAATGGGCGCGGCACGATCGCTATTCCATCGAGCATCTCTCGGTATACCAGCAGTGCGGCAGCGGCGAGCAATACCAGATCGTAAGACGAACTATGCGGCGCCGCTATCAACGTCGCAGTCAGAAGCACGGCCATGCGCCTGTCGCACCCGAGCTGCCCGCGGAACGCGATCCACGTACATGTGGCAGCTAGAACGATCGCCGCAGCCTGCGCGGAATTAGCAAGCCAGCCCGGCGCGCCGAGCAGTGTTGCCCAAGCCCAAACGCTCAGGCCCCACAGCCGTCCTGTCTGCGACCATGCTGGGTCGGCTGCTCCACCCATCAGGCCGCCGGGCAGAGTATGGCCTAGCCAGTCCCACCACGGTGCGAAGCCGAATATGGCGGCACTGAGTGCGACCGCCGATGACGCGGACAAGGCGGCACCCGCCAGCGCGCGCCAATTTCGTGCCGCCAGCAAAGCCACCGGGACCATCAGGGCGAGCTGCGGCTTGTAGCTGAGCAAGCCAAGGATGGCGCCAGCCGCGAAGTCGCGGCGGCCGAGCAGGCCTACACCCCCCAGCAGCAGAGCGAGCGTCAGAAGCGCGTTCTGCCCGGCGATCGCGTTGACCGACGTCGCTGGCGCCAGGGCCAGCCCGAGCGGCCAAACCCACCAGCGCCGCGAGGGACCTGCCCAGAAACAACAACCGGCGGCGACGGCGGCTGCAAAGCTCGTTATCTGAAATGCCGCGTATGAAAGCGCGAACGGCAGCACGGCGAATGGCAGCAGTATCAGCAGGAAATGCGGCGGATACAGCCAAGGAAACAGCGGGAGGGGACGGCTCAGCCAAGCCTGAAACTGGCTATTGATCTGATCCGTGAACGCCACCGGATCGGCTAGCAAGGCGAAGTTACCTGCCATCGCCGCTCGAGCGGCGCTCCAATACACCATATAGTCTGTACCGGGGGCATTGTAATGCGGTCCAACCAGCCCGTCATGGTTGAACGTCGTCACAAACACCAGCCAGCCATACAAGCCGATCACTGCGCTTGTCGCCACTAACAACGTTTGGTCGATGCCTCCTGCAACCCGACCGGGACCGGCGTTGCCTGGATAGGTAACGGCGAGGTGCGGCTGGATGGATTGATCGTGATCTGCTTCGCGATCAGCCTTCATGTCGCCATCCTCTGAAGCAGCGAATGAACACGTCTCGCCCTTCATAGCCAAGGTTTGGCGCACCTCGATGAGATATTGTTTCCGCGTCTATCTTCGCCCCGAAGTTTTCAGACCCCAAAATACTAAAAGGGTCGTCGCGAACGGACATGCTAGTCTCCAAAAAGGAACCGAAGACACTTGAACCTCGAGAAGCCTGGGCAGCCGGGCAAACCGAAACGGTTAATTTCCAAGTTGCGTCGTACGAAATACAGACGTCGAAAACGCGGTAGGGCGATGGCCAATCACGTCCGAATCATTGAGGCTGATTGTCCTGGCCAACACTAATATATTCGTTTCCGCGCAGGTAAGAAAATGGCAAACGCGTCGATTGCAGGCATCGTTGATTGGTTCAACGAGCGGCGAAACAGCGTGAATCTTTTTGTAGTCGGCTTTTTGATCCTATTCCTCGAATTGGCGTGCATTCGTTGGTTCTCGGCGACCGTCATTTTCCTTCCATTCTTCACGAATATTGTCCTGATCGCCTGTTTTCTGGGCATGTCCTGTGGCTGCATGGCGGCCCAGAAGCGCCGGAACTGGCTTACCTGGTTTCCGCTGCTGGCGCTCGGAACCTTCGCGGCAGCGCGCCTAATCATGGCGATGTATTCCTACTGGGGCGGGCTCGCAGTCGACGTCGGACATCAGGTGTCGCCGCAGGAGGTGTTTTTCGGCACCGAGTACCGCAACCCCGATCTGGCTCAATTCGTGGTGCCGATCGAATCGATCGCCGCACTGTTCTTCGTTCTGATCGCGTTGATGTTCGTCGGGCTCGGCCAGGTACTCGGGCGGGCCTTTGACGCTCATCCCAACCGTGTCATCGCCTATTCGCTGAACATTGGCGGAAGTCTGGTCGGCATCGTGGGATTTTCCGCGCTGTCATTCACGCAAGCGTCGCCAGTGATCTGGTTCCTGATAAGTTGCGCCGGAATCGGCTACCTCCTCTATCAAGACAAGGTCCTGTCGCTCCCGCGACTTGTCGCGCTCGCGGTCATGGTGGCATTTCCCGCGATACCCGCAGAGCGTTCCAACCTTCACGAAACGCGCTGGTCGCCCTATTATGCTGTCGACCGAAACAAAGCGACCGGCGATATCATCGTCAACAACATCGGCCATCAGGCCATGGTGCCCTACAACATCGGCGGCTCCTCCTATTCCTTGATTCATTTGCTGCAGCGGCAAAGCGGCGGCCCGCCATTCCAGGACGTCCTGATCATCGGCGCAGGATCCGGCAACGACGTAGCGCACGCGCTGCGCTTTGGCGTGAACAGGATCGATGCGGTCGAGATTGACCCGGTGATCCAGGACATCGGTATTCGTTACCACCCCGACCGGCCTTATCAGGATAGCAGGGTGGTCAAGCATCTCGACGATGGCCGCCATTTCCTGCGCACGACCGACCGCAAATTCGATCTGGTCGTGTACGCCCTGGTCGACTCCCTGATCCTGCACAGCGGCTACGCCAACATCCGTCTCGAAAGCTACCTGTTCACCGAACAGGCCTTCGAGGACGTCCGGCGTGTATTAAAACCCGACGGCATCTTCGTGATGTACAATTTCTACCGTCAGGGATGGATCGTCCAACGCGTCGCCGCGATGGCGAAGCGGGCTTTCGGCTGTGAGCCAATTGTCCTGCCCTTGCCTTACGCTGAAACGATAAAATCATCAGAGCAGGCAGGCTTCTCGACCATCATTGCGGGGTGCAATCCGCGCATCCCTGCGGCGTTTCAGCAGCGCGGCAAGTTCTGGCTGAATACGCTTCCGCCCGAGAACCTGTCGGCAGACGGGTTTGCGACGCCGGCCGCGTCGACGCCGGCACAGCACGGCACCTGGGAGCCGATTGCGCCTGCGAGATTGATCTACGACAACGACGCATCCAAACAGTCGACGACCGATGACTGGCCGTTTCTCTATGTCAGCGGGAAATTGATACCCGACTTGACGATCCGTTCGATGGTCCTGCTCGGCGTTCTCGGGCTCGGCATGGTCTACCTGTTCAAGCCGAAGGGTCGCTGGGGGCCCAACAACCGGATGTTCTTCCTTGGAGCAGCGTTCATGCTTCTCGAGACTAAAGCGGTGGTGCAGATGGCGCTGCTGTTTGGCAGCACGTGGATCGTCAATTCGGCGGTTTTCTTCAGCGCGCTGGTGCTCATCCT
>Ga0207707_10005622_pt1 | contig 10965 bp, 10 predicted proteins | sample KBSC83BmetaG_FD_184336 | JGI IMG/M metagenome (GOLD analysis project Ga0207707, IMG submission 184336) | Corn rhizosphere microbial communities from Kellogg Biological Station, Michigan, USA - KBS C8-3B metaG (SPAdes) (version 2) | ecosystem: Host-associated > Plants > Roots > Rhizosphere ... | reverse complement strand
GTCCACGGCCAAATCCCGCAGCAACCGCCGTGCACGAGCGTCGCGACGCGCCGACGTCCCCGCCACGATCGTGCAATGGCCGACCTTGCGACCCGCGCGCGCCGCCTTGCCGTACTCGTGCAGGTGCACCCCCTCGAGCTTAAGTAATGTGCTGCGCGGCGGCAGGCGGCCGATCAGATTCACCATGGCGCTGTGGCCGGTGGGCGTGGTGGCCCCGAGCGGCAGGCCGAGGATGGCGCGCAGGTGGTTCTCGAACTGGCTGGTGACGGCGCCCTCGATGGTCCAGTGGCCGGAGTTGTGCACGCGCGGCGCCAGCTCATTGGCGATGAGCCGGCCGCGGCGCACGAAGAACTCGATGGTGAGAATGCCGCGGTAACGGAAGTGCTCGAGCACGCGCGTCAGGTAGCGCGCCGCCTGGCGCTGCCAGCGCGCCGGTCCGAACGGGGCGTGGGTCAGGCGCAGGATCCCCTGCCCGTGCACATTGCCGCACAGCGGGTAGACGGCGCTCGCACCGCCGGCGCCGCGCGCGCCGATGATCGACACCTCGCAGTCGAAGTCGACCCACTCCTCGTACAGCAGCGGCGCGCGGCCGAGCTCGCGCCAGGCGGCCACCGCCTGTGCGGCGGTGCGCACCATCGCCTGGCCCTTGCCGTCGTAGCCGAGGCGGCGCGTCTTCAGCACCCCCGGCAGGCCGATGCTGCGCAGCGCGCGCTGCAGCTCGGCCGGCGAGCCGACCGCCTGCCAGCGCGTGGTGGGGATGCCGAGCCGCTCGAACAGGCGCTTCTCGGCCACGCGGTCCTGGCCGGTGGCGAGCGCGGCCAGCGGCGGGCAGATGCGGCCGCGCCCGCGGCGCGCGACCGCCGCCAGCCCCGCCACCGGCACGTTTTCCCAGTCGAAGGTCACGACCTCGCAGCGGGAGAGCAGTCGTCTCAGCAGGCGCCGGTCGGTGAAGGCGCCGTGCAGCAGCGGCGCCACCTGCCCGGCGGGGGCCTCGCGCGCGGGATCCAGGCACAGGAAATCGAGCCCCAGCGGATAGCCCGCCAATGCGAGCATGCGGCCGAGCTGGCCGGCGCCCACGATGCCGACGGTCATGAACGCGTCGGTGCGCGCGGGTCGGGGTTGCCGAGCACCCCGGCGGTCTGGCGCTCGCGGAATGACTCGAGCGCGGCGGCGATGTCCGGGTGCTTGTTGCCGAGGATGGCGGCGGCGCACAGCGCGGCGTTGCTGGCGCCCGCCGCCCCGATGGCGAAGGTCGCCACCGGCACGCCGGCGGGCATCTGCACGATGGACAGGAGCGAATCCATGCCGCCGAGGCTCTTGGACGGCACCGGCACGCCGAGCACCGGCAGGGTGGTTTTGGCGGCGGTCATGCCCGGCAGGTGGGCGGCGCCGCCGGCGCCGGCGATCAGCGCCTCGAGGCCGCGCCCGCGGGCGCCGCCGGCGTACTCGAACACCAGGTCGGGGGTGCGGTGCGCCGACACCACGCGCACCTCGTAGGGCACGCCGAGCTTATCCAACATGTCGGCGGCCGCCTGCATGGTCTCCCAGTCGGAAGCGGAGCCCATGATGATGCCGACCAGCGGCCTGCTGCCGGGGCGTAATTTGTCGGACGGGGCGCTCAAGGCGGCATTGTAGCGAACAATGCCCGCAATGCGCGAAACAGCTCCCGGGAGGCTGCGGCGCCGGCGCCGCGCGTGTGGTGCTCGGCCCGTGCCGCGTCGATACGCCGCGCCCACTCCCCGCTGTCGATGTCAGGGTGCCAGCGTTGCAGTTCCGCCAGCGCCGGCGCCCCTTCCGCGAGCAGCCGCGCGCGCCACGACTCGATGCGCTTGAAGCGCTCGGTCTCCTGCGCGTCCCGCGCGCTGCGGGCGGCGAGCGCGGCGCGGATCGGCTCGGTGTCGATGCCGCGCATCAGCTTGCCGATGTACTGGCGCTGGCGCGCACCGGCGGCGCGGCTGGTGATGCGGCGCGCGGCGCGGATGGCCTCGGCCAGCGGCTCCGGCAGTGCGAGGGCGGCCAGCTCCGCCTCGCGCAGCGCGATCAGCTCCTCGCCCAGGTCCTGGGCGGCGTGCGCGGCGCGCTTGCGCGCGCTCTTGCTCGGGCGTGCCTCGCCCCCATCATCCTCGCTGTCGTCGTGCGCGCTCACGCCGTGGTGCCGGTGCCTTGTTGCGCCGCCGGCGGGCGCTGGCCGCGCGGCTGCTACAATCCAAGCTTAACCTCGGGAACCGAAACACGCTCGATGGATCAGACGGCGACCGCACAACTGATGGACGTGGCGAGCCTGGCGCTGGAGGAGGCCCGCCGCCAAGGGGCTTCGCAGTGCGAAGCCGACGCCTCGGTGAGCCAGGGGCTGTCGGTGAACGTGCGCCTGCGCGAGGTCGACACCGTCGAGTACCAGCGCGACCGCGGCCTGGGGGTGACGGTGTACTTCGGCAAGCGCAAGGGCGCGGCCAGCACCGCGGACCTGTCGGCGGCGGCAGTGCGCGAGACGGTCGGCAAGGCCTGCGCCATCGCCCGCTACACCGCCGCGGATGAATACGCCGGGCTGGTCGAGCCGGAGGCACTGGCGCACGACATCCCCGACCTCGATCTCGATCACCCCTGGGAGCTGACACCCGAGCGAGCCATCGAGCTGGCGCGCGAGTGCGAGGCGGCCGGTCTCGAGGTCGATGCGCGCCTCGCCAACTCCGAAGGTGCAGCGGTCAGCAGCCAGCGCCACACCGGCGTGTACGGCAACTCGCTCGGCTTCCTCGCCGGCTACTCCTCGACCAGCCATTCGCTCAGCTGCACGCTGGTGGCGCAGGAAGGCGAGGACATGCAGCGCGACTACTGGTACGGCATCGCCCGCGACCCCAAGGAACTGGAGGCGGCGCCCAGCATCGGCCGGCGCGCCGGCGAGCGCGCGCTGGCGCGCCTCGGGGCGCGGCGTCTCACGACGCGCAAGGCGCCGGTGGCTTTCGCGCCCGAAATGGCGCGCGGCCTGTTCCGTCACTTCGTCGGCGCCATCGCCGGCCCGAGCCAGTACCGCAAGTCCTCGTTCCTGCTCGACGCCGCCGGCACGCAGGTGTTTCCGGCCTTCCTCGGCATGCAGGAGCGGCCGCACATCGCCAAGGCGCTGGCGAGCAGTCCCTTCGACCAGGAGGGCGCGGCCACCCACGACCGCGAGCTGGTGCGCGGGGGCGTGCTGTCAGGCTACGTGCTGGGCAGCTACTCGGCGCGCCGCCTGGGGCTCAAGACCACGGGCAACGCCGGCGGCATCCATAACCTGCTCGTGACCACTGCCGACGGCGGGCTTGCCGCCGCGGCCTTGCTGCAGCGCCTCGGCACGGGACTGCTGGTGAGCGAGCTCATGGGGCAGGGGGTCAACGGCGTCACCGGCGACTACTCGCGCGGCGCGAGCGGCTTCTGGGTCGAGGACGGCGCCATCGCCTATCCGGTGCACGAGATCACGATCGCCGGCAACCTCAAGGCCATGTACCGCGACATCGTCGCGCTAGGGAGCGATGTGGATGCGCGCGGCGGCATCCGCACCGGCTCGGTGCTGATCGGCGAGATGACCATCGCGGGCGAGTAGGCGCCCGCTACTGCGAGTCGCCGAGCATCGTCAGCGCCGGCGTGCTGCCGCCCCCGGCCCGCGACAGCCACATGCGCAGCAGCGAGTCGTAATCCCACACCGTGCTCGGGGTGGTCGTGGCAAGCCCCTGGTGCTGCGCGTTCAGATAGTCATAGGGCGCGACACAGCCGGCGACGGTGAGCGTGACGTCGTAGACGTTCACCGCGCCGCTGCCCGGGCGCGGCTGCGTGAGCCACTGGACACCTCCAAGCGGGTGCCGAGGTTTGTTGAGCGCATCATGCGCCGGCTGGCGGCGCGCGCAATGGGGCGAAAGCCTGGTATTTCCGTACTGCGGTGCAATGCGGCGCATTGCAGTGCCATGCCGCGGAGGCGGGCGCCGCGGCGAGCGGTGCTAACGCCCCTCTGACTTGCCGCGGGCGATGGCCAGCGTCGGCCGCACCACCTCGTCCACCAGGTCGCGCAGAGTGAGATCGCCGCAGCAGCGGCGCCGTGCCTCGTCCATGGCCGCCAGCACCCGGTCGACCGGCGGGATCGGCAGGTTGCGCGGCGCGACATGGCCGCTGCGCTGGCTGCGCGCCAGCTGCAGGATCTCGTGCACGCCGATGCGGCCGAGGTCGCGCGCCGGCACCAGCTCGTCGTCGTCGGTGACGATCAGCAGCCCGGCGCGCTCGAGGCTCGTCGCCATCTGCGCCACCGCGATGCCGGGCAGGCCAAGCTCGTTGGCGAGGCGGTTCACGGTCCAGCGCCGGCCGCCGGCCACGTGCGCCCGGCCGACGAAGTACATGAGCTTCAGCGCCAGCTGCTCGAGCTCCTCGCTGGAGAGGCGCAGCTGCTGCAGGCCGAGTCGCAGGTAGGTCGGGTTCTGCACGTAGAACGACAGCTGCGCCCCGGCCAGCAGGATCAGCCAGCCGAAGTAGGTCCACAGCAGCGCCGCCACCACGAACGCGAACCCCGCGTACACGATGGTGAGGCGCGTGGAGTACACCACGAAGGCGGTGAACATCTTGCCGACCGCCGCCCACAGCACCCCGCCGACCACCGCGCCGGTGAGCGCGGCGCGCCAGTGCACGCGGGTGTTGGGGATCATCATGTACAGCGCGGTGAAGAACGCCGTCACCATGATGTACGGGGCGACGCTGATGCCGGTGCCGCGCAGGCGTTGCAGCAGCGGCAGGCGCACCACCTCCTGCACCGGGGCGCTGGCGAGCGCGGCGTGCGACAGGCCGAGGAAGCCGACCACCAGCACCGGGCCTGCGATCAGGAGCGTCGTGTACTCGGCCAGGCGCCGTGCGAAGCTGCGCGGCTGCTCCACGTGCCAGACGAAGTTGAAGCTGTCCTCGACCTTCTTGATGGTGCCGACGAGGGTCCAGGCGAGCAGCGCGAGGCCCACCGAGCCGACCACGCCGGAACTGACGCGGCTGGCGAACTGCATGACGCGCGCGGTGAGCTCGGCGGCGGCCGCATCCCCCACCGGGCGGAAGAATTCGTAGATGATCGGCTGCAGGTCACGGTGGCCGCCGAACATCTTGAGGATCGCGAAGCTGAAGGCGAGCAGCGGGATGAGCGACAGCAGCGTGGTGTACACCAGCCCCATGGCGCGCAGGTTGATCTCGCCGCGCGACAGGTCGCGCACCACCGCGTACGGGTAGCCCAGCACGCGCAGGCTGGCGCCGAGGCTCCCGGCGCGCGCCGACGCCGCCCCGAAGAAACACCAGTCGAGGAACGCCCAGGTGCGCACCCACATGGCTTAAGGATACAGTGCCGACCTTCCCGGCGGTGCTGAATGACTGCAAAGAATTCCGGTTTTCCGCAGCGCATCGTGTGCCTGACGGAGGAGACGACCGAGACGCTGTACCTCCTGGAGGAGGACTGGCGCATCGTCGGCATCTCCGGGTTCACGGTGCGTCCGCCGCGGGCGCGGCGCGAGAAACCGCGCGTCTCGGCTTTCCTCAGCGCCCACATCGAGCGCATCGTGGCGCTCGCGCCCGACCTGGTGCTGGCCTTCTCCGACCTGCAGGCTGACATCGCCGCGCAGCTGGTGCGCGCCGGCCTCGACGTGCACGTGTTCAACCAGCGCAGCGTCGTCGACATCCTGCGCATGGTCCGCACCCTCGGCGGCCTGATCGGCTGCCTCGACAAGGCGCAGGCGCTGGTGGCGCGCCTCGAGGCCGGGCTCGCCGAAGTGCGCGCGCGCGCGGCGCGCCTGCCGCGCCGGCCGCGCGTGTATTTCGAGGAATGGGACCAGCCGATGATCAGCGGCATCCGCTGGGTGTCGGAGCTGGTGCAGCTGGCCGGCGGCGAGGACTGCTTCCCGGAGCTCGCGCGCGAGTCGCTCGGCAAGAACCGCATCATCGCCGACCCGCTGGAGGTGGTGCGCCGCTCGCCCGACATCGTGCTCGGCTCGTGGTGCGGCAAGAAGTTCCGCCCCGAGCAGGTGGCCGCGCGCGCCGGCTGGGCGGCGCTGCCGGCGGTGCGCGACAACTGCCTGCGCGAGATCAAGTCGGCGCTCATCCTGCAGCCGGGGCCGGCGGCGCTCACCGACGGGGTGCGCGCCATCCAGGGCGTGATCGAGGAGTGGGCGGCGGCGCACCCCTAGCGCATGCCGCGCCGTTCGCGGATCTGCTCGTAGGCCTCGATGATCTGCTGGGTGCGCTGCTTGGCGTGCGCCATCATCGACTCGGGCAGGCCGTTGGCCTTGAGCTTGTCGGGATGGTGGCGATGCAGGGCGCGCCGATACGCCTTCACGACCTCCTCGTCGCTGGCCGCGGCGCTGGTTTCCAGCACCCGGTAGGCCTCGTCGAGCCCGCGCGGCGGCGCCGGGGCCGGACCTGCGCCGCCGGGGCGGAAGCCGCCGCGCTGGATGCGCGTCACCGCCTCGATGTGCGCGTACTCGAGGCTGGAGATGCCGAGCACGCGCGCCATCCAGCCGAGCAGCGGCCGCGCCGGGCCGTCGAGGTTGCCGCCGGCGAGGGCGGCGCGCACCTGGATCTCGAGGAACACGCGCGTCAGGTCCGGGCGCCCCTGGCAGGCGCGGGCCAGTGCCGTGACCTCGGCGGTGAAGTCGAAGCCCGGCGACTTGCCGTCGGTGTAGCAGGCGATCGCCTGCTGCACCTGCAGCTCGTGCAGGTGCAGCTCGTGCATGACCGCGCGCGCGGCGGAGATTTCCTGCTCCGAGACGCGGCCGTCAGCCTTGGCGAGGTAGCCCATGACGCGGAAGGTGGCGCGGAAGAACAGCTCGCCGATGGCGGACAGCTCCTCGGGCGTGGCCGCGAACGGCTGCGGCTCTTCCTCGTCGAACTGATGCCCGAGCAGCACGCCGAGCGCGGCCCCGATCGGGCCGAGCGCCAGGGCCCCGAGCAGGCCTCCGGCAACCTTGCCGATCCATTTCATCGCCATGCGCGGTGCGTCATCAGGTGTGGCGGCTGCAAAGGGCCGTTATAGTACCAAGCACATGCCAGAGCCTGCCGTTTACCGCACCGAGCTGCGCGGCCTGACCCGCATCCACCAGGGCAAGGTCCGCGACAGCTACGCCGTCGACGACGCGACCATGCTGATCGTCACCACCGACCGGCTGTCGGCCTTCGACGTGGTGCTGCCCGATCCGATCCCCGGCAAGGGGCGCGTGCTCAACGGCATTTCCAACTTCTGGTTCGACCACACGCGGCACCTGGTGCCCAACCATCTCACCGGCCGCGCGCTGGCGGAGGTGGTGCGCGACGCGGACGAGCGCGCCATGCTCGAGGGACGCGCGGTCATCGTGCGGCGTCTCAAGGCGCTGCCGGTGGAGGCGGTGGTGCGCGGCTACCTGATCGGCTCGGGCTGGAAGGACTACCAGGCGAGCGGCCAGCTGTGCGGCATCGAGCTGCCGGCGGGGCTGGAGCTGGCGCAGGCGCTGCCGCAGCCGATCTTCACGCCGGCCACCAAGGCCGCGGCCGGCGCGCACGACGTCAACATCGCCTTCGCCGACCTGACGGCACTGGTGGGGCCGGAGCTGGCCGCCGCGGTGCGCGGCACGGCGCTGGCGCTGTACGGCTTCGCCGCCGAGCACGCGCGCCGGCGCGGCATCATCATCGCCGACACCAAGTTCGAGTTCGGGGTGGACGGCGCCGGCCGCCTGACGCTCATCGACGAGGTGGTGACGCCCGACTCCTCGCGCTTCTGGCCGGCGGACACCTACCGCGCCGGGGTCAGCCCGCCGAGCTTCGACAAGCAGTACGTGCGCGACTATCTCGAGACGCTCGACTGGAACAAGAAGGCGCCCGGGCCGCGGCTGCCCGCCGAGGTGATCGCGCGCACCAGCGACAAGTACCGCGAGGCGCTCACGCGCCTCACCGGCCCGGAAACGCGCTGAGGTAAACTGTGAGCATGGCGCCCTGGATCGCTCCGTCCATCCTGTCGGCGGACTTCGCCCGGCTCGGCGAGGAGGTCGAGACCGTGCTGGCCGCCGGCGCCGACCTGATCCACTTCGACGTGATGGACAACCATTACGTGCCGAACCTGACCATCGGCCCCATGGTCTGCGAGGCGCTGCGCCGCCACGGCATCAAGGCGCCCATCGACGTGCACCTGATGGTGCGGCCCGTCGACCGCATCGTGCCGGACTTCGCCGCCGCCGGCGCCACCTACATCACCTTCCACCCGGAAGCCAGCGAGCACATCGACCGCACCATCGCGCTCATCCGCGAGCATGGCTGCCATCCGGGGCTGGTGTTCAACCCGGCCACCCCGCTCGACTACCTCGACTACACGCTCGAGCTCATCGACATGGTGCTGATCATGTCGGTCAACCCCGGCTTCGGCGGCCAGCAGTTCATCCCCACCAGCCTGCGCAAGCTCATGGATGCGCGCGCGCGCATCGACGCGTCCGGGCGCGAGGTGCGCCTGGAGATCGACGGCGGCATCAGGACCGACAACATCCGCGCCGCCGCCCAGGCCGGCGCGGACACCTTCGTGTCCGGCTCGGCCGTCTTCGGCAGCCGCGACTACGCGCAGACCATCCGCGAGATGCGCCAGCAGATCGCCGTCACGAACCAGTCGGCAGGCGTCCGCCACGGGCGCTGAGCTCCCGGCACAGCGATTACAGGAGCCTGCGCAGCGCGGCCGCGGTCGCCGGATCGCCCGCGTCCTGCGCCGCGCGCACTGCGGCCTGCAGGCCGGAGCGCCGCCGCGGCGCGTCTTTGAGCGCCAGCGTGAGTTCGCGCAGCGCCGCGGCGGGCTGCCGCTGCTCCAGCAGCAACTGGCCGAGCTGCTCGCGCGCCGGGACGATCGGCCCGGGCGTGACCGGGAGCTTCTCGAGGGCGTCCTCGGCGTCGGCCGCCGTTCGCAGCAGCGCAACCGCCTTGTCCGGCTGTTGCATCGCGCTCGCCCGCCACGCGCGGGCTTCACCGGACAACACGCCGATCTGGGTGGCCCAGTAGCCGTCGCCCAACGCACGGGATTGTGCCGCGCAGGCTTCGATCTGCGCGATGTCAGCGGCGGCGAGATCGGCCTGCCCCAGGCGCGCGTGGCCAAGGGCCCGGGCCCAGTGAGCGATCGCTTGGACCTGCGGCGGCGAGCCCTGCAGTGGCTCGATGGCCGCCGCGTCGCCCCACCGGCCGCGCTCGATCGCCAGCCGCACTGGCATGGCAGTCGCCGCGTAGCCCACCTTGAATTCATCCGCGGCCAGAGGTCCCATCGAGCGCAGCTGCGCCACGACGCCTGCAGCATCCGCCTGGCTGCCACGCTGCAGATAGGCGTAGGTCAGATAGTCCATGGCGTGCAGTTCCTCACCGCTGTCGCCCTGCTCGTGGGCGGCCCGGCGTGCCGCCTGGTTCGACACGATGGAGTCGTCCCAGAGGCCGAGGCGCGTGAAGATGTGCGAGGGCATGTGCAGCGCGTGCGGGGCTGACGGGGCAATCTTCGCGTAGGCCCTTGCCGCGTGCAGTCCGAGCGGGGCGAGCTCGGTGCTGTCGTAGGCGTGGATGAGGTAGTGCGCCGCACCGGGATGATCGGGCTGCCGGCGATAGATCGGTTCGAGTATCGCAGCCGCGCGCTTCTGATTGGCGTGCGAGCGATCGGTCGGCGCGGCGGTCGCGATCAGGGCCAGCGCGTAGAAAATCTGCACCTCGTCGTCCCTGGGGAAGTGCTGCGCCGCGGACTGCATGGCGTGCTCATAGCGTTGCGCGCGTGCTGCGTGGTGCGCCGGATCCTCGTCACTGAAGTAGACAGCCGCCGCATCGATCAGCTCGCGTTCGCGGGCGCTGCGTGCGCCGATGCGCTGTGCGGCGCTGAGCTCTTCGCGGCCGGCCCGCAGTACGGCCGCCGCCGGCGGGGGGATCCACAGCTGATGGAACCCCGACATCGCCACGCCCCAGTGCGCCATGGCGCAGTCCGGGTCGCTGGCGGCGATGGCGCGGAATTCACTGGCGGCGAAGTCATAGGCAAACGAATGCAGCAACGCCATGGCGTGATCGAAGCGGGCCTGGGCGGTGCTCGCGCACGAGGTCTCGAAGTGCACGGTGCCGAGCTTTTGCGGCGGCGGGTGGCTGTGCTCGGAGTGCTCGGAGGCCGGGTAGGCCGCCGCTGCCGCCAGCCACAGCGCGGCGATCGCCAAGGTTGTCACCGGCCGCTCGAGCCGCTGCGCCATCGTCGTCCTCCGGGAGCTTGCGGACAGCGCGACGATTGTCGTCTTCCGCGGCGGCCGCAACCAGTGAAGATTCCGGACCAGCGCTCGTCGCGGCGGCGCGCGCCGCCGCATGATCCGGGGCGGAGGAGGCGGCCATGCGAAACGGTTATGGTCAGTTTGGTCCGGTGGCGCTCGCCTCCGAGCTGCTGGCGGAGCGCTGGACGCTGCTCGCGGTGCGCGAGCTGCTCGCCGGCGCGCAGCGCTTCAACGAGATCCGGCGCGGCGTGCCGCGCCGGTCCGCGACGCTGCTGCGCCAGCGCCTGCAGTCGCTCGAGCTCGGCGGGGTGCTCGAGCGGCAGGCGTCCGCGCCCGGGCGCGCCGGCGCCTACCGTCTCACCGCGGCCGGCCAGGCGCTGCGCCCGGTGCTCGCCTCGGTCGGGGAGTGGGGCCAGCGCTGGGCGCGCGACATCGAGCCCGACGACCTCGACCCGGGGTGGCTGGTGTGGGGCATGCACCGCCGGCTGAACCTCGCCGCCATGCCCCCCGGGCGCACCGTGCTCGAGATCGAGTTCACGGACGCGCCGCGCACGCCGCGGCGCTTCTGGCTGGTGCACTGCGCCGGCGAGGTGCAGGGGTGCCTGAAGGACCCGGGCTGCGAGGTGGCGCTGCGACTTGCGGCGCGGGTGCGCGCGCTGGCGGAGGTGTGGCGCGGCATCCGTCCGCTGCGCGCGGCGCTGGCCGAGGGCGCCATCAGCCTGAGCGGTGCCGCCGCGCATCGGCGCGCCCT
>Ga0207707_10005621_pt1 | contig 10966 bp, 14 predicted proteins | sample KBSC83BmetaG_FD_184336 | JGI IMG/M metagenome (GOLD analysis project Ga0207707, IMG submission 184336) | Corn rhizosphere microbial communities from Kellogg Biological Station, Michigan, USA - KBS C8-3B metaG (SPAdes) (version 2) | ecosystem: Host-associated > Plants > Roots > Rhizosphere ... | reverse complement strand
GGAAGCGCCGTGTCCGGTGTTGAGCGTCTAGCCTTACAGATTGTGCTTCTTCATTTTGTAGCGGAGCGCGTCCCGACCGATCCGTAATATCCGGGCAGCCTGAGACTGATTGCCTCCAGCGGTGGGGCCATCAGGGGGCTCTGCACGGTTTGGCGCAGCAGCGGTTTGGAGCGCCAGACAACCATACTGTTTTCAGCCGGCCGCGGATTGGTGCGCCGATTGCCTTAAGCTCCGTTGAAGATCGGCGCGCGGATTGCTTTGATGAGTATTATTTCGCCGTTCTGGCCGTCCGCCTCGTCCGGCGATCTGTCGGGCTCGCTGGTGGTGGATAGCAGACCTGATCATGATCCCGACCCATGGGCTATGGGCCGTTTCGCAGCCTGCTACTAGCTTCAGTGACCGCCAAGGTCCTGTACGACTCGCGCTGCCCGGTGTGGACTGCCGCGCATGTAAAAGATCAACCAGCGCTGCATCGGCGGGGCCTAAGGATGGCAGTCTAATCGTCGTGTGCTCGAACCTGCGGCATCACTCGAAAAGCGGCTGCTACCAAGTCGGTCACACTTGTCAAGATGCGTGCATCTTCACGATCGAACTGCCTCCGCATCTCATGACAGAAGACGCACACGGTGCCGAGGCAGCCAGCATCGGCATAAAAGGGAATGAGCAAGAGTTCGGCCATTGGTAGGCCGAGATCTTGAAGGTAGGTAAAAAATCGTTCTGGATACGAGAAGAGTTGGGGTGCGCTTCTTTCAAGACAAACACCGCAGGGGCTGAAATGCCGCGGCGTTTCGCCTCCGAGGTGATCTTTCATTCTTCCGCAGGCCGCGATCCAGCGGAAAACGGGCTCGCCCTTGTCGCTTTCCGTCGCAAGGCTGATTCCGCTGGAATCTGCCTTGCACAGTTCCATCGCATTCCTCACTAGGTTGTCCAAGGCGCCTTTGCGGTCCTGCTTCGCGATATGCAGCGACAATTGCCGGAGAGTCTCCACTTCTTTGTCACGGTCAACCGGTCGAGAAGGGCGCTTCGAGAACAAGTCCGTGATCAGAGTTCCGCCGTACCTTAATGCGCCGGATTCTATCTCCTCTGGTGATCCGGCCGCAGGATGATCCAGCTGAGCCCCCGCAGCAGGAAGGGCCTTAAGCCAAGCTTCCAGTTCCTGCGTGAACCCCAGAACAGCGCTTCCTCGTTTGCTTCGTGGGCGGTGAACGGGTAGGCCGAGATCGCGCTCCCAGCGCTGAGCGGTGCGCACGGTTACGTTCAAAAAGGCCGAAATCTCTTTCCAAGACTTCAAAACAGGGGAACTTGGCATCCGCGGTTCCTCCTTGCGGCGTTTTTTGGCGTCTATTCGACGCTCATTGCCGCTTCAGGTCCCTTACATTAGCATTTTATAATAAATCGCGGTCAAGAAAATGCATCAAATGGGACATTCACGTTGCCACCGATGGGCAGTGGTTCTCGCCGGGGGTGACGGCCAGCGTTTGCAGCCCCTTACTCGAAGCATTGCAGGCGATGACCGGCCGAAGCAGTTCTGTGCAGTCGTCGGCGGTCAAACGCCTTCGCGCCTCGCACCATTGCGACGAACGCTGATGGCGCCTACAAAAACCCACGAGTGCTTCTATTTACAACAACTGCACGGAACATCTCACTCACGATTGATCATCCAACCGGACAACCGGGGCACAGTGCCTGCCATCCTCTACAGCCTGATGTGCCTGCACAATATAGACGCGCGCGCTGTGGACGCTTTTTTTCCATCAGATCACCATTTTTCGGACCATGCCGCGTTTCTCGATCACATGAAGATCGCCTTCCAGGTTGCGGGATCCCATCCGGGGTCTGTAGTGCTGCTGGGGGCCAAAGCAGCAACACCTGAAAGCGGTTACGGTTGGATCGAACCTGGAGACGTGGTGGAGAATTGCTTACCGGGACCCTGCGACGCGTCACGGGTTTTTGGGAAAAGCCCTATCCTTAGGGCCGCCTCAGCTCTGATGAACCGAGGCTGCCTGTGGAACACTTTCGTAATGGCAGGGTGCATCAAGGCGTTTCTGAACGTTATTCGCCTCCGCGACCGAGCGTTTATCGTTCGCGGTTACGCCGGCTTTCGTTTGAAATGTTGAAATTCTGAGGCTTGTCAAATAGGTATAAGGAAGGAGCAGACCATGAGACTTATCGGTATAGGGAAGGAGCAGACCATGAGACTTATCGGCTTGGCGGTTGCCGCGTTCACGCTCTCGCTCATGCTCGCGTTCATCACATCAGCGGCGGATCCCAACGCCGGCGACGATAAACCCGGCGCCTGCGAGTCGCAGTCGGTCGATGCGCCTGGCCAAGGGTGCGCGAAGGCGCTGGTCCAGCTGTTCGAGCAGGGCAAGGAGATCTTCCGCTTCGACACCTTCGGCGACGAGGACTACTGGGGCGGCATGCTCCAGTTGCACAAGGCGGTCGAGGGCGCCGCACTCGGAGGCGTCGGTCCGGGTGTCAGCCCGAGGACGGCCCTCACGGTCGCCGGCCTGAAGGTCGACGTCGATGCGCTCCCGGGGAACCTTCAGGCGAAGCTCAAGCAGGGCAATGTCGATCTCGACAGTCCTGCGACCACGCTCGCGCTCCTAAAACTGAACGCGGTCGTCGGCGTCAAGGGCGTCTTCGACACGGGTGGCTCGCTCAGCTCGATCGGCATCACCTGCGCCCTCTGCCATTCGACCGTCGACGACTCGTTCGCCCCAGGAATCGGCAAGCGGCTGGACGGCTGGCCGAACCAGGATCTGAACGTCGGCCTGATCGTCTCGCTCGCGCCCAACCTGGCACCGATGGCCAACCAGGTCCTCGGGGACAGCAACCCAGCAACGATCGCCACGCTCAAGAAGGTGCTCCTGAGCTGGGGCCCCGGCTTCTACGACGCCGAGGTCAACATCGACGCCATCGGCTTCCGACCGGACGGCAAGTCGGCCGCGGTCCGGATCCCGGCCGCCTACGGCCATCTTGGCGAGGACCTCCACACATGGACGGGCGGCTTCGGCAACGTCACCTACTGGAACGCCTACGTCGCGAACCTCCAGATGCACGGCAACGGCAACTTCAACGACGAGCGGTTCAACAATCCGGTCAAGTATCCGGCGGCGTTCAGAGGCGGCTTTTTCAAGCTCCGCCACGACCCCGACCAGGTGACGTCGAAGCTGGCCCCGCTCCACTACTACCAGCTCTCGCTGCAAGCACCGAAGCCGCCTGCTGGCAGCTTTGACCCCGCAGCGGCGAAACGTGGTGAGGCCGTCTTCAACGGCCGGGGCAAATGCTCGGGGTGCCACATGCCGCCGCTCTACACCGACGCCGGCTACAACGCGCACACTCCAGCCGAGATGTGCATCGACTCCTTCCAGGCCGACCGTGGGCCGACCGGGGCGATTGGCAGCACCATGGTTACGCCGCAGCTCAGCGGCCTCTGGGCGCGATCGAAGCGCGGCTTCTTCCACGACGGCCGTTTCCCGACGCTACTGGATGTGGCCAATCACTACGACGCCTGTTTGCGCCTCGGTCTGTACCAAGATGAGAAGAGCGATCTGGTCGAGTTCCTCAAGAGCCGCTAGGCGGGGAGGTTGTTGATGGCGGGAACGCTGCGCAGCGCGCTGCATCCGCAGCGTTTCCGCCTGATCCTGTCCGCGTGGCCCGTCCTGAGCACCTGCTTCCGGAAGATCATGTGGCCGACGAACACGTTTTCCTTCGGCATTGCGAAGAGGCTGCGCAAGTTGCGCTTGGGGAGATCGAACTCGCCCACCCGCGCCAGCATCACGCGGCTCCAGCGCGCCTAGCTCGCAAGAGACATCGGGCTTACCCCGGTCTTCGTTCCCAGTGCTGGCCGCGCTCCCAGTCATCCTTATCTGGTTGGGAGTCTATCCGGCTGCTCGTTGCGATTCGAGCTGCGATCAGCAGCATAGTCTAAAAACGATTCGTATCGTATCCTGTTGAGCGCATTTTTGACACTGCTTTGACGAGGTTTCACCTGACAATGAGAGTGGTCGATTCTAGAAGAATTTTTTCCGGGAGATCACCGATGGTACACAACTTCAAAATCGGCGACCACGTTGAGTGGAATTCGGAAGCAGGACGGGTCCGAGGGACCGTCAAGAAGAAGCACACCTCAGAAATCATTTTCAAGGGGTACACGGTCCACGCTTCGAAGGAGGAGCCGCAGTATTTGATAAAGAGTGATACGACCGACCACCTGGCTATGCACAGAGGTTCAGCTCTCAAAATGATCGCAAAGAGCAAAGCATGATCTAAACACTGGCATAGTGTCCGGGCAGTTCCCCGCAATGTGGCCGATTTCGCAGTTTCGTGGGTTGTGAGGACTAAGAAATGATTCCGAAGGACACAAGGCTTGACAGAAAAGACGATTCCGAAGAACCGCTAGAGAACCAGCCGCTCGAGTGGGCGGACGAGGACCGCGAGATGGAGGACCGTAAGCCTGATCTGGGCGAGATCGAAGAGGATACATCCGAACTGTGAAGACTCGGTATGCAGCGCCGGGGCGGAATAACCTCAGCCGGCCGGCAAGGGGCGCGCGTTATGAGTATGGCCACTTCCAGTCCCGGATTTCGGGCTTGTCAGTGCCGTACTCGTGCGCGTAAGCAAGATTCTCGACGATCTGGTCACGCAGCCAATCCTTTCTACCTTCGCTATGTCGAGGATTTCGTGAGTTGCGGGATCCTTGTTGTCGCACTCATATCCTTATCCATCGCAGCATCGTATTCGCCACGGCGCGCGGCCCGGTCGCATCTAGCTCGATGATTAAGAACTTGCTGTGCCGCCAACACATTGGCCTCCTTACCTTGCCAAATCTCCAAAGTCGGTTGCTCGATAGCGCGGGCAAACGAAAACGCTAACGCCCAGGCACTCGCGACTTGAATCTGACGTTCATAGCATTCAAACGGGCCGAGGCCAGTTCAGGGGTTTGACCGCCCGGCTCGTTACTACGATGCAATCTTCGCCAAGCTCTCTACACGATGGTGAAGCTAGGTATGTTCTAAGTCCCGGTAATCGGTGCCGCCTCCCGAATTGGAGTATGTCGGCCTGCGCAAACGCGTCACGGATACCATAAGCCGGGCGGGTGGATCGATAAGGAGCGCGCGTTCCACCCTCTTCTGTCCCTGCGCAAGTATCATGAGTGAGGACAATAAAGACCCGAACACGTTCATGGCGATAAAAATAGACGCTGGGTTGAGCAAGGCACCCGCACACTACCTCGCTATTCCGCCGACGCTCTTTGGGATGGTGGTCAAAGGAATCGGTGTCGCAAAATCTTGCTGAGCAGGCTCGCGCCGTTGTCTAAGAGCCGTTCGGACTTCACCTGGCTTACGCGAAAAACCTTGACCACGCACGGGACGGTATTCCCGAAAGACTCGATCCTCCGTGTCGACCGATTCCTGTTCCTGGAGAAGGAGGCCATCATGAATATACTCTATTTCCGCTTCGCAAATTCACTCATCGAGACTACGCAGGCAAGACGTGTGGGCCGCGATGAACCGACTGCTTAATGCGAATTGGTATTTCGAGACGCCCCTGACTGCGTGAAGAAGTGCTCAGTGGACATTTCGCAGCGCCGCTAAATCAATGACTCAGGAGTGCTTCGGTTTGACGTGGCCTGTACCCAGCTCGACGGGCTGTCCGTGGGGAGTGTGCCGGTAGGCGTCCGCCCAGGCTTCCTTGCGCTCGAGGAGCGCCGAAGTCTCGGCCAGGCCCTTCTCCGTGACGAGCCGTTCGAGAGCCGCCAGCCAATGGAGATAGTAACCCGTGCCGTTGTCGGGCTGACCGCGATCTTCGGCAGCCTTGAATTCGTCTGCCAGCGCGGTTGCCCATTCCTTCCATGTGAAGTGGCCTTGCTCGCTGAGCTTGACGGCGAGCGCGAAGGCTTGCGCCTCCCACGGCTCGGCAAATACAGGCTCGCTCTCGTCGCGAGGCAGGCGTAGCAAGGTTAGGTCAGGCGTGCTCAAGATAGTCGTCCCACATGTCCAGATGAACGGAATCCCGAGGTGAAACGCTCTCACCCCACAGTTCACGAGCGGCAAAACGAACGGAGTATACGTGCTGGCGGTTCTGCCCTCCGAAATGCGCGTTTGAGTCCGGAAACGTGTAGACGCCGTGATCGCGCCCAATGGCACCTACTTTCCCCCGGGCATAACGCGGGAGTCGCGTGTGTCCGGCCGGATTCATATTACGGGCGCGCACGAGCTGGCCGACCTTAAATCGAGGGGGCACTTCGGGATCATGACTCGAAGGAATATCGCGGCCTAGAAGGCGGGCTGCAGATGCGGCCGTCAACGCCGGGGTCGTTTTCGCCGATTCGGGATCCGGCGTGCCGGTTGCCATTTCGGCCGGTGTTACCAGGCCATGCTTCACGAGGAGTTGTTCATTGATGCGCAGCCACCGCTCGTAATAGGACATCCGTAAATAGTCGACGGGAGGAAGCAGCTCGATTTGATGACGCCACGCATCCAGATTCCAAACGCCCATAGCCCGGAGCGAAGAGTTGAGCGCATATATGCGCCCTTCCCAAGGGGCATGGAAAACCGGCTCGTTCTCTTCGTGTAGAACAGAACCCATACCTTGCATCCCACCCATATCATGGACGCTGTTCATGCTTTTGCTCCAGGCGGCGGCACCTTCGATGCACCTACCATTGCATCGCGCGTAACGAGCCCGGCGAGTTCATCCTCGCTGAGATCTTCCGTGCCCGCCGGACGCTCCGGAAGCACGAGGTACCTCAACTCCGCGGTGCTGTCCCAGACACGCACTTCAACATCTTCATCAACGTCGGTGCCGAATTCGCGCAGCACCCCACGCGGGTCAATCACGGCGCGCGACCGGTACGCGGCTGATTTGTACCAAACCGGCGGCAGCCCAAGCACTGCCCACGGGTAACACGAACAAAGCGTACACACCACCAGGTTGTGGACCTTCGGACCATTCTCCACTACCAGAGTGTGTTCACCCTGGCCGCTGGTGTAGCCTAATTCCGCGATAGCAGACGGGGCGTCAGCCAGCAGTCGCTTCTTGTACGCGGGATTCACCCAGGCGCGGGCCACGACTCGAGCGCCATTACGCGGACCCACTTTGTGTTCGAACGTATCGATTAACACATCGAGCGCGGCTCGATCCACCAGTCCCTTTTCGACGAGTAGCGATTCGAGCGCCTTCACGCGCAAGGTGGGGTCCGAGGGGACCATCTGGTGATAGTGGCCCTGACTGTGCTCGTGAGTGGGATCTTGCGCCGTGGCAGGTTCCGCGGCCGGAATACCGCGGCGTGTCGCATCCATCAGATGTGCCCTCCCTCTCCGCCGCAACCGGCACGCCTCGCGCGATTGGAAATTGTGTCGGCCACGTTGAGGCTCCGTCACTATTATCATCCACTCCTCGTCGTCAAACCACATATCGAGGAAGCAGACGAAAGCAGTATGAGATCTTGCGAGCGGCTATCCGCTTGCGCCAGCACGCAAATGAACCAGGGTTGCGAGGGTCCCACGATCGCGCCCGATAGCTCGGTGCCACGGTATTCAAAGCCGTCTGGTTCGTAGCCCATGCAGGATCGGCGCAAACACACTAATCACCCTGGTGGCAATTTCGAGGGTGAGGCTTCAAGTTCCTTGGTCTGGCACAATTTCTCCAGTCGGCGATAGCGTTCCCTTCTGGATGGCCGATAAACCGTCCAGCACCATCTGAACCACGGTTTTATCACCCATCGTGGAATTGATCATCAGGTGGAAGAAATGTCGTGCAGGCCACTCGATTCCGAAATATTGCTTGATGAAGTCCGCCCGGTCGCGGTCGACAGTTTCGGCAAGTGTAATCGCTTCATCCTCACTCTTCCCCGACTGTTGCAACCTGCGCACCCTTTCTTCGAACGGCGCGTAAACGAAAACATGGAAGGAATCTGTTCTGTTTCGTAAGTAGTAAGCCGAACCCCGCCCGACGATCACGGCGTTGCCCTCATCGGCCGCGGCCATAACCAGTTGCTCGGCGACCCGGCGAATGCCCTCCGCATCCGCCATCTGCATCTGTGGGATGTTCAAGTTTCCCTCAAAGCTACCTCGTAGGAAGGATTTGAGCAGACGATAGTATAGAGGGTCTATCCGTTCCCCGCGTCTTTCGATTTCCTCGGGGTCGCACGCCATGTGGCGGGCTATTTCGTCGGTCAGCGATTGATCCCACAACTTCCATCCTAAGCGCTCCGCGAGCTTCCGGGCTATCTCGGCTACCCCGCTTCCATACTCGCGCTCGATCGTCAGGATCTTGATCATCGAGTTGCATCTTTGCTCCACGACAATTTGACCACAAATCATCGCGCCCGCCCACCGTAACCGCAAACAACCTCTACCTAACACGCCCCGGAGGGACTTCCGATAGTGATTTATGAAAGCGCTGCGGCGTGGGGTTGAAGCGGCTCCCGATATGTCTCGCTCGGAACACCTCCAAAACCATCGCTTTTCAAGAGACAACATTACGAGGAGACTGACCCGCGATCGAACGATTAATTTAGTTCACAAATGTCGCCTGCCTGGCACTTCGTCTAGTTCCTCTAAAACCGGAAACCAGGCATTCTATGATCTCTCGGAAGGCCACCCCCCTCATGAACACCGATGGAACATCCCAAGCATCTTATCAGTACGTCACAAACGCTTTAACAAAGCTGAGTGGGCAATCCTACCCCTTTGAGCCATCTATCGGTGTAGACGACTGCGGGTTCCGGTACGAACCGATTGAGCAGAAGAGAAGGAGAAACATCATGCGAGTCCAAGATATTATGACGAAAGACGTGTCGTGTTGTAACCCCGGAACGAATGCGGCGGTGGCCACGGAGATCATGTGGAACCGAAACTGCGGCGTGCTTCCGATCGTCGAAGGCGACAGGGGTGTGATTGGGATAGTCACCGACCGCGATCTGTTGATCGCGCTGGGAACGAGCAACCGAAATGCTGCTGATCTACCGGTTGGAGAGGTCATGAGCAAAGAGCTCTCGCTGTGTGCGCCGGGCGACAATGTCCGCGACGCGCTGAAAACCATGGCTCAGCAGCGTTTGCGCCGCTTGCCTGTGGTCGATAAAAATGGCGCGTTGAAGGGAATTCTTTCGCTGAGTGACATCGTGCTACAGTCGAATACCGACGACCTCTCTGAGGACCTGCTCACGACGATGAAGGCTGTCTGTAATCACCAGAATCAGCGAGTATTTGCAGTTGCCTAGCAAGATCCTGGCACGCCTGAATCCAGTGACGCGGCACATAGACTGGGCGCAAGCGGACGCGAGTCGGGGGAAGTGTCCGCACAACTTCGCGGGGGCAGGCCGGGAGAGATACCAATGCTCCCCGTCCCCCCCCGCGTCGGGCGCGGACACACCGCGAATTCGGGTGGTGCGTGGAGTATACCCGCCAGCGAAATGAACGGGAGGGATTCTATGCCCAGCAGAGCAGGAATGAATGCAATCAGTGCTGCTCCTCCTTGCATGCTTGATTTGGAGTCTGTTATCTCGACGGCCGAGTTGAGTCGACGACCGGCGCGCCCTCCAAACCACGCGGAGGAAAACCGGGCCTTGATCGCCTTGGCGCAGGAACTTGCTACCTCACCAGCAGGTATGTTGCGGAAACTTGCTGAAAGCGCCTTGGTTCTGTGCCACGCACAGTCGGCAGGAATTAGCCTTCTAGATGAAGACCGAAAGAGTTTCCAGTGGAAGGCCATCGCAGGGCAGTGGGCCGCTCACTTAGGGGGCGGAACACCACGCGATTTTGGCCCGTGCGGCACTGTTTTAGATCGCGACGCAGCGCTGCTGTTTTCACATCCCGAGCGTCATTTCAGCTACTTGGCTGACGTAACTCCATGCATTGATGAGGGTCTGTTGATTCCCTTTTACGTGGAGGGTGAGGGCGTCGGTGTGATTTGGGTAATCGCCCACGATCAAAGTGTCTGCTTCGATTCCGAAGACCTCCGCGTGATGACTAGCCTAGGCGCTTTCGCTTCAACAGCATATCAGACCTTGCTGTCTCTGGATCGCAAACTTGAGGCGGGGGTGCAGCGAACCCAATGCCTCCAAGAGACCGACAAACTGCAGAAGGCTTTGCTGAATTCCATCTCTCATGACTTGCGTTCGCCTCTTGCATCCATCAGCGGAGCTCTGGACAGCGTTCTAGCAGATTGGAAACTGCTGGATCTCCGCACGCAACACGAGTTATTGGAGACGGCACAAAGCGAAGCTAAGCGGTTGAATCAGCTCGTGCAGAACCTCCTTGACTTGACCCGACTCGAAGGCGGCGCCCTGCAGCTCAACACCGAGCAATGCGATATACAGGATGTTATCGGCACGGCTATAAACCAACTCGGGGAGGCCGCACGGCAACGCCAGATTAACGTCGACGTCCCGGTGGATCTGCCGCTCGTGCCTCTGGATTTTGTGCTTATCGTGCAGGTGGTGGTGAACCTGCTGGACAACGCCCTCAAGTACTCCGAAAGCGTTGCGCCTGTCCAGATAGAGGCTCAGATCGCGGCGGACCAATTGCAGGTTCGCGTTTGCGATCGCGGTAAGGGGATTCGAGAGGATGATCTCAAGCGGGTCTTCGATAAGTTTTACCGTGAGACGTCGGCGGGACCCCGGGGAGCAGGGCTGGGCCTTTCCATTTGCAGAGGACTTGTGGAAACTCACGGCGGGCGCATCTGGGTGGAACGCCGCCCGGAAGGCGGAACCGTTGCGGCGTTCACGTTACCGTCCGGGGGAGCACGATGAAGCCACGAGTACTGATCCTCGTTGATAGCCCGGGGTATCCGGCGATCTATTGACGCCTCACTCGCCCCGCCTGTACTCGATTCAAGAGGCCGCTACGGCGAGGGCTATTACAGTTCTTTCTTGCGGCGCCTATGGTCGCCCAACGAGGCCCTTCGGTACGGGAAAGCAGCCGACGTGGACCCAGCACCCATCTTGGTTGTAGCCCTG
>Ga0207707_10005619_pt1 | contig 10967 bp, 10 predicted proteins | sample KBSC83BmetaG_FD_184336 | JGI IMG/M metagenome (GOLD analysis project Ga0207707, IMG submission 184336) | Corn rhizosphere microbial communities from Kellogg Biological Station, Michigan, USA - KBS C8-3B metaG (SPAdes) (version 2) | ecosystem: Host-associated > Plants > Roots > Rhizosphere ... | reverse complement strand
TCTCGCTGTAGAGCACCCGCCCGTTGCGCCCTGAGCCGCTGCTCGCTCCAGCGGTCGTCACGCCTACCAGCACCGCCGCCGACAGCACGACGACCGCCAGGATTGCCTGTCTCATGGTTTCTCCCAAGTTCGATGCCGTGGTCGCGATCGTCGGATGCGCTCGTGCGGGAGCCGTGATCCGCGAGTAAGAAGCCGTGAGCCGGCCGTAAGGATTTAGGATCGGCCGCCGTGAGCGCATTACGCCTCGAGAAGAAGGCCGCCGTCCTGCACATCGCGATGGCGCGGCCCGAACGGCGCAACGCGTTCGACGCCGCGCTGATCGAGGAGCTCGCAGCTGCGTTCGCGGACGTGGGTGACGTGCGCGCAGTCGTGCTGTCGGGCGACGGGCCGTCGTTCTCCGCCGGAGCGGACGTCGAGTGGATGCGCTCGTCCGTCGATCTCTCGTACGACGAGAACGTCGCGGACGCGCTGCGGTTACGCGCCATGCTCGACGCGATCGACTCCTGCCCCGCTCCGGTCGTCGGCCGGGTGCAGGGTCATGCGCTCGGCGGCGGCTGCGGCCTCGTCGCGTGCTGCGACGTCGTGGTGGCCGAGCCGACGACGCAGTTCGCGTTCAGCGAGGTGAAGCTCGGGATCGTGCCGGCGGTGATCTCGCCGTTCGCGCTGGCGAAGATCGGCACGGGCGCCGCGCGCCGCTACTTCGTCACCGGCGAGCGCTTCTCTGCGGATGTCGCGTTGCGGATCGGGTTGATCCACGAGGTGGCGGACGACCTGGACAGTGCGGTCGAGCGCGTCGTGCGCGAGCTGCTCTCCGCCGGCCCCGCAGCAGCGCGCGCGGCGAAGGAGCTCGCGCGTCGCGCCGAGTCGGCCGAGGAGACCGCAGCGCGCATCGCCGCGCATCGCACGAGCGCCGAAGGCCAGGAGGGCTTGCGTGCGTTCCTCGAGAAGCGCCCACCGAGCTGGCGCCCGAACTGATGCTCGTAACAGACTGTTACTAGCCCCCTCGCTTGGCCTGTTGGTACGTGCCCGCGAGGAAGAGGCCCGGGTATTCGGCGAGCCCGTCGATGAACCGGCCCGCGTACCGGAGCACGACTCGTCCCCGCGAGGTCTGGGTCGACGGCGCGACCGCGGCGAGCCTGTTCGCGCCTCCCATCAGCTCGCGCACCTGCTGGTAGCTCGGGCGGGCCAAACCCAGTGACCATGCGAGCTCGCCAGTCGCGCGCGTGACCTCCGCCGGCGAGGCGAAGAACGGCGAACCGGCGATGAACTGCCGGAGCCGCGGATCGAGACGAGGCGCTGCGCGAACACCCACGAAACGAGTGTCGCGGCCCGAGCGCCGCACGTCTGTGCCAAAACGGTGACGAGAACCGGGCTAGTAACAGACTGTTACTAGCCCAGGAAGCGCGCCCACGTCTAAGAGAGTGGCGGGCGCCGGAGCCGCACCGGCGCCCGCCCGCGGCCCGCCGCCGCTACTTGCTGCCGCTCTTGGCTGCGACGCACTTGCCCAGTGCGTCCTTGCCGGAGCCGTACGTCGTGGCGAACGCTGCCTTGTCCGCCTTCATCGCTGCCTTGCACGACTTCAGCGCCGCCTTCGACGCCTTCGCCTGCGCTGCGACTGTCGACTGCACAGCCTGCGACACGCACTTGCCCATCGCGTTCTTGTCGTTCTTCGAGCCGCCGTAGACCTGCGCGAACGACTGGCCGCCGTGCGCCGAAGCGAAGTTGGCATCGGCCGCCTGCGCCTTGCACGACTTGGAAGCATTGTTGACCGCATTCTGCGCGGCCTTGGTGTGCGCCGAGACGCACTTGCCGAACGTCTTGTAGACGGCCGCGAAGCCGGTTCCCATTGCCGTCCGATCGGCGACGCACATCTTCTGCGCCGTCTGAGCCGGCGACGGAGGTGCATCCGCGAACGCTGCAACAGGGGCTGCGAGTGCGACCAGGGAGAGCAAGAGCATGAGTTTCCGCATCTGACGTGACCTCGTTTCGTTGACAGTCCCTATCCTGTCCCGGAATGTCAGCGAAACCCCCACGCTGCGTAAGCCGAGCGTAAGGCGCCCGGAAATCCCCCGACAGGATTAGGCCGAGTGGACCGCGACCGGCGCCGACACCTCGCCGGTATACCGCGAGCTGCCGTGCACCGTGATGCGGTAGCTGCCCGGGCGGAGGCTGCGGTCGAACACACCGCGGGCGCTCGCGACCGTACGCCATTCCCGGTTCGTCAGCCGCTCGACCTTCAACGGCAGCGCCGGGCTGACGCGAGCGCGGAGGCGCGCGCCGTCCGCCGAGACGAGCACGCGCGGCGCGACCTGCAACCCGACCGGATCGCCGGCGATGCCGTTGTAGGCGAGCCGAAACTCGGTCGTCTGCACCGCGCGCAACGACAGGTCGAAATGCCCGGTCGGCGAGACGCGCACGTGACGCACCGTCACCCACCCCTCCTCGGTCAGCTGCTGCAGCCTCGCGCGGCCGAGGCCGCGGACGAAGCCGGTCACGTGGATGCTCTGGCCGAACAGCGCGCGCCCCGGATCGTCGAGCTGCATCGCGTGCAGGTCGAAGTCCATCGAGCCGAGGTCGAACTTCGTCCGTACCGTTTCGCCTGAGAACTGCCGCCACCCGTGCGCGGTGAGAACGCGGACGGCGCGCGCACGTCCCGACGAGTTGTAGAGCACCTGGACGTCGCGCACGCCCGAGACACCGAGCGTCGACGCGACCTTCGAGCCGGACAGCACCTGCGTCGGCCAGACGTGGTGCGGCGAGATGTAGTCGTACGGGTCGCTCACCGAGACGAGGTACGGCACCTGGTGTGCCTTCGGCCACGCGTCGTGCACCGACGACGTGCGCCCGCCCGACGACGAGAAGTAGTACCCGGGGACGATCCGGTCGCGCCACACGAGGACCTGCCCCGCCGTCGCGCCGATCGCGAGGTTCGTCTCGGTGCGCTCGGCCGCGACGCCCCCGTACATCTGCGAGCGCGCGTCCGGATACAGGTCGAAGTCCTCGCCCGGCTTCAGCGTTGCGAGCGTGTACGAGCGCGCCGCAACCGCCTGCGCCTCGTACGTCTGCTCGCTCCAGCCCTTCGGCGCCTCCCACGGGACGACGCCGCGGAGGTAGCGGTCGAGCGGCAGGACGTTGACGGCCATCAGCCCGTCGGGCTTCGCCTTCACGAGAACGTCGCCGCGATACGCCGCGAGATCGACTTCGAGCGGTTGCGCGCCCGAGACGAAGCGCAACGGCTGGGCGAGCTCGATGTGCTGCAGCAGGAACCGCCTGTCGACCACGACCGCGCGCGCGGGAAGATGCAGCTTCCGCCCGCGCGCGTCGACGACGAGGAACGGCGCCGTCGATCCGATACGAATCGACGGCTGCGACTGCACGAGGAGCACGCGCACGTCGCGCGGCTGCGCGATGCCGATGTGCGTCTCGGGGTAGTAGTGCGCGAGGATCTGCTTGTAGTCGAAGCCGTGCCGGGCGTAGCCCTCTGCGCCCCACTGGCTCATGCCGACGCCGTGCCCCCACCCGCGGCCGTCGAGCAGGAACACGGTCCCTGCGGAGGCTACGGCGGGGATCGCGAGCGCTGCGGCGGCGACGGCGATCCAGACCCTCATGCGAAGGTCGGAGAGTAACGTCGCAGGCCGTGCGCCGCATCCTCCTTTTGGCAGGAGCCGTCGTGTTCGTCGACATGCTCTTCTTCTCGGCCCTCACGCCGCTGCTGCCGCACTACGCCCACACGTTGGGCCTCGGCAAGTCGGGAGCCGGGGCGCTGACCGCCGCGTATCCGCTCGGGGTGCTGTTCGGGGCGATCCCGAGCGGCTTCGTCGCGGCGCGGCTCGGCGTGAAGCCGACCGTCGTCGCGGGGCTGAGCACGGTCGCCGTCTGCGTCGTCGTCTTCGGGCTGGCCGACCATGCCTGGCAGCTCTTCGCGGCCCGCTTCGTGCAGGGGATCGCCAGCGCATTCTCGTGGACGGGCGCGCTCGCGTGGCTGATCGCCGCAGCGCCGGTCGAGCGTCGCGGGACGCTGATCGGCTCCGCGTTCGCCGCGGCGGTCGGCGGCACGCTCTTCGGGCCTGTGCTCGGCGGCGTCGCGTCGTTCGCCGGGACCGGTTGGACGTTCGGCGTCATCGGGGTCGCATCGCTCGGCCTCGTCGCGTTCGCCGCGACGACCGCGGCCGCGCCGCCGGAGGAGCCGCAGCCGCTCTCGGCGCTGTTCGGGGCGTTCCGCGACCGGCAGCTGCTCGTGTGCTTCTGGCTCGTGCTCCTGCCGGGATTGCTGTTCGGGAACCTGTCGGTGCTCGTGCCGCTGCGGCTGTCGCATCTCGGCTACGGCGGCGCGGCGATCGGCGCCGTGTTCCTGTGCACGGCGGCGCTCGAGTCCGGCAACAACATCCTGGTCGGGCGCGTCTCCGACCGACGCGGCACGACGCTCCCGATCCTCGCCGGCCTCGCCGGCTCGGCCGTCTTCGCGGCCGTTCTGCCCTGGCCGGCCACGGCGCTGCTGCTCGCGATCGTCGTCGTGCTCGCGAGCCTTGCGTTCGGCGCGTTCTTCACACCTGCGCTGACGCTGCTCACCAACGTATCGGAGGCTCGCGGGCTCGACTATGGCTACGCGTTCGCGCTCGTGAACCTGGCCTGGGCGCCCGGCGAGACGCTCGGGGCCGCAGGCGGCGGCGGGCTCGCACACGCGACCGCGGACGCGGTCCCCTACCTCGCGTTGTCGCTGGTCTGCCTCGCGTCGTTCGCACTGCTCGGCCGACTAACGTCCCGCGCGTGAACAAGGTACTCGTCGCGAACCGCGGTGAGATCGCGCTGCGCGTGTTTCGCGCGGCGCGCGAGCTCGGGCTCGGCACCGTCGCCGTCGTCGCGCCCGACGACACCGGCGCGCTGCACGCGCGTTCCGCCGACGAGACCGTCGAGATCCGCTCGTACCTCGATCCCGAGGAGCACATCCGTGCCGCGAAGGAGACCGGCGCCGACGCGATCCACCCCGGCTACGGGTTCCTCGCGGAGAGCGGTGACTTCGCCGCCGCCGTCGAGGCCGCCGACCTGACGTGGATCGGCCCGCCGCCCGACGCGCTGCGCGCCGGCGGCGACAAGCTCGCCGCGAAGCGCGTTGCCGCAGAGGCCGGCGTGCCGACGATTCCCGAAGCGACCGAGCCGCCGCTGATCGTGAAGGCCGCAGCCGGCGGCGGCGGGCGCGGCATGCGCGTCGTCCGCTCGAGCGACGAGCTCGACGAGGCGCTCGACGCCGCGCGCCGCGAGGCGAAGGCTGCGTTCGGCGACGACCGCGTGTATCTGGAGCGCTACCTCGAGCGGCCGCGGCACGTGGAGATCCAGCTGCTCGCGGACGCGCATGGCACGGTGCTCGCCCTCGGCGAGCGCGACTGCTCGGTGCAGCGGCGCCACCAGAAGGTGCTCGAGGAGTCGCCGTCACCCGGGCTCGACGCCGACCTGCGGGCGCAGATGAGCGACGCCGCCGTCCGCTTCGCGGGTGCGATCGGCTATCGCTCTGCGGGCACCGCCGAGTTCGTCGTCGAGGGCCGCGAGTTCTTCTTCCTCGAGCTGAACGGCCGCATCCAGGTCGAGCATCCCGTGACCGAGGCCGTCACGGGCATCGACCTCGTGCAGTGGCAGCTCCGCATCGCGCGCGGCGACAAGCTCGATGTCACGCCCACGCTGCATGGGCACGCCGTCGAGGTGAGGCTCTATGCGGAGGATCCGCGGACGTTCCTGCCGCAGGCCGGTCGCATCGAGCGCCTACGGCTTCCGGCCTCGGTGCGCGTCGACGCGGGCGTCGCCGAGGGCGATGAGATCGGCACCGGCTACGACTCGATGATCGCCAAGCTGATCGCGTGGGGCGAGACGCGCGACGAAGCGTTCGACCGCCTCGCCGACGCCCTCGCGTCGACCGAGGTGACCGGGCTACCGACCAACCTGCCGTTCCTGCGCTGGCTCGTCGCGCACCCCGTTCTGCGCGCGGGCGAGGCGACGACCGCGTTCCTCGTCGAGCATCCGCCGCTGTCCGCGCCGCCGGCCCGACTGCCCGACCTTGTGTGGCAGGGCGGCTTCCGCCTCAACCTGCCGCCGGCCGCGGTGCACGCACCGCCCGACGTCGACGCAGCAGCGCACCGGCACGGCCCGGGCGAGGAGTCGAGCTCCGTCGTCGCGCCGATGCCCGGCACCGTGATCAAGGTGCTCGTCGCGGCCGGCGACCGCGTCGCCGCGCGCGAGCCCCTCGTCGTCCTCGAGGCGATGAAGATGGAGACGCCCCTCGTCGCGCCTTATGGGGGGACGGTGGCTTCCGTCCACGTGCGAGAAGGTGATCGCGTGGCCGGCGGCGTGTTGTTGGTCGAACTGGTGTCAGACACGAAAAGCGGTGTCTGACACCCGGTCCCGCGGCCTAGAAGAGTTTCTGCAGTTTCATGGCGGCGCCGAGGTCGCCTTTGATCTTCAGCTTGCCGGTCATGTAGGCGGTCGTCGGGTTCTGCTCGCCGGCGACGATCTTGTCGAACGTCTCACCGGAGGCGATGATCGTCGCGTCCGCCTCGCCGCCGCCCTCGGCCACGTTCACCTTCCCGCCGGCGACCGTGACGAGCCACTGCCCCTCGTCCTCGATCTCGAAGAGATACGAGTTCGACATGCCCTCGAGCTTTGCCGGATCGGCTCGCGCTTCGAGCCCGTCGAAGAAGTCCTTGGCCGCCACGACGGCAACCGTACCTGACCGCGCAACGGGTAGAGTCGCGCACCGTGCGGGTCGAGACCAGGAAGGCCGCGGACACCGACGTCCGCGCGCGACTCGGGCCGGATCTGAACTCGGGAGAGGTTCGGCGCGAGGGGAACGAGCTCCGCGTCAGAGCCCCTGACCTTCCCGGCCACGACGGGCTGCGGAGCGCCGCGGCGCTCGCCGCACGCGCGCTCCGGCGCGAAGGCGGCACGATCGCCTGGAGCGCGACGACTGCCGACGAGGTGCGTGCCGTCGTCGAGGGAACCGCCTACGGCGCGTACGACCCCGGGCTGTACAAGCGCGGCTACGACACTCGGCCGGAGCTGACGCTCGCCCTCGACGCGCCGCCGGAGCTGCACGCGCTCGCGCACCGGCAGGAGGTCGTCGTCCGCCACCTCGATGCGACCCGGAACCTCGCGAACCGCCCGGCGAACGACCTGACTCCGGCCACCCTCGCGGACCATGCGCTCGCGCTGGCCGGCGATCACCTGTCCGTGGAGGCGCACGGCCGCGACTGGATCGGCGCACAGCAGATGGGCGGCCTCGCCGCCGTCTCGGCCGGCAGCGCACAGGAGCCGCGGCTGATCGTCATGCGCTACGACCCGCCCGGCGCGCGGGGCGACGTGACCCTCGGCCTCGTCGGCAAGGCGGTCACGTTCGACTCCGGCGGAATCTCCCTGAAGAAGCCGCTGCGGATGCAGGACATGAAGGGCGACATGTCGGGAGGCGCGGCCGTGATCGAGGCTACGGCCGCGATCGCCGAGCTCGGCGTGCCGATCCGGGTCCTCGCCGTCGTCGCCGCGACCGAGAACGTGCAGGGCAACGCCGCGTACAAGCCCGGCGACATCCTGCGCATCTCGAACGGCAAGACGATCGAGATCATCAACACGGACGCAGAGGGTCGCCTGATCCTCGCCGACGCGCTGCACTACGCGCGGTCGAACGGCGCGACGCACATCGCCGACCTCGCGACGCTGACCGGCGCGATGGTGCGCGCGCTCGGCGACCTGTACGCCGGCTGGTTCTGCAACGACGAGTCGTTCGCGGCAGCCGTCGAGCGCGCCTCCGAGCGAAGCGGCGACCTCGCGTGGCGCTTCCCGCTCCATCCGCGCTACCGCCGCTACATCGACTCCGACTTCGCGGACATGAAGAACGCGTCCGATCTCGGCGAGGGCAGCGCGATCCTCGCGGCGGAGCTGCTGCGTGAGTTCGCCGGCGAGGGCCCGTGGGCTCACTTCGACATCGCGCCCGCGTTCCTCGAGCGGCGCCGCCCCGACTACGCGCTCGACCAGGGCGGCACCGGCTACGGCGTGCGCCTCATCGTCGAGCTCGCAGAGGAGCTCACACGGTGACCACCCTCGGGTTCGATCTCGGCGAGGAGCACGTCCTGCTTCGCGACACGGTCCGGCAGTTCGCGCTCGAGCGCGTCGCGCCGGTCGCCGAGGAGCTCGACCGGGAGAAGCGCTTCCCGTACGACCTCGTCGCCGAGATGGCCGAGCTCGGGTTGATGGGCATGACGATCCCGGAGGAGTACGGCGGCGGCGGCACCGACACGCTCGCGTACGCGATCGCCGTCGAGGAGCTGACGCGCATCGACTCGTCGGTCGCGATCACCGTCGCGGCGCACCACTCGCTCGGCACGCTGCCGATCTACTACTACGGCAGCGACGAGCAGAGACGGCAGTGGCTGCCCGAGCTGGCGTCGGGCAGGAAGCTGGCTGCGTTCGGGCTGACCGAGCCGAACGCCGGCTCGGACGCAGGGGCGACACGCACGACCGCGCGCCTCGACGACGGTCAGTGGGTCGTCGACGGCGCGAAGATGTTCATCACGAACGCCGGCACCGACATCACCGCGTGCGTGACGATCACCGCGGTCACCGGCGACGGCGAGATCTCGACGATCATCGTCCCGAACGGGACGCCGGGGTACGTGATCTCGGCGCCGATGCACAAGCTCGGCTGGCGCGCGTCCGACACGCGCGAGCTGTCGTTCCAGGGAGCGCGCGTCCCCGAGGAGAACCTGCTCGGCCCGCGCGGCGAAGGGTTCAAGCAGTTCCTGGAGATCCTCGACGGCGGCCGCATCTCGGTCGCCGCGATGGGCGTCGGGCTCGCGCAAGGCGCCTACGACCTCGCGTACGACTACGCGAAGGAGCGCGAGCAGTTCGGCAAGCCGATCGCGAAGTTCCAGTCGGTGCAGGCGAAGCTCGTCGACATGGCGACGGAGATCGAGGCGGCACGGCAACTCGTGTGGAAGGCGGCCTGGGAGAAGGACCAGGGCCGCGACTTCCGCAAGTCCGCCGCGATGGCGAAGCTGTTCTCCGGCGAGCTCTCGCACCGCGCCGCGAACTGGTCGCTGCAGATCCACGGCGGCTACGGCTTCATGGACGAGTACGCGATCTCACGGCTGTACCGTGACCAGAAGATCCTCGAGATCGGAGAGGGAACGAATGAAGTTCAGCGCATGGTCATTGCGCGCCATCTCGGTCTGTAGCGCACTCCTCTTCGCGCCGTCGGCGTGGGCGCATCTCTCGGTCTCCCCCACCCGCGTGAGCGTCGGCGAGGCGGTCGACCTGACGTTCGGCGCCGCGAACGAGGACGACGACCTCGGCGTCGACCACGTGACACTCACCGTGCCGTCGGGGTTCGACCTCGACGACGCGGAGGCGAAGCCCGGCTGGACGCAGTCGACGAGCGGCGACTCGGTCAGCTGGAGCGGCGGGCGGATCCCCAAGGGCCAGTACGCCACGTTCGGCATCCGCGGCACGGCCCCGGCGAGCCCCGGGACGGTGACCTTCAAGGTCCTCGTCGGCGACCGCAGCGGCAAGTCGATCACCTACCAGGTCGGGCTCGACGTGGTCGCGAGCACCAGCCGCGACAACGGCGCCCGCTCCCTCGGCAAGGCGGCGATCGCCGTCGCGCTGCTCGCGGGGTTGCTGGCCCTGGCCGCCCTGTTCGTCGGGATCTACGTGTGGCTCCGGCCGCCTCCCGCCGCCTGACGCTCTAAGCTGCGCCCGCGGTGCTCGTCTTCCGTCAGTTCGTCGACGACGACCTCGGGTGCGCCTCGTACCTGGTCGGTGACCGTGACGCCGGAGTCGCGGTGGTCGTCGACCCGGCGCTCGCGATCGAGCAGTACGTCGCGGCCGCTGCCGAGGAGAACGTGCGGATCGAGCGCGTCCTCGAGACGCATACGCACGCCGATCACGTCTCGGGGCACGGACGGTTCGCGGTCGAGCACGCGGTCCCGGTCGCGATCCACGCGCGTGCCGAGGCCGAGTACCCGTCCGAGCCGCTGGCCGACGGCGACGTCGTACGCGCGGGCAAGACCGAGATCCGGGTCCTGCACACGCCGGGCCACCGGCCGGAGCATTGCGCGTTCGTCGTCGACCGGAAGCTCGTGCTGACCGGCGACTCGCTCTTCGTCGGCGATGCCGCGCGGCCCGACCTGGCGGTCGCAGCGCGCGAAGGCGCCCAGGAACTGTTCGGCTCGCTCGAGCGGCTCGCGGCGCTCGGCGACGACGTCGAGGTGTACCCGGGGCACGTCGCCGGCTCGCTCTGCGGCGGGAACATGTCAAGCGAGCGCTCGTCGACGATCGGCCACGAGCGCGAGACGAACGACGCGCTCTCCTACCGCGACGTGCAGGAGTTCGTGCTCGTCAGCGCGTCAGTGTCGACGCCGCGGCCACCGACGACGGAGCGCGTCGTCACGCTCAACCGCGGCCCGTGGCTGACGCTGCCGCCCGAACCGGAAGAACTGCCGGAAGTCGGTGCCGGGACGGTGCTCGACGTGCGCCCGTTCGCGGACTACGTCACGGGGCACGTGCCCGGCGCGATCAGCGTGCCGATCAGCGGCGAGTCGTTCTCGACCAAGGCGGGCTTCGTCGTCGAGGCAGGCGAACGGCTCGTCATCCACGCGCGCACGAAGGACGAGGCGCTGGCCGCGACCCGCTCGCTGTGGAAGGTCGGGCTCCTCGAGCTCGGCGGCTACGTGCTCGAGCCGAGTGCCGAGGAGACGCTCGCGACGGTCGACGTCGTCGAGCTGAAGCACCTGCTCGATGCGGCCGCCGACGTTCAGGTCGTCGACGTGCGTGAGGCGTCCGAGCGCGATACGGGATACATCCCGGGCTCGCGCAACATCCCCTACCGGCTGCTGCGGAAGATCGGCTGCGGCGCGCTCGACCGCTCGAAGCCGGTCCTCACCGTCTGCGAGTCAGGGCCGCGGGCCGCGATCGCCGCATCACTGCTCGCG
>Ga0207707_10005618_pt1 | contig 10969 bp, 6 predicted proteins | sample KBSC83BmetaG_FD_184336 | JGI IMG/M metagenome (GOLD analysis project Ga0207707, IMG submission 184336) | Corn rhizosphere microbial communities from Kellogg Biological Station, Michigan, USA - KBS C8-3B metaG (SPAdes) (version 2) | ecosystem: Host-associated > Plants > Roots > Rhizosphere ... | reverse complement strand
CGCAGAAAATGTTCCGTCGCCATGGTTGCGGTAAAGATTGCTGCGCCCAAAATCGTTGGCCACGTAGAGATCGGGCCAGCCGTTGCCATCGAGGTCCCCCCAGGCGCACGCAAAGCTGTAACGGTCGTTGTCGACGTTGAGGCCCGCCGCGTCGGTTCGGTCGGAGAAAGTCCAATTACCCTGGTTGTGAAAAAGGAAATTGGGCGGACCGTTGCGCGCGTCGAAATAGGGGGAAGGATAGCGATACTGATCGAGGCCTGCGTAATAGTTGTACAGGCAAAAATAAACATCCAGGCGGCCGTCGCGGTCGTAGTCGGCTACCGCGGCGTGAGTGAAACTGCCCTGCGGCGAGTGATCGAATCGAAAAGCATCGCGCTTTAGGGAAAACGTGCCTTGTCCACTATTCACGAATAGCAATGGGCCGCCGCTGGTAACCACGAGCAGGTCTTGATGACCTCGGTTTTCAAAGTCTGCGAACAATGCGCAGGAACTGGCGTCTAGAACGCCCAGCCCGGCGCGTTCCGTGACGTCCTCAAAGGTTCCGTCCGAGCGATTCCGATAGAGGCGATCGGGAAGCCCGGCTCCCTGGCAGACGTAGACGTCGTCAAAACCATCGCCATCGAAATCTCCAACGGCGATGCCTTGATTGCCGTAAACATCGATTCCTGAAGCCCCATCGAGTAGCGTCCGCCAATGATCGGCACCGCGCAACATCTGTTCCCGGTAAGAATCGATGCCCCCGAAAGCCTGGGCTGTAATTTCCGCAAAAATGGGTGTCTTCGTACGGCTCCGGGTCTCCTCGATTGCAATCCATTGGGTGAGGCGCCAATCGCCTTCGGCCTTTTCAAGCCACTCGGTCCGCCAGGTGCCTATGCGCTGTTCGCTTGCTCCCGCCTTCCCGCCTGCAAATGTGTAGCGAATCTCCGCTTTGACCCGGAGCGGCGAAGCTTCGATTTGCTCGAGCCCGACGATCTGAAACTCTGCTCTTCTCAAATGTCCCAATGCGGCTACGGCGTCCCGCAACTCCGCCAGGGCTCGGTCGCGCGCCAGGGTCGGTTCTCCGCCAAATTTTCGTTGGACGACTTGGATGCCCTGTCGGCTGCGAACTGGGCGCTCGGCGGTGGGCAGGAAGCTCGAACCTCGCAGCGAGGGATCTGAAAGTTTGTTCAGCAATTCCAATCCAAAGTTCTGTTGTTTCAACTCGCTTGCCCAGCGCTTGAGTGCTTCCGCAATTTCGAATGCGTATTTTTCCGTCAAGAACTGATCCGAACCCGGCGCAACCAATCCCATCATCTGATCGATGGGGGCGCGAGAGGGGTAGTGGGGACTAAGGCGCAGGTCCGCGAACCGAAGTCCTGCCCCATCCCTCCAGGCACCGATCGCCCCGAGCGACTTCCATGGCGCGGGGAGGAGCGCGATTGGGGCATATTGCAGCGACTTCAAGAGGGCGCGGCGGGAGAAGGTATTGCCGAGGGAGTTGTGTTCCGACATCTCGAGTCCACGCGTAGAACGGCTCTCAGAAGTGTATCAGGGGTGTCCGAGCGGTACTGGCCCCGACGATTCGCCGATGACGAGTTCAGCGTCGATCGGATATTCCTTGCCGGTAGCGTCTTTGGAACTGGAGAGTTCATGCAGGGCGTCGGCGGCGATCCTCCCGAGCAAGTCACGATGGATATCCACGGTGGTCAGAGAAGGGTTGCTGTATTCCGCCAGGCGGGTTCTGTCAAAACCGGTGACCGAAACATCTTCCGGCACCCGGCATCCGCTTTGCAGCAAGCCTTTGATCACGCCGATGGCAGTGAGGTCATTCACCGCGACCACCGCCGTAGGCCGCGGTTTGAGTTGTCCAATGGCAAGCCCCGCGTCGAGGCCGCCCTCGAAACGCAGATTTCCTTTGAGAATCGGGCCCGGCTTTAGTGCCAATTCGCGCATCGTGCTTTCATAAGCTTTTTGCCGCATGGTGTTCGACTTCAGCCCTTCCCGGCCGGCGACGAAGGCGATGCGGCGATGCCCATTGCTATGCAGATAACGGACGATCTGTTCAATTCCAGATGCGTAGTTAATGCGCAGATTGCTCATGTACCCCCGCGCCGGGGCCAAGTCGAGAAAGGTGACCGCAATGCGCCGCTGCGCAAGCTCGTGCACCAGGCGCATGCTGATTTCTGAGGTCATGATGGCTACGCCGCGAACTTTGTGTTCCATCATTCGCTCGGCAGCTTCCTGGGTGCGATGCGGATCGTAATTGGTGTCGCCGAGGATGGCGTCGTAGCCAAGTTCCCGGGCGCGCGTCTCGAAGCTCTTGATGATTTCGGGGAAGAAGGGATTTTCCACATCCGACACGATGATTCCGAGCGTGCGTCGATTATTCGAGGCCAGGCGCCGGGCGTGGACGTCGGGTACGTAACCCAGACGCTTCACCGTGGCGAGCACATGGCGCTGCGTCCGGGACCCGACTTTGCCGGTGTTGTTGAGGACGTTCGAAACGGTAGCTGTGGAAACTTCGGCTGCGAGTGCGACGTCACGAATCGTTACTGTCATTGTTGCCGAAAGAAAATCGTTTTTCTGTGGACTATTTTCAGATTGGGCCAAAAACTCCGGAGCCAATCTCGTCGCGGTGGAGTGTAGCACACAAGAAAAAAATCTTGACAATGATTTCTGGCGCATGATAAACCCACCAAAACTAGGTTAAGCGGTTAACTTTTTTAAACGCTTAACCAGCTCTGGATTTCGTGGCCATGGAACTCTGCCTTGGTTGGGCTGAGGCGGGTTCTCGGAATGGGTTGATTTCTTAACGGGGGTGGCTGATCGTTTTTACCGCGAAAAGCCTGCATTAGGGATTTTGTCGTGACTCGCAGCACCACTGCGGGATATGTGTCTTTGCGGCTTGAGGTGGGTTCCGCGAAGACGCTCATCGAAAGATCGTTCGGCACTCAGGCGCTGAACAGCTGACTAGGAGAACGGAAAATGAGTCAAAGCGGTTCTCGGGTTCTGCGAAATGTATTCGCCCTTCTAATGGGCGTGGCGTTGTTCGGGATAACAACCCTGTATGCTCAGGTCGATACGGGTTCCATAACGGGCGTGGTTTCCGATGCTTCCGGCGCGGTCGTCTCAGGCGCCAAGGTGACATTGACCAACGAGGGCACGGGGGCATCGCTCACTACCACCACCGTTTCCGATGGTGTCTACACGTTTTCTCCGGTAAGGATCGGAAGCTACAAACTAGAAGTCACGTCTCAAGGCTTCCAAACCACCACGCAGTCGGGCGTGGTGGTCAACATCGGGTCGAACGTGGCGCTCAATTTTTCGCTGAAGCCCGGCAGCCAAACCGAGACCGTCGAGGTAACTGGGGCAATTCCGGTCCTGCAGACCCAGGACGCATCCGTTGGACAGGTTATCGATCAGAGGGGCGTAAACGACCTTCCGCTCAATGGTCGAAACTTTACCTTTCTCGCGCAATTGGTCCAAGGCGTGAATTCCCCCCAGTCGGACACCCGGGGCAACGCCTCTACCGGAGCTTTTTCCGCTAACGGATTCCGTCCTGCTCAGAACAACTACATGCTCGATGGAATTGACAACAATTCCGATACGGTTGACTTTCTCAATGGAACGAACTTCGTAGTCTTGCCGCCGGTCGACGCGATTCAGGAATTCAAGGTTCAAACCACAAACTTCAGCGCCGAGTATGGGCGTTCCGGCGCAGCCGTGCTCAACGCGACTCTGAAATCGGGCACCAATCAGTTTCATGGGAACGTTTGGGAATTTTTCCGCAATGACGTTCTCGATGCCCGAGACTTCTTTGAGCATGATTGCAACAACGGGGCTTGCACGCCTCGAAAAAAGGCTGAACTGCGCTGGAACCAGTTCGGGGGCACGATCGGTGGCCCGGTGATCAAGAACAAGGTTTTCTTCTTTGGGGATGCGCAGTTTTGGCGCTTGCGCCAGGGCCAACCGCAGATCGGGTCGGTGCCGACTGCAGGGGAGCGGAGCAGCGGTTACACGAATCTCCAAGACCTGCTGCAGACCGGTACCACCGAATCGGATGCCTTGGGCAGAAGTTTTGAAAAAGGCACCATTTTTGACCCTGCAACCACCAGGGCGGTGGGTTCGTCCTTTGTCCGTGACCCGTTCGGGTTCTCGACCTGCGGTGCTGGCCCTTCGTTTACCTTGGCCAACTGCCCCGGCCTGAACATTCTTCCCGCGAACCGGCTGGATCCGATAGCCATTAATTTGTTGAACCTCTATCCGACCCCAACCAACGGGAACATCGTCAACAACTACGCCAATTCGCCCGTGCTGATCCAAAACGAGAAGCAGTTTGACGTGCGACTCGACTTGAACTTGACCCAAAAAGATCAGCTCTATTACAGCTTCAGCTATGACGACAAACCAGAATTGATTCCCAGTATTTTTGGCGGAATTCCGGATGGCGGCGGGTTCTTCCAGGGAAATCAGACGGCCAACTCGCAGCACAGTGCGCTTGTCTGGAACCACACATTTTCGCCCACCACCATTAACGTGGCACGTGTAGGCCTGAACTACCTGCACACCACCCGCAACATTCCTGAGGCGAATAACCTCAGCGATATTCCGGGAAGCTTTGGCATTCTGGGGATCCCGCAGCAGAAGGAGAATGGTGGTCTGCCTGCGCTTAGCATCGGCGGACTACAGACGCTCGGAGGCAACGCCTTCCTGCCCTCAGACGAAGTCACTTCGACGATCCAGGTGACCGATGACTTCACGAAGATTTACGGAAAACACACCTTCAAAACGGGCTTCGAGCAGCAGCATGTGAAGTTTTCGACCTTGCAGCCACCGTGGTCTCGTGGTCAGTTCGACTTTAACGGGGCTTATACTCAGATTCCCAACAACGGCGACAACACCACCGGCCGCGCGCAGTTCTTGCTCCTGCCGACCGCTTCGACTGTGGGGGGCCCAAATTTTGTCGGAGGGCCGAACGAGGTGTTCGCCTCCAATATCTCGCTAAGCGATAACGGCAAAAACTACTGGGGTGTTTACCTCCAGGACGACTGGAAGGTCTCCTCCAAGCTGACCCTGAACCTGGGACTAAGATGGGACTTCTTTACCCTGGTCTATGACCACTACGGCAAGCAAGCGAACTTCGTGCCCTTTGGTCCGCCAAATAACGTGCCGATGTACATCGTTCCCCAAAGCGCTAATTCGGCGGCGACCAACTTCTCTCCGAGCTTTCAAAGTTTGCTGGCAACCGACGGCATCGCCTTAGCGGTTACCAACAAGTACGGCAAAGGCTTGGGAAACTCGCAAAAGTCGAATTTTGCACCCCGCTTCGGCTTCGCCTATCAGGTGACGCCTAAATTTGTGGCCCGAGGTGGCTTCGGCATTTTCTACAACGGCTTTGAGAATCGCGGATACTCTCCGAACCTGGGCGAGAACTATCCGTTCCAGTTCTCTTTCGACTTCAACCATACGAATGACTGGACTCCGGTTTCCTTCAGCTCCCCATGTCCGGCCGGAACCGCTACGCCGTCAAATAGCGCAACTCTCGCAACTGGCTTTTCTTGCGTCCCATTGACACCGGTTCTGGTGAATGCCCAGGGCCTGCAGCTCCGCGGCATTCAGTTCAACTACGACACTCCCTATTCGATGGGTGCCAACTTTACCTTGCAATATCAACTGACTTCTTCGATGTCGATACAGGCTGGGTATGTAGGCACGTTCGGCCGCCACTTGGAGGTGTTCCCCAGTTCCAACCAGGTGTCTGCCTTATTCGCGCCAGGCACGACGCTCACGAAGTCAACCCCAACCGATGTCGTCCCGCTTCCGTCGCAGGGCGGCTTGCCGTTTCCCGACTTCGCCCGAGGCGCAAGCTATGCAGCAACCTGGGGCAGCAGCTACTATCACGGCCTGCAAACCAACTTCACCAAGAAGTTTTCGGGTGGGCTGAGCTTCATGGCCGCTTACACATATTCCAAAGTGCGGTCTGACGCTCTGGATCTCTTAAATGGGTTCGCTGGCAACGGCTACCGTGCGCCGTACGTGCCGGGAGTCGGAATTCAACATGACTACGGACTCGCGAACTTCGACATTCGCAATGTGCTCCACTTCAGCGGCGGCTATGAATTGCCCTTCGGCAAGGGTAAGCGGATGGCAGGCAATGCCAGCGGCGCAAAGAACGCGCTCATCGGTGGGTGGGCCTTGCAGTGGATTGTCAATTTGCAGGGCGGACAACCCTTCAAGATTGATTGCCCGGTTGGTACGGCGGCCGGGGCAAGCTGCTATGCGTTCGTTTTACCCGGGCAGAATGCCAGGACTTCCCTCCACATCATGCCCAATGGAAACCCCGCAATGCTGAATGCTGCGGCCTTCGCCCAACCTTGCGCAGTGGGAGCAACTCCGGCAACCCAAGCCGGGTGTGTTCTGAACACCACTCCCACCGGCATCTTGGGTGGCGACCAGCCATCGCAGATTGCTGGCCCCACTTTCTACCGTACGGATTTGTCTTTGTTCAAGAGCTTCCAACTCTCGGAGCGCTTCCGGCTTGAATTCAGGTCCGAGTTCTTCAATGTCTTCAATCACCCGAACTTCAACTATCCGGGATTTGGTGGAAACGGGGTTAACGCCGTGTCCGGATCGACTGACTTCAGGGGAGGGACGTTCGGTCAAATTGGATCCACGCGCGACAATCCTTTGGATCCGCGCGAGATTCAATTTGCTCTGAAGTTGTACTTCTAACCTTCATTTCCCGGCGCGACGAAAGTCGCGCCGGGATTTAACCCCGCGTGGATCTTGCACGTCGGGCAGGCTTCGAATCGCTTCGGCAGTCCTCTCTACGCGAGCGGGTGCTAACATACAGTTGCTGTGATCCTTCGGTTGATTTGCTTTTGCCTGACGGCCGCCTGTACGCTGTCGCCCGCTCTGGGCGCGGAGATCGAGCAGAAACAGCAACTCCAGCGCAAGTTTCAGGAAGCAGTCGAGTTGTACGATTCCAACCACCTGGGGGAGGCGGCGGCACGACTCGAGGCGCTTGTGCAACAACTTCCGGAAAGCTTCGACGTCCATGAACTCTTAGGCATGGTTTATTCCTCCCAAGGAAAGGCATCGGAAGCCAACCGCCACCTCCAAAAGGCCGCACGCTTAAGCCCGAATTCTGCGGCTGCACGAACCAACCTCGCGACCAACCTGGTTCAGTTGCACCAATTTGGGCCAGCGGAATTTGAGTTCAAGAGAGCTCGTGCGCTCGAGCCGGAAAGCTACGATACCAACCATAACCTTGGCGAGTTTTACATCACTGCGGGGAAGTTGCCGCAGGCGGTCCCTTTTCTGGAAAAGGCGTACCAGCTCAAACCGGATGCCTACGATAACGGATACAACCTGGTCCTCGCCTACATCGAAACCGCAAACAACGATTTGGCGGAGCGGGTGACGAAGGAATTGCTCGCCCGGCAAGACACCGCGGAGTTGCACAACCTGTTGGCTGAGATTGAGGAGAGCAAACAGAACTTTGTGGCGGCCGCCAACGAATACGAAGCCGCCGCGCACATGGATCCCAGCGAAAGCAATCTTTTTGATTGGGGGAGCGAGCTCCTGCTGCACCGCACACTCGATGCGGCGATAGAAATCTTCGAGCAGGCTACCAAACGCTACCCCAAGTCTCCCCGGCTCCAGATTGGTCTCGGCATGGCACTGTACTCGCGCGGCAACTACGATGAGGCGGTGAAGGCGCTGCTCTTGGGGGCGGACCTAGATCCTTCAGACGCACAGTGCTACTACTTCCTTTCGAAAGCGTATGACAGTTCCCCCGGCCAAGCCGATGCCGTTCTCGAGCGATTTCGGCGCTTTATGGATCTCAAGCCGCGCGACGGCCATGCTCCTTATTACTACGCCATGAGTCTGTGGAAAGGGCGCCGTGCGCAAGAGGCCAGCCTGGATCTGGGCGAGATCGAGACGCTGCTGAAGAAATCAGTAGCCCTGGATCCCAAACTCCCCGAGGCTCACCTCGAACTGGGGAATCTCTATTCGGACCAGAAAAAATACGACGTCGCCATCGTTCAATATCGGCAGGCAATTGCATTGAATGCGGATCTGGCCGACGCCCACTACCGGCTTGGGCAGGCGCTCGTTCACCTGGGGAAGAAAGATGAAGCCCAAGAACAACTAGGTGTCTACCAGAAGCTGCGGACCGAACACCTGGCCGAACTCGAGCGGCAGCGAGCCGAGGTCAGACAGTTCGTCTACTCCGAAAAGAAGTCAGGGGCAGGGAATCCATGACGCGCCTTGAGGAGTTCAGTAGCGAGATTTCTCGCACTCGCCGCGAGTTCCTGCGTGATGCCACTGGCATTGCGCTGGGAACGATGGCCCTGCGCTCCCGCCTTGCTCGCGCCGCAGCTCTGCCCAGGAATAAGAAGGTGGTGGTGATCACCTTTGGCGGTGGAGCACGCGATCAGGAAACCTTTGCACCCGAAGGGCAGGAGAATGTCCCCAACATGCTCCGCGACCTTATCCCGCGTTCCACGTTCTTCACCCAGGTGATCAACCGCGGCATTCTGGGTCATTACGTGGCCACGGCGAGCCTGGCGACGGGAGCCTACGAGACCATCAACAACTTTGCCTCGCTCCCCCCGGAGAATCCAACCGTTTTTGAGTACTACCGCAAGGAGTTGAAGCGGCCATCCTCCGATGCATGGGTGGTGGCACCCAGCAATGGATTCAACCGGATCGGCGAAAGCAGCCACAGGTCCTACGGGTTGGGTCTGGGGGCGCGCGTCATTCTGCCGAAGCACTTGCTGGCCGCGGCTCTTACAAGCAGCCAGCCCGACTATGCGCATCTGCTGCGCGACAACTACGAGACCCCCTACTTTACGCCCGAGCTGGCTGGAGGCGAATTTGAATTGCAGCAACTGGAAGACCTGCTCAAGCTTTCAGTCACTGACTTCAAATCTCATGCCTCCGCTCTTTCGAGTCCGGACGAACTGTCGGTCTATATCGCTCGCCAACTCATGCGCCAGGTTGCACCCAGCCTGTTGTGGATCACCATGCACGACATCGATATCGCGCATGCCGGCACCTATTCACTTTATGTAGACGGGATTCGCCGGACCGATCGCCTGTGTGCCGAAATGTGGAAGATCATCGAGAGCGAGCCAGAGTATCACGGCAAAACCACGCTATTGATCCTTCCGGATTTCGGCCGGGACGCCGATGATGATCCTGGCGGAAACGGTTTCCAGCATCACCGCACTGGGGACCCGTTATCGCGGACGACCTGGCTGATGGCCATCGGCCCGGGCATTCGGGAAGGCTTAGTGCACGACCGGCCGGTGGATTCGACCGACCTTGTTCCGACCATTGGATCGATGATGGGATTTTCAGCTGCCATGGCGCAGGGAAAGCCGATAGCAGAGATTCTCTAATGCTGCCAAGCGAACTTAAACCCGAGCACTTTAGCTCCTATCCAAAGGAAGCGAAGAAGTTGGCGACGGATTACCTTGGGGTTTTTCGCGAGTTGCCGCTCAGCTTCCTGCCCGGAGTGTTGCGGGAAGCTATCGAGTATGACTACAAGTTTCCCGCCGAGCGGAAGTCACTCGAGCAGGAACTGGCCAACCTGGCCCGTCTCAGCGCTTCGGAAAGAAGTGATTGGCTCGCGGGATTCGCAGGCATAACTCTTTCGCCCAGCCTCGAACGTTTCGATTGGATCAATTCGCCCGCGCAATTTATCGAACAACTCTCGGCACATTTATGGTCGACCCATCAACTGGACGCTTTTCGCGTGGCCGCCACCAAGTACGCCGAGCGTCTGCAGGCTGCATTGCCGCCGCAGGAGCCCAAACTCCCACGTCTAGGAATTACCGTCATCGGAGAAGGAGTGGATTCTTACGATGCCCCGCTGTTCCGCAAACTCCGACCCCATGGAGCGTATTTTTCACGAGTGGCGCCCGATGACGGGCTCAAGATCCTGCTCGATGCCGTGAGCGAACGTGCGAAAAAGTACAGTGGTAGCTACGCACACTGGTATATCGATGGCGGAGATGCTGCAGGGCATGATCCGGTTCTAACTTCCGTCTCTTACGGAGAATTGCAACCGATACGCACGGCTCTCCTCGAAAAAATGCATTTCGAACTGCAGAAGCCCGGTATGGGGCCAGAAATGTTACGTACGCTTATGGCACAAATGCGTCCTGCGGACCTAAGCGTGAAATCATCCCCAGATCCCGTGCTCGATCGCTTTGCCGTGAAATTGCTGACCGAAGGCTCTGGGACACAGATCTTCAGCACCAGCTTTGCCCAGTGGGCGGCTCGGGAAGCTCTGCGCCGGGCTGAGCCGGTCACCTTATTAGTAAGGTTCGCTCCCAGGCAGCGCCAGAAACCTATGAGTGAGTTATTGAAGCCGAGCGCCGAACGGCCCGAGTTAGACCCGGTAGGCTCGCTGGTGGACGGCGACATAGGGGCCTACTACAACTGGCTGAACCAGCAACGGTTGCCTGGGGCTGAAAAAGCTTCGTTCCTGGCGTGGTTTGAGGGACATAGCGCCGCGGCGCTGATCGGCCCGTCGGTTCCGCGGGGCACGGAGTCGAGCGCGCCAACGGACATGAAGCAGTTGCTTTCCTGGATCTCGTAATTATCAAGTACTTTGCTGTGCCCGAATGAACCGGAGATTCTTGTGCCTGAAAGGATAGCTTGATGGACAGACGTGATTTTATCCGCACCACCGGTACTTTGCTGGCAGGTGCCAGCATGGCGCCTCACGCTTTGGGGGAGAGTTCAGCCCCGAATGCCGCCCGGGGCAGATTGATCCTGCCCATCAATCGGGGCTGGCGGTTCAGCCCGAAGCAGACGGAAGGCGGGCACGACAAGAATTTTGACGATTCTGCCTTTGATCGCATCGTCATTCCTCACACCAATAAGCGTCTCCCCTGGCATGGGTTTGACGAAAAAGAATATGAATTTGTGTCGCTGTATCGCAGGCGCTTCAAGCTGCCGGCGCAGGCCAAAG